>ERZ779922.429-NODE-429-length-36930-cov-13.047322_pt1 | contig 36930 bp, 33 predicted proteins | sample MGYA00511544_ERZ779922 | MGnify/ENA primary metagenome ERZ779922 (study PRJEB29588, sample SAMEA2154516) | human gut metagenome | biome: human gut; feature: human-associated habitat; material: faeces | place: Denmark | collected 2008/2010 ... | reverse complement strand
GAAGTCGCATACCTTTGAGAACCGTTTCCAACGTATTGATCCGGATCAATTGACTTATGCGGATGGAGTCTATACCATCGGGGAGGGAGCTGGGCAGATGCCTTTTAGGAACCCTGATTTTAGGTTTAACGAGTTTCGTTCCAACTTGGTAGCCCGCTGGGAATACTTGCCCGGTTCCACGCTTTATTTCGTATGGGAACACCGGATGTCTAACCGGGACAACTGGTACTCCTCCGGCTGGGGAAGTAATCTGGATCGTATGTGGGGACTCCCCGCTACAAATACGTTCATGATCAAAATGAATTATTGGTTCAATCTATAGTCTATTTGTAGTTCGGATTGAATTATTGAATGGATGTTGGCGGAACCTGATCGTGTTGTTTGTTTTTTATGATTTTTATTTATATTTGCGGTGAAAAGAAAAATGCTTCTCAATGCAAACAAGATTTTGAGGCAAGTTAACCTTGATGTTTAATGAATAAATCTTAAATTTTAGATATGGTGAGAGATGGATAGAACAGTGTGTGGGTAATCTCATTCAGATGAGATGTTTTTGAAAAGAATTTTTAGTATAATTCAAGTGTAAAAGAGACTTAAATCTAGTTTTATGAATAATAAATATTACTTAGCAACGGTGCTTTTAGCGTTATTGGGCACCGTTACGGCACGCGGAGAAGCCTGGGCGCTGGCTGCAAAAGCCGTTAAACATGCAATGGCAACCGCTGTCATGGTACGTTTTTTAAATTTCACATTCATTCTCCTTGCCTGTATTAAAAATTTTAATTAACTGCAAATATACAAATAAATTTTACATCATGCACGGGCAAACTGTAAAGGCGTTTTACTTTTGTTTCATTACAATTCACAATTACTATAATTAAAAGAGATGTGTTATAATAAAAATAAGCATATGAAAAAGGAGATGATTACTTTGTCAACCACTTTTAAGTATATTAACCATGCCTGCTTTATGCTGTGCCACGAAGGCCACAACATTATTTTCGACCCGTATCTGGAAGGCTGCCCCAAATTTAAACCGGGCGACACCGAAGCCTTAAAAGGGCTGAATGTTGAATATATTTTAATTTCCCATGCACATTTCGACCATATCGGCAGCGCTTTTGAAATTGCCAAAGCCTGCGATGCCACGGTAATTTCTACCGCAGAAGTTTGCGGCCTTGCCGGTGAAGCCGGTGTTAACGCACACGGTATGCACCTTGGCGGAACCCACAAATTTGATTTTGGCCATGTACGCATTACGCCTGCCTTCCACGGCAGCGGCGTAGCAGGCGGCCATGCCTGCGGCTTTATTGTAGATTTTTACGGCACCAAGCTGTATTTTGCCGGCGATACCGCGCTTTACAGCGATATGCAGCTTTTGCAGCGCCTTGACCCGTTCGATTATGCCGTACTGCCTATCGGCGACAACTTTACCATGGGCCCGGCCGATGCTGCCATTGCCGCAGAATTTTTAAAAGCAAAATACGTTATTCCTATCCATTACAACACCTGGCCGCTGATTGCCCAGGACCCCGAAACCTACAAAGCCAAAGTAGAAGCTGACGGCAGCGCCAAAGTGCTGGTTGTACCCGTAGGAGAAAGCATCGAGCTGGAATAATTAAATACTGATACGCAAAAAGCCAAAGCAAAACGCTTTGGCTTTTTTATTCATGTTCAATTTTATTATTAAAATTTCCAATACGGTTTAAGTATTTGTTTTACATTATCAATGGCTTCCTGCTGGTCATGAGTAAGATGATTGCGTTCAATAAGCCCTTCGGTAATATCCGGTACGCTTATTTCTTCTTCGCCGCTCATGGCCTCCAGAACTTTGTGAATACAAAAAGCCATATAATTGCCTTTGCCGCCTTCCAGCACGGCTATAAGCCTGCCGTCAGCATTTCTCTCAGCAATGCCGCAAATAATTTCCGTCAGTTTTTTATAGCCCCTGGCCGTAAGCTGCTGACGGCAGAGCGGGTCAAAAATATTAGCGGCAAAACCGGCAATTAAAATAACAAGCTCCGGTTTATACTGGTCGGCTACCGGCTCAATAATTTCCTTAAATGCTTTAACATATGCATCATCTCCGGCACCGCTTGGCATTGGAATGACCACATTATAACCCTTACCCTTGCCAGTGCCAATGTAATCCGCATTTCGGTCAGCAGCACTGTTTTCCGGCAATGCACCGGATTGATGTACTTCGGCATACAGCACCTCGTCCGTATCGTACCAGGCGTCTTCAATGCCCTTTTTATAATGGTTATCAAAATCAATAATCATTATGCGTTTTAAACCATATTTTTCGCGGGCACGCTGCGCCAATATATTAAAGGTATTAACCACACAAAAACCAAAGCCCTTATCGCTTTCGGCATGTGCTCCGGGCGGACGCTGCAAACAAAAAGCGTTATCAACCCTGCCGCTCATCACTGCGTCCAGCGCCTGTAAATCGCCGCCAACAGCATTCCTTATTACATCAAGCCCACCGTGTCCGATATTGCACAGCTCGCCAACTATACCGCCGCCGTTCCGGCTTAAATTATCAAGTTTATCAATATATTCCTGAGTATGGAACCCTGCCAAATCTTTTTTATCGGCTTTCTCAGCCGCAATGGGCGTTAATTTTGCAAGCAAACCACTTTTAGCCAGCATATCGTGTGCCTGCGTAACACGCTCCGGAGTATCGTAATAATCACTGCCTTCAATCCACGGAGTATCTTCTTTAGATAATACCAGATAGCCATCACAAACTTTATAATTGGCAAATACCTCATCATACATTAAACCTGTTTTTCGTTTAGCCATCATAATCCTCCTTGCCGCAACCGTTTAGCCGATTGCACATTTATTTTATTCACAATATAATATAAACAAAACACGCCTGCAACGCTTTGCCCTCACGCATTGCCAAAAGGGCTAAAATTATTTCCGTTAGGGTGATTTTTATGGACAGCGAACACGCCATTAAAAATTTGCAGCAACTTTTTTATTACAGCAATCCCGCAAACAAACTCACTAAAACCGAGTTATTTTACGGCGTTGATTTATATTATTTAAATTTCGGCAGCAATCCGATGCATTTAAAGCACGAAAGTTTCGACAATATTGTTCAGATTAATTACTGTAAAACCGGCCAGCTCCGCTGGAAAATGAAAAGCCGCAACAGCATTTACCTTAATCATGGAGATTTCTCGCTGCATACCATGAAAGCCTGCACCGAATCTCTGATGGAATTTCCGCAGGGCTTTTATGAATGTCTGACCATCTGCATTGATTTTGAAAAACTAAAAACTGCACCGCTGCAATTATTCAAAAACAATTACAGCCTCTCGTTTTTATATGACAAATTCTGCAGCGGCACTAAAATAACTTCGCTGGCTTCCACCCGCAGCACAGAAACTATTTTTGAAAGTTTTTATAACCTGCCAACAACCAATACCCTAAACTTTGCCCGGCTGAAGTTTTACGAACTAATGATTTTACTGGAAAACACAGAGCCTGATGCAGCGGCACTGCTTAAAGAATATACGCCGGATAATGTCGCCATAATACAACAAGTTCACGATTATCTTTTGCAAAATACCGGCAAACGCATTACTATTGAAGAATTGGCTCGCCTTTATTCCATGAACACCACCAGCCTGAAAGCTGCTTTTAAAAGCATTTATGGCATGAGCATCGGTGCTTACGCTAAAAAACAGCGCCTGCTATATGCAGCAAGGCTTCTTGCTGACAGTAATTTAAGCATTGCCGAAGTTGCCGCCGCTTCCGGGTACAACAGCCAGAGCAAATTTTCAGCCGCATTTAAAGCATTGTTTAATATTTTGCCGAGCGATTACAGAAAAACAAAAAACTCCGGCTTATAAACCGGAGTTTTTTGTTTTTATAAACTTAAACGCAAACTTTCACGCAGCAGGAAAATTTTAAAAATAAAAAAGCAGCCTTCGTTAGAAGACTGCTGATTTAACATGGTGGGCGCTAACGGGATCGAACCGCTGACATTCTGCTTGTAAGGCAGACGCTCTCCCAGCTGAGCTAAGCGCCCGAATGGTGACCGGTGGGGGAATCGAACCCCCGATACCGCCGTGAAAGGGCGGTGTCTTAACCGCTTGACCAACCGGCCACATGGTGACCCATGTAGGCCTCGAACCTACGACACCCTGATTAAGAGTCAGGTGCTCTACCAACTGAGCTAATGGGCCAAGCAAGTTTTAGAACTGTGCAAGAGATAGTATACTAACTTTTATGCGCGCCGTCAAGTGTTTTTTGAAAAAATTTTTAAAAATGTATTTGGTGGCGCTGAAAATTTTTGCTTCTGCTATCTTTAAAATAAAATTATGCACTCTTAATTCATTAATATGGCACAGCCGCACAAGAAAAATAAAATTTTAATATTAAGCAGTTTAAGTGCAGTACAAAGGCATCATAACATTAAAATATAAGATTTTTTGCTGATTATACAGGCTTTACTTTAATATTGCCGCCGTTTGTGCTACAATAATAGTATTATTTAACGAAGTAAATTTGGAGGAATGTACATGTTAGACATGAATTTTGTCAGGGAAAATCCTGATGCGGTAAAAGAAGCACTGGCAAAGCGCCATTCCAAAATAGATTTAGACGCTTTTTTGGAGCTGGACAAACAGCGCCGCGAAGTTATTTTAAGCGTTGAAAAATTAAAAAGCCAGCGCAACAGCGCATCTCAGGAAATCGGCCGCATGAAAAAAGCCGGTGAAAATGCTGACGCGCAAATGGCAGCAGTGCGCGCCCTTGGCGAAGAAATTGCCGCAGGCGATGCAAAATTAAAAGATATCGAAGCACAGTTAAACGCTATTTTATATACCATTCCTAATATGCCTGCTCCGGATGTTCCGGTTGGCGAAGATGATTCCGACAACCCGGAAGTACGCCGCTGGGGTGAACCGCGCAAATTTGATTTTGAGCCTCAGGCTCATTGGGATATCGGTGAAAAACTGGGCATTCTGGATTTTGACCGTGCCGCTAAAGTTACCGGCGCACGTTTTACCTTCTACAAAGGCCTTGGTTCCCGCCTGGAACGTGCGGTAATTAATTTCTTCCTTGATATTAACACCAAAGAACACGGTTACACCGAAATGTTTACGCCGTTTATGGCTAACAGCAATACTTTGTTCGGCACCGGCCAACTGCCAAAGTTTGCCGAAGATATGTTCAAGCTGGAAGGTTTGGACTACTATCTGATTCCGACGGCAGAAGTTACTTTAACCAACTACCACGCCGGTGAAATTTTAAACGGCGAAGACCTGCCGAAATATTATACCGCTTACAGCGCCTGCTTCCGCAGTGAAGCCGGCAGCGCCGGACGCGATACCCGCGGCTTAATCCGCCAGCACCAGTTTAATAAGGTAGAAATGGTTAAAATTGTAAAACCTGAAACCAGCTGGGATGAGCTTGACAAATTAACCAACAATGCCGAGCATTTATTGCAGCTTCTGGGCCTGCCTTACAGGGTAGTCCGCCTCTGTACCGGCGATTTGGGCTTCAGCAGCGCTACTACTTACGACCTTGAAGTATGGCTGCCTGCTGCCAACATGTACCGCGAAATTTCTTCCTGCTCCAACTGCCTCGACTTCCAGGCACGCCGCGCAAATATCCGTTTCCGCCGCGATGCCAAGTCCAAACCGGAATACGTACATACGCTTAACGGCTCCGGCCTTGCTGTTGGACGTACCGTATGCGCAATTTTGGAAAACTACCAGCAGGCTGACGGCAGCGTGGTAATTCCTGAAGTTCTGCGTCCGTACATGGGCTGTGACGTTATTGCAGCTCCCGAAAAATAAACAACGTATCAGTTAATAATAAAAGCCCTGCCTTGTTGGCAGGGCTTTTTAAGTTTTTATTTATCCAAGCCTTTTTCGTGCAGCCAGTTTTGCATTAAGTCTGCAATCTGTACGTTGTTAAGGTCGCTGAAGGGAAAGTGCGTGTTGCCGGTAACGCCTATTTCCGGCAGGTGCACAACGGTGCAGTCGCCGCCGTGGCGGTTAACGGCTGCCGCAAATTTATGCGCCATATCCAGGCGGATGCGCCAGGAATCTTTATTCCACTCGTCGGTGTAGTTTTCGGCAATGTTGTCGCCGTAGTAAATGACGATAGGAATTTTGGTCAGCTGCATAAATTCGTCAAGCGTTACGGTTTCCGGCTGTAATGGGCCGAAGGGGCTTGATGTAGGAATTGCTTCCGCTTCTTCGCCCTGAGGGAAAACAAAGCTGCTGCCCGGTTCGTAACTGATTACGGCACGTACTTTTGGGTTTTTAATGGCGATACGCCAGCCCGGGCCGCCGCCCTGCGAGTGTGTGATGAGCACGCCGTCGCCGGTTTTATCAAAAACTGCGCTTAAAGCATTAACAACAACGCTCTGGTCATACGGTGCGGTGTTGGGTGTCATCTGGCGGTAGTACTGGTCAAGCGCTGCCGGGCCTTTACTGAACTGTACGCCTTTAAAAAATTCCGGCGCGTCGCCGACGCGGAAGTTGCTGAACCAGAACTGGTCATTGGTTGTGGCGTTTACAGTGCCGTCAACGGTTGCCTGCCCTGCGTCACCGCGGCGCGGCTGGTCTACAAGGTAGGTAGCATAGCCGCGTTCCAGAAAGATATTTTGAAAACCATCGCGTCCGTCCGGTGTGGTTTCCCATGTTTTTTTGCTCTGCCCTGCGCCGTGTAAAAATACCAGCGGCAGTTTATGGGCATTAACGGGTTTCTGGTAAAAAACATAGGCGTGGTCGCCGTGAAGGGTTTGCCCCTGCGGGTTTAAAGGATTGCTGAAATCAAAGCTGCCGGGTGTGGTAACGGTAGTGCCGCCTGCAAAAAAGCTGCCCTGGTCCTGTAAAAGCACGGGTTTTTCAAAGGCGTAGGCGCTTGTGCTCAGCATCAGCGCAAGCACGGCGGCTGCAAGTGTTTTGGTTGTTTTGTGCTGCATAGTATTACCTTCTTTTTATTACAGATGTTTGCCGTAAAAGTCCTGCAATTTGGCAACAAACTGGTCAACATATTCGGGCACATAGTAAGTCTGGATATGGGTTGCGCCGTCGACGAGGAACAGTTCTTTATCCCTGGTGCCGGTAGCTTTTTCAAAGGCTTCTTTGCTCATGTACAGGGAATCGGCTTTGCTGCCTGCCATTAACAGCAGCGGCTGGTCGATAAGCTCAAGCTGGTCGGTAGCGTCCCATGCCATCAGCTCCATCAGGCTGCTGGTGGTATAGGCAAAGGTGGAGTTGGGGTGACGGTGTGTGCGGCCGTAGTACATCATGCCTTCGCGGTACAGGTCGGTAGGTATTTTGGCAATATCTTCATCGCTGAGTGCATCAAAATCAACGTTGCCGCTGATGGGGTATTCGCCTTTGGTAATTTCAACGGCACGGGCGTCGCTTGCTTCGTGCAGACGCTGCTGAACGGTATCAAGGCCGCTGTTCATATAGCCGTTGCGCCTTACTTCGCCGCTGTTGAACATGCTTAAAGTTGCAACTGCTTTAAAGCGTTTGTCGCTTTTGGCAGCGTTAAGCGTATAACCGCCGCCGCCGCAGATGCCGAGTACGCCCATGCGGTCAGGGTCAACGCCGGGGTAAGTCATAATATAATCGGCCATGCCGTGGATGTCTTCGGTGCGGTAAAATGGTTTGTCGGTGTGGCGTGGTTCGCCTTCGCTTGCGCCCTGATAAGCAGCGTCAGCCGTGATGGTGATGTAGCCGAGTGCGGCAAGGCGCTGGGCGTACAGCCCTGCAACCTGTTCTTTAACGCCGCCGTTGGGGTGGGCAACAACAATGGCAGGGTATTTTTTTGCAGGGTCATAGCCTGCCGGGGTGTAAACATTGGCGGCAATTTTCAGCCCGTTCAGCTTGTAGCTTACGGGGTGGATGTTTACCTGCCCTTTTACGTTTTTGGTAATGGCATTGCGGTAAACAAGCCCACAGGGGTTAGTGTTTGCAGGTTCGGCAGCAAAGGCTGCGCCTGCGCTTAATGCCATTATAAGGCCTGCGGTAAGTAAAGTTCTGCGTAATTTCATGGTAGCTGTTCCTTTCTTTATATCTGTTTATGTCCGTCCGTTATTTCAAAACATTATTTAAAACTGCCTGTGCGTTGTTGCCGGTGTCTGTGCTTACGGTTTCATTCAGCACATCAACGGCTTCCTGTAACTGCTCCGGTGTAAGCCCGGTGTTCATGGCTGCGCGGAAGTGCGAAGTAAGCTGGGGGTTTACGTTGCCGATGCCTGCCAGCGCACCTACGGTTGCCAGTTCGCGTTGCTGCCAGGTAAGTACGTCGCGTGCAAAAATGTCGTAAAATAAATGCTCACGCAGGAAGGTGTTAATGATTGGTGCAAATTCGTTGGTTACAACGCGGCCGCTGATGGCGGTCTGGATTTCGGTGCCTTTGGCAAGGCGGTCAACGGAAGGGTCGAGCGGAGTGGCGTCCGGGCCCATTTCATCGTTAATGCCTGCGGCTTTGCGTTCCTGCACCAGATTGTTCAGCGTGCTGAGTGCATTTAAGCTGCGCGGGAAGCCGGTGTAAGCATAAAGATGCACCAAAACTTCTTTAGCCTGGTTTACGGTCATGCCGTTATCCAAAGCGGTGGCAAGAGATTTTTTAAGGTTTGGCAAATCGCCCTTGGCCATAAAGGCTGCCACCGTTACAATGTTTGCCTGCTGCGTGTTTAAGGCTTTCAGTTCCGCTGCCTGTACGCCGGTGCTGATGCCTGCCGTTAACATAAGTGCCGTTAAAAGTGCCAGATATTTCTTTTTCATTGCCGTTCCTCCTTAGTCTTTCGGATAATCTTCATCGCTTACCGGTTCCAGCCAGGTTACGGTGCCGCCTGCTTCGGAAAGGGCGATATGCGTCATGGACATTTTTGCCGAGCCGCCGTGCCAGTGTTTAACGCCCGGCGGGCAGCGCACAATGTCGCCCGGTTTAAGCATTACAGGCTTTTTGCCCCATTCCTGCGTCCAGCCGGTGCCTTCGGTAACAATTAAGGTCTGGCCCATTTCGTGGATATGCCAGTAAGTGCGTGCGCCGGGGCTGAAGGTAACAGTGGCGGCATAACTTTTGGAAGGTGCCTGCGGCCCGTAAAGGGCAGCCGTTACAACTTCGCCGGTAAAATGCTCGCTTCCGGCAGATTTTACTTCCAGTTTCTGCGGATTGGTTACTGTTTGGTGCAGCGGCGCGCTTTCTGCCGCAAAGGCGGGAAGTGCCATAGCCGTAATGGCGGCGGCAAGCGCCAGTGTTTTAAAAATCCTGTTCATAAAAGCTCCTTTCTTTCTGCGCAAAGCAGCAAATTATTTATATGATTTCTGATAGATACCGATAACATCTTCTTTGGTAAGCGCAACGCGGTCGCAGGCGAACAGGCCGCCCATCGGGCCCATGGCGTTGTCTGCCATTTTGGGAAATTCATCAGGCGTAATGCCGTAGTCGCTCATTTTCAGGTCTGCCACGCCGCAGTCTTCCAAAAGTTTTTGCAGTACTGTTAAAAAGTCTTCCGGTTTATCGGCGTTTTCCATGCCCATGGCTTTTGCCATGCGAATAAAGCGTTCATCACAGGCATGGTGGGCAATTACGTTGCCGAAATATGCGCGGCTTAACATAATCAGCCCTGCGCCGTGCGGAAGGTTGGGGTGGTAAGCGCTGAGCGCGTGTTCCAGCGAATGCTGGCTGCTGGTGGTGCCTACGCACATTATCGTGCCGGAAAGAATATTGCCGAAAGCAACGTGTGTTCTTGCTTCAATGTCATTACCGTCTTTAACGGCGCGTGCCAGATAGCGGCCGACATTTTCAATGGCGGTGATGGCGTACATATCGCTCATAAGGTTGGCGAATTTGGAGATATAACCTTCAAGGCTGTGGCTGAGCGCGTCAAAGCCCTGATAAGCAGTGTAATGTGCCGGTACGCTTTTCATAAGTTCCGGGTCTTCAATGCACAGTACGGGGAACAGGTCCGGTGTTTTCAGGCCGACTTTTTCGTTCGTTTCGGGGTTGGTAATAACGCAGCCGGCGTCGGCTTCGCTGCCGGTGCCTGCCGTGGTGCTGATGGCAACGATTGGCAGCGGTTTATTTTTTATGGGCTGCCCTTTGCCGGTGCCGCTTGCAATGTAATCCCATAAGTCGCCGGGGTTGGCTGCCATAACGGAAATGGCTTTGGCGCTGTCGATAACGCTGCCGCCGCCCAGTGCAACAATAAAATCTGCGCCCTGCGCTTTAACAAAGGCCGCGCCCTCCATAACGGTTTCTTTCAGCGGGTTGGGCTGAATTTTATCAAAAATGCTTGTGGTTACGCCTGCCTGCGCCAGTTGTTCTTCGGTGCGGCTTAAATAACCGTTGGCACGGGTTGATTTGCCGTTGGAAATAATAATAACGGCTTTTTTGCCGGGCAGCTGCTGTTTGCCAAGCTCATTTAAAGTGCCTGCGCCAAATAAGATTTTTGTCGGAACATACATGTTAAAAGCCATTTTTTATGCCTCCCAAAATAAAATGTTTGCTTATTTGTGGTTATATGCTATAATCAACTTGTAAGTTTAAGTAAATTGTATAAGTTAAAGCGCACTTTAAGTCAATGGCAAAATTGTGAACTTTTTAAGGGAGTGATAAAAAATGTTTTATACTGTCGGTGAAATGGCTAAAATTTTAAACACCACGCCTTCCACTCTGCGCTACTATGATAAAGAAGGCCTGCTTCCGTTTGTGGAGCGCAGCGAAAGCGGCATCCGCATGTTTAAGGACAGCGACTATGAATGGCTGCTTGTTATCGACTGCCTGAAAAATACAGGGATGGGCATTAAAGACATTAAAAAATTTATATATATGGTGCTGGAAGGCGATGCAACCATTAAAGAACGCCTTGAAATGATGAAAAAGCAGCGTGAAAGCGTTAAAGAACAAATGGCAAAACTGCAGCAGACGCTGGATACTCTGGACTATAAGGTTTGGTATTACAGCACGGCAGAAAAAGCAGGCACAACGGCAGTGCCGCGCAATATGCCGGAAGAACAGCTTCCGGAAAACCTGCGTGCAGCACGCCGCCGTTTAAAGCTTACCCACGCGCGCGAAAGCGAAATGAATTAATAACCTAAAATAAAAAAGCAGAAACGTTTTTACAAGCGTTTCTGCTTTTTCTTTTACCGATAATTTATAGGAAACGGTACATGTTTTTGTATATAAAAACACAGACAAAATTATAATAGTTATTAGAATTACACTGTTAGCGATGATACTAAAATTAATATTTTTGATATTGCTGGTACTAATGGCACCAAACTTTGGTACCATTGGCACTAAAAGTGGCACCAATGACTCTAAACTTTGGCACCAATGGCACCAATCTTTGGTGCCAATAATAATGAATTTACTGCCGTTGATACTAATTTTTTATTACATTAAAATTTACGCCAGCAATTTTCTTTTAAGAAGGTTTTAATTATATCGATATCTTTGTTTTCATAATATCTTACTAACAAAGCCTTAAATTTAGGCACATCTTTTTCAGGTATTATTAATAGCCCCGCTCCATGAGCTATTAAAAAGTGGTTGGCAAAAATTATGGAAGCTCTTTTGTTGCCGTCTGTGAAAACTTGTGTTTTCATACAATACAGGCATAGTTCTATTGCTGTGTCGATAATTACGCCTTTACTTTGTACTATATTAGCGATATGTTCTTTAACATTAATTTCTATCGGCAGCGGCGGTACATATTTTGTTCCCCCGATAGTAACCGGTACGGAACGTATTTTTCCACCATCATGGAAAAATCCTTCATTTACGAGCCGTGCTATATAGCATAGCAGATAATAATCTGTTGGGGCTGTTATTACGTCTTTATCCAAAATAAATTCCCAGGCGTGTTTAAGATTGACGATTTTTTGAATATCTGTCGGTGTCATACCACTGACGATGCCATTGTCAATAACGGTTTCAGTTTGTGGAAATGTAGTTGTAACGCCTTCAAGAATTGCCTGATCATAAATATTGGCTTTCATATTGGCACGTGCAAAATCTAAATTCAGCTGTACCTGAGGAGAAAGTTCCTGCTCTGTATAACCGATTAGTGCCAGTTCTTTTTCTATTCTGCGCAGCTGTTTTCTTAAATCTCTTGCTTCGCGCGAATAACGTAAAAGTGCTGCATATAAATCATCGGAAAAAACATCAACGTAAGTTGAAGTTAATTTTCCGGCAATGCGCTTGCGGACATACAAATATTTATTTCCTGTCTTATTGGTTTTTATTTCCGGTGTGCCGTCATAGGGCAATAATTGAAGCCGCGCATGTAATTCAGCTTTGCTTCTTAAAAGTTGCTGTAATTTATCTAAATTTTGATTTTGCATAATAAAACTCCTGCATAGGGAATATTTTTAGATTATTTTCAATAAAAGTTCCCTATGTAAAATTATTAAAAATAAAATAGGGAACTTTTTGAGTAAATATTAACATATAGTTCCCTATTTTTCAATTGATAATATTAAATTTTATGTATTAAAAAAGTGATTTGTTTATTAATCTTCCGTTACTTTAAAATGCAGCGGTTTGCCGAAAGTTTTAAAGAACCATTTTAAATGCGCGCGTATCTGGTGCAGTTCAATAACGGGGTTGCCGTGTTCTTTCAGTTCCAGAAAGGCGCCTTCGTCATTTACTCCGGCGCGTGTAATGCTTAAAATACCGGTCTGCGTGTAATCAAGGCTTTCAGCCAGAGCTAAAAGCAGCGCTAGCCTGCTTACCGTCTGCCAGTTGTTTTCCGTAAGCATGGTCATATACAGCGGGTCGCGCGAAAAATAGCTTTTGGAAATACCGTTGTGCCAGCCTGCAATAGCAGAAGTTAAAAGCTGCTCTTTATGCGTAAGGCCGAAAAGCTTAGCATTTTGAATCATATATGCACTGTGGCGCGCATGGCTGTAAAAGTTAATGGTAATGCCAATATCGTGCAGCAGCGCTGCCGTTTTAAGCAGGCGGCGGCAGTTTTTGCCAAGTCCGTGCAGCGGTTTCCAGGCATCAAACATGGCCAGCGCCAGATTGGTGATATGGTGGCTGTGCGTGAGGTCGGGCGTGTAAAGGTTTAAAATATTATCCGTACTGCGGGCTAAGATATCTTCGGCAATAAGCGGTATGCCGCGTTCTTTGGAATAGTAATCGTAAAACAGCCCTTCGCGCAGGCCGCAGCCGCTTGTTATAAGCTGCTTGCTGCCGGTAACTTCAAAAAGCGCGTTAATAATGGCAGCACCGGCAATGATGATATCGGCGCGGTCGCTGCTGAGTCCTGATATTTTGCGGCGTTCTTCAAGCGTGCTGTTTTTAAGGCGGTTAAAAATGCCGCGGAAGGCCTGTACCGTTAATTTATAGTTATGAATTTTGGTTGTGGGGTATTTGGTGGCACGCTGGTGCATTTTGCCTATGGTACGTGCCGTGCCGCCTACGCCGATAAGCGGAAGTTTGGGCTGTTTCAGCCAGGGGTATTCCGCAAGGCGCGTGCGCAGAAAGAAGCTTAATTCGCCGTAAACGGAAGAACTTACGGTGTTGCGTGTATTAAAAAGTGCCGTGGTGTTTACTGCGCCGATAGGAACGGAAAAGGATTCCAGTATTTTGCGGTCCTGAAACAGAATCAGCTCCGTACTGCCGCCGCCCAGGTCGAAAATAATGCCGCTGTTGTAGGGAAGGGTGTTGATAACGCCGAGGTAACTGATATAGGCTTCGGTGTTGCCGGTTATAATGTGCAGGCTGATGCCTGTTTCACGCTGCACGAGGCGCGTAAGCTCCGCACCGTTGCCCGCATTGCGGATGGCGGCCGTTGCCACGGCAATAATCCTGTCTGCGTGGTACAGTTTGCACATATAGGCAAAGCTTTTCATGGTTTCAATGGTGTCGGTAAACGCCTGCTGCGTAAGGTTGCCGTTTTTGTCAATTTTCTGGCTCAGGCGCAGGGCTTCTTTCTGGTTGTATACCATGTTGTAGGCGCCGTTTTTATAAATATGAGTTATAACAAGGCGCGCTGAGTTAGAACCGATATCTATAATAGCTATCCTCTGCAAAATACATACCTCCCGTCATTTTACATTCAGTAAAACCGCATAATAAATATATATTTACCGGAAAAAGTAAAAAATCCTGCAAAAAAACGCATAATTTGTAAAATGGATGGTAAGGCGCTGTAAAAAAATTGTTAAAGGCAAGGATTTAAGGGTGCTGTGTCGAATTAATATATAATGCTTTAATGAGGTGGTCATGTGAGAAAAAAACAATATAAAATTTTTGCAGCAATACATCTCGGCTCTGAGATGATAAGCATGCAGATTGTGCAGTACCGCAATTTAAACAACATGAAAGTTCTGGAGGAATGCAACCGCCGCGTGCGCTTGGGCGAAGAAACCTTCAAAAACAAAATCATTCCGTTCAGTATGGTAAATGAAATTTGCGAGCTTTTGGTTGGCTTTAAACGCCTGATGATGGAATATGAAGTTGAAGAATACAGCATGCAGGCAACAACCGCAGTTCGCGAGGCTTTAAACCGCGTGTTCCTTTTAGACCAGATTTATATCAGGACGGGCTTGAAAGTAACGGTTATTGACCTTCCGGAAGAAATTTATACCAAGTATGCTTCCATCCGCCGCACCATGAAGCTTGACGGCCTGACCGGCGTTGACGAGAGCATGCTGATGATGGATATTTCCTCCGGCGGGCTTGGCATTACTTTTGTGAAAGATAATATTATACGCTACCAGCAGAACCTTAATATCGGCGTTATCCGCGTTAAGGAAAGCTTTAACCGCAATCAGCGTAGTTCAATGAAATTTAACCAGGCTCTTGCCGAATACCTTTCAAGTACAATGGGCGCGGTAAGGGACGCGTTGAAAAACGAGCAGATACATTATCTTGTGCTGACAGGCGCGGAATCGGAACTTCTGCTGCAGATGATGGGCGTTGAATTTAAAGCCGGCGTTATCCGCATTAAAACGGAACAGTTCATGCAGCTGTTTAAAACCGTGCATGAGCTGAACCTGCCGCAGATTATTAAAGTGTTTAAAATCAACGAAGATGTGGCCGAACTGGTTGTGCCGACAATTTTGCTGTACGAGCAGCTTCTGGCACTGGTGCCGGTTCAGGAAATTATCCTTACGGATGACCGCTTTATTGACGGCATCTGCCTTTTGCATATCGGCCCGAAAGCCAGCAAAGATTATGCCGACGAGCTTGAACAGGAGCAGCTCAGCCTCCTGTACAGTATCGGTGAGCGTTACCAGTATGACGAAGCACATTCGCGCCAGGTGGCCAAGCTTGCGCTTGCCATGTTCGATAAGCTCGGCAAACACCACGGGCTCGACAGCCACAGCCGCATTCTTTTGCAGGCAACCGCGCTGCTGCACGATATCGGCAAATACGTATCGCTGCGCAGCCATTCGCTGTACAGCTATATGCTGATTATGTCGTGCGACATTTTAGGCTTCAGCGAAATGGACAAAAAAATAGTGGCGCTGGCAAGCTATTACCATGCGCACAGGCTGTTCAGCGGCAAACGCCATGCCGAAGTGGAAGAAATGTCGCAGGAAATTATGCCGCTGGTAGCAAAAATAGCTGCGCTGGTGCGTCTTGCAGATGCCATGGACCGCAGCTATAAGCAAAAAATCAAAAGCTGCCGCGTTAACGTTAAAAACGGCGTAATGAAGGTGGAAGCCGTTACCCTTGAAGATTTGACGATAGAAGAATGGACTTTTGCCTCCAAGGCATCTTTCTTTGAAGAAGTTTACGGATTACAGGCAGTTTTGGAACGGGTGGACAGATAAATGGAAAAGAACGAAAAAATTAATCTTAATAAACCGGAATACTTTTTTAACCGCGAGCTCAGCTGGTTAAAATTTAACCTGCGTGTGCTGCGCGAAGCCGGCGTAAAAACCACGCCGCTTTTGGAACGCTTGAAATTTGTTGCCATTACCGCGTCTAACCTTGATGAGTTTTTTATGGTGCGCGTGGCAGGCTTGTGGGACCAGTACGAAAACGGCATTAACAAACGCGACGCTGCAGGGCTTACCGTTAAAGCACAGCTTGAAGAAATAAGTAAAGCAGCGCACGACCAGATGAAGCTGTTAAACAAATATCTGCTTTCGCTGGTTAAGGAGCTGCGCGAGGCAGGCATTTACATTTGCCGTGTAAGCGAATTAAGCGAAAAGGGCCGCCGCTGGCTGGAGGCTTATTATCAGGAAGAAATTTTCCCGGTACTGACGCCGATGGCTGTTGACGCTTCGCGCCCGTTTCCGTTTTTGGCAAATAAAACGCTGAACCTTGCGGTAGAACTTACCAACCAGGAGGGTGAAGACAGCATGGGCATCGTGCAGGTGCCTTCCGTACTGCCGCGCCTTTTGGAAGTTCCCGGCGAGGAAAAACGCAGCTTTGTTTTTTTGGAAGATGTTATTAACGAGCACTGCTCCGATTTGTACAGCGGCTGCAAAATTCTGGATGTTGTTCCGTTCCGCATTACGCGCGACGCCGATTTGGAATTTGACGAAGACGATATCGACAACCTGCTGAAAGAAGTGGAAAAATCCCTGCGTAAACGTACGCGCGGCGCTTCCGTAAGGCTTGAAATTTATAATAAGGCCAACAGCCGCATCAGAAAATTCCTATACAATAATCTGGACATTACCGAGCAGGAGGTTTATGAAATTAACGGGCCGCTTGACGCAACCTGCTTCTTTAAATTTGCTTCGCTGCCGGGCATGTGGCCCTGGCTGTATGAGCCATTTGTGCCGCAGCGCCCGCTGGAACTGCCGGATGACAGCGACATCTTTAAGGTTCTGCGTGAACGCGACGTGCTTTTGCACCACCCCTATGAAAGTTTTGACCCGGTAGTTAAATTTGTAAGCGACGCTGCCGACGACCCGAACGTACTTGCCATCAAGCAGACGCTTTACCGCGTCAGCGGCAACTCGCCGATAGTTGCAGCCCTTGCCCGCGCTGCCGAAAACGGCAAGCAGGTAACGGTACTGGTAGAATTAAAAGCGCGCTTTGATGAAGAAAACAATATTATTTGGGCGCGCAGGCTTGAAGAAGCCGGCTGCCATGTAATTTACGGTTTGATGGGTCTTAAAACCCACGCCAAAATTATTCTGGTTGTGCGCAAGGAAGCAGACGGCATTAAGCGCTATGTACACCTTGGCACAGGCAACTACAACGATAACACAGCCAAACTTTATACCGATATGGGCCTGATGACTGCCAATGACCAGTTTGGCAGCGACGCTTCGGCGTTCTTCAATGTGTTGTCCGGTTATTCGGACCCGCCGGTATGGAATAAACTGGTTATGGCGCCGCTCGGTCTGCGCAAAAAGATTTATGAACTTATCGACAACGAAATCAGTATTGTTAAAAAAGGCGGCACCGGGCATATCATTGCCAAAATGAACTCGCTGATTGACTACCCCGTTATTCAGAAACTGTACGAGGCTTCCATGGCGGGTGTTAAAATAGACCTTATCATCCGCGGTATCTGCGGCCTGCGCGCTGGCATGGACGGTATCAGCGACAACATTACCGTACGCAGCATTGTCGGCAGGCAGCTGGAACACAGCCGTATTTTCTGGTTCCAGGGCGGCGGCAAGGAACAGCTTTTCCTCTCCAGTGCAGACTGGATGCCGCGTAACCTTAACGACCGCGTTGAACTGTTCTTCCCGGTTGAAACGCCGGCGCATATTGAACGTATTAAAAAAGTGCTTGATTTGTACCTGCGCGATAACGTCGGCGCGCACATGATGCAATCCAACGGCACTTACCGCCGCGTTACCAACCGCCTGGAGCCTGTTGGCGCACAGAGCACGCTGTATGAATGGGCGCTGCTTGCGGCTGCGGCCGACAAAATTCCCATGCAGGACCGCCTGCGCCCGATGTATGACCGCGACAAAGCATAACTGGCAGTAAGCCCTGCAATATGATATAATGTAACATATCAAACAATTGCGAGGCAGACATGGATACAGAAATTTTACAACATATCGGGCATAGCCTGTATAATACCAAACGCTTGAAAGAATGGAAAAGGTACGTTGTTTTCCGTTCCCGCTGCATGCTGCACAGCGAACAGATTGGCGGCCTGCTGGATTTCTTTTCGGCAACGCCGCTGCGCCGTGATATGCTGCGCTATACAACAAGTTTTGTGGAGCAGGCGACAAGGCAGTTCTTTTACAAAAACTCCACCTATGATGAACGCATCAGCCTTGTAAAAGGGCATGTGGAATTTTTGGAAAGCAAGTTAACCGAAGACGCCCTGCGCAGGCTTTATGCAGAAGGCAAAATGCTGCGCCTGTGGGAAGACAGCTACGAAGAAAAGCCGCTGACGCTGGAATTATGGTTTCACGCCGGGCAGCGCAAGGAAGGCTGCCTTTCGCTGGTGCTGATGTGGGATAAAGAAGCGCTGTATCAGATTATGTTCTGGCTGGCGCCCGGTAAAAACAGCGAGCCGGCGCTGTGGATTGGCGCATTGCAGGGAACGCCCAACGGTTCGGAGGTTATTAAAGGGCTGACCAAAGCCTTTTACGGCTACCGTACCAAAAACCTTATTTTTTACGGCATCCGCAATGTGGCGGCGGCATTGGGCTGCGAAAGCATTTACGCTGTCAGCAACGAAGGCTATTACGCCATGAATCATATCCGCGTGGACCGCAAACTGAAAACTTCGCTGGATGCCTTCTGGCAGGAATGTGAAGGAACGCAGCTTGACGACAAGCGTTTTTACAAAATACCCATTCCCGAATACAGAAAATCCATGGAGGAACTGAAGCCTTCCAAACGTGCCCAGCACAGAAGGCGCTTTGCCAAAATGGACGAAATGAAAGATGCCGTAGCGGCAAGTTTTGCAAAATATTTAAAATAATAAATAAAACCGGGCTTTGCTTCAATGCTTGCCCGGTTTTCAATTAGTTTACTGTTTTTTTAAGCCTTTTTATGATATAATTAATATATATTTTTGCACGGAGGTAATGAAATGAAACAAAAACTCCTTACTTTATTTTTAACGTTAACACTTACTGTTACATCTGCCTTTCCGGGCGTAGCTTTAGCCGCAGCAGGTGACGAAATTTCCGCCAGCGCTGCCATTGAAGCCTCCGCTGCGCCGAAAACAATGTCTGCCAGTGAAAAAATGGGCGCATTGGAAGTTACCCTGTACGGTACGGAACAGGCAGGCGCACTGGTCAGCAGAATGGACAGCCTTGAAGACGACGTTTACGGCACCATTACCACTGACCCTATTTTAAATAGAGTTGATAATTTGTATGATTATATCAACGGTTATGCCGGCAGCGGCGAAGCAAGCTTTTTAACCAAGCTGAACGCCGTTGAATGGCAGTTTACCGAAAGCACGGCAGGCGGCCCGGCTAAAAGCCGTATTGAAGCACTGGAAACCATGCTGAACGGCGAAGTTGGCGCAGGCTCTCTTGCAGGACGCCTTGAAGCACTGGCAAACCTTGCTTTCCAGGACGGCATTGTTGTTGTTGAAACCGTAACTCTGCCGAAAGATTCCGTAATTAAGCTTGAATTTGCCGAAGACCTCAGCAGCAAAACCGCAAAAGCAGGCGATGTTGTAAAATACAAAGTTGCCGACAATGTTTTTGTTAATGATGTGCTGGTACTGCCGAAAGGCGCTGAAGGCGTTGGCAAGGTAACCAAAGTTGTAGGCCCGCGTATGTTCGGCCAGGATGCCCGCATTGACGTTGACTTTGGCTTTATTTACGCTATTGATAATACCCGTGTTAAAGTATTCCTCGGCGATGTTGCCAAACAGGCAGCCGAAACCGTTGCCGGTGCAGCCGGTGCCGCTATCGGCGGTATGGTAGTGCTTGGCCCGGTAGGTATTATCGGCGGTGCCTTTGTAACCGGTAAATCCGTAAATATTCCGGCAGGCTCCACCACCTTTGTACAGGTTAAAGGCGATACCGATATTCAGGGTATGGTTTATCAGGGCAGCAATTAATTAAATAACGGTAAAAATAAACCCCGTTGTCAGTTCTTTGGCAACGGGGTAATTTTTTGTTTAAAATTTTATTCGGCGGTAGCCAGCATTAATTTAATGCGGTTTTCCTGATTTACTTTAGAAGCGCTGGAATCGTAGTCGATAGGCAGGATATTGGCATTTTCGGCAATTTCCTTGATTTTGTTAAGCATGCCGCGCCCGGCTATATGGTTAGGCAGGCAGCCGAAGGGCTGTGCGCAGATGATGTTGTTGTAGCCGTTTTTGGCAAGTTCCAGCATTTCGGCTGTTAAAAGCCAGCCTTCGCCCATGTTGTTGCCGTAGCCAATAACGCCTTTGGCAAGCGCTTTGGTTTCTTCGTAAGAAGCGGGCGGCTTAAAGGGCGGGGTGGAAAGTGCGGAAAGCATAATTTTTTCGAGGCGTTTTAAATAAAGCATTGCCATTTTGGATATGCCGTATTTAAAAAATTTGCCGCCGTACAGTTTGTAGTCTGTTAAGTAAGTGTCGGCGCAGTACATAATAAAGTTCAGCAGCCCCGGCAGCATGTATTCGCAGTTCTGCTTCTGTAAAAACTGCTCCAAATTGTTGTTGCCAAGCCCTGCGTATTTAATGTAAATTTCGCCGACAATGCCAACTTTTATTTTATGCTCCGCTTTTTGCGGCAGGGCGGCAAAATCCTCCGCCAGAGCGCGCGAAAGCTGCTTCATGGTTCCGGTAGCCTGCGCCTTGCCTTCCATAAAAGCGGTTTCAAGTCTGTTCAGCCATTTGCCTGCCAGTTCGTCCACCGCGCCTTTAATGGTTTCGTAGGGGCGGGTTTTGTTGGCAAGGTACATTAAAGTGTCGCCGTAAATAATGGCGGCCATAAATTTTTTTATCATGGCAAGGTTAAGCTCAAAGCCGGGCTGCTCGTTCATGCCGTTTACATTAAGGCTGATGATTGGCACATTGCCGAGCCCTGCTTTTTCCATGCCTTTACGCAGAAGGTATATATAATTGGAAGCGCGGCAGCCGCCGCCGGTCTGGCTGAGCATAACGGCCGTTTTGCTGAGGTCGTATCTGCCGCTTTCCAGCGCGCTTATAATCTGCCCGATAACGAGCAGCGCCGGGTAACATATATCGCTGTTAACGTATTTCAGCCCTGTTTCAATAACGTTGCGGCCGGTGTTCTGTAAAATTTCGGCTTTGTAGCCGCAGCTTTGCAGCGCGGAACGCAGCAAGGCAAAATGAAACGGCAGCATATTCGGCACAAGTATGGTGTGCGTAGCTTTCATTTCTTTGGTAAAAACCGGTAGCACAGTTTCTGACATAAAAATTGCTCCTTCAAAAATTATTTCAGCATTCAAAGCCCAGTGCCGCAAACAGGCTGCGCAGCCTTATGCGTGCCGCACCAAGGTTTTCAATGTCATCAATTTTTATCTGGGTGTAAATTTTGCCGCTTTCTTCCAGTATGCGGCGGCATTCGTCGGCCGTAATGGCGTCGCAGCCGCAGCCGAAGCTTACAAGCTGAACAAGGTTCATGGCAGGGTTCTGCGCGGCAAATTTAGCGGCGGCATACAGCCTGCTGTGATAGGTCCACTGGTTTAAAACTTCCAGGTCTTTGTTCAAATCTTTGCGGTCAATATTGCCGCTTACAGAGTCTTCGCTTATTAAAGCGGCGCCCAGCCCGGTAATAAGGCGGTCTATGCCGTGGTTGATTTTCGGGTCGGTATGGTATGGGCGCCCTGCAAGGATAATAACCGGCATGTTTTTGCTTAAGGCTTCTTCGGTTATTTTTTTGCCCTGCTCCTTAACGCGGGCTTCAAAATCCCGGTAAGCCTTAAAAGCGGGGGTAAGTGCGTTTTTAATTTCCGCACTGCTTAAATCCGTATAAACGGGGTTCAGCATTTTGTATAATTCTTTTGCCAGCAGTTTTTTGTTTAAAAGGCCAAGGTAATCGTAAAAGAAGTGAATATTTTTTAATTCTTCAATGTTTGCTGCCAAAACTTCGGGGTAGTAGGCAACAACCGGGCAGTTATAACAGTTCTGCGCTGTGTCCTCGTCAACATTGTAGGTCATACAGGGGTAAAAAATGCTTGTAATGCCCTGCGCCAGCAGCCATTTTATATGGCCGTGCATCATTTTGGCGGGGTAACATACCGTGTCGCTCGGAATGGTGTTCTGGCCTTTCTGGAAAATGGTTTTGTCATAAATGGGGCTGGTAATTACTTCAAAGCCCAGCTCCGTAAAAAAGGTATGCCAAAACGGCAGCAGTTCGTACATATTAAGGCCGAGCGGCAGGCCTATTTTGCCGCGTCTGCCGGGTACGGGCTTAAATTCTTCAAGTAACTGCAGCTTGTAGCGGTAAAGGTTCAGGCTGTCGTTGGGCGCGCAGTGCGTAACCGGGCGTTCGCAGCGGTTGCCGCTTATATAGGGTTTGCCATCGGCAAAGATATTTACCGTTAAGTGGCAGTGGTTGCTGCATAAGCCGCAGGTAACTGATTTAACCGTATGTGAAAAAGTGCGCAGCTGTTCCGCTTTAAGCAGCGCAGAATCCTGCGGATGCAGTTTGCGGCGTTCTTGTGCATATAAGGCTGCGCCGTAAGCACCCATTAAGCCTGCTATATCGGGGCGCACAACTTCAAGGTTCAGTTCCTGTTCAAAGGCGCGCAGCACGCAGTTGTTTAAAAAGGTGCCGCCCTGTACAACAATGTGTTTGCCAAGGTCGTCAGGCCCGGAAGGGCGTATAACTTTAAACAGTGCGTTTTTAACAATGCTTATGGAAAGCCCGGCGCTGATATTGGCAACGGAAGCCCCGTCTTTCTGCGCCTGCTTTACGTTGCTGTTCATAAATACGGTGCAGCGGCTGCCAAGGTCAACCGGTTTATCGGCAAAAAGGCCTATTTTGGCAAAATCTTCCGCGCTGTAACCGAGAATACCGGCAAAAGTCTGTAAAAAGCTGCCGCATCCGCTGGAGCATGCTTCGTTTAAAAAGATGTTGTCAATGCAGCCGTTATGTATTTTTAGGCATTTAATGTCCTGCCCGCCGATGTCAAGAATAAAATCCACTTCCGGCAAAAGACTTTTGGCTGCAATAAAATGCGCCATGGTTTCCACAATGCCGTAATCGGCGTGGAAGGCGTGTTTTATAAGTTCTTCGCCGTAGCCCGTAACGGCAGCGGCAAGTATTTGGCAGTCAGGGTATTTTTCGTAAAATCCGGTCAGATAATCGCGCACGGCAACAACCGGGTTGCCTTTGTTGCTCTGGTAAAAAGAATCAAGCAGCTTGCCGTCCGGCGCAACTACGGCAATTTTTATGGTTGTGCTGCCGCTGTCAATGCCGAGATAGGCTTCCCTGGCGGCTGCAATATCGCCTCGCTGAACATTGTCGCGGTTGTGGCGCGCAACAAAGGCGTCATATTCTTCAATATTTTTAAACAGCGGCGGCAAATGCTCAAACTGGCGGTTGGCATCCGCAGCGTGCATTTTTTCTGCCAGCGTGGTAAGGTCTACTGTGTGTTCGGCACAAAAAGCGCAGCCCATTGCCACATAATATAAGCTGTTTTCGGGGCAGGTGCCCTGCAAATTTAAAATTTTGTCAAAGCTGGCGCGCAGGCAGCCAAAAAAGGTCAGCGGGCCGCCAAGGTAAAGCACGTTGCCTTTAATGGGGCGTCCTTTGGCAAGGCCTGTTACCGCCTGGCTGGCAACGGCGTCAAAAATGCTTGCTGCAAGGTCATTTTTTTCCGCGCCCTGGTTTAAAAGGGGCTGAATGTCGCTTTTGGCAAATACGCCGCAGCGGCTGGCAATGGTGTAGCGTGTTTTGGCAGTGGCTGCCAGTTTGTCAAGTTCTTCGGCCGGTACGTTCAGCAAAGAAGCCATCTGGTCGATAAAAGCCCCCGTGCCGCCTGCACAGCTGTCGTTCATGCGGGCGTCAAAATGCCGCCCTAAAAATAATATTTTAGCATCTTCGCCGCCCAGTTCAATAACAACGTCCGTATCCGGGTTAAGGCGTTCCGTACATATTTTTTCTGCAAAAACTTCCTGCACAAACTGCACGCCGCAGCTTTCGGCAACGCCAATGCCTGCGCTGCCGCTGATGGCAAGACGTGCTGTTTTAAGCCACGGCATCTGCGCGGCAAGTTCTTCGAGTATGTTTTTTATGGTTTCCGTAATGCGGCTGGCATGACGGGCATATTTACTGAAAAGCAGTTTTCCGGCATCATCCAGCACGGCTATTTTTACAGTGGTGCTGCCGATATCCAAACCTATCTGCATATAAAATCCTCCATTTAGGAATGACTTTTGCTAATTAATAAAAAATATTGTTTTTAAAATTGCGTCTGCTTTTTATGATAACACAAGTTTAAAATATTTTCCAGTATTTTATTTCTCAAAAGCATATTGTTAAACTGAAATGCGTAATGGTTAGCTTTTGCTTACATCATACTATATATTACACCAATTATTTTATTTGTAAATATTTTTAATGCAAAAGTTCAGCAGGCGTTTGTAAAAATTTATACTTAAAAAGCATATAAAACAGCCAAATTAAGTATTTGTTTTTAACAATGGCGTTTTTTATAATAAATTTATTAAAGCGGCTTTAATTATAAAAATTTAAAGGAGAAACTGCATTGTTAAAATCAAACGGTAATTTAATGATATTTATTTTAACCATTGGCGTGTTCAGCATTATCAATACCGAAATGGGCGTTATAGGCATTTTGCCGCTTCTGGCGGAGCGCTTTGGCGTAAGCATAACGCAGGCAGGGCTTTTAATAAGCCTTTTTGCGCTGGCGGTAGCGTTTTCCGGGCCGGTTATGCCGCTGCTGTTTTCCGGTATGGAACGCAAAAAAGTGATGCTGCTGGTGCTGGGGCTTTTTGCACTTGGCAATATAGCGGGAATGTGTACGGATAATTTTGCCGTGGCGCTTGCTGCCCGCGTGCTGCCTGCCTTTTTGCATCCGGTGTACTGTTCTCTGGCGTTTTCTGTTGCCGGTGCTTCCGTGCCGGAAAAAGACCGGTTAAAAGCTGTTGCCAAAGTTATTGTAGGCGTTTCGGCAGGCATGGTGCTGGGCGTGCCCATAAGCAGCTTTGTGGCGGCCAATTTTTCGCTTGACGCAGCAATGGCGGTATTTGCGGCAGGCAACCTTCTGGCGTTTGCGGCAACGCTTGTTTTTGTGCCGCGTTTGCCGGTAGAGGGGCGCGCTTCCTGCAAGGAACAGCTTGTGCTGTTAAAACGCCCGGTGCTCTGGCTTTCTATTGCAGGCATTATTTTTATGAACGGCGCTGTTTTTGGCGTATTCGGTTTTTATTCTAGTTACCTTGAACAAATTACGCACCTTTCGTGGAACAATATCAGCGCGGTGCTGTTTATATACGGCTGCGCCAATATTTTGGGCAATATTATCGGCGGCAGGCTGCTTACCAAAGCGCCGCTGCGCACGGCAGTGCTGTTTGCTCCGGCACTGGCGGCCGTATATATGGCGGTGTATTTTACAGGCGCTTACGCACCGGCAGTGGTGGCATTAACGCTTGTATGGGGCATTATTGGCGGCGTTAATGTAAATATAAACCAATACTGGATTACCTCTGCTGCGCCGGAAGCACCTGATTTTGCCAACGGCCTGTTTTTAACGGCTGCCAACCTCGGCACAACTTTCGGCACCATGCTGTGCGGGGAAATAATAGCCTCTTGGGGAATGGGCAGTATGTTGTTTGGCGGCATAATATTTTTGGTTTTGTGTTTTGTATTTGTCTGCGCAAGAATTTATGCAGGCAGGTCTGCCGGAAACCTACAGCGCGCATAAAAATTTTTGCAGAAAAATTATTGAAAATGCTTGACAAAGCAATGATTAATTTGTATAATTATTTTGTTGCTGGAACGGGCTTGACGTTTTAGTAACTGATGTGATCCACTAGCTCAGTCGGTAGAGCACCTGACTTTTAATCAGGGTGTCCCGCGTTCGAGTCGCGGGTGGATCACCATTTTTATTTTATAGCCAAAGCACTGTAACCTGTGTTGCAGTGCTTTTTGTTTTATATGGCAAAGGCAGCTGAAATAATTTTGCGGTACTCATAATAATAACCCCCTTCGCTTTAACAGCGGAGGGGGTTGTACTTGTGTAAGCGGATTCTTTATTCGTACTTGTTTACTGCGGTTTATTTTAATTTGCTGTATTCTTCGTCGGTAACGGGCTCCAGCCATTCGTTGCTGCTGCCTTCAGCCGGTACTTCAATGGCAATGTGTGCAAACCAGCTGTCCGGTGCGGCGCCGTGCCAGTGTTTAACTTCGGGCGCAATGTTTACAACGTCGCCGGGTTTAAGTTCCTGCGCGGGTTTGCCCCATTCCTGGTAGTAGCCGCGCCCTGCGGTTACCAGTAAAATCTGCCCGCCTTTGTGGTGAATATGCCAGTTGTTGCGGCAGCCGGGTTCAAAGGTTACGTTGGCTGTGCCCACGCGTTCTTTGGTCAGCGGGTTTAAATAGCTCTGGCCGATAAAATACTGCTGGTAAGCCACATTCTTTTCGCCGAGCCCAAAAATGTTTTCTTTTGCAAATTCTTCAGGTATTGTTTGTTCCTGTGCCATAACGGCATTACCTCCCATAATCATAAATGCGCATAATGCTAATAAAAGTTTTTTAGTTTTCATATGCTTTGCTCCTCTTTCGTAAATTTCCGCCTCCGGGCGGATTTTTTTTATTTGCGGAACGGGGAAACTGTTTTATTCTGCCGGTACAACGGCGTTAATGGCGCTGATTGCGTTGAGCGTGCGCGGATAGCCGATGTAGGGCAGTGCTACGGTAACGGCGTCAATTAAATCCTGACGGGTGTTGCCAACGCCAAGGTTGCCGTTAACATGTGCTTTGGCCTGCGGGTCGCAGCAGCCGAGCGTGATAATTGCGGTAAAGGTAATCAGCTCGCGCTGTTTTAAATCCAGCACTTTGCGGGTGTAGTAATCGCCAAAGCAGTTGCCGCTGAGCCAGTTGTTAATGTGCGCCTGGTCGCCTTTGCCGGAATTTGCAAAACCGCGCATACGGTCGCCGAAGATGTCAACCTGCGTTTGTTCGCCTTTGGCAATGCGGTCGGCGTCGGTAGTTGTGCCCTGGTTTTCCAGCGGCAGTTTTATGTCTGCTTCTTCAAAAGCAATCTGCATTTCAATCAGCGCGGCCTTGCTGCGTGCAAAACCAACATAAGGCGTGCACTGGTAAAGGGTTTCGCGTATTTCTTCGGGCGTTGCCCCGGCATTTAACGCGCCTTTAACGTGAATACCGATATCTTCCGGAGTATTGTTGGCAGTTAAAACCACCAGCGTCAGCAGCTCTTTTTGTGCTAAAGGCATTTTTACCTGATTGTTCACATCGCTGTAAATAAATTTCTGCATAATCTCGCCAAGTTCCGGCGCACCTTTAATGCTGCACGGATTTTCCGCACCGTAAAGGGCTTTAACGGTGGCGGAGCTTTCTTCCATTCTGTCCTGTGCCATAGCGGCATTACCTCCTATAAGCATGCAAGCGCAAAGCGCAAGCAAAATTCTGGCTGTTTTTTTCATAATAATCCCTGCCTTTTTAGCCTGCCCTGGGCAGGATTTGTTTTTACGCCTTTATTATAAAAGTTGAAGACGGCTCTAAGTCAAGGGCTGTTGAAAAATGTTCATAAAAATTTCTTGTAAATAGCATTAAAAATACAATTTGTTTTAAGTTTACTCTGTTATATATGATAGTAAATAACTAAAAAACATGCTTTTATGCGGCAAGGTATGGCTTTGTAGCAGAAATAAGAAAAGTTTTTGAAAAATTTGCGTAACGGCTTGACTGAAAGTAAAGTCAAAACTTTACAATAAAAATACAGTTCATGAGAGAGGAGGGGCGGCTTATGCTGCTGAGGCAGATTAAATATTTTGTAACCGTAGTGGACACCGGCAGCTTTACAGAAGCGGCCGAAGAATGTTTTATATCGCAGTCGGCAATATCCCAGCAGATATTGTCGCTGGAAAAAGAACTGGGGGTACAGCTTTTGGTGCGCAGCACGCGCCGCTTTACGCTGACTGAACCCGGAAAATATCTGTACAGCCACGGCAAAAAACTGCTCGGCGAAACGGAAAAACTTAAAAACGGCACCATTGCCGCTGCTGCCGGTGCGCGGGGCAAGCACTTTACGGAAATGTCCGTAGGCAAAAGCCTTGTGGATTATGACAGCATGATTGTGCTGACGCATTTTAAGGGGCACGCTGCGGGCGGCTTCGGCGGCTCGCTTAAAAACATCGCCATTGGCTGCGCCGATGCCAAAGTAGGCAAGGCCATGCAGCACGGCGGCGCCGATTTTTCCATCCGCGGTGCGCATTTTATGGAACACATGGTTGAAGCCGGCAAAGCCGTAACGGACTTTTTCGGCAAACGCATTGCTTATGTTAACGTTATGCGCCGTATGTCCGTGCGCTGCGACTGCGCCGGGCCTGATGCGGAAGAACCGACCATCGGCGATATCGGCATGGTGGCTTCCACCGATTTGCTGGCGATTGACCAGGCATGCGTGGACATGGTTTATGACAAACCGGGCGGCGACAACAAAGACCTGATTGAGCGCATTGAAAGCCGCGAAGGCCTGCGCCAGTTAAGTTACATGAAAGAACTGAAAATGGGCAACCCCAATTATGAACTTATCAGCATTGATTAAGGCGCTATGTTTAGTATAAGTAAAACGAAGGTTAGCCCGAGATTAAATTTTAAATAAGGCTTGACTTAGAGTTAGCTGCAAGTGTTACTATATATGTAGCAAAGCATAAAACTTATAATAAAGCGGCTGCAAGGAGGAATTATTATGTTTGGTTTAGGCTTACCCGAACTTTTGCTTATTTTGGTTATCGGGCTTATCTTTTTTGGTCCCGGTAAACTGCCGGAAATCGGTTCTGCCCTTGGCAAAAGCATGAAGGAATTTAAGCAGGCTGTAAACAGCACGGAAACAGAAATTAAAAAAGCAGGTGAAATTGCCGAAACCGCGGAAACCAAAGAAGCTGCGTCTGCCGGTTCGGAAACTGTACAGGCGGAAGCCAAAAAGTGACGGCGCAAGCTATGGATAATGGCCGTCCGTTAGATAACAATGATGAGGCAATGACCTTAACGGAACATCTGGGCGAACTGCGGCGCAGAATTCTGCACAGCCTGGCGGCGCTTGCCGCAGGCACGCTGGCAAGCAGCTTTTATATTGATGAAATTGTGGCAGTGCTGACGGCGCCTGCCACCAATTTGTATTATATGCGCCCGGCGGAAGCGTTTTTTATTTACATAAAAATAGCGCTTGCCTGCGGCGTGCTGCTTGCGGCACCGGTTTTGTTTTATGAACTGTGGGCGTTTCTGGTGCCGGCCCTAACCGGCAGGGAACGCTCGGCGCTGATGCTGTTTGTGCCGTCGTCGGTGCTTTTGTTCTGGGCGGGTATTGCTTTTGCATACTTTTTTGTATTTCCGCAGGGGCTGCACTTTTTTACAACCTTTGCAGGCGGCAATATTGCGCCGATGCTTTCGATAGAAAGCTATCTGGACTTTTTCCTGATGCTGGTTGTGCCTTTCGGTTTTATTTTTAACCTGCCCATGGTGCTTATTGTGCTGGCGCAGATGGGTGTGGTAAGTTCTGCCGTGCTTAAACGCGGGCGGCGCTATATGGTAGTTGCTTCGTTTATTTTAGCGGCAATCATTACGCCGACGCCTGATGTGGTAACGCAGACACTTCTGGCAGTGCCGATGATTTTATTATATGAAGGCAGCAGGGTATTTATTAAACTTGTGCTGCGCAAATAATCAAATAATATAAAATAAAAATCTTCTTCCTTGTTTGGAAGAAGATTTTTTTATGCACCGTTAAAAGTGCAGGTTTAAATTTTTATGGGGCGTTACAGGTTCAGGCCTGCCAGCCATTTTTCGGTAGCTGCGGTATCGTCCGGGTAAGCGCGGATGCCTTCAATAACATTTGCGCCTTTAAACCATTTGTTAATATCGGGCGTGCTGTCGCTGATGGGGCTGCCGCCGCTGGTGCAGAAGGTGATAACGGTTTTGCCGCTGAAGTCATAGCTGTCGGCAAAGGTTGCTACTGCCATCGGAGCGGTGTACCACCAGATGGGGTAACCTACAAAAACAACGTCATACTGGGCCATGTTTTCTACTTTGTTTTTCAGCGCAGGGCGGGCGTTGTCGGCTTTTTCCTGCTTTGCCAGTTCCGTTGTTTCGCGGTAAACGGAAGGATACGGGGCTGCGGTTTCGATTTTGAAAATATCGGCGCCGGTTTTGCTCTGGATAAGCTGTGCTATTTTTTCGGTGTTGCCGGTATGGCTGAAGTAGGCTACGAGAATTTTTTTGCCGCCGTCAGCTGCCGGTGCAGCCGTTTCCGTTTTGGCAGCTGGCGCAGGCGTGGATTGTTCCGCTGCTCCGCCGCAGGCAGTTATGCCCAAAGCAAGTACGGCCAGCATCAAAGCACAAAGAAATTTTTTCATATTCATCTCTCCTTTAAATTTTTATTTAAGGCTGAACGGATTGTGGTTTTCCGCCAGCGGTTAAACTTTTACGGCGGCGCTTAAAATACACGCTGCCGCAGAGCCAGGCTGCCAGCGCAAAGCCGCCCAGACATGTGCCGCCGCAGCTGCCGCAGATACCCGTGCAGCCTCCGGCAGTGCCGCTTGCAGCGGTTCCAAACGGTATACCGGCACCAACGGCTAAATTTAAAAGTTTATCTTTTGGCGTTGTTAAAGCGTTCTTTTTCATAATCTGCCGCCTCCTGTTGTAATGGCTTTTACGGGGCAGTTATATTGGCATACGCCGCATTTTATGCACAGGCTTACATCATTTTTAATGCTGCCGTTTTTAAGGCTCATGGCACGCATGGGGCAGTTTTTAACGCAAAGGCGGCATTTTACGCAATTTTCGCGGTTAACCTGTATTTTGGAGGCTATGTCCAGTTTGCTGCCGATGATGAAAAACAGGCTCTGCATTGCTCCCTGCGGGCACATAAAGCGGCAGTAGCCGCGCCCGCCTTTGGTAAACAGCCCAAACAGCACCAGGTATAAAAATCCTGTTGCGGCAAGCGGCACGGTAAACGAAATGGCCGCGCCGAAAAGGACGCTTACAAGGCTGTCGAACAGATAAAAGTTGCAGTAGGCGCATGGGTAAAAGCCGTACCACAGCGGCAGCAGCATATAGCCAAGCAGCATGCCGAAGCGGATATAAGGCACCGGCACATATTTTTCCCATTCAAGCTGCCAGCGTTCCGGCACCAGATGGCTGAGGCTTTCGGCAAAATAACCGGCCACGCACAGCCTGCCGCAGAAAAACGGGCCGAACAGCAGGCACAGCAGCCAGAAAAGCAAAGTTGATACCAGCATTAAATTGTTGAGTTCAAAAAATCCGCCGGTAAAAATTTCTGCCGTGGGTATGCGCGGGCAGAAAGCATGCGGCAAAAACGCCGGCTGCACGTTTAAAACGTTTTCCAAAAAGCGGCGGTACAGTTCAAACGGGGCGTATAAAAGGGCAAAGCCCAGTAGATAGCCAGCTGTCCGTTGAGCCGCAAAAGAAAGGTGTGAAGGTTTGCTGTTGTTCTGCATAATTTTTCCCTGCCTTTAGTTTAACAGTTGAAGTACGCTTTAAGTCAATAGCAAAAGCACCGGCATGATGCTCCCGGTGCTTTTATTATAATGTAGGCAAAGGCAAAATTTCCAATGCTTATCTTTGAGATTGGTTCATGCTTAAAAAGCATTTTGCATGGCTGATGAATTTTTCTGCGGCGGGGCTGCCAGGGGCATAACGCTTCCAGGCAAGCAGCGTGCCGAAGCTGAGTTCAGGCTCCAGCGGGCGGAAGGTAACGCGCGTTCCGTCCAGTGCGGGGACGGGGTTTTCCAGCGTCAGCTGATAAGCAAGGCCGCTTGTTACCATTAAAATGGCGTTGGCGGCAAGGTCAGTGGTAAACACTATGTTTAAATTCCTTAGCTCGCGGCCAATCCAGTTGTTAAGTTCGTTGTTAATGGTGGCGCGGCGGCCGGTAATAAGCGGCAGGCCTGTTAAATCGCGGGCGGTAATGCTCTTTTTGGCGGCCAGCGCGCAGCCGGTTGGCATAATTACGCCCCAGCGTTCTTTTACCGGCAGGCGGAGAAAATCATATTTTTCAATGCTCACGGGCTCCAGCAGCAGGGCAATGTCAATCAGCCCCTGCTCAAGCTGCTCTTTCAGCCGGTCGGAATTGCCGGTATGCAGATTGAATTTTACTTTCGGGTAAAGGGCTTTAAAGTCTTTTATAATCTGCGCCAGCAGGTTAACGGAATTTAATTCGCCGCAGCCTATGGAAATAGTGCCTTCCACAAGTGCGTCCTGCTGCAGAAGTTCTTTTTCGGTTTTGTCTACCAGCGATAAAATTTCTTCCGCACGGCGGCGCAGAAGCATGCCTTCGGGCGTCAGCGTAATTTTGCGCTTGCCGCGGATAAACAGCGTTACGCCGGTTTCTTCTTCAAGCTGTACCAGCTGGCGGCTGAGCGTTGGCTGGGTAATGTGCAGTACTTCGGCGGCGCGGGTAATGTTTTCTTCGTGGGCAACGGTTAAAAAATAACGTAAAAGCCTTGTTTCCATGGCGTTCCCTCCTGTAAACCCTGTATATTTATTATAAAATAGCGCAGCCTGCGCCTGCAAGCAAATTATGTTTATCAGGCATGGTAAATCATGAAATACAAGTATTGGACGCAGCTTTAAGGTGAGTTTTATAATTAAAGCAACAAAAAACTAATGCAGGCAGGCGGGTGATGATAATGAATAAAAAACCGGTTAATATAGATGAGCAGCGCACGGAGGCACTGGCTGCATCGTTAAGCAGCACAGGGCTTGATGCCTTCAGCATCAGCCGCTTTTTAAAGCTGCTGGCAGAGGGCAGCTCGGCCGGGCCGATAAAAATTCTGCGCAGGCACCGCCTGGACCTCTTGGAAGAAATACACAGCAAACAAAAATCGCTGGATTTGATAGACTATATTATTTATAAAATCCGTCAGGGAACATTGTAAGGAGGGGCTGAAAATGACTATTAAAGAGATTGCCGCAAGAACCGGCGTATCGGCAGACACATTAAGATATTACGAACGCATGGGCATTATACCCGCCGTACCGCGCACCAGCGGCGGCGTGCGCAATTATGACGAAAATTTTGTGGAGTGGGTTGCTTTCATTCAGACTTTAAAAGGCGCTGGCATGTCGCTGGAGGCCATTGCCGATTATATAAACCTTGCCAAGCTGGGCGAACAGACCTGCCAGCAGCGCAAAAAAATACTGGCGCAGGCACGTGATGTGCTGCTGCAAAAAATTGAGGCTTTGCAGAACATGGCACGCCTGGCCGATTATCAGCTGATGAGCTATGACACGGTTTTGCGCCCGCGTACCGACAGCCTTGTAGGGGCTTTTACAAGCGCTTGAAATTTTGCTTGACATGGACTGAACTTTAAGTAGTAGGATATAACTGACAGCAAAATTATGGCTAAAGGAGCGAATGCAAAATGAAAAAAATGACAAGACGCGACTTTTTAAAAGCAGCCGGAACTGCCGCTGTCGGTGTTGCGGCGTATAATCTTGAGGGGGTAAGAAACGTGTTTGCAGCAGGCGAAGGAAGCGTAAAGGTTTCCGCAAACGGCGGCGCAGGCAGCCGTGCCAAAGTATATTTCAGCAAAAACATCAACGCTGATACTCTTATTAAACTTTATGATATGATTAACGAAGGCATTTACGGCAAAGTGGCAATTAAGCTGCATACAGGCGAACCGCACGGCCCGAACATTCTGCCGCGTGAAATGGTAAAGGCTTTTCAGGCACATGTGCCCAACAGCAATATAGTTGAAACCAACGCCCTGTACGAAGGCGGGCGTGATACTACCGAAAAGCACCGCGCTACCATTGCCCTTAACGGCTGGGATTTCTGCCCGGTTGACATTATGGACGAAGAAGGCACCGTTATGCTGCCGGTACGCGGGGGCAAGCACTTTAAAGAAATTTCCATGGGCGGGCATATCGTTAATTACGATTCCATGATTGTATTAACCCACTTTAAAGGCCACGCCATGGGCGGCTACGGCGGCAGCATGAAGAACATTGCCATTGGCTGCGCCGACGGCAAAATAGGCAAAGCAATGGTACACGGCGTTTACGGCCAGCCGCTGCCGGAGGACTGGAACGCATGGCCTGCCAAAGAAATGCTGATGGAAAACATGGCTGAATCTGCCAAGGCAACCATTGATTATTTCGGCAAGCACATTGTGTTTATTAACGTAATGCGCCGCATGTCCGTAGACTGCGACTGCGCGGGCGTTGCAGCAGCAGAGCCTACCATTCCGGATATCGGCATTCTGGCATCTACCGACCTTCTGGCGATTGACCAGGCCAGCATTGACCTTGTTTACGCACAGCCCGAAAAATACCGCCACGATTTGGTAGAGCGCATTGAAAGCCGCCACGGGCTGCATCAGCTTGTTGCCATGCGCGAACTGAAAATGGGCAACCCGCGGTATGAACTTATCAGTATTGACTGATGATTGCAGCGGTTTATAACAGCATAATAGTTTAAAGATAAAAATACCCCAAAGGCATAATGCTTTTGGGGTATTGCTTTTAACATTTGGAGAAGTGTTTTTGTGTGTAAAGCAGCAATAATTGTAAAATAACTGAAATAAAATGGTCGGCAATTTTGCAGTAGACATATTTTCCAGTTTTTCTGGTGGTTAAAATATGTACTTCTTTTAATAGCCGGATTTGATGGGAAACAAGGGATGCGGATGAATGTAACTTTGCGGCAATTTCACTTATAGTACGTTCCTGTGCGTCCGATAACAGCAAAAGCAGACGCATACGGTTATAGTCACCAAGTATTTTGCAAAGTTCGGAAGCATTTAAAACAGCAAAATCTTCTTGTAAAATCGGTTCATACATATTCATCACTTCCTGCTGTCAAGCAGCTTCTGCGGCGGCGTGGATAGTATTTTGGGCAGCTAAAACACGTTCTTGCTCATTTTTGTATTTGCTTACGTTCAGCGCACGCACGGCGTTTAAAATAGCAATGACGGATACGCCGACATCGGCGAAAACCGCTGCCCACATGGAAGCGTAACCCAGAGCGCCGAGCGCCAGCACGGCAATTTTAATGCCAATGGCAAAGATAATATTCTGGCGCACAATGCCCAGCGTTTTGCGGGCAATTTTGATGGCGGAAGCGATTTTGGATGGTTCGTCCGTCATCAGTACGATGTCCGCCGCTTCAATGGCGGCGTCGCTGCCCAGCGCGCCCATGGCGATGCCTACATCGGCGCGTGCCAGCACCGGCGCGTCGTTAATGCCGTCGCCCACAAAGGCAAGCTTGCCGCGGTTGCTGCGCTTATGCAGCGCTTCCAGCAGGCGTTCAACATGTTCAACCTTATCCGCAGGCAAAAGCTGCGTAAAGGCGCGGTCCAGCCCCAGGCGTTTGGCAATTTTCTGCCCTACTGCGTCGCTGTCGCCCGTCAGCATTACGGTTTCACGCACACCGCAGGTTTTAAGCATTTTAATGGCGGCGGCAGCGTCGGCTTTTACTTCGTCCTCGATTAAAATATAACCGGCAAATTTACCGTCAACGGCGGTGTAAATAACCGTGCCTGCTTCGGTACAGGGAGTATAGTTAATCTTTTCGCGCTGCATAAGTTTATCGTTGCCGCACAGTACAGTTTGTCCGCTTATAATGGCGCGCACGCCGTGACCGGCAATTTCTTCTATATTTTTAACCATGCCGTGCTTAATTTCTTTGCCGTAAGCACGTTTTATGGAAAGAGAAATTGGATGATTGGAATAATCTTCCGCATAGGCGGCGAGCTCTAAAAGTTCAGCGCTGCTCATGCCAACGGGGTTAATGGAGGTAACGGCAAAGGAGCCTTTGGTTAAGGTGCCGGTTTTATCAAAAACAACGGTTTCGGTATCGGCAAGCGCTTCTAAATAATTGCTGCCCTTAACCAGCACGCCGCATTTGGAAGCGCCGCCAATGCCGCCGAAGAAGCTGAGCGGAATGGAGATAACCAGCGCACACGGGCAGCTGATAACGAGAAAGGTCAGCGCGCGGTAAATCCAGCCGGAAAACGGCTCGTTTAAAACATAGGGCGGAATGGTAGCAAGCAGCAGCGCCGCAAAAACAACAATTGGTGTGTAAAACTTGGCAAAACGGGTGATGAAGTTTTCGCTGCGGGCTTTTTTCTCGCTACTGTTTTCCACCAAATCCAAAATTTTGGCAACGGTCGATTCTCCGAATTCTTTGGTGGTTTTAATTTTTAATATGCCGGTTTGGTTAATGCAGCCGCTGATGACTTCCATGCCTTCTTCAACCTCGCGCGGCAGCGATTCGCCGGTAAGGGCTGAGGTATCGAGCGCGCTGCGCCCGCTGATGATTTTGCCGTCGATAGGCACGCGCTCGCCTGGTTTAACGGTAATAATTTCGCCGACAGCAACTTCGTCGGGGTCAACCTGCACCAGTTCGCCGTTTCGTTCTACATTGGCGTAGTCCGGGCGGATATCCATCAGCGCAGTGATGGACTGGCGTGAGCGCGAAACGGCGTAGCTCTGGAACCATTCGCCAATCTGGTAAAACAGCATAACGGCAACGCCTTCGGAATATTCGCCCAGCGCGAAAGCACCGGTGGTGGCAACGGTCATTAAAAAGTTTTCGTCAAACGCTTCGCCCTGACGGATATTGCAAAAGGCTTTCCAGATAATATCCCAGCCGATAATAATGTAGCTTATGCCGAACAAAGCGAATATAATATAAGCAGGAACTTCTGCAAACAGCGGCAGCAGCATACCGGCGGCAAATAAAATTGCGGCGGCGGTAATGCGCTGCAAAAGCTTTTTCTGTTTTTTGGTCATATTAAAATCTCCTTACAAAAAGACTGCAATAAAATGCACTTTTGTTTTTGATATGCACCCAAAAAGTTGGACATAATAATTAAGCTGTTCTTAAGGACTTAGT
>ERZ779922.394-NODE-394-length-38918-cov-4.901680_pt1 | contig 38918 bp, 36 predicted proteins | sample MGYA00511544_ERZ779922 | MGnify/ENA primary metagenome ERZ779922 (study PRJEB29588, sample SAMEA2154516) | human gut metagenome | biome: human gut; feature: human-associated habitat; material: faeces | place: Denmark | collected 2008/2010 ... | reverse complement strand
CCCAGGAATTATTGTATTCCAATTCGGAACAGGGAGTGAGCAGTAGTAGCCGTATCAATTCCAGTTCATTATTCCTCAATACCTCAAAGAAATTAGTGATATCGGCATTAATTTCGTTGGCCGTCTTTATCACTCTTCCTTTGTAATTGAGAGATACTACCATGCTTCCAGCAAAAAGATCCACCAAGTGAGTAAATTTATCGGGGAAGTATTTGTATAAATATTCCAACCAGGTAAACTTACCTCCGAAGTAGTTAAAGGCTATCAGCTTATCTTTGTTTCCACTCATATTACTTCATTTCTATTTAGTTGTTAGTTTTTATTGTCTTTTACTACAATAGCACATGTAACCATCATTTCGATAGAGATAACAAGAAGTCCAAGCCAAAAATTGATTTTAAAAGCCACTGCAGCCAAGACGGCAAGAAACAATATGTAACCAGCCAGACCTATTAAGCCAAAAATTTTTTTATTCATACCTATACTTTATTCAGATTCTCCTTCCATTTCTTTTCCTCATTCGTTATATATTCATAAATCTCCGGCCAGGTAGGCAGACCGCCCACCTGCTTGTCATCGATGTAGCAATGGGCATAAATCTTGCGGGGATCATCGCCATAGCGAGCGAGGTTCTGCGGTTCATGGGCATTGATGCGGTCAAAGGGGATACCTTGCTCCAAGAGCCAGTTCAGAGCATCCTCCAGCCGCTCACCCCGACGACAGGTCCATAATATAATGTAATGGCCATCGTCCTTCAATTTGTTCATCATCTCTACCGCGTATGGTTTGGGATTCCCGATTTCAGGATAGGGCCCCATTGAGAGGGTTCCGTCAAAATCAACTGCAATAATCATACCCCGTCCTCCATTTTATTGGCTGCCTTGATTTCATACTTGTCGTAATAGACCCGTTCACGGTCGGTGAAGCAGCGGTCTGAGATCAGGTCGAGAAGCTTCATGAAGTTCAGCTCATTGCCGACGCGCAGGTCGGCTCCCTCGAAGAATACCCTTACGAACTCACGATAAGCCTTGATGGCACGGATCAGCTCTCCCTTGCGGTGTTCCCATTCGGGGACGGGCTTGAAGCCCCGGTCGCTGAAGTAGGCAAAAAACATCTCGATATGATAGATCGCCAGGTCGGCCTCGTTGAGCGACAAGTGCAGGATCTTACCGAAAAAAGCCCGTTCGGCTCGATCCATATTGCGGTTGTCGTCGTGGAACTGTTGGTCGATCCGGGAGTCTTCAAGCTCCTTTTTCAAACGTGCTATGCGCTGCATGGCCTGCTGATGGCGGGCGTAGTTCCGGTTTCGGAGACAGGAGGCGGCATCATTCATCGCCTCACGCAGCTCCTGCTCGATCAGAAAGACCGGGCGGCATTTGTGCCGATTGGCGGCCCAGGATTGTTTCTTCTTTTTCATCTTAAAATAATTTAGGTTCTTTTGATTCGTTGATATACTCCAAAAGAAGGTAGTCCAACTGTTGTACCTCCCAGTTGATGCCGGGGCGGTTCCGATAGAGGTTACGGATCAGCCGTCGGCATTCTTCGGGCATGAGGCCCGAGTCGAGCTTCGCCATCGGGAGGTTGATACGGTCGAGTGTGATGGTCGAGGCTTGCAAGATTTTCGCATTGCCTTTCCATATACCTTTCAAATAGATTTGCTTCACTGCCCCCGATGGCATTCCTGACCGGATGATGCAGGCGGATCGTCGTGAAACATCGGCAGTTCAACTTGCCATTGAAGTTCTCTTCAAATTCCAATCGTTCGTCCATGACTTTGTAATATTTTCCTGTTTGTTGTTTGCATTTGAAACAATAGACCATCCACTTGTTCGAAGTCCTCACCACCCGGCAGACGGTGTACCTGAAACCACAGGGGCAGACGTATATCCAGCGACCGGGGGTGAGGGTAGTGGATTTTACCCGTTTTACAGTCGGTTGAACGACGGTTCGAGTTTCTTCCATACGCCCATCTTGTCTTTCTCGAAGAAATAGAAGTTGGTCGCCGTCCCTTCGACCAGGTGTGACTCCTTGAAAAGGTTCATGATCGCGGTATATTCGGGATCATCGAACTTATCTTCCAACTCGTAGAGTTTCGAGATCGACTTATAGTCGAGATCACCATACTTGTTGCGCTCCAAAAGCGTCATCGTCAACTGGTACATCGGGTCGTCGCTTCCGGCATCCTTACCCTCGATCCACTGCTGCAGGAACTCGATCAGGCGCGAAGCGGCGATATCGGCACGCTCATCAAAACGTTTCACTTTGTTTGACCTCACTTCGATACGGAAGCACCCCTCCTGGACGGTGAACGACATCTGTCCCTCGCGGCGCAACTGGCCGTACTCGGCGAGCACTTGGCGGAACGCTCCGATTTCATCCACGCAAAAAGCGTGCAGCCCTTTCACTTCGTCGCACACGGAACGCACTTTGTTTTCAACTTTCTGTACTAATTCAGCACGGATGCCTTCATAGGCGGCACGTTTGTCCAACGCCTGGCGGTGTTCTTCTTCTCTTTTTTTAGCCAACAAGGCTTCTAAATCTTTGCTTGTAAGTTTGCTTAAATCTTCCATTTTCGTTTGTTTTTAAAAGTGTTATGTTTTTGAATGATGTTTTTTATACTTCATGTATTCGTGGCGGAGGAAAGCGAGCGACTGTTCCATCTGCTCGATCTCTTCCTCCCATTCGCGGAGCAGGCGGCGCTGTGCCTCCATGTCGGGCGTGGCACGTGTCAGCAGCATCTCGGCAAGGAAAGCCGCGTCTTCCTTCAGCTTGTCCTGCCGGCGGCGGATCTGCTGCCCGCGCTTTTCGATCTGCTGCAATCTGACTTTTATCGGGATGTATGCCATGGTCCTTAGTTTTTGCCGATCGGATGGTCCAACTCGGGGTTGCCCTCTATGCTTACGCGGTTGCGCTTACAATAGAGGTTGTAAATAGCGCTCAGCTTGTCGTCCGGTATTGCGTTGAAGTTGCTGCAGTTGGCCGCCCGGCAGGCGATGCCCATCACATAGCGCAGCTTGCATTCGCGGCTTTCGAAGGTGTAGCCCAATTTATCCACATAGGTGCAGATGGCGGCGATCACCCGCTTCGCCGACCGGTCGCGCCGATACTCGTAGGCCATCTGTTTTGCTTCACCCTTGGGCTTCATCGCATCGATCATCCGGCTGTATTGGGCCGGGAACTTGGTGTACATCTCGCTGAGCGAGGTGGTACGCCCACCGCTATGCTCATATACGAGTCCTTCCTTGATCACCTCCTTATACCGGGGATCGTAGCCCGGTGTCTCCTTCAGCAGCGCCCAGAAAAGGGCGTGCGAGGGGAGACGTTTCTTGGTTTGTTTCTTTGTTGTTGCCATATTTTTATAATTGTTAATTGTCAATTGTCCTGTCCCCATGTATCAACGACGCGGTCTCTTCGTCGATGTCTATGCGTCCGCCCTCTCCGTCACCGCGAATGGTAGCGAACGCCGCCAGCCCTTTCACGTGGAAGATTGCGTAGGCCATCTGCTTGGCGCGCACGGCGGGCGATCCTTGCGGCTCGCCTTTGTCGTCCTCATGGGCGATGAAGATGAAGAGCGTGCGGGGAAAGTCGCGCACTAAGGCGATGATGTCTTCGGCCTTGATATCGGTGTAGACCGTCAGGTTGTCGATGAAGATGATCCGTTCGCATTTGCGGTTCTCTTTCATCTCCTGCCGGAGGTCGTTGATGGAGACGAACGGCCAGCTGTGGAAATTGCGGTCGCGCTCGGTGATGCCGACACGGTGGACGGCTTTCGTGTAGCTGCTGCCCGTACCCTCCTCGGCAGAGATATATAACACCGGTTCGATCTTTGCCAGCGACTTGGCCAGCTGCAAGGCGAAGGTGGACTTCCCGTTCTTCTCCTTGCCGTAGATGATCCAGCAGCCGGTACGCTCCTGCTCACCCAGAATCCGTTTCCATTCACCTAAGAATGGCATGTATTTGAAGCGTTGCGCGTTCAGGTTGGATACAGATAATCGTCTCATGTTGATTTATGATTTATTCTTCGTTTAGGATCAGCAATGTCTCGGCACGGCGCAGACCGGTTTCCGCCTCCTGGCTGTCGGTGGCGAGACATTGGTTTACGATTTTGTTGATTTTGTGTTTATCTTTGATATTGACCGACAAGACAGTGCCGATCAGGTTGCGGAAGAACAGTTCCCGTTCGCCCGGTTCGTCAGGGACGATGTGGTTGTATTTTGAAGAGAAACGCGAGAACAGCTCCTTATAGGACTGTTTACGCGAGGTACCCTTGCCTTTCTGGAGCTTTGTGCGCAGTCCGTCCGACCCCATCAGGTACCAGCCGCAACAATCCTGCGTGCCGTTCCAGAACTCGTGCAGAAGGAGCAGCGAGGAGTAGGATAATGCTCCGGCCTCGTCGATGATCACGATTGGATGTGGTAGAATGTTCAATATATACTTGGCGGACTCCTTGACCTCTTCCAGTGTACCGTCCAGCTCGCCTCCTACCGCCCGGGCGATGGCACGGATCAGGCTGCGCTCCTGGCGGCATTGCGTGGCGTCGATGTAGAAACAGTTCTTCAACGTGCGCGAGAGGTAGCGTGCGGAGTAGGTCTTGCCGATGGCGCATTCGTCGACAAACATCATCGATTTGGAAAACTCCTTGCAGAAGACGATGTCCTCCTCAATCATGGTGAACACATCGGTACGCGCCATGTTCCATTTCCGCTCGCTGAGCGACACCCCCAGGTTGCGACCCAGCTCCAACCATTTGCCGGGATTGATTTTCTTCTCGACCTTCCCCTTCTTGATCTCGCTGTACACACTCTTGTTGATGCCGTATTTCTTGGCAAAACCGGAATCGCTGCCGTCGTACCGCTCGCGGGCTTCCCGGAGGGCTTCGAGCACTTTCTTTTTAAATTCGTCTGTCAGTTCTATCATTTCTTTATTATGCTTTATATATTTCCATTAAATTCTATTTTTTAAAGGTGTCGCGAACGATCTTCGATTGCTGTTCGAACCGGGTTTGAAATCCACTACGACCGGTTCTTTTTCCGGTCCGTCGTCATTCAGGATCTCAACATCTTCGACCTCTTCCGGTTCGTAGCGGGTCAGGCCCGGCATCCGGAAGTCGTCGGCAGTGGCAGGGGTGCGGTGGTCAAGCACGGCGACCTTCTCGATCTCGTGGTAGCGGCGCCGGCTGTATCCTTCGAGCGTACCCCGGTAGCGGGCGAAGAGTTCACGGTTACGAGCCTGCTCCTCGGTCTCGCCGATCTTTGAACGGGAGGTGACGGGCTGTTCCACCAGCTCGCACACCACGCGCCCCATGCCACTCAGGCAGCACACCGCCGCCAGACATTCACCGTCGTTGCCGTCGAGCCAGTAGATGTCGACCGACTTTCCGGCCAGCACCTGCATGAAGCCGATCAGTTTCTCGCCTGTGGCAATTTCGCCTTCGTCGGCCAGAAGGAAGACCGACTTGCGGAACCGTACCTGGCCCGCCATGCTGACTGTACTCTTCGTTACGAAGCCGAGAGAAGGCAGAAGGGCGCGGTATGGGATGGGACGGCGGTTGGCAGGGTGCTGGTGGCTTATGAAGTATTTCCAGCGGCTTTCATTCTCCTTGCTGATGGTGCAAGGCATGTTGTTCCAGGTCTCGATGTCGCGCAAGCCCTGTTCCACCAATTTGTCGTAGGGCACAATCTTTGTCTTTTGCGCGCTTGCCTGGTTAGACTCGCTCCGGGCAAAGGGGCGGGCAATCCAGTCGGCATGCTTTTTCTCCAACCCGTAGCGCATTTGCTTCCAGTAGGCCTCACACCGCTTAGCGCGGGCATTGTTGGCTTCTATACGCACCCGGTTGAAGACAGCCCCTTCGCGCAGGAACGTGTCGCGGTAGTCAGCGTTCAGGTTGCTCTCGCACTCGATCTCCGCCGGGAGCGGCAGCCCCCATTCAGCGTAATTGCGCACCATCTGGCGGTAGAACTCCAGAATAATTCCTTTTTTATCCGTCCCGTGTACCCAGACCGTGATCGCCTCGCTGCCCAGGTCGACACCGAGATAGAACCACATGCGTTTGCCGTCAGCATACTCGAACGGGGGCTGGCGGTCGTCCACAGAGATCACCTCTCCGGCATAGTCGGGATGTTTCAGTTTTTCGAAGGGAACGAAAGCGGCAAGTCGCAACTGGCGGTTGCCGGTTCGTTTGCGCGAGGTGGCAGAGGAACTTCCCCAGGAACCCAGGAACTGCGTGATGGCACGGTCGGACACCTGGCGGAACTCCTTCGGATCGTACACTTCGCCGGTCTCACGGTTGATTACCTCCACGTAACCGGAGATGAAGCCTGCCAACTGGCGGCTGACCTCCGCCCGTGTAGGCTTGAACTCCTGGTGGGCATACATGCTTTCCAGGAGGTCGTAGGTCTGCTCGTATGATTTGCCTCGGTTATTGTTGTTGTAGCCTTTCAGCAGGGAGCCGTAACCCTCCGCCTCAAAGCGTTCCATCTTGCGTTTTAGCGAAAGCGGGTTGGAGGGAAGGTTGAACGGGGAAAGGTTGTAGCTTTTGCGCACGGCTTGGAAGTTGTCCAGCGCGACGGCCAATACCTTATAGGTGTTCTTGAAGGACTGGTTGCTTTTGATACATTCTTCATAATGGGCGGAACGCCACCGCAGTGCGGCACGGAGCACGCTGGCATCCAGCACATACTCGCGCTGCCGCTTGATATCGAGGTTGCCATACTTGCCGGGACGCACGCTGCTGAAGAAGGCTACCGCCTCGGCATCCTCCCAGAAGAACCGCTCCATCGAACAGTCTTTCCGACGCGGGTCGCCCAATTGCCTCTGCCACTCTTCGGGCAGGCTGTCGAAGGCAATCAGCACTTCGTTACCTCTTCCTTTCCCTTGACGGGCACGGCGAAGACCGAAGGCTTTCTTCTCATCCCGCGCGAGCTTCTTCCGCAAGGCCTCCCACGAGGGGAAGAACTCCGGGATCAACTCGTCCTTCGTCACCACCAATATGTTATTCCATTCGTGAGGCATGTTGTTTTACTTCTTTAGAATTTCACTTTTGTTCCCGGAAGCGGATTCGAACCGCTGACCATATCGCCTGAATTACCAGTTCCGATTGTTCTGCCTGACTGAACTATCCGGGATACCACCCTCGTACCGCGGGCCGCGTACCGATGCTAAACCAAAACCAATCTTAATTGAGACCTAAACAGATTGTTTATCCTTGTCGCTGCCACCAAGCAGCCGAACCATCCATTCTTCGAAGCGGTCCAACTCGCATAAGCAAGCCGCTTCGTTACCGATCAGCATGTAGCTGAAGAAGAACCAGACCGCGCAAAGCAGGCTTCCCGCCAGCATACCGCCCTTTTCCATCGTTCCGACCCCGGCAATGAGGAACAGCCAGCTGAACGCCCATCCGTAAAGTATCACCTTCGCTTTCATGACTATCCCTCCGCCAATTGTGATTTCGCCAACATCTTCGTCTCATAGACCAACGCCGGATCCTGCAGTTCCATCCAGCCGAAGCGTTTCTTCAGCAGCCGGTCCAATACTGCCCAGTTCTCCAGCGATACGCAGTCGTTGTAGTTGTACCACTGCTGTTCGCCCGTTACAGGATCCAAACCGGTAACTCCCCAAAGCTCCTTGCCCGGAGTACCAATGACCACCTTGCAGGCATCCTTGGCGATCACCACCCGGAACACCGGGCGTTCCTCTTCTTTCTTTCCGGTATACACCAACATCTTGAAGTTTACCTCATATTCAGAATCCATGTCAAATGGTGCATAGCATAATGCCTTGTAGTCGATTCTTTTTGTCTTTGTTTCCATCATTTTTAATTCTCAATTTTCAATTTCTTTGGCTCCCGCCCCGGTCTCGCCCCGGTAATTGCAAGTCGTTGGCTTTCTTGGCGGGAATAATCGCGGTTTTAGTCAAATTGCCTACCTTTGAGGCTGTCTTTATAAAATTCAAGTATCATGAGTAATTTGAAATCCATTCTTTTTCGAGCCGATATTCGCGCATATCTATCTTCGGGAGAGTCTTTCGACCTTGCTGAAAGAGTGCAGAAACATCTATTAAACCTGCTTACGTCTGTCACATCTGAAGTTGGGTTAAACGTGACTTCAGAGATATTCGACCAGTATGAGGATGAGATTCACGAGATGAAGGGATGTCGACAACCAATAGTTTCTCTCTGTTTTGAAGCTCATGCTCGAACGATTGATAAATTGATTGATTACAATCTGTTTCTTCGTTCGCTGGCTCGGTTGATGGACGACCAGTATTCCGATATTCGTTTTTGTTATGAACCTGGGAAAAGCGCGATTTGTCTCTCAAAGGGCCATTCCGAAACTGGTTCCAGTAATCCTCAATAGCATTGATCCGCTTTTCGCTTCGCAGGGTCATTAATATCTGCATGGCCTTGTCTATATCTTCCACCGTGTTGTTCACCATGATGGAAATCGTGTTGCTGTCTATTGTAGCTGTCATGTCTGTTTGATTTAAAGGTTAATTACTTGTTGTCTTCATTATCCCAATCAATCACCATCTGTTCGCAGATGGGTACCGGATCGGGATATATGATGTTTTGACGACGGTTTCTCTTTGCGATGCGGGTGATGCCTTCAACGATCGGCCTGCTCGCTGTTCTGCCGTTGTACACCTTACAGACATGGGCGTTTGTCACGTTATAAAATCCTGCCACCTCCGCCAGCTCCTCCCGGCTGATATAAAACTTCACCCGCTGTTTCCATTCCTCGAAGAACGGGCGGTACTTCGGCAGGGGCAGGCGTTTGCGTTGTTGCTGCTCCCGCATGCACTCCGTCTCGCCCTTGATCCGGTACTGGCCGGTTTGGCGGATTTGGGGGAGGACAACACCTGCCACCCAGTTGACGAAGGTATCCGCCTGCGGCTTGTTACTACGGAAAGCGAGTTTGTAAAGGGCGGCTTCGTCGATAACCGTTAGCATCTGTTCACCACCGCCACGAGTTCCGGAAGAAGGGGTGCGGAAAGTCCGCATCCCTTTCCATTCGTCAGGAATAGAGGCCAGTGTTGTTCCATTCCATCCAATGCCCAGCGCAGCTACTACATCTTTAGCAACGAACCAAGGCTCTTCGTTCACTTGCTGCGTGCGAATCGTCACATTCGCTTCCTCGTTGTAGAATAAATTCAGATTTGTTTCCATTTTGGACTTGTTTTAAATGATGATTAAATGATTGTTACATGTTCCTCTTTCTTTACCGACCCGCCCAACTTGATCGCCATCGCGCGGATCTTATTTGATAGTTCCGAGTCGGACCGGCAGTTCAACGCCTCGCTGACCGTTTTACGACTGCACTGGAAGATCGCCTCCAGCTTTTTCCTGATTTCTGTGTCTGCTAAAATCTTTGCCATATTCAATATTTAATGATTAATGTTTATCTTTACAGCGCCCGTTACATTGGTAACGACGGTGCAATATTAAGGATAATTATCACAATAACAAAATAAATCGTGAATATTTTCACAGTAAAATTATACATATGACCGGAAGATTAGAGCAATTCATAAAGAATCAGGGATTTAGTGTAAGAGCTTTTGAGATATCTATTGGTGCGAGCGATGGTATGATTAGACGTGCAATCAAGAATAATACAGATATACAAAGCAAATGGCTATCCGTTATATCGGATAATTATCCGAATTTAAACATAGACTGGCTTCTCACCGGTCGTGGCTCCATGCTGAAAAGCGAGGAAGTCCCGCTGATGGGCGACAAGAAAGCGAAAACACTTCCTGTGACCGATAGTGCAGACATAGGCATATATTATACCCTATATAAAGAAGAAAAGGCTGAAAATAAAGCCTTGATAGAGCAGATAGGTTCCCTTAAACAACAGATAAAACAGTTGGAGTCAACGATTGAGGGGTTGCAGCAAAAACTTGTCGACCTCGTTTCGGGCAACGGGGATGCCCCGGGTGCAAGCATTGCCGGTGTTGGGTGATGCCCGATGGCTGTGTGAAGCCTAAGTTTTAAGGGATAAGGATTTTAATAACCGGCGCAAGCCAATAAATGACAAAAAATATGAACGATATTATTTTAACGAAATGGGAGAGACAATTAATGTTAGCTCTTAAAAAACATGAAGAGGTCGTGTTAGGAGACATTCCCCATTTTACACAAGAACAATTCAATATTTACTCCAAGTCTTTAGAATCAAAAGGTCTTGTATGTACAGATGAATGTGAAGAGGAAGGTGTATTCAGAGTGTATCTGACAGATGAAGGAGATTATTACCTGTCAATAAATCCTTTAGCAAAGAATCCTTTCTTAACACCTAACAGGAAATGGTTAATAACTACCTTTATTTCAATATCTGCGCTAATATTATCATTGATAGCACTGATAAAATAGTGATTGGAAGCTATCTTTTCCGTTCCTGTATGATAGCTTCCAGTTCTTTATTCCGTTTCATAAGTTTGTCCACCTCTCTAAACAGCATCTGGACACACCCCGATTCATCTTCATGCTTGACAGTTTTACCCACATAGTCCCCCTTTATCTTACAATATAAAGATCTCATAGCATGCCTATACATGGCCGCATCCCGATGATCGTCAATAAGCGTCCGGATGATACCTTTCCGATTCACCTCTAATTTAACAAAAACAACGTCGTCATCTTTGTGAATCTCTTCTTTCCGTTTCCCTATAGTTTTTCTGATCAGTTTTTTCCACATACTATCCTTTTTGTCCATAATATATGCTGTTTTATCCCTTTTCAGCCATAAAGATAGGTATTTTCAGCAAATAAAGGCCTGTTTTTATACTTAATTATCTAATAATCAACACTTAATATATGACTCATGATATATAACACACGAAATAAGGGTACACGAAAACCCGTAAAAAGCCCGATATTAACAATACTTAACCACTTATGCGGTATCGAACACGTCAAAAAAATACTGAGAAATGTCCCTCTAAGTGTCCCTCTAAGTGTCCCTCTTTTCTGTAAAAAACGTATTTTCGAGCATAAAAAAGGCGACATCCAAGCCCGTCACAGCCCGGAATGCCGCCCCAAAATGGAAACATTGCATAAATATCACTCAAACATCAATAAAACAGCTATTTACCACCACGTATCAAGTGCGATTGGATGATCATCGCCCTCCGGGTGATTTTACAGCTCCCGTCCGTCATTCCGGCGTGCAGGAGGCTGTTCTTCGTGATCCCCACTTCCTCCTCCGAGAGCGTGTCGAAGATAGCCGAAATCGACCCGAAATAGTAGTTCTTCTTTTCAAAAATCAGATGAACATGGATTACCTTTGTCATAACCTTATTTGCACGTTTTATGCTGCAAATATACCAAATAATTACTATTTGGAAGTATTTGAATAAACTATTTCTATTTACCAGCCAGAAAAGACAAAATAAAAGAGGCCATTTTAAAGCCTCTTTCTATTCTTCTCCGCTGTTCTATCCAATCGCCCCAACAAAACCAATTGTACAGCTTATCAGAGCCTATTTTACCCCTATTTCATCCATGCAAAACAATCAATGCGAAGTTTTATACCCCAACTGTGAACCAACTTCCCATTTTTCACCCTCTTTTCAATCCAAAATGCGAAGCAAATGGGAAGCATTGTGATTTTTCGTATTTCTTCCTGTCCTCCTTTATTTGTTGTATATCAATATCATACGTGTAATTGGTTTTACTTTTCGTATTTCCTCTTATACATTTTATCCCTTCTCAACTTATCGCCAACAACACACCTCTATTCAAATTTAACCAGGACGGGGCTGCTTTTCATCTCACTTCTCATTTACAAAAATATTTATGCATGATGAACTTGTAACTGAATGTATCATATCCCATGCACTCGTCAAGCTACGGAACCCCCAATATGTAACTGTTTGAGCACTCACATCTCCTGATACTAGTCTCTTAAATAAACAAGGGCAGTCCATACATTGTGAACTACCCTTGTTTCATTCTATAATCAATAATATTTTCAGGAAAATAATAATTTATCTCTCACTCCGGTCTCTGCCCTTAACGCTCACCAGCTTAGGCCGGAGCAAGCCTGACGGTTAGATCTTGCCTGACGTTCCGGAAGAAGATATGCCGGTTACAGTGTTGCGATCCGATGTTTTAGAAGCGGAGGACGTTGTTTCAGAAGCTATATTTGTAGCAGTCGCAGCAGTTCCTTCTACCTGTTTGTCGACTTCCCAATGGAACGGTTCAAAGGCAGTATTCGGATCCACCCAAGACGGTTTTTTGGCAGCATAGATAATGAACGGAGCGGCTACCACCACGATAGCGCCGATAATCAGCACGGCAAACCAAATGGTATTGTTACCTGTAGAAATTTGACTGGGCGGAATAAAACTCAGTACGAAGGCAAGCAATGAACCGCAAAAACCAAGGCCGCCGATAAACCACATCAGACCGTTGCCACTCTTACCGATACGGAACGGACGACCGGCTTTCTTCATCCGATAACGCAATGCGATTGCACCAGAGAACATCAGCATATACATAATCAGGTAAAGGATAACTGTCAACTGTGACAAAATCTGATAGAAACTTTGTACGGAAGGCATAACCACGAACAACAAGCTCAGGAATGTAACAGCCAAGCCCTGAACCAGCAGGATATTTTTCTGCACACCCAACTTATTTGTTTTCTGGAAGAACGGAGGCAGATAACCGGCTTTGCCAACGGCAAAGATACCTTTTGACGGACCGGCCACCCATGTCAATACGCCTGCCAACACGCCGAAAGCCAATGCAACTGCGATAACCGGCGACAGCCAAGAAGCATGAATAAACTTAAAATAGTTGTCAAAACCGACCAACAAACTCTGAGTCAAGTTAATGTCCTTCTGCGGGATAATGATACCTAATGCAAATGTTCCCAACACGAAGATCAACACCGTGATCAGCGCACCGATAAACACGGCCTTCGGATAATTGACGGAAGGGTTTTCGACATCTTTCACATGAATACCGCCCATTTCCATACCGGCATAAAAAAGGAAGATACTGGAAGCAAGCACCAGGTTATCGAACTTCGTAAAGTCGGGGAAGAAATTGCTGTGGAAGTCCATGTTGGAATGACCGCCGGAAGCCAGGTACACGATACCTAAGATAATCAACAAGGCAGCAGGGATGATCGTACCGACGATGCCACCCACTTTAGCCACTTTACCTACCCAGCTCAGACCTTTCAAAGAGATAAACGTAGCGAGCCAGTAAATAATCAATACGACAACCAGCGTATACATTTTGTTTGAAGCCAGCGTCATATCGTGCGCATCGTTCATCCCAATAAAGGCGATGGATACAGCACCGAAAGTCAATACGGTCGGATACCAGATCGTACTCTCGATCCATTGTACCCAGATAGCCAGGAAACCCCATTTCTTTCCATAGGCCTCTCCTACCCATCGGAATACCCCGCCCTGTTTATCCTGGAACATGGCAGCCAACTCAGCTGCCACCAACGAGGTAGGAATTAAGAACACGATTGCCGCAAACAGATAATAAAAGGCTGAACTCAGTCCATACACAGCCTCAGCAGGCAACCCGCGGAGCGAGACGACTGCCGTGACATTCATAATCGCAAGAGTAAATACTCCAAGTTTTACTGCTTTTCCAATATTTGCCATGAATTTTACTATTAAAATGTGAATTTTGTTTTGTTTAGTTTTGCTTGTATTGACAGTATAACAACTCGTTTTTGTGTTAGTTTGTCAACAGGATGTCAAACTTGGTTAATTAACAGACAAGTGTTAAAAACAAAAGGTGTCATTTTGCTGTTTCATCGGATAAAATGTAAATGATGATTTACAAAATAAATACCAAATATTAAAAGACAATGAGAACTGCATTCAATGACTTTTTTTATGAAAAGCGAGGCATTTACGGAGTGCTTCATGTGATGATATTGCTACTCTCGCTTTTCCTGATTGTGGATATTTCGATCGACACGTTCAACAACATACCGTTCATCTCTCAGACTTCGTATCTGAAAACGCAGTTCTGGATCTGCATGTTCTTCATCGCCGATTTCATATTGGAGTTTTTCCTGTCAAAAGATAAAATTCATTATTTGCAAACCCATTTCCTCTTCCTGCTGGTTTCGATCCCTTATCTTAATATTATCAATTACTACGATTTCACCTTCTCGGCCGAAGTGACCTATTTCCTACGTTTCATCCCGCTCGTACGCAGCGGATGGGCACTGGCGATCGTCGTCGGCTGGCTAACTTCGAACCGGGCCTCCGGACTCTTCGTCTCCTACCTGACGATGTTGCTGGCAATGGTCTATTTCTCCAGCCTGATCTTTTTCGTGATCGAACAGAAGGTGAACCCTGAAGTAAAGGATTACAACGACGCCCTCTGGTGGGCTTTCATGGACGTGACGACTGTCGGTTCGAACATCATCGCGATCACGCCTACAGGGCGTATTTTGTCGGTCCTGCTGGCCGCTCTCGGCATGATGATGTTCCCGATCTTCACGGTCTATGTCACGAGCCTAGTACAATCGGCAAACAAGAAAAAAGAAGATTATTATAATCAAACGCATCCCGTCTCCTCCGGACAAGCATCAGAAGCCAAACCGGCCGGTTCCACTCAAACAGACAAATAAATTCAAGACTACTTATTGTAAAAAACAAGTTATTTAACAATTGGCAGGTCTGGCGATGAAAGAATTCAAATATTCTTCTTTTTGAATATAAAACGTATTTTTCCCATTTATTTGCCGATCTATTACCATGAAGACGGTCGTCATCGCCAAAATACTGCGCAACTCTTTGCTTTTCCTACTCAGGCTGACAAAACAGAAGCAATAACCGGACAAGTTGCCTATCACATACTTTCTGTTGTCAAACAAAAACCGTCAGGCCGAACAAAATGTAAGATTAAAATGAACTGGAATTTCAAATGAAAAACTATTCCCGCAAAAAAACAAGCCTCCCGTCTCCCTATTATTTCAGGGGAGTGGAGGCTCGTCAACTAAAAGAATAAACCGTTTTAACCGGTGATTGTAAACCGGGTACTGCCAAAAATGGAGAGCCCCAGTTTATTCATTATATATTTGATCGCCAATTGTGCTTTCACCGAATTGCCGGAGCTATCCAATGGAGGCGCAAAGGCGGAGATTCCGAAGTGTCCGGGCATGATCCCCATGACACCGCCGCCAACACCCGTTTTGGCAGGAATACCGGAAGTGTACAACCAGTCTCCCGTACGTTCATAGAAACCGACCGTAGCCACTAAGGATGTGATTTTAGGCGACAAAGAAGCGTCGAAGACAAGTTTCTTTGTAACCGGGTTCACGCCATCGTTGGCAATCGTTGCTGCGGCGATGGAAAGTTGTTCGGCTGTGATACCCAACGAACACTGGCGAGTATACAGGTCGAGCGACATATCCGGATCGTCATAGATACGGTTGTAATTCTTCAGTAACCAGGCGATAGAACGGTTATTGAAGTTGGTGGCAGTCTCTGACTTGTACAGTTCATCGATCAATTGCGGAGCACTCCCGCAAAGGTCGGTGATGTTGGAAACGATGGCTTCCCACTTCTTGTCGGACTTACCGAGCGGCTGTACCATACTGCAAGCCGTGATCGCACCAGCATTTACCAGCGGAGTGGAAGGATGGTCATTTTCCAGCAAGATCGCCATGATGGAGTTGAAAGGAAGACCGGTGGCATCGGCACCGATCATCTTCAGCACTTTCTCGGCTCCGTACTGGCGAAGTGCCAGGATAGCCGTATGTACTTTCGAAACGGATTCGATCCCGAAACAGTAGGAAGAGTCCCCTAACGTAATGGTTCTGCCATCCAACAGGCAGATACTGATACCGAACAAGTTCTTGTCAATATTAGCCAGATAAGGGATGTAATCAGCATTCTTGCCACCCGTATTATCCTTGAACTGCTCGTAAGCCTCCTGTGCCGCTTCTTTTATCTGTGAAACGGAAATTGTTTTACTCATGATCATTTCTTTTTATGGGGCATACCCGTATGAGTAAACACAGAACCTTTCACTTCCTGATTCTTATCCTGTGCGATACGGGTAGGAGTCGGATATTCCAGTTTTTCAAGTTCCGCAACAGCTCCTGTGATATCATTCAGCAACTGGTCAGCCATGTCGCGACTAAATCCCTGACGGGCAACGATACGCATCACGACATGGTTTTCAAGATTGTTTGGCAATGTATAGGCAGGAACCATCCAACCGCTTTGTTTCAGTTTATCCTGCAGGTCGTACAGGGTCCATTTCGCTTTTTTCGCATAGTCCGGTTTCAGATACCAGATAAACAACGGGTTCACGACTTCGTTGCTGTAGTTCACGAACGGAGCCATCTTACCGATCTGATCATGTAAGTATTGGGTAACCGCCATGCTGTTTTCCTGAACTGCTTTATACCCTTCGAACCCGAGACGGATAAATTGGTAATATTGTCCGAGGATCTGGGCGGCAGGACGGGAGAAATTCAGACCTACCTGTGTGATATTGGCTCCCAAATAATTTACACTGAATGACATGGAATCGGGCAAATATGACTTGTCTTTCCAGACAACCCAACCCAGGCCCGGATAAACCAGACCGAACTTATGTCCAGACGTACTGATGGAAAGAACCCATTTCAAACGGAAGTCCCACTTCAATTCCGGTTTCAGGAACGGGAGGATAAAACCGCCGGAAGCAGCATCCACGTGAATTGGAATATCGTAGCCGGTCTTTGCATTGTAGGCATCGAGTGCCTTATCCAAAGCCTCCACATCATCGTTCAGACCTGTCCATGTAACCCCTTGGATCGGCACAATACAGATTGTATTTTCATCACACATCTTCAATGCTTCTTCGGGATCGAGCGTAGTCTTCTCCAATGTCAGAGGTACCTGACGCATTTCGATCTGCCAAAGCTGGGCGAATTTTTCCCATACAACCTGAAATCCGGTAGAAATAACGAAGTTCGGCTTATCCACAGGCTTACCGGCGGCTTGCCTTTTCTTACGCCAGCGCAACCAAGCTGCGACACCTCCCAACATGCATGCTTCGGACGAACCGATAGCCAATGCTCCGGCTTTCCACTTTGCCTGTTCGGGAGTATTCCACAAATTGGCTACGATGTTGATACATTTGGCGTTCATAACGGCAATACGCGGATATTCCGTTTCATCGATATAGTTGATGTTGATCGCCTCGTTCATAAGTTTGGTTGCATAGTCGTCCATATAGGTAGTTACGAATGTCGCCAGGTTCAAGCGGGGCTGTGTCTGTGCAAACGTTTCGTCTTTAACCATCTGATACGCGATTTCCGGGGTGGTAGGACCATCAGGGATTTTGTCTACAGGAGAGGCTTGTAACATCTTTTCCGAGCCAAAGATTGCTGTCTTGGCATCACCTTTTCTGAAATTAGAATCTTCCATGTCTTTTTGTTTTTAATTAATAATGGCGCTATCGACTTGTTTCGGCCGATTGTATGGCAAAAACAGCTACTATCCGCAATTGTTCTGCGTTTTTCGTTAAACATACGATATTTGGGGTTTATTAAAACAATGAACTTTCACTATTCGGGATTGTTTCAATACAATAAAAAATGATTTAACGAAACGATTATGCGAATACAGACCGGACAGGGGACGATTCCTCTTATCACGCTAATAGGCATATGGTCGATATCGGCACTGAATGCACTGCCCGGCCTGGCTGTCTCCCCAATCTTAGGAAGACTTTCTGCAATCTTTCCGCATTCCACAGAACTGGACATACAGATGCTTTCATCACTTCCTTCCCTCTTGATCATCCCTTTTATCATCCTGTCGGGCAAACTGACGGAAAAGATCAATAATGTCCTTCTGTTGCAAGTGGGACTGGTGATCTTCTCGTTGAGCGGCATCCTGTACATGCTTTCCACAAAAATGTGGCAACTGATAACAGTCAGCGCATTATTGGGGATCGGTTCCGGATTGATCGTGCCGCTTTCTACCGGTTTGATTTCCCGCTTTTTTACAGGAACATACCGTACGAAACAGTTCGGGCTCAGTTCCGCCATTACGAATATAACGTTAGTGCTGGCCACCGTTCTGACGGGGTATCTGGCAGAGGTGAACTGGCATTTGCCGTTTGTCGTCTACCTGTTTCCGCTGATCTCGATCGTTCTCTCGTTCTATCTGAAAAAGAATATTTCACCGTATCCCGGTATAGGCATAAACACCACTAGCCGGAGAACGGAAAGGCCTGCCGATAGCAATTTCGGGAAGTTCGGTATACAGATTCCCCACCTGATGCAGATCATGTCGTTCTATGGGTTGGCTACTTACTTAGTGATCATCATCAGCTTCAATCTTCCTTTCCTGATGAAAGAATATCATTTTACCAGCGGTAATTCGGGTATTATGATCTCGCTATTTTTCTTGGCTATCATGTCGCCAGGATTTATACTGAATCAAATTGTCTCCTTCTTCGGCAAAAAAACCAAATTTGCCTGTATGGTCTCGATCGCTGTAGGAATGGCACTTATACTCGTTTCCCGCACCGAATGGTTGATCGGGCTGGGTTGTATCTTTGCCGGATTAGGCTATGGTGTCATACAACCGATAGCTTACGACAAAACGACCCGCACGGCTATTCCTGAAAAAGTGACGCTTGCACTGGCATTCGTTATGGCCATGAACTATCTGGCCATTCTTCTTTGCCCTTTCATTATAAACATACTCAAGGATATGCTCCATATCGAGACACAGCAGTTCGCTTTCATCTTCAATATGGCCATTGCCCTGATAGCTGCCGCATGGGCCTACCTGAAACAAGATTCGTTCTTGTTCGACGACCGCATCAAACAAGTATAACATAAAATCCCAAGCATCGTGAAAAATAAAATAAGAGAAGCCAATATTTACATGATTATTTCCAAAACTTTCAGCGGGTTGAATATGAATGCGTTGAAATATCTCCTACCATTATGGATAAGTCCGCTGACGGGTGTAACCCTGCGCTGTACGTTTGCCGCCCTCGCGTTTTGGATTATCGGCTTGTTCACCCAACCGGAGACTTCCACCCGCCGGGAAAAGATTCTCTTATTTCTGTTGGGGGCACTCGGCATTTATGGCTTTATGTTCTTTTACTTGCTGGGATTGAGCAAAACGACCCCTGTATCAAGCTCCATTTTCTCCAGTTTACAGCCTATCTGGGTGTTCATCCTTTCTGTCATCTTCTTTAAAGAAACAATCACAAAGATGAAAATAACCGGTATCCTGATCGGATTAGGCGGCGCATTGCTCTGCATCCTGACACAGAAAAGCGACGACCTGGCTTCCGATGCCTTCACCGGAAATCTGCTTTGCCTGCTAAGTTCCTTAGCTTATGCAATCTATCTGATTGCAAGCAACCGGATATTGAAACATGTGGGAGTTATGACAATGCTGCGATACACCTTTTCCGGTGCGGCCTTCTCCGCCATCATCGTTTCTGGATTTACAGGATTCGAAACGACACTTTTCACACTCCCGATCCATTGGAAACCGATGGCAGTCTTGGCATTCGTCCTGATTTTCCCGACCGTTATCAGTTATCTGTTAATACCGGTCGGGCTAAAATATCTGAAAACCACACTGGTGGCCATCTATGGTTACCTGATCCTGATTGTGGCAACCATTACCTCGCTGACATTAGGACAAGATCACTTCAGTTGGTCCCAATTAATAGCTGTCCTCCTGATTTGTTCGAGCGTTTATTTCGTTGAAATAGCAGAAAGTAAGGAAAAATCATAAATTTTTCTCTTTCTTTGTAACAACAGCTTTTCCGGTCCCGTCTACTTAATGAACGCTCTCCAATAGCGCGCGTTGAAGAGCCGGAACTAACGGAATAAGTAACGATTAATACATTAGAAAGATGAAAAAATACATCGCAATCCTGATCCTCATCCTATTCTGCCAAGCAGGATATAGCCAGAGCATGAACAAACTGTTCAACGACTTTGCCAAGCAAAAAAACGTAACCCACGTAACGGTCGGCCCGTTCCTGATGAAAATAAGCAGCCTGTTCACCGAGACGATGGGTGTAAAAAGCATCGAAGTCCTTTCTTTCGAGGAATGCGGCAATACCGTCAAAGACGATCTCCGCGCTGCTATCAAGAAACTGAAAGACCCGAATTACGAAACAATGGTCAATGCCAACGAAGAGGGCAACCGCACGAAAGTAATGGTACGTATTGACAAAAACATCATCCGCGAACTGGTAATCTTGACAACCGATGGAGGCGACGATGCCCTGATCCGCATCAAAGGAAAGATCAAACCATCTGACATCGAAAAAGTAATAAACGACCACAAAGATGGATGTTGAGAACTTTAAAAGGCTGTTCCTTCCCCTCCATCCCAAGCTCTTCCGGATTGCTTATGCGCTGGTCGAAAACAAGGCCGATGCCGAAGATATCCTGCAAGATGCCTACTATAAGTTGTGGAGTCGGCGGAATGAACTGACCGATATCCAAAATCCGGAAGCTTTCTGCGTGACGCTGGTCAAGAACCTCTGCCTCGATTTCCTTCGCTCACCTCGTGCTAACAGGCGCGACGCAGATGTCACCGAAGCCGTCACTCTTTCTACCGCTTCTTCACCGGACGAAGAGTTAGAAAGACAAGACAAAGTACAGCAAATCCGCCACCTGATCGACCGCCTGCCGGAAAATCAGCGGCAAGTTCTCCGGTTGAGAGGGATCGAAGACTGTTCGATGGACGAGATAGAACAGATCACCGGCCTGAGTGCCGTCAACATACGGGTGCTACTCTCCCGGGCACGAAAAATAATCCGGGAACAACTTGAAAAATATTATACATATGAATATGGACGATAAAAAGATAGATGAACTGATCAATAAAGCCCTCCAAGAGGAACAAGCTTTACCCGAAGGACTTTCCCGTAGACTGGAAAAGCAGATCGACACCTGGGCTTCCACGGAAGAAAAGAAGACCCGTTCATTGACCCGTAGACGGACTTTATATTGGTTAAGTGGAGTTGCTGCCTCCATCCTGTTGTGCATCAGCTTTTTACAATACAAATCGTCGTATCAAGCTCACGACCGGCTCAGCGACACTTACACCAATCCGAAAGATGCCGCCGCCGCTGCCGAAAAGGCTTTACTCCTACTCTCGCAGAACCTCAACAAAGGCATCAGCCAGGTGGATAACGCCGGGCAGGAGATAGATAAAGTAAACAATATTTTAAACAAACACTTAAACGATTAATCTTATGAAATTAAAGAATATATTCCTGATCCTGTTTCTTTGTTGCACCAGCTTGTGCTTTGCCCAGGATAAACTGTTCGAAAAATATGCCGATATGGATAATGTAACATCTGTCTTCATCTCCAAGAAAATGTTCGACATGATCCCTAATGTAGAAAGTGGTGGCCTCAACCTGATGAATCTGAAAGGGAAAATAAACAATCTTCAAATCGTCACTTCCGACAAGCAGGAAGTCCGGGACCAGATGCGAAAAGAATTCAGCAGCCTTATCAGCAAATCACATGAAGAACTGATGCGGGTCAAGGACAACGATACACGCGCCTCTTTCTACATCGTCCAGAACGATGACCTAATCAACGAAATGATCATGCTAGCCGACACAGATTCAGACTATGTGGTCATCCGGATAACAGGCAAATTCACCTTGCAGGATATACAAGATGTGGCAAAAAGTTTTTCCCAAAACGATAAAAAAGAGGTAACGATCAGTTACAACTAAAACCGGAAAAGTATAAATATCCCGAAAAGATAATTATGCTTTTGTGAATACCTTAGTTCTGGTAGAACTAAGGCTATTCTTGTCTGTTGTTTGCTACCGTGACAAAATTAGCTATATAAAACTACTAGATGTTTTCAAAAATGATATTAAAATTAGTCAAATTGATATTCTTTCAAAAAAGATATTCTCCTTTTTCCCTTCCAGAAGACTCCAATAACCTCCACAGATAAGCCAAAACCGATAATCGAGCCTACTTTTTTACAACTATCCGTACTGTATAGTTCATAGTTCTACCAGAACAAATTCAATTGCAATCTTAAATCATTAGCCTATGGAGAGAAGTAAATAACACACCTAAAAAGTTTTTGTAGAGAAAATTAGAGTATTTCAACTGTTAAATTAAATTTTAATATTATGATCAAATCGATATACAGCAACTTATTGCCTAAAGCTGTACTATTATCAGTATTTTTAAGCCCCGGATATGTGATTTCAAAAGCTCATGCAAACACAGATTCCATCAGTGGTATAGAACAAACGAACGGTAAACTGTCCGGACGGGTTATCGATGCAAAAGGAGAACCTATACCAGGTGCAAACATTTCCGTCAAAGGCACCACCATCGGTACCATTACAGACATGGACGGTAATTTTTCCATTGATGTTAACCCCAATCAAATACTCACCATCAGTTTTATCGGATATGAAACAAAAACAATCCCTGTCTCCAACCAGAAAACATTAAATGTCGTTCTGCAAGAAACTGTAAACCAACTGGACGAACTTGTTGTCGTTAGCTACGGTACACAGAAAAAAAGGGATTTGACCGGATCTGTTTCCAAGATAGATGCAGGAGAATTAGAAAGTTTTCCTGTAGGACAATTTGCCCAAAAACTTCAAGGACAGGTAGCAGGTGTACAAATTAACCAATCTACAGGACAGCCGGGTAAAGGTATGGGATTCCGTATCCGTGGTGCAGCATCTATCAATGGTGGTAGTTCACCTTTATTCGTGGTCGATGGAATCCCTATCAATATGGACCTAAGCAGTATCAATCCGGATGAAATCGAAACCTTTTCCATCTTGAAAGATGCCGCTGCCACTTCTTTGTATGGATCACGTGCCGCCAACGGTGTCGTACTGATCACAACGAAAAGAGGAAAACAAGGTAAAACTCAAGTGGATGTGAATGCTTCATTCGGTATTCAGACTTTAAAGGGACTAAAGACTCCGGATGTTATGAACGGGGAAGAATTTGCCCAATACAAAAAAGAATACTACGAAGATGCTGCCAGATATGAAGGTTATACCGGAGGAGTTCCAGAACAATATCAAAATCCATCCCAATACGGTACTGGTACCAATTGGTATGACTTACTGACACGCAATGCCGCCACACAGAATTACAGTATCAGTGTGACAGCCAATAAAGACAAGTTCAATACAGCTATCGTATTAGGCTACTTCCGCCAAGACGGTGTTATGTACAATTCTAATTTCGAACGTTACTCTTTACGTGCAAACAATGATTATCAAGTAAACGACCGCTTAAAATTAGGACTGAACATAGCTCCCACCTTGCAAATCAAAAACAACCAAAATACAGACGGAGGTTGGCAGATATTAAGTGCTGCGTTCTTGGCTGACCCAACTGTAAATCCTTACGATGAAAATGGAGAACCTATTCTTTCTCTAAACTCTCCAGGGATGTTCCCTCAACCTAACTGGATACGTGTTTTACATGAAAAAACAAGTAAAACACAGGATTTGGCCTTATTAAGCAATGCTTTTGCAGAACTGGATATATGGAACGGTATCAAATATAAATTCCAGGCTGGTTTCGATTTAGGTGCCAAGAACTATAGAGATTTTACACCTTCGACAGCCGGTGGAGCCATGTTTACTGCTCCCCCTCAAAAAGCAAGTGGACAATACAACACCAACTTCCACTATAGTTGGACTATCGAAAATATGTTGATGTATAACCATAAATTCGGAAACCATAATATAGATGCACTGGTCGGTTATAGTGCACAAAAATATTCCAACGAATATAACCAACTAACAGCAACTGACTTTCCAAGTGATGATATTCCTTGGATGGGTGCCGGTGCTACAAAAAACGGTGACAACAACATCGAGCAATGGGCATTAGCCTCTGTCATCGCACGCGCGAATTATAGCTTCAAAGACCGCTATTTACTCCAGGCGACATTCCGCCGAGATGGTTGCTCCCGTTTTGGGGCAGGCAATAAATATGCAAATTTTCCTTCCATATCCGCCGGATGGATTGTATCTGACGAAGCCTTCATGGAACCAGTAACCAATGTTATGAACTACCTGAAAATAAGGGCCAGTTATGGACTAACTGGTAACTACAACATTGGTAATTACCGATATATTGCGGGAGTTAGCACTTATAACTATGTCTTAGGTGGCTCTTTAGCTCCGGGAAAAGGATTAGGTAATTTAGGGAACAATGCTCTTACTTGGGAAGAAACAAAGCAACTGGACTTAGGTGTCGATATCGGTTTCCTAAACGATCGTATCTATTTGATGTATGACTATTATAATAAAAAAGTCGATGGACTTTTGTATCAAGTCGATATTCCAAGAGCTTCCGGCTTTTCCAACATTTATTCCAATATCGGTGATTACAAAGCATGGGGACATGAAATCACTTTGCAATCTCGTAATCTTGTCGGTGATTTCAAATGGACTACCAACTTGAATATAGCCTTCAACCGGAATGAAATAACCAAAATGGGAACAAACAACACCCCAAAAGGTGGATATTCCAATCAGGAAGATTTCAACCGTTTAGCAGTAGGAGAACCTATCGGTATATTCATGGGATATGTATTTGACGGCGTATATATGACCGAAGAAGAGTTTAATTCCCAACCAAAGCACGCCTCATCTGAGATCGGAACGGTCCGCATGAAAGATGTCAGTGGTCCTAACGGTGTTCCTGACGGTATAATCGACAACAATGACCGTGTAAAAATTGGTGATCCGAATCCGGATTTTATTTATGGTATGACAAATGAATTTTCCTGGAAGAACTTCGATCTGAGCATTCTGATCAGTGGACAAGTAGGTGGTGACATTATCAATTCAAACTACGAACATACCTTGAATATCGACGGTTGTTTCAATGTATTGAAAAAAGTTGTCAATCGTTGGCGCTCTCCGGAAAATCCGGGTGACGGACAGGTTCCGAGAACAAAAGCCGGTACCACGGAATTATTCCGCTTCAATAATAGCAGTTGGGTATATGATGCTTCTTATTTGACCATAAAGAATATCACTCTGGGCTATACAATTCCGATTAAACCGAGTCAATACCTCTCTAAACTCCGGGTATATGTAACAGCTCAGCAATTAGTCACATTCACTAAATACCCAGGTATGAATCCGGAAATAGCCATGAATGAAGATATGGGATGGAACGGTTTAGGAGTAGATCGTACAACTTACCCGGTTCCAAGAACATTCAGTATCGGATGTAACATTTCATTCTGACAGAAAAACAAATTATAAATTTAAAGCGAAAGATCATGAAAAAGATATTTAGTTTAGTTGTTGCATTGTTGACTTTGGTTTCTTGTTCGGAAGATTTTCTGAATCTGACGCCTCAATATTATCCGAATGATGCGACATTCTTTAAAACTCAAGAGCAATTCACTCAAGCAGTGAACGGAGCCTATTCCGCTCTACGGGGAGTATCGGCAAGACAAGGATACCTGATGGGAGAAATGCGTTCCGACAATACACATTACACCCGCTATAAAGCAGACCGTGGTCTACACATCTTGTATCGTGAAAATATCGCGGATTTTGTTGTAGATGACCAGAACCAATGGACAAATGAAATGTATTATGCATGTTATACGGGCATTTCAAGAGCCAACACCATTCTGAACCGCATTGAAGGGACGACTTTTCCCGATGATTTCAAAAATAAAACGATCGGAGAAGCTAAATTCATCCGTGCTTTCATGTATTTCCAATTGGTGCAATGCTACGGAGACGTCCCTTTGCATCTGGAAGAAGTGACAGGAGCGGACAACGCATTCTTACCTCGTTCATCTGTTAACGATATCTATACAGCCATCGTTGATGATGTGAAAGATGCCATAGAGAAACTTCCGACGGTCAAATTCCCGCAAAATGGTGCTGCAACCAAAGGAGCTGCCAAAATGCTCTACGCTTATGTATTAATGACAAAGCCAGATCGAGATTATGCAACAGCGGAAACGCAGTTAAAAGATATCATGAATATGGGATATGAATTACTTCCCAATTATGCCGATATATATGACACATCCAAAAAGAACGGAAAAGAATCGATTTTCGAAATCCAGTATCAAATGGGAGATCAGGGACAGCAAAGTGATTGGTTATACTACTTTATTCCCAAAACAACGAATGCAGAAATTATTACAGGTGTTCCGGATTGTAGTACGTTACTGACAGGAGGCTGGAATGTTCCGACACCGGAAATGATCGCTTCTTACGAACCTGGAGACCTGCGTGTCGACCCATCTATCGCTGTTGCAGTCGGTACACTGGATGCAGCAAACGCCTTAGTCGTAGCTGATGTACTAAAAGTCGGTGATCCCAAGATCAATGATTATCCAGTTAATTATCCATTTATCAATAAATACCGTCACGCACACTCCAAAATAGAAAATACAGACGATAACTGGCCTGTTTACCGCTATGCGGACTGCCTGTTATTGTTAGCTGAATGTCTGGTGGAGCAAGGACGTGCAGGAGACGCAGCACCCTATGTCAATCAAGTACGTGCGCGTGCAGGTTTACCTGCTGTTACAACAATCAATGCCGAGGTAGTTGCCAATGAGCGACGTCACGAACTCGCATTTGAGAACCATCGTTGGTATGATTTATTGAGAACAGGAAAAGCTATTGAAGTAATGACTGCCTACGGAAAATATATCAAAACGATTGATACGGAACTTCCTGAACGTACCTATCAGATAAAGCCGGAATATTTGCTTTATCCGATACCTTATAACGAGTTGCAATTAAATGACCAGCTCAAACAAAATCCAGGTTATTAATTATCATATTAACAAAAAGACCTTTACTTTTGTAGTAGAGGTCTTTTTACTATTAGCACCATGAATACACAACGTATTATCAAAAACTTTATATATACCGTCGCAGGAGGTATCCTGTCTCTCGGAACGACTGGTTGCAGTGGCAACAAAGCGGAAACGACAGACAGTTTTTCCACTTTGGAAGCCCAGTTTTCCAACCCTTCATCCGAGTACCGTACAGCCCCTTTTATGGTTTGGAACGGAAAAGTTACAGAAATTGAAATCGACCGTATGCTGAAAGACTTTAAAGATGCAGGCTGCGGAGGTGCGTTTATCCATCCCCGTCCGGGCATGATCACGGAATATATGTCGGACGAATGGTATTCCCTCTACCGTTATGCCGTCGATAAAGGAAAAGAGATGGGACTGGACATCTGGATTTACGATGAAAACTCCTATCCCAGCGGCTTTGCCGGAGGACATGTTCCCGAAGATATGCCCGAATCCTACAACCAAGGACAAGGACTTGAGTTGACAAAAACAGATCTTCTGCCTGACAAGACAGACGAATATTTCATCATCCTTAAAAAAGAAGGGGACAAATGGGCAGATATCACGAACGCCCTGAGCCAGCATAAAAAAGCAAAAGGAGAATATTACCTCTACAAAAAGACCTATTTAGGCAAATCAGACTGGTACGGAGGGTATTCTTACGTAGACCTGCTCGTACCCGGTGTGACTGAAAAGTTCATCGACCTCACGATGAAAGGATACGAAAAAACAATAAAGGACGAATTTGGCAAATCTGTTTTCGGTATCTTCACAGATGAGCCCAACATCAGCAGTCCCGGAGGCTTGCGCTGGACACCAGACTTGTTCGAAGTATTCCGGAAACAGTGGGGATACGATCTAAAACCACTACTTCCCCTTCTGGACGAAGAGACGGGCAATTGGAAACAGGTACGTCATAACTATATGGAAACCCTGTTGCAAATGTTTGTCGACCGCTGGTCCAAACCTTGGCACCACTACTGCGAGACGAACAACCTGAAATGGACCGGACACTATTGGGAACACGGTTGGCCGCAAATGAACGACGGACCGGACAATATGGCAATGTACGCCTGGCATCAGGTACCCGCTATCGACATGCTGTTCAACCAGTTCGACGAAACCAACCCGCAAGCACAGTTCGGCAATATCCGTGCAGTAAAAGAATTGCGCAGTGCCGCCAACCAAACAGGTTGTAACCGTACCCTCAGCGAAACTTATGGTGGTGGAGGTTGGGACGAAACTTTTAAAGATTTCAAACGGTTAGGCGATTGGGAGTATGCACTCGGGGTCAACTTCATGAACCAACATTTAGCCCATATGACACTAACAGGAGCACGCAAATACGACTATCCGCCGGTATTCACCTATCATTCTCCCTGGTGGCCCGACTATCGCGAACTGAATGACTATTACGGACGCCTTTCATTTGTTATGAGCAAAGGCATCCAGAAAAACGATATTTTGGTTCTGGAACCCAACTCGACTTTATGGAGCTATTACGTCCATGCAGGAAGTTCCCCGAAACTCATGGAGATAGGAACCAATTTCCAAGCTTTTGTTACAACTTTGGAAAAGAACCAGGTAGAATATGACCTCGGTTCCGAAAACATCATCAAAGACCTCGGAAAGGTAGAAAACGGGCGTTTCATCGTCGGCAATGCCTCCTACTCGACTGTCGTTCTGCCTCCCATGATGGAGACCTTAAACAAGCCTACCTTCAACCTCTTGCAACAATTTGTAGAACAAGGTGGACAGATCATAACCTTCTCCGCTCCCACCCGGATAGACGGGGCTGTCAATGACGAACTGGCCGGACTGTTGACCGGTACAACCGTCACATCACTCCCGGAACTATCCAAAGATGTAATCGCCCGGTATTTCTCTTCCGATAACTTCAGGATTACTTTCAACAGTGGTAACCTGTATCACCATCGTCGCCGGTTTGCAGACGGAGAATTGGTTTTTCTCGTCAACTCTTCTATGGATGAAGTTGTTGACGGCACCCTTTCGACGCAGGGAAAAGCCATGTTGGAAATGGATGCTCTGAACGGGGAAATCTATACGTATCCGTCTTCAAAAGAAAAAGGCATACTAAGTACATCTTTCCGGATCGAACCGGCAGGAAGCCTCTTGCTTTACTGTTCTGACAAGAACCCTAAAAACTATCCGGAACGCCCCGGAAAAGCGGGAAGCAGCCCGGTGACGGCAACAAGCCGGACCACCGTCAGCCGTTTACGCGACAATGCTCTGACAATTGACTTTTGCGATGTTACGGTTAAAGGAAAGACTTACAAGAAACAACATTTCTCCCGTGCCGCCGATATCGCCTTCAAAGCGCACGGATTCACCAACGGCAATCCTTGGAATACCTCCGTACAATACAAACGGAATATCCTCGACCGCGACCACTTTAAGGATGGCGGCTTCACGGCCTCCTATCATTTTACGGTAAACGATGCTTTCGACTATTCCGGTATCAAACTGGTTTCCGAACGCCCCGAACTATTTACCGTAAAAATCAACGGAAATCTCGTGAACGCTCTTCCAGGTGAATGGTGGCTGGACCGTTCTTTCGGCGTTTATCCGATAGGCGGACAGGTGAAAAAAGGTAGCAATACGGTAGAACTCAGCATCAACCCGATGCGTATTTTTGCAGAGATAGAACCGGTCTACATCATCGGAAACTTCTCGGTCGTACCCGAACAAGAGGGATGGAGCATCGGTGCACCACAGGAATCGTTCACACTGGGTAGCTGGAAAGAACAAAAGCAACCGTTCTACTCATGGGATATGAGCTATAGCAAAGAATATACCCTCGATGACCTTACAGGCAGATATGCCGTCAAACTGAACAAATGGAACGGGACGGTAGCAGAAGTATACGTCAACGGACAGAAAGCCGGTATGATCGCCTTCGACCCCTGGCAACTGGATGTAACATCCTACCTGAAAGAAGGCAGCAACACGATCGATGTACATGTGATCGGCAGTTTGAAGAACCTGTTAGGCCCGCATTACCGGAATCCGGCTCCCGGCCTGGCATCTCCCTGGCATTGGAAAAACGTAGACAAACCGATATCCGGAAAAGAATACCAGATGATGGATTACGGGCTGATGGAAGATTTTGAATTAATTCATTAAACATACACGAAAAGAGGGTGCGTGCTTTTCCGGAAAAGCATGGCACCTTTTTCAAAAAAGGACGGCAGCATGAAAAATAGACTTTTAAACATTTGTATCTTATGTATGGTTTTTCCTTTCTTTCTACAGGCAGCGGACACACATTCCGTTTATAACCTGCGATGCGAACAGGAAGAAAACCCGTTAGGAATCGAAACAGGACAACCTTGTTTCAGCTGGCAGATACAGGCACAACAACGGAACTTCGAACAATCGGCCTGGCAGATATTAGTGGCCGATTCTCCGGAAAAACTACAGGCCGGCAATGGAAATATCTGGGACAGCGGAAAAACGCTTTCTTCCGCCTCGATCCTTGTTCCTTTCAAAGGAAAAGAATTGAAAGCAGGACAGACCTACTACTGGAAAGTAAGGAGTTGGGATAAGGAGGACAGCCCTTCCCGCTGGAGCTGTATCCATACCTTCGGCATGGGGCTTCTTTCGGAAAAAGACTGGAGCAATGCCAAATGGATTGCACTGGAAAAAGACAGGAAAGACGAAATCGTCACGATAGGGCTGCACGGACTGGCCAACGTGGACCGGGAACTCAAAGGCAAAAAGATCGGTATGTACCGCCTCCCCCAATTCCGAAAAGAATTTACGGTTCAAAAACCGGTAAAACGAGCGACCGCCTATGTCTCCGGACTCGGACATTTCGATATGTTCCTGAATGGAGAGAAGGTGGGTAACAACTTTCTCGATCCGGGATGGACAAAATATGATAAATGTGCGCTGTATGTCACTTTCGATCTGTCCGGACAGCTAAAGCAAGGCGGAAACGCAATAGGCGTCATGTTGGGAAACGGCTTTTTCAATATCCCGCGGGAACGTTATTTCAAACTGCTTGCTTCATATGGCGCTCCGCGCCTCTTGATGAAAATACAAATCGAATATGCAGACGGCAGTACGCAGGACATCGTAACCGGTACAGACTGGAAAACAACCGAAAGCCCCGTTACCTACAGCAGTATTTACGGCGGTGAAGATTACGATGCCACGAAAGAACAGACCGGATGGATGCAACCCGGTTTCGACGACCGTACCTGGAACAAAGCCCTCGACACAGGCTGGAAAACCCGGCTCCTCTCCCAACGCTCCGCACCGCTGACCGTACGTGACCGAATCCCCACCGTCCGTCTTTTCAAGACCCGGAAAGGACAATGGGTGTACGATTTGGGACAAAACTTTTCCGGCATCATACGGCTTTCCCTGCATTCAAAGGACACGCATCCGGTTAAGCTCTATCCGGCCGAACTGCTGAATCCGGACAGTACCGTAAACCAAAGCGCGTCCGGCGCTCCTTTCTGGTTCGGTTACACACCGAAAGGAAAAGGTATTGAAAGTTGGCAACCCCAGTTTACCTACTACGGTTTTCGTTACGTGCAGGTCGAAGGTGCTGTTCCCGCCGGACAACCCAATCCGGACGGACTACCTGAAATAACGGAAATTACCGGTCTTCATACTTGCTATTCGGCCGAAGATGTCGGCAGTTTCCATTGTTCCAAACCGTTGTTCAATCAGACATACGAACTGATCGACTGGGCGATCCGCAGCAATATGGCAAGCGTGCTGACCGACTGCCCGCATCGTGAGAAGTTGGGTTGGCTGGAAGAAGCGCACCTGATGCAATACTCCGTACAATACCGCTACAACCTGGCACGCCTGTACGAAAAGACATTCAACGATATGCGCTCCACACAAGCAGCCAACGGCATGATACCGACCATTGCTCCCGAACTAGTCGAATTCGAAGGAGGCTTCAAGGATACGCCGGAATGGGGAAGCACATTTGTCATCAGCCCTTGGTACATCTACCAATGGTATGGCGATACGCGCCCGATCGAAACCTATTATCCGGATATGCAACGCTACATCGACTACCTTTCCTCGAAAGCCGATAACCATATTATCGCCTACGGCTTGGGAGACTGGTTCGACATCGGTCCGGAAAGTCCGGGAGAATCGCAACTGACCTCCAATGGCGTAACGGCAACGGCTATCTACTATTACGACGTCACCCTGATGGAGAAAATGGCAAACCTTTTAGGGAAGCCGGACGATGCACGCAAGTACCAGGAACTGGCGGCCCGGATCAAACAAGCCTTCAACCGGACTTTCTGGAACCCGTCCACCCGTACCTACGACCGCAACAGCCAGGCGGCAAACGCCGTCGCACTCTACATGGGACTGACGACTCCGGAAAACAGGCAGCAGGTATTCGATAACCTGATAGCCGATATCCGCGGACGCAACAACGCCCTGACGGCAGGCGACGTCGGCTACCGCTATGTCTTGCGTGCCCTTGAAGCCGGTGGCGCTTCGGATGTCATTTACGATATGAACTGCAAGTACGACACACCGGGATACGGTTGGCAACTGGCACACGGAGCTACTGCTCTCACCGAATCCTGGCAGGCATACGGCTTCGTATCGAACAATCATTTTATGTTGGGTCATCTGATGGAATGGTTGTTCAGCGGCTTAGGAGGCATCCGTCAGAAAGAAGATTCCTTCGGGTTTAAGCATATTGTCATCAAACCCGAACCGGTCGGTGATGTCCGCGACGCACAGGTTTCCTACGAATCGCCTTACGGACAGATTGTTTCCGACTGGAAAGACAACGATAAAGAATTTATCATCCGAGTGGAAGTACCGGCAAACAGCAAAGCCTCCGTCTATCTCCCGTCTGCCGACACGAAACAAATAACCGAAAGCGGTGTACGATTGGAAGATGTCCCCGGAATCAGTTGCAAACAAGAAGGAAATCGGTATGTCGTAGCAACAACAGGTTCCGGTACTTATACTTTCAAAGTGAAGAAAAATAAATAATGAAGAATACCATGAATACAACAAAAAAGGAAGTTAAAGTCGGACTGATCGGAGTCGGATTGAACACCTATTGGAATCAATTCGAAGGGCTTCTCTCCCGATTGACGGATTACCAAAGAATGATAAAAGAACGTATGTCCGGCTTACAGGCAACCGTGATTGACGGGGGAATGGTAGACAGCCCGGAAAAGGCAGCCCGGACAGCAGAAGTTTTAAAAAGTGAAGACATAGAAATCCTCTTCATCTTTATTTCGACCTATGCCCTTTCCTCAACGATCCTTCCGATCGCCCAGCGCATCAAGATTCCGGTTATCCTGCTCAACATACAACCCGTAGCCGCCATAAATTACGATTATATCAACGGATTAGGCGACCGTGGAAAAATGACCGGCGAATGGCTGGCTCACTGCCAAGCCTGTTCCACTCCGGAATTTGCCTGCGTATTCAACCGTGCCGGCATCAAATACGACATCCTGACCGGTTACCTCGAAGAACCATACGTATGGAACGAAATCGAAAACTGGATCGATGCGGTAAGGGCCGTACAAGGGATGCGTAACAACCGGATGGGTATTCTCGGACACTATTATTGCGGTATGCTGGACGTTTACACCGACATTACCCGGCAATCCTTCACTTTCGGCACTCACATAGAGCTTCTCGAAATGTGCGAACTCAAAGCTTACCGGGATGCTGTAACGGAAGACGAACGAATAGCAAAACGTCTGGAATTTTCCATGAAGTTTGAAGTCGACCCGCATTGTGAAGAATACGAATTGGATCGTGCTGCCCGCACCTCTGTCGCACTCGATAAACTGGCCGAAGCCCACAACCTCAGTTCAATGGCCTACTACTACGAAGGTTGGAAAGGAAACGATTATGAAAATATCGTGACTTCCGTAATAGTCGGCAATACCCTACTTACAGGACGCGGCATCCCGGTAGCAGGCGAGTGCGAAGTAAAGAACGTACAAGCCATGAAGCTCCTTTCTCTTTTAGATGCCGGAGGTTCATTCTCTGAACCGTATGCCATAGACTTCAATGACGATGTTGTTTTATGGGGACATGACGGACCGGCTCATTTCGCCATTGCTGAGGGAAAGGTCAGCCTCGTACCGCTACCCGTATATCACGGTAAACCGGGCAAAGGATTGTCCATTCAGATGCGCGTCAAACAGGGACCTGTCACTTTTCTTTCCGTATGTGAAAATAATGATGGCGTATTTTTACTTATCGCAGAGGGAGAATCGACCGACGGACCCACCCTGCACATAGGAAACACGAACAGCCGCTACAGGTTCAGTTGCGGAGCCCGCACCTTTATGAACCGATGGAGTAAGGCGGGTCCTTCACACCACTGTGCAATCGGTATCGGACATGTTGCGGATAAACTAAAAAAGATAGCTTTCCTGTTAGACATACCTGTTATCCAGGTTTGTTAAAAGATAAGAAAAAAAGAGAGAGGCTCTTTATCTATCACGATCTTTTAGACACGGATTTCACGGATAAATTATTTTACTTCCGTGTAATCCGTACTTAAATTATGGCTATCAGTATGCAGGATTTTGTTTCGACATACCTCTCAGATAAATACCCTATGCGACATAAGAGAGACCTTATCTTTTATGGTGAGGAGATCCCCAGATAAACACCAGTAGTCGTTTTTATTTCCCAGTAATAATCCTTCGTATCTCGCTCAGCTTATTCAGGGCTTCCAGCGGCGTCAGGTTGTTTACATCCAGATTCTTGATCTCATCCCGCACCTGGCTGAGTACCGGATCATCCAATTGGAAGAAGCTGAGCTGATAGCCGTCTGCCGATGAAGCGATTCCTTTTACAGGCTTGCTTTTGATACTGCCTTTGCGTTTTTCCGTGGCAATCCCCTCCTGACGGTTTTCCGTTTCCAACTGTTTCAGGATTTCGTTGGAACGCCTTACGATGCTTTTCGGCATACCCGCCATCTTGGCCACATGGATACCGAAACTGTGTTCACTGCCTCCGGGAACCAGTTTGCGCAAGAAGATCACTTTGTTATTGACCTCCTTCACCGAAACATTGTAGTTCTTGATACGCTTGAAAGAAGCCTCCATCTCGTTCAACTCATGATAATGCGTGGCAAACAATGTCTTCGCACGGGCATTGGGATGTTCGTGGATATATTCGACAATCGCCCAGGCAATAGAAATACCGTCGTATGTGCTTGTCCCGCGTCCCAATTCGTCAAACAGGACAAGACTGCGGGAAGACATGTTGTTGAGGATATCCGAAGCCTCGTTCATCTCCACCATGAAAGTGGATTCTCCGACCGAAATGTTATCCGAAGCTCCCACACGCGTAAATATCTTATCCACAATCCCGATACGAGCGCATTCGGCTGGGACGAAACAACCGATCTGCGCCATCAGCGTAATCAGAGCCGTCTGGCGAAGCAAAGCGGACTTACCGGCCATGTTCGGTCCGGTGATAATGATAATCTGCTGCTTTTCATCGTCCAGATAGACATCATTGGCAATATAAGGTTCGCCGATAGGCAACTGTTTTTCAATCACCGGATGGCGGCCAGCCTTAATATCGATCACCTGCGAATCATTCACATCCGGACGGATATAACGGTTGCTTTCAGCCACCTTGGCAAATGAGAGCAGACAGTCCAGACGACCGATCAGGTTCGCATTCATCTGGATAGGCGGAATATATTCGGAAAGACAAAGCACCAGTTCGTTAAAGAGACGGGCTTCCAACGAAAGTATCTTCTCTTCCGCTCCCAATATCTTTTCTTCGTATTCTTTCAGTTCTTCAGTAATATAACGTTCGGCATTCACCAAAGTCTGTTTGCGTATCCATCCGGCAGGAACTTTGTCTTTATAGGCGTTACGCACTTCGATATAATACCCGAAAACATTGTTGAAACCGATTTTAAGGCTCGATATACCCGTCTGTTCTATTTCCCGCTGTTGTACCTTCAAGAGATAATCTTTACCCGAATAAGCGATTGCACGCAACTCGTCAAGCTCGGCGTTCACGCCTGTCGCAATCACGCCGCCCCGGTTCAGCAAGGAAGGCGGATCGTTGTTGATCTCTTTTTCTATCCGGTCACGGATCAGGGCACAGGCATTCAACTGTTCGCCGATACGGCAAAGGCTCGGCTCATCGCTTGCCGTACAAGCCTCCTTGATCGGCTCGATGGCACGAAGAGCGACTTTCAACTGTACCACTTCGCGGGGAGAGACGCGACCGACCGCCACTTTGGAAATAATACGTTCCAAGTCGCCGATCTGTTCCAGTTTCTCTTCCAGCAGCTCCTTCACTTCGGGATGGCGGAAGAAATATTCCACTACGTCCTGACGCTCATGGATCGGTTTCACATCCTTCAAGGGGAACAAGATCCAACGGCGCAACATACGCGACCCCATCGGGGAAACGGTCTTGTCCAGCACATCCAGCAAACTCGTCCCCTCCTCGTTCATCGTGCTGACCAGCTCCAAGCTACGCACCGTAAACTTATCGAGGCGTACATAGCGGTCTTCTTCGATACGGGAAAGAGAGGTGATATGCGAAATATGGGTGTGTTGCGTCTGATCCAGATAATACAGGATGGCCCCCGAAGCTACGACTCCCAATTTCAAATGCTGGACACCGAAACCTTTCAGGTTCTTCGTTTCGAAATGTTTCAGAAGCCGGTCGTTGGCAGCTTCCGAAGTAAACACCCAGTCATCCAGTTCAAAAATAAAGAACCGAGGACCGAAAGCCTCTTCAAAACGTTTACGGCTACCCCTTTCGACCAATACTTCTTTCGGTGAAAAATTATTCAGCAGTTTATCCACATAATCAACGGTTCCTTCGGCTGTCAGGAACTCGCCGGTAGAGATATCGAGAAATGCAATTCCACAGACATCCTTACCGAAATGAATGGCAGCAAGGAAGTTGTTTTCCTTATGGTTGAGTATATTGTCATTGATAGAAACACCCGGAGTTACCAATTCGGTGATACCGCGTTTCACTAATTTCTTTGTGAGTTTCGGATCTTCCAGCTGGTCGCAGATAGCTACGCGCTTACCGGCACGCACCAGTTTGGGCAGATAGCTGTCCAATGCATGGTGAGGGAAACCGGCCATCTCGATCGTTTGCCCCGGTCCGTTCGCTTTTTTCGTCTGTACGATACCCAGTATTTCGGCTCCGGTCACAGCGTCTTCGCCATACATTTCGTAAAAGTCGCCTACACGGAATAACAGGATTGCATCAGGATGTTTTGCCTTTATATCGAAATACTGCTTCATTAAAGGTGTTTCCACTATCTTTGCCACTGTTCTTTTCTTTTTATCTGTTCGACTGTACAAAGGTACGATTTTTCATCTGTCAAAAAATTCACGGATTGCTTTTTCATTTATTCCTTAGAAAAAATATAACTTTGTAAGCATCCTAACAAAAAACATATATCATGAAACAGGCAATTCTAATTTCGACCGGCCTTTTGCTGATAACTCCTTTCATTCACGCAGAGAAGAATAAGGACAAGAAACCGAATGTCGTTTTTATCCTTGCAGACGATTTGGGTTATGGCGATCTAAGTTGTTACGGACAAGAAAAGTTCGAGACGCCCAACATCGATAAGTTGGCACAAAGCGGAATGCGTTTTACACAGTGTTATTCGGGGACAACTGTCAGTGCCCCTTCCCGCTCTTGTCTGCTGACAGGCACGCACAGCGGGCATACCCCTGTACGCGGTAATCTCGAACTTGATCCGGAAGGACAGTTCCCGCTTCCCGACGATGCCCGCACCATCTTCGAAGTAATGAAAGATGCAGGATATAAGACATCCGCTTTCGGCAAATGGGGACTGGGCTATATCGGTTCGACCGGCGATCCTAAAAATCAGGGTTGCGACACTTTCTACGGATATAATTGCCAATTGCTGGCACACAGTTATTACCCCGACCACCTCTGGGACAACGACAAACGAGTGGAGCTCGAAGACAACAACCTGAATGTACAGTACGGAAAAGGGACTTACTCTCAAGATCTTATTCATGGAAAGGCTCTAGAATATCTGGACAATATGAATCCGGACGAACCGTTCTTCATGTGGTATCCGACCATCATTCCGCATGCGGAGCTGATCGTTCCGGAAGACAGCATCATACAGAAATTTCGCGGTATGTACCCGGAAAAGCCTTACAAAGGAACCGAACCGGGTAGCCCGGCTTTCCGCAAGGGAGGTTACTGTTCGCAGTTCCATCCACATGCAACTTTCGCTGCTATGGTCTACCGTCTGGACGTCTATGTCGGGCAGATCATCCAAAAGTTAAAAGACAAAGGTTTATATGATAACACCATCATCATCTTTGCGAGCGATAACGGCCCTCATATGGAAGGGGGCGCCGATCCCGATTTCTTCAACAGCAACGGCATTTATCGCGGATATAAACGGGATCTGTACGAAGGCGGTATCCGTGTCCCGATGATCATTTCCTGGCCGGGACATGTCCAACCGAATACGGAAACCGACTTTATGTGCTCTTTCTGGGATGTATTACCGACCTTCGAAGAAATCATCCATCCGAAAGCCAAACAGAAGGAAATGGACGGCGTCAGCATGCTTCCCCTCCTGGAAAACCGGAAGGGACAGAAGGAACATGAATTCCTGTATTTCGAATTCCAGGAACTGAACGGTCGCCAAGCCGTACGCAAAGGACCGTGGAAATTGGTCCACATGAATATCCGCGGCGACAAGCCCTATTATGAACTGTATAACTTAGCGTCCGACCCATCGGAACGGCACAATATATTGGACCAGTATCCTGAAAAAGTAGCAGAACTGAAAGATATCATGGTCCGTGAACACAGACCGGACCCGAACTGGCCGCTATTGAAAGAGGAAAAGGCGAAATAATAGGGAAAATTTATAGAAAAGGATGTCAAAATCCAAGACAACCGCATCAACATTTTCCAAGGTTGTGATCTACATACGAAGTTTTCTGCAAATCTTCTATCACTCTATCACTACAAAAGTTTCAGATATTGATATTCAAGCGTTATAACAGTGATACAGGATGTTTTCCTGTATCACT
>ERZ779922.389-NODE-389-length-39228-cov-6.462666_pt1 | contig 39228 bp, 37 predicted proteins | sample MGYA00511544_ERZ779922 | MGnify/ENA primary metagenome ERZ779922 (study PRJEB29588, sample SAMEA2154516) | human gut metagenome | biome: human gut; feature: human-associated habitat; material: faeces | place: Denmark | collected 2008/2010 ... | reverse complement strand
TTAGGGTAAACATGTATATAAACACTTTATTTTTTAGGATACACAGGAAGCTACCGATCATTTATCTGTTGATTTTCTTTCGGAAACATTTTTAACTTCTTGTATTTTCCCTTATATTTGTCACTTGTGGAAATGAACAGATATTTGATCGCTGCATTGTATGTTATGGCCGGTTGTGCCGTAACGATTCCTTTAAAGGCTCAGGGTTGTGGAGAGTCTTTGAGAGGGGAAAGGTGTAGATTGATCATAACCAATACGGTAAAGGTCGTATCTGTTTATTTGGAAGAAGAAGAAGAGGAACAGGTTTTTTGTTCCGGTTTGCCTCCGGATTATTTTCAAATCCCCGTCGTCGAGGCGCTTGCCGATGATTTTACTTTCGATAAAACGGTCCGTGTCAATATCGGATCCTTATGTCGTATTGCCCATAAGATCAGGGCTCCTGAGGTTTAATCTGCAAATTATAATTAAGATTTACGAGGGTAGTCTATCTCGGATAAACGAGAGGAAATTCAATTTTCTGAAAGGTTGACGAAGTGTCGTCGATTAAAATTTTACTGTTTACAATTTACAATTTATAATTAAATGGGTTTTAATGATATTTTAAAAAGCCTGTTCGGAAATAAATCCGACCGGGATATGAAAGAACTGATGCCGATTGTGGCCAAAGTGAATGCAGAGTGGGAGAAGCTGAAAAGTATCAGTGCCGATGAATTACGTGCAGTTGCTGAAGATATGAAAAAGGAAGTACGTGAATATATCGGAGAAGAAGAGAATGAGATTGCAGCACTCAAACGGAAAGTGGAAGAGGAAAGGCCTGCGATCGAAGAACGGGAGGAAATTTACGATCGTATAGATAAGCTGGAAGAACAGATCGACAAAAAGGTGGAAGAAGTTTTGACCGGATTGATGCCTAAAGCCTTTGCTGTGATGAAGGAAACCGCCCGTCGTACCGCCTGCAAGGCGGCAGACGCGGAAATCTGCTTGAATTCAAAGACGGTGGAGCGGCTTAAAATCGCGTTGAACACGTAGAAATAGGGATTTTCCGTGGTGGAAGCGATCAGGGTGATCTTGCCGTTTTCGATGTGCTCCAGCAGGGACTGCTGCTGCTTTTTGTTGAAGGACTGAATTTCGTCCAGATACAGCAGTACCCCGTTGGGAGCCATGAAGGTGTCCAGCTGCGCCACGATCTCCTTGATATCCGCCGTGGAAGCGGTGGTGGCGTTGAGCTTGTAGAGGGTGCGGTTGGTCTGCTTGGCGATGATATTGGCGACGGTGGTCTTTCCCGTGCCGCTGGGGCCGTAGAACACCATGTTGGGGATGTTCCCGGAGTCGATCAGGCGGCGCAGCACTGCGCCCTTGCCCAGAATATGCTCCTGACCGTAGACCTCGTCCAGCGTCTGCGGCCGCAAAAGATCGGCGAGTGGTTGATACATATGGATGCCCTTCCTGTGCTTATTTCTTACACTATATCATATCCCCGGCGAAATTGCACTATCTTTTTTGCGAAATTTTGTTCAAAAAAGTCCCCTCTAAGAAGAGGGGACTTCGATTCAGAACGTCGCAACGTCCGGGTCGGCGGGCTGGGCGTTTTTTGTGACCTCCAGCGCCGTCAGGACAGGGCCAACCTCCCCTTTGTACAGGGGGTGCTTCTCCGCCGTGATCTTTGCTGTGACCATGACCCATGAACGGGGTTCCAGCGTCCCCGCCTGATCGTACCGGCAGGGAATGCCGCAGAACTGGATGTCCTCCACACAGCAGGTCATCACGAATCGGCCGGGGGCAAACATACCGTTCTTGTCCCGGCGGAGCATGGCCACCTGACCCTTGAAGCTGACGGTCTTGCCGTCGTACTTCTTCGGTTCCTCGGACACGTCCCGGTAAAACAGGGCATAGTCCTCGTCCTTCACCTGAATGACAGGGGCGTTGATGTCAAAGGGCAGCGGGTCTTCGATATCGTCGTAGGAGGTCGAACCGTCGGTGTAATCGTACAGAATGTCGATGCGGCGGTTAGCCGCCCGGGCCAGCTTATGCAGGGGCATGACGTCCGCGCCTTTTTCCAGCCGATTGAATACCACCATCTGGGCGCCCACCAGCTTGTCCATCACCAGATTGCGCATATTGGCGTTGTAAGCCATGATGGTGGTGGAGTCGGCGAACATGACCTCCTGAGCAACCGCCCAGTTCTCCGGGAAGCGCATATACAAGTCGCCCACCTGCTGCATACCGTTCAGCTCAGCGACCACGCGCTGCGCCTTGTACTGTTTCGCCAGCGCCTGAAGCTCCTTGGTGGTGACGGTCTGCTGATCCAGCGTTTCCAGATACACGTTCTTGTGGGGATAAGTGGAGAAATCGTACTCCTCTTCCCCTTCCTCAAACACCAGCAGCAGCGTCCGCTCGCCGGCGTTGAAGCGCTCGTCCTCCAGCGTCTCCTGAATGAACTTGGTCTTACCGGAATCCAGAAAGCCGGTAAAGGCATATACGGGAATCTGCACCATGTTTACACCCCGAACAGTGCGGCTACGCCCGCTTCATCCAGCTTGGAGCCGATGACACAGAGCTTGCCGGTAATATCGGCGCTGCCGGTGCGGACGTTGCATTCCTCGGGAACATAGTCAAAGTGAATCCAAGTGCCGTCCACGGCGGGCAGGATACCCTTCGCTCTGAGGATGGTGCCATACTTGCCGGAATCCAGCTCATGCAGCGCCGCTTCAATGGCCACCTTGTCGAACTTCTTGGCGGTCTCAACGCCCCAGGAGGTGAACACCTCGTCGGCGTGGTGATGATGATGGTGATGCTCATGCTCGTCCTCATCGTCGTCGTGATGATGGTGGCAGCAGTGATGGTCATGCTCATCCTCGTCATCATCGTGATGGTGATGATGGTCGTGTCCATCCTCATCATCGTCGTCATCATGGTGATGGTGGCAGCAGTGATGATCGTGCTCGTCGTCATCGTCATGATGATGGTGATGGTGCTCGTGCTCATCCTCGTCATCATCGTCGTGATGGTGATGGCAGCAGTGATGGTCTTCCTCCTCGTCCTCTTCCGCAAGGCGCTCCATCTCCATCTTGGCCAGCTCCGCCGCGACGGACGCCTTGCCTTCCAGCGCCTCGATCAGCTGCTCGCCCGTCAGCTCGCCCCAAGGGGTGGTGACGATGGTGGCAACGGAATTATGCTCCCGCAGCATGGCAACGGCCGCGTCCAGCTTGCTCTGGGGGATGGAATCGGTACGGGACAGGATGATGGTGGAGGCGGTTTCGATCTGGTTGTTGTAGAACTCGCCGAAGTTCTTCATATACACCTTGACCTTGCTCGCGTCGGCCACGGCCACGGTGTAGCCCAGCGTGACCTCGTCATTCGTCACCTTGCTCACAGCGGCGATGACGTCGGACAGCTTGCCCACGCCGGAGGGCTCGATCAGAATGCGGTCGGGATGGTACTCGGCAATGACCTTCTTCAGCGCCTTGCCGAAATCGCCCACCAGAGAGCAGCAGATGCAGCCGGAGTTCATCTCGGTGATGTTGATGCCGGAATCCTGCAAAAAGCCGCCGTCAATGCCGATCTCGCCGAACTCGTTCTCGATCAGCACCAGCTTCTGCCCCTTGTAACTTTCGGCGATCATCTTTTTGATCAGGGTCGTCTTGCCCGCGCCGTTCTTGCCCACCAGACCGATCCGGTCCTTGGGATTGATCAGAAACGAGATATTGTCGAAGAGGGTCCAGCCCCCGTAGCTTACCGTAAGGTTGTCGAGTGAAATCATAGCAAAACGTACATGCAGGCCGCCCCTTGCGACGGATACGCGCACGGGCGTGCCGCAAGGGTCCGGAATTTCGGCAAAGGTAGTGATTAAATCCGAATTTTCCGCGTCCCGCGGCACGCCCGCACACGTAAACGAGGTCCGGCCGGTCAGGCTTCGAGCATCCGTACGATCTCCGCCTCGGGATCCGGGGCCCCGAAGACGGCGCTGCCGGCCACCAGGGCGTCGGCCCCGGCCTCGAACACCTCACGGGCATTGCGTGCCGAGATGCCGCCATCGACCTCGATGAGCGTGGAGAGCCCGCCCTCGCGGGCCATGGCGCGCAGTTCGCGGATCTTGTCGAGCGAGCCGGGGATGAACGACTGCCCGCCGAATCCCGGCTCGACACTCATCACCAGCACCAGATCGACCTTCGGCAGCCACTCGCGCAGCGAGGCCGCGGGCGTGGCGGGTTTGATCGAGATACCCACACGCGCACCGGCACGGCGGATGCGATCGATGCATCCGCCCACGTCGTGCGTCGCCTCGAGGTGGAAGGTCACGATGTCGGCCCCCGCCTGGGCGAAACGCTCGACGTAGCGTTCCGGCTCGACGATCATCAGGTGCACGTCCAGGCACTTTGCGGTCGCCTTGCGGATGGACTTCAACACGGGAAAGCCGAACGAGATGTTCGGCACGAACACCCCGTCCATCACGTCGATGTGGACCCACTCGGCCGCACTGCGGTCGATCATCCGCGTATCGCGGTCCAGGTGGCCGAAATCGGCCGAAAGCATCGAAGGAGCAATTATACGGTTCATCATTCGGAATTTATGACATTACGTTCTGTTACAGGTTTGCGTTTCTCCGGCAACACCTCCGGCCGGCACGGAGCGCTCTCCGCCGCACGCTATCGCCGGCACCGGGTCAGGCGCCCGATCCGCCGGCCGATGGCGGCTCCGTTGAGCAGCGTAAGCAGCAGGGCCAGAGCCAGCCCGCAGGCCGCCGTAAGGGGCCAGCTGCCGGGTTCATAGTTCTCCTGCATCGACCCGAGCAGCGGCAGATAGGCACTCCGGAGAGCCATCCAGATGCCGAGCGCGACGGCCCAGACGGCCAGGTTGAGCCCCAGCGTCAGCAAACGGTAGGGTCTGGCCACCCGCACCGGAGAGTAGCCGAGCAGGAGCAGTGTCTCAAGTTTCCGGCTGTCGCGCTGCAGGAGCAGGAAGATACTCAGCATCAGGATGTAGAATGACATCACGCTGAATACCAGCCCGAGTGCCGCGGCACCGCCGGCAGCCAGCCGCAACAGGCGTGCGGCCTGCCCCGCGTCGCGCAGTCCGCCTTCGACCTCGTAGCCGTGGCTGCGGAGGTAGGAGGCCACCCCGTCGTCGGCAGGACGGTCCGTCTCGACAATCACGCGCGAGGGCATCCGCCCCTGCCCGCCGCGGCCGAACTCCCCGTTCGACCAGCGGATGAACGCCTCGGGGACAAGGATCGTATTGAGGCGGTTCGACAGCCCGACGATCCGGCCCCGGAAATGCTCCGTGCGGCCGTTGCCCGCAAGCTCGATATCGAGCGTCACGCGGCGGAAGATACCCTCGGAGATCTGCGGAAGCCCCTGCGAGCGGGCAAACCCGAAATTATAAAGGTTCAGATAGTTGCGCGGTATGACAATCGGAATGTCGCGGCTGCCGGGCTCGTAGTGCCACGCCTGGCTGTCCACATCGAGGAAGCGGTCGGGCACCGACTCGAAGAAGAGGTAGGTCGAGAAGCCGATCCCGCCCATGCCGACCGAACCCGTCACCCGGTAATCGGCCGGGGTGAAGGCGCCAATGCTGCGGACAAACGGCTGGGATGCAAGCTCGTCCAACTCCCCGGAGGAGAAGTCCGTGCTCCCCATCCCGAGCGAATTGAGCGTACCGACCTGTTTCGAGAGGACCAGGAAATCGCCCTTGGCGAAGGAGTCCGGGGCCTCGAACAGAGGCAGCACGTCGCGATAGGCCTGCATCGAGGCAAGTACGACGGTCATGCCGACCACGCCGGCCAGGGCGAAGCCGAAGGTTTGCGCGAAACTCAGGTGGCTGCGCAGGAGTTTCCAAAGCAGGGTCATAGGCGGAAGATTTGATCGTAGGTCAGTCCGAGGCGGTTGCCCACCGATGTAACGATGACGCCGGCACCCTGCCGGCGGGTCTCCTCGTCGAGCAGCGCAGCGAGCAGGTCGCCGTTGGTCGGATCGAGGTGGCTCACCGGCTCGTCGAGCAGCACGAAGTCGAGCGGCTGGCACAGCGCCCGGATGAAGGCCACACGCTGCTGCTGGCCGACGGAGAGGCGGCCGGCCGCGACGTCGCGCTTGTCGGCGATACGCGCCGCGTCAAGCATCCGTTCGATCCGCTCCGCGGTGTGGAAGCGGGTCAGATCGTTCTTCAGCGCGATGTTCTCCCACACGGTCAGCTCCTCGAAGAGACGCAGCTCCTGGAAAAGCAGTCCCAGCGAACGGCGCCGGAGATCGCACCATCCCCCGACCGAGAGACTCCGGCTGTCCGTCGCATCGAAGCGTATCGTCCCTTCGTAGTCGTCGCGGATGCCATAGAGGAAGCTGCACAGCGAGCTCTTGCCGGCGCCCGAGGCCGCCTCGACCAGATAGCGCACCCCCCGGCGGAAGGTCACCTCCCGCAACCAGATCTCCGACCCCTCTACGGCCTTCGGGTCCGCCGCAAAGACCGACGGCACCACCCGTTCCAACACAATCGTCTCCATTGTCCTGACAGTAGTATTTCCGTTATTGCCCTACAAAACGGGAGCGGCCTCCGGATCCGTTTCCGAAGGCCGCCCGTCTGTTTATCAGTTGTTCGCTTCGGGGAGATTCGCCTCGATCAACCGGCCGGTTTCGGCACAGATCGTCTCCAGGGCATTCCGCTCCCCGTTGGTCATGTAGACCACCATCCGGCCGCCCTCGGTCGTGCCGGAGAGCTCCATCCGGTCGAAGAGCCCGAGCACCTCGAGAGCCATCCGGGCCTCATCCGTCGCACCCACACCGGCGGTCAGCTGCCCCACCAGGGCAACCACGCCGCGGAAATCGACGAAGAAACTCGAGGCCTGATCCTTGAAGAGCTCCTTGTGCGACTCGAACGACTCGATCTGCGAACCGTCGAGCGCCGTCTTCACTGCGGCATCCGAGGTGATATAAAGCACGTTGTCCTTCACACCGAAGAAGGCCGAGACACCGCCCATCGAAATCGAATACTGATCCTTGGCCGTCTCGACGAGCGGCATGCCGCCGAGGTTCGAGACCAGCAGCTGCATCACCCCGGCATCCTTGACCTGGGCCAGGAGCGACGCCACGGGATACTGCCCGCCGGGCAGCATGCCCGAGAAGCCCAGCAGGAGGTCACCGTCAAAAGCCTCCATCACCTGCTTGACCATCGGGTTGGCCATCAGCATGCCGTAACCGGGCATCGACGAGAGCATCGTGAAGAGCTTCCCGCCGTTGAGTCCCATACCCATGGCCGCAATGCTCTGTGCGGGCAGGTAGCGCAGCAGCTTGCCCGTCTGCGGCTCCACATAGCCGTAGAGCTCCTCCAGCTTGGCCTTGGCAGCATCATCGGCAAAGGCCATGGCGCCATCGACCACGATGCGTCCCTTCTCGAAGTTCATCGAGCCGAGGAGCGAAACACCGCCGAGCGCCTCCATTGCCGGCATGGCGGCAACCATCGGATTGCTCTTGAGCATGGGCATCAGGGCCGCGTAGGAGAGCACCACGTTGATGTCGTTCTTCCCGGCCAGCCGCTCGGCTATGGCACGGTTGCCGATGAGGCTCTTGTCGGTTTTCTGTGCAAACAGGTCCTTCACACGCGAGAGGCACTCCTCCGGATTCTCCTGCGAGACGAAGAGCATGCAGGCCGCCTCGTTGAAGGCGCACACCACACTCACGTCCGACTGCTCGCCCACACGCACATAGCTGATCGTCCCGGACTGCTCGACCTCCAAACCGCTTACCGCATTGACCTGCGCGATAAAGGCGTCAAACTTCGCCCGGTCGGCCAACGGCAGCAACAGGCCGCCGCGCCCCGTGGGCTGGGCAGGATTTTCACCCTCGAGCGTGAAGAACACGTAGCTGTCGCGATCCATGTCCACACCCGTCTCGGCGGGATTCTTCAACAGCGACAGGTAGTACTCCTTCTGCTCGGCCGAAAGAGACTCGACGCCGGCGAGCTCCTCATTGATGCGGGCAAAGAGTTCGCTGTCGGCAAAAGCGCCCGCATTGCTCTTCTCGGAGAGCGCGGCGGGATTGAACGACAGGGTCATGAAGGCATCGGCAGGCAGTGCGCTGCGATAGTCGGCACCTCCGCCGCAGGCCACCGTCAGCAACGCCACCGTTGCCAGGCAGGCCCCTTTGAAAAGTGTAAAGAATTGTTTCATAAATTCGGGGTTGTTATGATTGTTAGAAACAAAGCTACGAAAATTACCGGAATTTACACCACCCCGCCCACGAAAAAATCACGGAATCGGTCCCCGTTCCGGAATGCAGGAGCCGGAGGAATGCTTTTTTCGGAAATTAATCCCTATTTTTGCAGGAAAAGAGACAAACCACACCCATGACCGACACAACCCCGATCCTTGCGATCATCCTCTGCGGGATGACGCTCCTCGCCCTGGCGCTCCTCCTTCTGTGGCGGCGCGACACGCACCGTGCCGCAGCCGAACGGACGGAGGCCGAGACCCGCGAACGCGACGCTGCGGCCCGCCTGGCCGCAGCCGAAGCCCGCCTGGCCGCAGCCGCCGAGGCGGAGTCCTCGGCCCGCGAAAACGCACGGCAGCTGCAGGAGCAGATCCGCACGCTGACCGAGGAGCGGCTCCGCACGGAATCGGAACTGGCAGCCCTGCGGGCCTCGTCGTCGGCCGAGATCGCCTCCCTCAAGAGCCGCAACGCCGAGGAGCGGGCGGCCGAAAAGGCCGACCGGGAGCAGTTGGAGGAGCGTTTCCGCGCCCAGTTCCGCAACCTCGCCACGGAGATCCTCGGCGAACAGTCGCAGCGGTTCCGCCAGTCGAGCAGTGAATCGATCGACCTGTTGCTCAAACCCTTCCGCGACAACATCACCGACTTCCGCAAGCGCGTCGAGGAGATCTACACCACGCAGACCTCGCAGCGGGGCGAACTGAAGGCCGAGCTCAAGCGGCTCATGGAACTCAACCGCGACATCTCTATCGAGGCGCAGAACCTCACCAACGCACTGAAGGGCAACTCGAAGGTGCAGGGAGACTGGGGCGAGGTACTGCTCGAGACGATCCTCGACAACTCGGCCCTCACCAAGGGAATCCACTACGAAACGCAGTACAACATCAAGGACGAGGAGGGCCGCAACCTGCGGCCCGACGTGGTGCTGCGGCTGCCCGAGAAGAAGGAGATCGTCATCGACTCGAAGGTCTCGCTGACAGCCTTCGTGGCCTACACCGCGGCCGAAACCGACGACGAACGCCGCCGCCAGCTCAACGCCCACATCGCCTCGGTGCGCCAGCACGTCACCGAGCTGGGGCGCAAGGAGTACCAGCGGAGGCTCAATTCACCCGACTTCGTCATCATGTTCATCCCCAACGAGCCGGCCTTCCTCGCCGCCCTGCAGAACGACACGACGATCTGGCAGGACGCCTACGAGAAGAAGGTGATCATCTCCTCGCCGACGAACCTCTTCGCACTGCTGAAACTGGTGGCCGACCTCTGGAAGTACAACGACCAGGACAAGAACACCCGGGAGATCGCCGCCTGCGGACTGAAGCTCTACGAGCAGGCTGCCGCCTTCGCCTCGTCGCTCGAGAATGTAGGCGCCGCACTTGACAAGGCCCGCGGCGCCTACGACGACGCCTACAAGCGGCTCTGTTCGGGCAACGACAACATCGTGCGCGTGGGCGAGCGGCTGCGCAGGACGGCCCGTCTGCAGACCAAGCGGCAGTTCCCGGCACGGATGCTCGAAACGGCCGAGGGCGATCCGACGGCCCGACTTACCGACGGTCCGGAGCCTGACGGCGGAGAGGCGGCCCCGACGACAGATCCGGTTCAAAAAACGCCCCAACTGGAAAAATAACGGATCACAGCCCATTAAAGCAAAAGGATCCGCGGTTTATCTCAACCGCGGATCCTTTTGCTTGTTGAACCGTTTTCTCTTCAAGCACAGGATGTATCCTGCCGTTCTGCCTTCCGATAACGTCCGACGCGACAGGCGATGCCGGGTGTAGCCTCCCGGGCGAGGGTCTCCAGCAGGTCGTCCCACGTCTCCGCCACCCAGGCGACCCGGCTGCGGCAGCGCTCCAGCACGTCGAGCGCCCAGACCTTCACCGCCACGGGCGACGAGGGATCGACGGCCCATTCGGCCGCCGCCTCGGCAATCCGCCCCAGCGTCCCGTCCGATGGCCGGAAGCGCAACAGCAGGTCGGCCATGATCTTGCCGAAATGGCGGCGGGCGCTCATTCCCGAAGCCGCAGCAAAATCCCTTTCACAGAAGAGATCCGCATGGGGCATGAAGCGCTCGGGCGCACGGAAATAGAGCCGTTCGAGGACGTAGGCGCTCCGGAAAGCGACCTTCGCACGCAGCGGACGGGGCAGGCTGCCCGCAGGCCCGGTCGCCACGGCATAGAGTGTCGCGACGGCATCGGCCTCCAGCACCCGCCGGGCCATCGTCTCGGCGAAATCCTCGCAGAAACGCGCGGCAAGCATCCCCACCAGCTCCTCGCGGGTCATCGTTTCTGAAACAAGCGGGGTGAAGTCAGAAAAGTTTCTTCTTCGAGGTCGTCGCCACGAAATCCTTCAGATAGAAGGGTTCGAAGTAGGCGATGTCCTCCGTGCGGTCCTCGTCGAGTGCCCGCTGCGCCAGGCGCGCCAGCCCCCGGGCCGAGGGCGTCACATCGACATAGACTGCCCCCTCGAGTACCCCGGCGCACTTGCGGGCGCCGTTACCGAAGATCACGAAGGGACGCTCCGGCGTACGGAATGCCGCAAAGCTGCCGCCATCGACCACCTCGGCCGACACCTCGCTCTGCGGGTGCCCCTGCGCATCGAAGACCTGCGCATAGACCTCCATGCGCCGGGCATCGACCATCGGGCAGAGCAGCGCCCGGTCCCAATCCGTAACGGACAGGATGCCCGCCTCGTAGTCCTCGCGGGCCACCTCGGTCAGCGCATCGAGCGACCCGACAGCCACCAAAGGCTTCTGCAGCCCGTAGCACAGTCCCTTGGCGAACGAAACGCCGATGCGCAGTCCCGTATAGGAACCGGGGCCCTTGCCGACGGCCACGGCATCCAGATCGTCGGGCGCGATGCCCGTTTCGTGCAGCAGTTCATCGACGAACACACCGACCTTACGCGCATGGTCGCGCCCCTCGTCGCTCTCGCGCAGCGAGATCAGTTCGCCATCCTTCGCAATACCCACCGAACATACGTCGGTTCCGGTTTCGATACACAATATCAAGCTCATATCTTCGTGTTTTTTATCGTTTTCCTTTCGGTCTCCGCACCCGGGCATCAGATCACGCCGAAGTGCTCGAGGGCTTTCCGGATGCCGTCGTCATCGACCGATGCCGTCACCCAGTCGGCAGCCGCAAGGGCCTCCTCGCAGCCGTTCCCCATGGCGACGCCGACCCCTGCAGCCCGCAGCATGGGCACATCGTTTCCGCCGTCGCCGATGGCCATCAGCGCCCCGGCCGGCACCCCGCAGTCGGAGGCGAAGGCAAGCATCCCCGTAGCCTTGTCCACTCCGCGGACATTGACGTCCACGAAGAGCGGGCACCAGCGACTCGACACAAGCGACGGCAGCTCGGCCATCACACGGCGCTCCTGCTCGGGCGTGCAGTAGAAACACATCTGGCAGCAGCCGCCGCGGTCGAACAGCCGGCCGAGGTCGGTCTCGGCCGGCACCGGATGGGCCACCAGGCGGGCCAACTCACGCACGACGGGCGTCACGCGATTGACGAAGACCCCCTCCTCGAGTTCGAGCCCCAGCGGGAAATCCAGCTCGTCGGCCAGTCGCAGGGCCCGCTCGAAATCCTCGCGCGGGATCAGCCGCTGGCTCACCACCCTGCCGTCGGCCGTCAGACAGCGGGCGCCGTTGAGCGACACCACCCCGTCGTAGGGAATTCCAGACAGCTGCTCCAGATCGCTCGCGGCACGTCCCGTGGCGATGAACAGCCGCACACCCCGGGCGTGGGCCGCCCGCAGGGCCTCGACGGCCGAACGCGGTACCTCGTGCGTGCGGAAGCTGATGAGCGTCCCGTCCACATCCAGAAAAACGGCTCCGATCTCCATACGCACGTCAGCGGTAGTTTTTCAGCGCCTTGTCCATCTCGCGGCGGGCATCGTTCTCCTTGAGGTACTCGCGCTTGTCGTAGGACTTGCGGCCGCGCGCCAGGCCGATGACCACCTTCGCCAGGCCGCGCTCGTTCAAGAACAGCCGCAACCCCACGATCGTCAGCCCGCGGTCCTGCGAGGCGCGCTGCAGCTTGTCGAGTTCGCGCCGGTTGAGCAGCAGTTTGCGGTCACGGCGCGGCACATGGTTGTTGCACGTTCCCCACGCATACTCGGCGATGTTGATGCCGCGCACCCACAGTTCGCCCTTGTCGAAATAACAGAACGAATCGACCATCGAGACCTTCCCGGCCCGGATCGACTTGATTTCGGTTCCGGCCAGCACGACGCCCGCGACAAACTCCTCGAGGATCTCGTAGTCGAACGTCGCGCGTCGGTTCCGGACATTTATCTTCTTTTGTTCACTCATAACTGCCAAAACGGTACGTTACTTGCAATTTTCACCGCAGGGGTGGGAATCGGCCTCAGATAACTATTTCTTATATCTTCGATATGTTTTTACACATCTTTCTGTTTATTTTCTGTTTGCACACGGTATGCGCAGTGATGCGTGTACAACCGAGGCCCACCCCCCTTTTTCCCGCCGCATCACAGGATCGACCGCTGTAACTTGCGGGCAATCGACACCTTCACCCGGTTGAGCCCCGCCAGGCGCTGGAGCAGCGTATCCTGCTCCTCCTCCCCGAGCCCCTCGTCGGCCAGGCGCTCCTGCAGATCGCGGATCATCCCCTCGATGACCTTCGACTTGTAGAGCGTCACGGCCTTCGGCACCCCTACGGCCAGCATCTCGGCATCGCTCTCGACGTGGATGTCCTTGCGCTTCCAGATTTCGCTCGGCACGTAGTTGTCATCCGACGTGAGGATGTCCACGGCCGTGTTGCAGACCTCCGGGTCCACGTGGTTGATGAACAGGTGCACCGGCACCTCGACCCCCGTGCCGAGCTGCTCCCACTGCTCGCGGTAGGCCGCCATGATCTTGGCGTAGACCGGATTACGGAAGACGATGCTGTCGTCGCTCAGCTCCGAGAAGATTACCTCGGCGACGTTGCAGGCCACCATCGTGCGCCCCTCCTTGAAGTCGAACGAGCAGTGGCCGTACTTGAGCAGGTACTTCACGATCTCGCGTTCGAGCGCCTCGATGCTGCTCCCCGCCTCGACCTTCTGCACGAACTCCACCTCGGGCTGCACCTCCTCGCTCCTCCGCTGCCGGGCCTGCCGCTGCAGGAACTCGTCCGTCTCGCGGTCCCCGGAGGTCGTCAGCCGCTTGCGGGCCACCTCCGAGATGAGGATCTGCTCGTCGATATCCATGATCCGCGCACACTCCTTGATGTAGACCGAGCGCTGGATCGGGTCGGGAATCTGCGCGATCGACTGCACCATGTCGCCGATGAGCGCCGCCTTGCGGATCGGGTCGCCCTCGGCGTCGTGCAGCAGCAGGTTGGCCTTGAACTCGAGGAAGTCGCGTTCGTTGTCGCGGATGTAGGCCTGCACCTCGGCGGCCGTATGGCTGCGGGCGAACGAGTCGGGGTCCTCGGGCTCGGGCAGCAGCACCACGCGCACGTTCATCCCCTCCTTGAGGATCATGTCGATGCCGCGCAGCGAGGCGTGGATGCCGGCCGAGTCGCCGTCGTAGATCACCGTGATGTTGCGCGTGAAGCGCCCCAGCAGACGGATCTGGTCGGTCGTGAGCGACGTGCCGGACGACGCCACGACATTCTCGATACCCGCCTGGTGCATTGAGATGACGTCGAGGTAACCCTCCACCAGGATGGCATAGTCCTGCTGCTGGATGGCCCGTTTGGCGAAGTAGAGGCCGTAGAGTTCGCGTTTCTTGCTGTATATCTCGCTCTCGGGCGAATTCTGGTACTTGGCCACCTGCTTGTCGGTGCGCAGGGTCCGGCCGCCGAAGGCCACGATGCGGCCCGAGATGTTGTGCACGGGGAAGATCACCCGGTCGCGGAAGCGGTCGTAGAGCGACCCGTCGCTCTCGCGCGCCAGCGAAAGGCCCGTCGCAAGGAGGAACTCACGCTTGTAGCCGGCCGCCAGGGCATCCTTCGACATTCGGTCGCCCTTCGACGGGCAGAATCCGAGCCCGAACTTGCGGATCGTGGCGTCGGTCAGTCCGCGCTTCTGCCTGAAGTAGGTCATCCCGACGCTCATCCCTTCGGGGTCGTGGCAGAGGAAATTCGCAAAGTACTCCGCGGCCCATCCGTTCACGACGAACATCGACTCGCGGTCGTCGTTGCGCCGCACCTCCTCCTCCGTCAGCTCCTTCTCCCTGACCTCGATGCCGTAGCGTTTGGCCACCATCTTCAGCGCCTCGGGATAGGTGATGTTCTCGTGCTCCATCAGGAACGTCACGGCATTGCCGCCCTTCCCGCAGCCGAAACACTTGTAGACCCCCTTCGAGGGCGAGACGACGAACGACGGGGTCTTCTCGTTGTGGAACGGACAGCACGCCTGATAGTTCACACCCTTTCGCTTGAGCGTGACATAGTCGCCGATGATATCCACGATGTTCGCGGCGGCATAGATGCGGTCTACCGTTTCCCTGTCGATCATACCCGCAAAGATACGGAAAAATATCAAATTGGTACTGCTCCTGCGCCGTTCGCCGTTATTCCGACAAAAAAGCGTATCTTTGTGTCATGGATTTCAAACTCGTATCCGATTACGCCCCGACGGGCGACCAGCCGGAGGCCATTGCGCAGCTCGTCGGCTCGATCCGCCACGGCTCGAAGCACAACACGCTGCTGGGCGTGACGGGTTCGGGAAAGACCTTCACGGTGGCCAACGTCATCGCCGAACTCAACCGCCCGACACTCGTCCTGAGCCACAACAAGACCCTCGCCGCACAGCTCTACGGCGAGTTCCGCAATTTCTTTCCCGACAACGCCGTCGAGTATTTCGTCTCCTACTACGACTATTACCAGCCGGAGGCCTACCTCCCGGCCACGGACACCTATATCGAGAAGGACCTCTCGATCAATGCCGAGATCGAGAAGATGCGGCTCAACACCGTGGCCACGCTGCTCTCGGGACGCCGCGACGTAATCGTCGTGTCGAGCGTCTCGTGCCTCTACGGATGCGGCAACCCCGCGGACTTCCACGCCACGGCGATCCACATCGAGGTCGGGCAGGTGGTCAGTTACAAACACTTTCTCTACAAGCTCGTCGAGGCGCTCTACACGCGCACCGAACGCGAGCTGGAACCCGCGACCTTCCGCGTGAACGGTGACACGGTCGATATCATGGCCGCCTTCGGGGAGTTCGGCAACCAGTGTTTCCGCGTGATGTTCTTCGACAACGAGATCGAGGCCATCCACTCCATAGACCCCGTGACGGGCCAGCGCATCCACTCGCTCGACAACCTCACGCTCTACCCCACGAACCTCTTCGTCACCACCAAGGAGCGCATCAACTCGGCCGTGCAGCAGATCTACCTCGACCTGGGCAAGCAGATCGAATACTTCGAGCGGGCCGGACGCATGATGGAGGCACAGCGCATCAAGCAGCGCGTCGAATACGACCTCGAGATGATCAAGGAGCTGGGCTACTGCTCCGGAATCGAGAACTACTCGCGCTACTTCGACGGACGCGCCGCCGGCACGCGCCCCTTCTGCCTGATCGACTACTTCCCGAAGGATTACCTGCTGGTCGTGGACGAGAGCCACGTGACGCTGCCGCAGGTCCACGCCATGTTCGGCGGCGACCGGGCCCGCAAGGAGAACCTCGTCGAATACGGGTTCCGGCTCCCGGCAGCCAAGGACAACCGCCCGGTGACCTTCGCCGAATTCGAGCAGCTGCAGGGGACGTCGATCTACGTGAGCGCGACGCCCGCCGACTGGGAGCTGATGAAGAGCGAGGGGGTGGTCGTCGAGCAGCTCATCCGCCCGACGGGTCTGGTGGACCCGCCGCTGGAGGTCCGCGTGACGGCCAACCAGATCGATGACCTGATCGAGGAGATCGACAAGCGGGTGAAGAACGACGACAAGGTGCTCGTCACGACCATCACCAAGCGCATGGCCGAGGAGCTGTCGAAATACTTCGACCGCGTGGGCATCCGCAACCGCTACATCCACTCGGACGTCGATACGCTCGAACGCATCCAGATCCTCGAGGACCTGCGGGCCGGGATGTTCGACGTGCTGGTGGGCGTGAACCTGCTGCGCGAAGGTCTGGACCTCCCGGAGGTGGCGCTGGTGGCGATCCTCGATGCCGACAAGGAGGGATTCCTGCGCAACGTGCGGTCGCTCACGCAGATCGCGGGACGCGCGGCGCGCCACTCGCAGGGCAACGTGATCCTCTATGCCGACACCTGCACCGAGTCGATGCGCTACACGATCGAGCAGAGCAACCGCCGCCGCGAGAAGCAGGTGCGCTACAACATGGAGCACGGCGTGCTGCCGCGCCGCGCGCAGAAGAGCGGCTCGGGACAGCGGGCCCTGCTGGCCGGGCGGAGCGAGGCGGCGGAGCCGGTGCCGACGGTCTACCCCATCACCGAAGACCACTACGCTCCGCTTGCCGCCGATGCACAGCAGGGCTACTCGGCCGGCACAAACCTCGATACCCTGATCGACCGGGCGCGCGAGGATATGGAGCGGGCCGCCAAGTCGCTGGACTTCCTGGCCGCGGCAAAATTCCGCGACCGCATGTACGAACTGCAGAAACTGCGCGAGGAGAACCGGAAATAACACCGGGCGGCATGCCGACACGGCACACCGCCCGTATTTCCGATTTCAGGGTCCCGGCCGCATCCCGCCCGCCGGTTCCGGCCTCACACGCCGAAGGTACACACACCTGCCCCGCCGGACGGATCTCCGGGCAGGCGACTACTCCGCCTCGGCATGCCGGAAGGTGAAATACTTTGCGGCAAAGAAGCTGTAGACGGTCGTGACGCAGGTGGCGAGCATCTGCGAAGGGGTGGCCCAGATGGCGCAGTATTCGACAAAGAATTTCAGACAGACATAGTTCACCACGACCGATCCCGCGACAGAGAGCAGGTAGCGGAACAGCTGCGTGCCCGAAGGGATCGGCGAACGGCGGAAGGCCACATAGCGGTTGAGCCAGAATCCCGCGAAGAAGGTGAATGGGAAGGTAACGAGCATGGCGGCGACGTGAGCCGACACGGCCACGAAGCCCAGATCGACCAGCTGTTTGTCGATCAGGAAATTATAGATCAGGAAATAACATCCCCACCCGAACACGACGTTCGCACCCCCGCAGACGGCATAGCGGAACACCTGCCGGGGTACGACCGCGGCAACGGGCCGCAGATAGAACAGGTCGATCGCCCGGATGATCCAATCGGCAAGACGCATCAGCGGGCCGTATAAGTCCACATTCCGGGGAAGCGGTCGGCATGTGCGCGGATGAAGAGCCGGCACGCCTCGGGATCATCCGACTCGAAGGGCGAGACCAGGAACTTCGCACCGAACCGGTAGACGCCGCAGGTCAGCGCCGCCTCTTCCGAATCCGCCGCGGCCTTCTTCGCCGCCCGCACGGCATTCTCCTGCGAACTGAAGACGCCCAGCACAACGTAATTCCGCTTCGAGGTCATCGCCGCAGGCTCGTATCCCGCAGGACGCTGTACCTCATCCGGGGACTGCACCGCCGCAGCACCCTGCTCCGAAGTGCCTCCGGCCGCAGTGCTCCCCGCAACGGCCTTTCCGCCCTCCTCCGGAACCGGAGCGGCATTTCCAGCCGCCGCATGCTCTGCCGAAAGCGAATCGGCCGGCACGCCCGGCGAAACGGGAGACTCGGCCGTCGCAAGTCCCGGGACTGCCGTCCCGGCCAACGGCTGCGGACGTTCGGTATCGTTCAGCAGGAAAGAGCAGACACCGATTCCTATAGCGGCAACAACCGCCGCAGCGCCTACCCAGATCACCCAGTCGGGGCGTCCGGAGCGGATCTTCATCGGGGCGTGTCCCTGCGGATTGAGCCTTAGATCGAACGCCTCGTCGAGCGAGAAGTGCTTGTACTTCAACACGCCTACCCCCTCTACGACCAGAGCGTCACCCCGGCGGGCGCGCTCCGTCCAACGGGCATAGACCGTCCGAGCCGCGGCATCGGCCTCCCCGGCCGGAGTTCCGTCGGCACTCAGGATGCGGGCGATCTCCGCAACCAGCGATGTGCCCTGCTCCTGCGACGAGAAGACGACCGTCCGGCAGGGCGGTTCGACCATGCGGCGGGCCACCCGCCGGGCAGCGCGGCGCTCCGGGCAAAGGCTGCCCACACCGGGCAGAAGCACCGTTCCGCCGGCAGCCAGCAGGTTGCCGATGATGCGGCCCACCTGCTCTTCCATCGGATTGACGTTCATTTCTTTCTCTTTTTAGGCGTTGGATGCGCAGCCTGCCTCGACTGCGCGGGGAACTGTGCGGACGTCAGCGCCGGACGCGACAAACCGCGCCAGATCATGAAGAAACCCAACAGGATGAACGGGATGCTGAGCCACTGTCCCATATCAAGTGTCCAACCCACTTCGAAGGCCTCCTGCTCGGTCTTGATGAATTCGATGAAGAAACGCGTAAGGAAGACCCCGATCAATCCGATGCCGAACAGTACACCGGGACGGCGGCGCGCCATGTCGCGGCCGTAATAAAGCCAGCAGAGGATGCCGAAGGTCACAAGGTAACACAGCGCCTCGTAAATCTGCGTAGGGTGTACCGCTGCCGGAGCGAACTCGTGCACCCACTTGGCCGAACGGACGAACTCGAAGCCCCAGGGAAGCGTCGTGGCCGTACCGAAGATCTCGGAGTTGAAGAGGTTGCCCATGCGCACGATGGCCCCGCCCACACCGACGGCGATCATGATGCGGTCGAGCGACCAGATATAGGGCAGGCGGTTCTTGCGCGAGAAGAGCCACAGGCCGATCAGCAGGCCGATTGCGGCGCCGTGGCTGGCCATGCCGCCGTCGCGGAAGCCCGTGATGATGGTCCACGGCCGGGAGAGGTACTCCACCGGATCGTAGAAGAGGCAGTGCCCGAGGCGGGCTCCGAGGATCGTGGCCAGCGTACCGTAGATGAAGATCGAGCCGGAGACCTCCTGCGACAGTCCTTCGCGTTTGCAGAAGTTGTCGAAGAACCAGGCGCCGATCAGGATGGCCAGGGCCCACATCAGCCCGTAATAACGGATATCGAAAGTGCCGATGCTGAGGAGCACCGGATCGAAGTCCCAGACTATGCTCAAAGGTTGTATCATTTATCGAAGTTTAATCGTTACACGCCGCCGGAGCGTCCGCGGCCGGAATCCATGTTCCGCACCCGGTTTCCTGGCGGACGGATTACCGGATGTCCTGCAGATTGACCTTCTTGAGCGTGAAGGAGAAGGTGCTGCCCACGCCCAGTTCGCTGCGCACGGAGATCCGCTCGCCATGCGCCTCGACGATGTGCTTGACGATCGCCAGGCCGAGCCCCGTACCGCCCTGCTCGCGCGAGCGGCCCTTGTCCGTGCGGTAGAAACGCTCGAAGACCCGCGGCTGATCCTCCTTGCCGATGCCCTGCCCGTTGTCCTCGACCTCGACCAGGATCTTGTCGAGCATGTCGCGGAAGCGGATGCGCGTCGTGCCGCCCTCCTTGCCGTAGTGGATCGAGTTGATGATCAGATTGACCAGTACCTGTCCGATGTAGTGTTTGTCGGCCAGCACCCAGAACGGCGACGGCAGGTTGTCGGCCCCCTTGACCGAGATCTTGATCCCCTTGCGGTCGGCCTCCATCTCGGCCTGGTCGGCGATCTCCTTGGCCAGCGCCACGATGTCGAAGCGCTCCATATCGAGCCGGTTCATGCTGCTCTCGAGTTTCGAGATCGTATCGAGGTCATTGACGATATTGATCAGACGGTCGATGCTCTTCTCGGCACGCTCGAGGTACTTGCGGTTGATCAACTCATCCTCCAGACCGCCGTCCAGCAGGGTCGAGATATAGCCCTGCACGTTGAAGATCGGGGTCTTCAGCTCGTGCGCCACATTGCCCAGATACTGCTTGCGGAAGTGCTCGGCCTCCTTCAGGCGGGCGATCTCCCGATCGTTCGTGTCGGCCCAGGCTGTCAGCTCCTCGCCAATGTTCTCGACCTTCTTGTCCTTGAGTTCGGTGAAGATCTCGTCGGTATGCACGTTGCGCGAGAGGACGATCGAATAGATCGGCTTGAGCTTGTAGGCCACATACTTGCGGATGATGAACAGCGAAATGAGCATCACGGCTGTGAAGGTGCACAGCAGCACGACGACCGCTGCGATCCAGCGGACCTGCACCCCCTTCGCCTCCATCGCAAAAAGCAGCCCGGCCGCGATGGCCGTGGCCAGCAGGCCGATCCAGACCGATGCGGCCTCCTTGGTTTTGATCGTAATCATGGCGTCACTTCATGTAGTTGCGCATCAGACGGGCGATGTACTTGCCCACGATGTCGAATTCGAGGTTCACGACCGACCCCACGCCGATGCGGCAGAAATTCGTATGCTCGAACGTGTAGGGGATGATCGCCACGCGGAACGACGACTCCTTCGAGTCGCAGACCGTCAGACTCACGCCATTGACCGTCACCGAACCCTTCTCCACCGTACAGAGGCCCTCGCCCTGAGGCTCGTACTCGAAGGTGAAGTACCAGCTTCCGTCGGCATCCTCCTTGGCCGTGCAGACGGCCGTCTGATCGACATGACCCTGCACGATGTGGCCGTCGAGCAGCGCATCGGGCTTCATCGAGCGTTCGAGGTTCACCAGGTCGCCCTCCCGGAGCAGGCCGAGGTTGCTGCGGTCGAGCGTCTCCTTCATGGCCGTCACGGTATAGGTGTCGTCCTTGATGTCCACGACCGTCAGGCATACGCCGTTGTGGGCGATGCTCTGGTCGATTTTCAAATCCCGGCAGAAGTCTGCCCGAAGCGTAAAGTCCTTGTTCTGACGGTCGGCACGGATCGAGACCACCTCGCCCATGCCCTCCACGATGCCTGAAAACATACTCAACTGTTTATGATCAACTTGCCCTTCACTTTGTAAACCGAGGTTATATCGCTGGCATTCACTACGATGTCATCGAAATTCTCCCGATCACCGGGCACGAGGCGGTATTTTCCCTCCGCATCGGCGGCCCGAACTATTCGCAAAGTTACAATTTTTTGGCAGACAATCACGTATTCTTCACCGGGAATTATTGCATCCGCATCGATGGCCTTGAGCAGGACGATCGTTCCGGGAGGCACCACGGCACCCATGGCGCGGCCGTTGTAGACCATCGCCAGATCGCAGTCACCCACCGGGAGCACGACCAGATCGCACTCGGCCTCGAGTCGGTCGAGCGAGGCGATGTGCTGTTCGACATCCGTATTATAAAAAGGTATCTGCATTCCCCGCTGCCGGGCGTCGGCGAACATCTGCCCCTCGCCGGTCAGCAGCCAGAGCTTGTCGATCTGGGGAAACTTGGAGACAATGCGGTCGGCTACGTTGAGCGATATGCCGTTGTTGCCCCGTTTGATCTGGTAGAGGTTCTCGCCGCGCGCCAGACCGATATAGCGAGCAAAATAGTTGGTGGACATATTTGCCCACTTGATCACAGCCTCGATTCTTTGCCAATTATTCTGCTTTTCTCGCATTTTATTTTGCTATATTAAATTTTTTTTGCATTTTTGCAGTCCCGGTCCCGTAGTTCAATGGATAGAATATAAGATTCCGGTTCTTACGATAAAGGTTCGATTCCTTTCGGGACTACCAAAGCACAGGTTCGAAACACTCCGGATCTGTGCTTTTTTCATTCGGATTCGGACCGGAACCGCCGTCCTCCTTCCGAAACGGCATCGACCTCAGGATCAAGCACTCACTTATTAAGTTACAAAATTAATAACAAATTTGGTTCCGACAAGAAAAAATGACACATTTGATCTGTCGGATAACAAATTCAGACCCGCACCAGGACAAAAGGAAAGCCCGTGCTGCAGCACGGGCTTTCCTTGCAATAAGTATGCGAAACGACGGATCGTCGGCCGGAATCAGAACGAGAGACGGACACCCAGCCGGAGGGTCAGCGACAGCGGATTGTCCGTACGGGCCGTCTGCAGGCGGGTTTCGGTAAGGTAGTAGGCCGCCTCCGGCTCGAAATAGAGTCCCACCATGCCTCCGAGCCTGTATTGCGCTCCGGCCGCACCGATCAGCGACCACTGCAGACCCGGCTCCGAAACGGATTTCGAACCGAACTTCGCCGACACGCACTTCTCGGCCATACCTCCGGCACCCAGATAGAGCGAGAAACGGCCGCGTTCGAGGAACTGCCAGTTCACACGCACCGGAATACCGACGAAATGCAGCGTCTGATCGGTCTCCTTGTCGGCATAAAGCGCCCGGACATCCGACTGCAACAGCGTGTAGTTGATGCCGCTCTCGAGCGACAGACCGTAGGCGAACTCCTTGCGGAAAGTCAGGGCGAAACTCAACGGCTGGTGGTGGCGGAACGAACTCTCATCGTAATCGTAACTCTTGAGCAGCGTCATCTCGGCACTGTTGCCGATCGCCGAGGACATTCCGGGCATCGAGGGAGCCTGCTGCATGGCATGCATCGGAGCCTTGCTTCCGGAACCGATCCCGGAGCCTCCGGCCACGCTGCTGCCCGCCGAGAACGAAAGCGACGAGCGCCTGCGCGCCGCCCGGCGGGTTTCGGGCTGATCATAAAGCCCGTCGAACGATGTCCGGGCCGATCCCTGTTCCGTGCGGGGCTTGGCAGGGGCCTGCTTCGCGCGGGTCTCCCCGGCCGGGGCCTGGCGGCCGGCGGCAGAAGCGACCGGCACAGGCTGCGATTCCCGGGCAGCGGCATCCGCCTGCGACGCATCAACGGTCGGCTGCGTTCCGGCCGTTTGCGGCTTCACCGCGGCAAGAGCCAGACGGGGCTCTGCCGCATCCCCGGCAGTTCGCTGCGCCGCGGCATTCCGTTGTGCCCCTGCAGCCTCACTCGGCCCGGCTGGCAGCGAAACGGCCTGCGCCACGCGACTCCGCAGCGTCTCCTCCGGATCCTCCCCGGCGTGCCCTTCAGGCAGCGCATCCGACGCAGTTCCCGGAACCGAGAGAATCTCGGCCAACAACTCATCGGTAGAAGGCACCATCCAATCGGAACGCAACCAGAACCCGACGGTCGCAACACCGAGCAGCACAACCGCGGCGGCCGCGGCAATCCGCTTCACATGGATCTTCCACTGCGGTCTGCGCGCTGCAGTCGTCCGGCCGCCTTCGGTACCGGCCATACCGGCCGACGCCTCGGGCCGCACACCGCGCAACTCGGCCTCAAGCCGCGCCCAACCGTGTTCCGGAGGGGGAAGCTCGGCGTCGCGGAGCGCATTCCGCATGACATCGGTCCAATCCTTATCCTGTTTCATAACTCAATGTGTCTTCAAATAGTCGCGGATTCGCCGCGCCAGCAGCGTCCGCGCCCGGAAAAGCTGCGACGAAGAACTTTTCTCGTTGATTCCCAGCATCTGCGCGATCTCCCGGTGCGAATACTCTTCGATGCAGTAGAGGTTGAATACGGCCCGGTACCCGTCGGGCAGTTCGCTGACGAAGCGCATCAGCACATCGCGCGGCACCCGCGACGCCTCCTCGGCTGAGGGCTCATCCGGAAGGGCCGTAGCGCGCCCCTCGTCGAGTTCGACGCATCCCAGCCGGTTGCGGGTCCGAAGCCATTCGAGCGCCACGTTTACGGTGACACGCTCCATCCAGGCCCTCAATGATCCCGCTCCGCGGTACTCGAACTTCGAGAAGGCGCCGTAGATCTTCAGAAACGCATCGTGGAGCAGGTCCTCGGCCGTGGCCCTGTCGCCGGCATAGCGCAGGCACACCGCAAGCAGGCGCCCGGCATAACGGTCGTACAACTCCCGTTGGGCCGCGCCGTCGCCGTTTCTGCACCCTTCGGCCAGTGTACGCTCCTCCATTTGCATTGTTGAATTCACCCTTATAAACAACGGCTCGACCGGAATACTGCACGGCCAAGAAAAAATTTAGTCCCCTGCGCAGTATTTTCCGAGGGTCGGCATTTTATCTTGCGAAAGTAACAATAATATCGACAAAACAGGACAACCATGAAAAAAATCCACATGCTCTGCTCGCTGTTTGCCGCACTCTGCCTCACGGCATTCACGGGCTGCAACGACAACGACGGAGACTACCCCAACGTCTACGGTCTGATCACCACGATCCATGCGATCGGCGAAGGAGACGAGACGACAGACTACTATTTCGAGCGCGACAACGGCGAGACGCTCTACCCGAGCGAGCGGCCCTCGGGCTTCGAGGCCGAGGACAACCGTCGCGCGGTGATCTACTTCGACCTGCTCGAGGGCGCCGTCGAGGGATACGACTACAACATCCGCCTCTACCGCGCGGAGAAAATCTTCACCGGCACGTCGCAGGTGGTCACGACCCAGGAGGAGCTCGAGGCGCTGGGCGGCGACAGGACGGGCTTCAACCTGCAGCCCTTCAACCTCACCCGCAAGTGGCTGACCTTCTATGCACTCTATCCCGTGACCGACAACTCGAAGCACACGTTCGCCCTGGCCGTGGACCGCACGTCCGACGCACCCGAAGGCCGCGACATCGAGGTGGGCAGCGACGGCGCGAGCGAAGAGGGATACCTCGACGTAGTGCTCTGCCACAGCGCGGGCGGCGATGCGGCCGGCTACACGCAGGGTTATTACATCTCGTTCGACCTCGAGCCGATCGCCGGAGAGTTGGAAGGCATGAAGGGCATCAAGCTGCGCATAGACACCTTCGAGAACGGCACGAAATACATCAAGCTCGACCTGCCGCAGGAGAAGTAGCCACTCCTGCCGACAGGCTCTCCGGCCCGCATGTGCGGGCCGGATTTTTTTGTGCGCCACGCCGCCCGTGTCGGGAAAAATCGCTATCTTTGCGACATGTCAATCGTACGCAACACCGAGAGCGATCTCGAATTCGAAAACAGAATCCGCCCGCAGGAACTGGGAACCTTCGCGGGCCAGGAGAAGATCGTCGAGAACCTCCGCATCTTCATCAAGGCGGCACTCATGCGCGGCGACTCGCTCGACCATGTGCTGCTGCACGGCCCCCCGGGACTGGGCAAAACCACGCTTGCGAACATCATCGCCAATGAGATGGGCGCCCAGTTGCGCGTCACGTCGGGTCCCGTGCTGGACAAGCCGGGCGACCTAGCCGGCCTGCTGACCAGCCTCAACCCGGGCGACGTGCTCTTCATCGACGAGATCCACCGCCTCAGCCCCATTGTCGAGGAGTACCTCTACTCGGCCATGGAGGACTACAAGATCGACATCGTGCTCGACAAGGGTCCCTCGGCACGCTCGATTCAGATCGAGCTGGCCCCCTTCACGCTCATCGGCGCTACGACACGCAGCGGACTGCTCACCTCGCCTCTCAGGGCGCGTTTCGGCATTCAATGCCACCTGGAGTATTACGACGCCCCGGTACTGGCGGGCATCGTCCGCCGCTCGGCCCGGATCCTCGACGTTCCGATCGACGACGACGCGGCCCACGAAGTGGCCCTGCGCTCGCGCGGCACGCCGCGTATTGCCAATGCCCTGCTGCGGCGCGTGCGCGACTTCGCCATGGTCAAGGGCGGCGGACACATCGACCTGGCCATCACCCGCATGGCGCTCTCGGCGCTGAACATCGACTCGCGCGGCCTCGACCGCATGGACAACAAGATTCTCGGCACGATCATCGAGAAGTTCAACGGCGGTCCGGTCGGACTGAATACCGTGGCCACGGCCGTCGGCGAGGAACCCGGCACAATCGAGGAGGTCTACGAACCGTTCCTGATCAAGGAGGGCTTCCTCAAGCGTACCCCGCGGGGACGCGAAGCCACTCCGCTGGCCTACGAACACCTCGGCGTCGCCTCGCCGGGGAGCGACTCGACCCTCTTCTGACCACACATCCGGGACGGTCTTCCCCGAGGAAGACCGTCCCGATCATATCCGCCGAATCCTCAATATGTCCTGAAGAGAGGGGCAAAACAGCCGTTTCCCGCGAAAACATTTGCCCGATTCATCTGATTTTCCTATCTTCGCGGAAAATACAAGGGGGGGGGTAATTCCCCGAAAACAAAAAACTTACAATCATCAAACACCCCCACGAAATGACCCCGAACCAACCGAACCTTGCCAGGCGGGCACTGTTGCTGCTGTCCGCCCTGCTGCTCCCGGGCAGCTTCCCGCTCCAGGCCGCCAACCCGCACGACGAGGCATCTCCGGCCCGAAACCTGACCAATCCATCCAACCCCGAATCCGCACTCCGGACCGTACCGCCCGAAGAGGTGCCTCTCTCCGGCACGCCCCGACGCAGGGAACACCTTGCCCCGCGCGACCGCGCACAACACACGGTGTTCGCCAACGCCGGCTACCTGGCGATCCTCTCGGCGTTATACTTCGAAGAGAGTTCGTCCGGTTCGCTGAACTCGGGATTCGACCTGATGGCCGGATACAACTGGACCTCACGCCGCGGGCTCGGCGTGGGCATCATCTACTCGGGCGGCTTCATCTCCGCCGAACGGGATGCCGTCAAGCGCACGACCCGCCTGCACTACATCGCCCCGGAGTTCGTCGCCCGACAGCGCGCCGGCCGCCGGTGGCTCTTCCGCGAGGCGGTCGCCGTCGGCTACGGCCGTTACGTGCGCAGCTACGGCGAACGTCGGGGCAGCCGGGGCGGAGCAGGCATCCACGAACGGACCTCGGTCGAATTCATGCTGACACGCCACATCGGACTCTCGGCCGAGGTGGGCGGGCAGTGGCTCATCGTCCGTTCGCCGGACGTAGGCGACGGAGCCGAACTGACGCTGAACGGCATCCTGCGGTTCCAATGCAGCGGAGGCATACGCCTCTATTTCTAAAAATATTGTCAATAAATCTAAAAATTCTGCATTTTGCCGGATAATTGTCGTACATTTACCGCTGACACGACAAGGTTTCAGAAACGAAAAAAACGGCAAAACAGAATGGATACGAAAAACAAACTCACCGAAGCGGCACTCCGCTACCACAGCGAAGGGCGCCCCGGCAAGATCGGGATCGTCCCGACCAAACCCCACCATACACAGGAAGATCTTTCGCTGGCCTACTCGCCGGGCGTCGCCGCCCCCTCGCTGGCCATTGCCGAAAATGCGGACGACGCATACCGCTACACGGGCAAGGGCAACCTCGTGGCCGTCATTTCGAACGGTACGGCAGTCCTCGGCCTGGGCAACATCGGCCCGCTGGCCGCCAAGCCGGTCATGGAGGGCAAATGCATGCTGTTCAAGACCTTCGCCGGACTCGACGCCTTCGACATCGAGGTTGCGGAGACCGATCCCGAGGCATTCGTCCGGGCCGTCCGGGCCATCGCCCCGACCTTCGGCGGCATCAACCTCGAGGACATCAAGGCCCCGGAATGCTTCGAGATCGAGGCGCGCCTGCGTCAGGAGCTGGATATCCCGGTGATGCACGACGACCAACACGGCACGGCGATCATCACCTCGGCGGCACTGCTCAACGGCGCGAAACTCGCCGGCAAGGAACTCGACCGGATGCGCGTGGTGGTGAACGGCGCCGGCGCGGCAGCCATCGCCTGTGCGCGGCTCTTCCTCTCGCTGGGCATCCGCCGCGAGAACCTCGTGCTGTGCGACAGCCGGGGTGTCGTCACGACCTACCGCGACGACCTGAATCCCGCCAAGCGCGAGCTGGCCACCTCGCGGCGCATCTCCACGCTCACCGAAGCCGTGGCGGGCGCCGACGTCTTCCTCGGCGTCTCGAAAGCCGACACGCTGACACCCGAGATGCTGCGTTCGATGGCCTCGAACCCGATCGTCATGGCCCTGGCCAACCCCGATCCGGAGATCGCCTACGAGAAGGCCGTCGTCTCGCGTCCCGACATCATCTTCGCCACGGGCCGCTCGGACTACCCCAACCAGGTGAACAACGTACTGGGCTTCCCCTATATCTTCCGCGGGGCGCTCGATGTCCGCGCTACGGAGATCAACGACGCCATGAAACTCGCCGCCGCACGGGCCATCGCCGCCCTGGCCCAGCAGCCCGTCCCGGCAGCAGTCCTGCAGGCCTACCGCCTCCAGCGGCTCGAGTTCGGGCGTTCCTACCTGATTCCCAAACCGCTCGACCCGCGGCTACTCGCCACCGTAGCCCCGGCCGTCGCCCGGGCCGCCATGGAATCGGGAGTCGCCCGGCGTCCCGTCACCGACTGGGAGGCCTACGCCGAGGAGCTGCGCAACCGCGTGGAGCCGACCAAGTAGGCCATCTGCGGAACGCCCCGGCACACACCGGGCTCCGAACCGAAAAGGGCCCGTCCGGAATCCGGACGGGCCCTTTGCCTTGCAGCGTGAGGGTCATCAACGATTCGGCGTAATGCCGGTGACGACCTGCAGGTTCGGCAGCATGTCGCCGCCCCAATGCGCGGCATCGCCCGCCGCATTCCGGTACAGATCGACGGCAAAGTAGCCGTTCATCTCGCCGCTAGTGTCGCTGCTCCAGCCCCAGTTGCAGTGAATGTAGCGAACCGTCTCCGCACTCTCCTCGAGCTTCTGCTCCGCACCGCCGTCGGAGGGGACGAACCACAGTTCGGACTTCGTCTCCACATCCCGATAGCCGTCGATGGCCCAAACCTGGCCGCGCGACTGAAGCCCGTCGGCAATCCGCCCCGACATGCAGACCAGCTTGCCCTCCTTCAGGCTTCCGACCACCCGGTCCGCATCGTATGCGGCGACCTCATCGGCCCGAAATCCGAAATGGCGGAGGCATTCGGGCATCTTGCCGAAATCCATCGGCAGGTCGTAACGATCGCCATACTCGAGACCGAGCTGCTGGCCAATCTCCCGGTAGATGCGCGAGATCGCCACATGGTCGCCCGGACAATCCCAGACACCGCACATATCCGTATTGCGGTGCTGGCGGATCTTTTCCCAGTCGAGGTCGGCCGATGCGACCTCGGCGTCGGGATAGGTCAGGTCCATCCGCTCGGGGAAGGAACAGGCCTCCATGATCTGCGCCACGGCTGCAGCAGCCGATCCGGCCGGCGCCAGCGTACCGTCGCTCTTTCTGCAATAGGTATTGTAGGGCCAGGTACGGTAGCCCCACTCCACCGTGATGGCGGGTTCGGCCGATTCGCCGACCGTCCGGGTCTCACGGCTCTCGACACGTCCGGGCACATCGGGCACATCGGCCGTGAAGGGCCGGGCGCTCAACGCCTCCAACTCATCGATCAGAGCGGTCATGTAGAAGAACATGCCGCAGTAGTATCCGTTCATTCCGGGGATGAGTTTCGGATGATACGGTCCGTTCTCCGCCACGGCCAGCAGTTTGTTCACACGGCGGTCCGTCGCCACGACGGCGAATCCGTTGTCGTCGTAATTGAACACATAGAGCAGCGTATCGCGGGCATCTCCCGTCCGCATGTTTTTGCGCACGTAGAAGGATTCGTACTCCACCGTGCGCCCCAACGCCCGGCCCACCTCATCGGCCGTCCGGCGCGCCTCGTCGTAGCGTACCACCAGCCGCGACAGCGCGGCGTCCGACAATCCGGGATCGGGCACTTTCCCGTCCTCATCACTTTCACACGAGACAAGCGCTGCAGCGAAAAAAGCCAGCAGGCCCAGCATCGAGAAGAACTGTTTCATACCACTCGGTTTTAAGGGATTTTTCAGGTATCCAAAGATACGGAAAAGCATCCGGAAAATTCCCCCCCCCGCAAAAAATAGTCGTCCATATATCCTATTTGTTCCGTCGAAACGGGAAAAAGTTCATTCCATCGGATATCCCGGAACAGGGCATCGGCCCTGCCGGACTTGATCCGGCAGGGCCGATGCATGGCGACTCGGGGCCTCACGACGCCCCGCAAACAAGCGTTTCAACGCAGTGCCGACCAGTCCACCTCGTCGTAATCGGGATACTGCGCCGCACTCTGCTTCCACGCCTCATCAGGCTCGAAACGGCGGAACGTCTCCCGCGTAAGGACCTGATAGGAACTTCCGCCGGGCTCCGTGTACTCGGCAACCGACTCCCAAACAATCATCTCCGGGGTGAACGTCTCCAAATCCATCCGGTCGTCCGACTCCCCGTTCGGACCATAGGTCAGAAAGAGCTTCTCGCCCGGCCGGTAATCGAAGGTGCGCGTCTTGCGGTAGGCCGTCGGCCGGTCGGGACCGGTCATGGCCAAGCTGCCATACTCGACCAGCGTCGTCCCGCTCGCGAAGAACAGCACCGTCGGACCGCCTCCTCCGTCCAGCGAGCCGTCGAACCCGTAATCGAGCGTCTTTTCCCATCGCCCGTCGCGGTATTCGGAACATTCCATACGGGTCTGCTTCCAGTAGGTTCCCTCAAGCCGGTCCGCCTCCATCGTGATTCCTCCGTCGTCCTTCTCGCAGGCGGCGCATGCCGTCATCACGGCAAACATCATGAACAACTTTTTCATACAGGCCTCTACTTAATTAAGCCACACGCAAATATAAAGCAATAAACCGCTCGCCAATTAATAAAATTTCAGCGTCATACGCCACCCGGACAGCGGCGGTAACAGGGTTCCAAGACGGTCAGAATGAGTCGAAGCAGCACGGGTTCACACATTTTCGGCATCAAACAGCGCCGCAAAGGCTTCGCGCGCCATCGGCCGCACCTCGCACGACCCGATCCCCGTAGGAAAGACGACATGAAGAATACCCGCCTCGCTCTTCTTGTCCTTGCCGACCTGCTGCAGGAGCTCCCCGACGGCAACCGGAGGCTCGACGGCAAAACCCAGCCGCACGAGCAACGCCCGGATCCGGTCCCGAACCGGCGGTGCCAACACCCCGAGCCGCACGGCGGCATCGGCGACAAGCACCGTCCCCACGGCCACGGCCTCGCCGTGGTTCATCCGATCCGAGCACTTCTCGATAGCATGCGCCAGCGTGTGCCCCAGATTGAGTTTGCGCCGTTCGCCCGCCTCGTGCTCGTCACGCCCGACGATCGCAGCCTTGACCCCGACCGCCGACTCGACGACGCGCCCCAACAGCCCGGCATCCCCGCGCAGCTCCCCGAACGAGCTCCGTTCGAGCAGCTCGAAGAGCGCCCCGTCGCCGATGACCGCCGCCTTGACCGCCTCGGCCAGCCCCGCCCGGAACTCCCGGTCGGGCAGCGTCGCGAGCAGTGACGGGTCGCACACCACGAAGCGCGGCTGGGTAAAGGTGCCGACCATGTTCTTATAACCCGCGACGTTCACGCCGTTCTTGCCCCCGATCGAGGCATCGACCTGTCCCAGGAGCGTCGTCGAGACGAACCCGAAACCGACGCCCCGCATGTAGGTTGCCGCGGCGAATCCCGCCACGTCGGTGACGATGCCGCCTCCCACACCGAGGATGAAGGTCTTGCGGTCGGCTCCCGCCGCGATGAGCCGGCGGCAGAGCTCCTCGACCGTGGAGAGGGTCTTGCAGCGCTCGCCGCGCCCGATGCGGACAGTCTCAAAGGGGGCCAGCAGCTCCCCGTGGCAGCGGTACACCTCATCGTCCGTAACGGCGATCACCCGGCCTTCGGGCAGCAGATCGGGCAGCAAACGGGCCGCCGGACCAATATAGACATCGCTTGTACGACACACGCTGAATGCAGGCTTCATGCTTTCTCTTTTTTAAGATACCAACAAAAATAAAGATATTTCCCGAGAAATTCTTACCTTTGCGCGACAAAACACATATCTATGCAGAAACTGCGCAACATTGCGATCATCGCCCACGTCGATCACGGCAAGACGACGCTCGTAGACAAGATGATCCTGGCAGGACACATCCTGCGCGACAACTCGAAACAGACCGGAGAGTTGATTCTGGACAACAACGACCTGGAGCGCGAACGGGGCATCACGATCCTCTCGAAGAACGTTTCAGTCATCTACAAGGACTACAAGATCAACATCATCGATACGCCGGGCCACGCCGACTTCGGCGGCGAGGTCGAGCGCGTGCTGAACATGTGCGACGGCGTGCTGCTGCTGGTCGATGCCTTCGAGGGCACGATGCCGCAGACGCGCTTCGTGCTGCAGAAGGCCCTGGCGCTGGGCAAGAAACCCATCGTCGTGGTGAACAAGGTGGACAAGCCCAACTGCCGCCCGGAGGTAGTGAACGAGCAGGTCTTCGACCTGATGTTCTCGCTCAACGCCACCGAGGAGCAGCTCGACTACAAGACCATCTACGGATCGGCCAAGCAGGGCTGGATGTCGCACAAGTGGAACGAGCGGACCGACTCGATCGTCCCGCTGCTCGACGCCATCATCGACGAGATTCCCGAGCCAGCCACCGTCGAGGGCACGCCGCAGCTGCTCATCACCTCGCTCGAATACTCGGCCTACACGGGCCGCATCGCCGTGGGCAAGCTCACGCGCGGCACGCTGCGTGCCGGACAGAACGTCACGCTGGCCAAGCGCGACGGCGTGACGATGCAGAAGTGCAAGATCAAGGAGCTGATGGTCTTCGAGGGGCTGGGCAAGAAGAAGGTCGAGGAGGTTCCCTGCGGCGAGATCTGCGCCGTGATGGGAGTCGAGGGATTCGAGATCGGCGACACGATCTGCGACTTCGAGAATCCCGAACCGCTGCCGCCGATCGCCATCGACGAACCGACGATGTCGATGCTCTTCACGATCAACAACTCGCCCTTCTTCGGCAAGGACGGCAAATACGTCACCTCGCGCCACATCAAGGAGCGTCTGGACCGCGAGCTGGAGAAGAACCTCGCGCTGCGCGTGACGCCCGGTCCGTCGGCCGACTCGTTCAACGTCTTCGGCCGCGGCGTGCTGCACCTCTCGGTGCTCATCGAGACGATGCGCCGCGAAGGCTACGAACTGCAGGTGGGGCAGCCCCGCGTGATCGTCAAGGAGATCGACGGCAAGAAGTGCGAGCCGATCGAGGAGATGACGGTCGATTGCCCCGAGGAGTGCTCGGGCACGGTGATCGAGCTGACGACCAAGCGCAAAGGCACGCTCACGAACATGGAGTCGAACGGCGACCGCGTGCGTCTGGAGTTCGACATCCCCTCGCGCGGCATCATCGGCCTGCGTTCGAACATGCTGACGGCCACGGCCGGCGAGGCGATCATGACACACCGTCTGAAGGACTTCGAACCGTGGGTCGGCGAGATCGAGATGCGCACCAACGGCTCGATCATCTCGGGCGAGACGGGTACGGCCTACGCCTATTCGATCGACAAGCTGCAGGACCGCGGCCGCTTCTTCATCTCGCCGATGGATCAGGTCTACGAAGGGCAGGTGATCGGCGAGCACACGCGTCAGAACGACATCACGGTGAACGTCACCAAGTCGAAGCAGCTCACGAACATGCGCGCCTCCGGATCGGACGACAAGGCCGTGATCACGCCGCCGAAGGTCTTCACGCTCGAGGAGGCGCTCGAATACATCAAGGAGGACGAATACGTCGAGGTCACCCCGCACGCCATGCGCCTCAGAAAGATCCTGCTGCACGAAGTGGACCGCAAGCGGGCCTCGAAATAACGGCACCGCAATGGACCGCTTCACGCTTTCGCTCGCCACGGGCGCCATCGCCGGTGCCGTGGCCGTGCTTCCGATGATCGCCCGCAAGGCATCTGTAAGGAACTGCTGTGCGGTGTTCCTCGCCTATCTCTTCGCCGGAGTGACGGTCTTCTACAGCGACCTGCCCTACCTCCCGTGGTGGGCCGACGGCATGGGCGTGGCACTGATGCTCACGATTCCTTCGGCCACGATCGGGTCGGGCAAGGAGAACCGGCTCATTCCGATGCTGCTCAACGCCGTGCTGCTGGGCTTCCTCATCAGCGTCGCGGAACGTTACCTGGGATAGGAGGTCGGCGGAGGGGTTCCTCCGCCGGACAAAAGAGCCGCAGCGGCGCAACGGTACGGCAGTGTCGCCGCCAAGGGTAAAAAAACGGACTTCGGTCCGTTTTTTTTGTTTCCGTGCATGCAGTATCGGCACCTCCGCTCCGTTTTTCCGACAGAACACCACCCGAAAACCGATACCATGAAAAGGCTTCTGCTACTCCTCTTCCTGCCCTTCGCGCTGGGCGCCTGCGACGACGGCGACACGTCGCGCATCGAGACCTGGACCGTCGCCCCCGAAAAGGGGGTGGCGGGCATCGGGATGGGCTTCGGACACGTTCCGGCCTACATCGTCAAACGGGATGCCGGTTCCGACTGGGAGATCGGCCCCGTCCGGATCGGAGGCTTCACCTTCGAACGGGGCTACGAGACCCGGATGCGCGTGCGTATCGAACAGATCGCCAACCCGCCTGCCGACGGTCCGTCGGTGCGTTGCACGATGGTGCAGCAAATCGAACACACGCCGGCCTCCGCGGCGGTGGATCCGGAGTCGCTCAGCCCCGAGTACGACATCCTGATCGCCTCCGAGCAGGCCGCCTCGGACCCGACGGCCTACTGGTTCAAGGACGAACGCTACGACTCCTCCGAATGGGTCCTCTTCCCGTGGGAGATCGTCGGCTTCAACTTCTGCCCGGGCTACGAAGCGCACATCCGGATCCGCCCCGTCGCCGTTTACGACCCGACGAAGGGCGACTACCGAGTGCAATACAGGCAGGTGACGCTGCGCTCGACCGAGTTGAAGGATTCCGAGGGTTTGCCGACGCTCTGACCGGCCGCACGGATCACCGGCGGAGCGTGGCGAACGAAAGGATGTGCCACGTCACACCGACGGCCACGGCCAACAGGGCGGCCTGCGCCCACCACCAGCGATCGACGACGGTCGCAACACACCAGCCGATCGACCCCCACAGCAGTGCGACCGAAAGTATCTTGGCATGCAGCGGAATGGCACGCTTCTCGCGGAAATCGCGGATGTAGCCGCCCAGACGGCCGTGCGAGAGCAGCCAGTCGTGGAGCCGGGGCGAGGAGCGCATCCAGAGCGCCGCGGCGAGCAGCAGGAAGGGGGTCGTGGGGAGCAGCGGCACGAAGATGCCGACCACCCCGAGCACCAGGCACAGGCCTCCCAACGCCGCGAGCAATGTTTTCATGGCTGCAAAAATACGCATTTTCTCCGAACCGCACCGCCCGTCGCCCCGATTTTCCCGGCACGAAAAACGCCGATAAATTTGGCAATGGATGCCCGTTGCATTATCTTTGCGTAAAACAAATGCAAAAACGCAAAAGCATGAGCAAGATCGGCATCGCCTGCGACCATGCGGGCTATGAAATGAAGGAGTTTCTGGTAGGCTATCTCAACGCGATGGGCTACGAAGTGTTGGATTTCGGCACCTACTCGCCCGAAAGCGTCGATTATCCCGACTACGCCCACCCGCTGGCCGAAGCGATCGAGTCGGGCGAGCTGACGCAGGGCATCGCCCTCTGCGGCTCGGGCGAAGGCATGGCCATGACGCTCAACAAGCACCAGAGGATCCGCGCCGGACTGTGCTGGCAGCCCGAGATCGCCTCGCTGATCCGCCGCCACAACAACGCCAACGTCGTGGTGCTCCCGGCCCGCTTCGTGGACAACGACGAGGCCGTGAAGATCCTCGAGGCCTACTTCTCGGCCGAATTCGAAGGCGGACGCCACGAGCGGCGCATCGCCAAGATCCCGGTCGGCGGAGGCAAATAGTCCGCAGGGAACAAGACCCGACCGATGCGAGGCAACGGCAGCAAAATGCAGGCGTACCGCCGCGTGGACGACCGGGTCGAGATCACGACCGACTCGGGCGAGCGCGTATGGGCCGCCGCTCCGGTGATCGTCTCGGCCAGCCGCGCCACGGACATCCCGGCCTGCTATACCGAGTGGTTCTTTAGGCGGCTGCAGCGCGGATACGCCGTCCGCAGGAACCCGTTCAACAACACGCGCGTCCCGGTATCCTTTGCCCGGACGCGCGTTGTCGTATTCTGGTCGAAAAATCCCCGCCCGCTGCTGCCCCGCCTCGGGGAGCTGGAGGAGCGGGAGATCCACAGCCTCCTCCACTACACGCTCAACGACTACGTCGCCGAAGGCTTCGAGCCGAACCTCCCGCCGCTCGACGAACGCATCGACACCTTCCGTGCCTGTGCCGAGAGGCTGGGGCGCGACCGGGTCATCTGGCGTTTCGATCCCCTGCTGCTCACCGACCGCCTCGACGTCGGGGAACTCCTGCACCGGATCGGGCGTCTGGGCGATAGGCTCTCGGGGTACACATCGAAACTCGTCTTCAGCTTCGCCGACATCCGCAACTACCGCCGCGTCGCCGCCAACCTCGACCGGGCCGCCGTCCGCTGGCGGGAGTTCTCGCCCGCCGAAGCCGGGGAGTTTGCCGCAGGAGTGCGCAAGCTGAACCGCCGGTGGGGGCTCGACCTGGCCACCTGCGGGGAGCCGGCCGACCTCTCCCGCTACGGCATCGCCCACAACCGCTGCATCGACGACAGCCTGCTCGTCCGCCTCTTCCCCGGCGACCGCGTGCTGATGGAACACCTGGGAGCCGCCCCCGGCACACTCTTCGGCCCCGCGGCCGAACCGCCCCACCGGAAAGACCCCGGACAACGTCCCGCCTGCGGCTGCTGCCCGTCGAGGGACATCGGAGGCTACGGGACCTGTCCCCACGGCTGCCTCTACTGCTACGCGAACCCCTCGCCCGAGCAGGGGCGTGCCGCATACCTCCGCCTGGTCGGGAATCCCGACAGCGAAAGTCTCGGATAACAGACACCGGAACATACGGGGAATCGCCCGACGCCGCAGGGACGGCGCCCGGATGTGTTGTGTCGTGCCGTTCGGCACGGAGGGAATTACAAAGCGAAAAGATAGGGCGTGCAGTCGCGCATCCGAGCGGCCCGCTCCGCGTCGTCGAAGAGGCCGAACACGGCCGATCCTGACCCCGACATCGAGGCATAGAGCGCCCCGCGGGAGAGCAGCAGCTCCTTCACCGCACGGATGGCCGGATGCGCAACGAAGACCGAAGGCTCGAAGTCGTTGGTGACCACCCCCTGCCACCCGGAGACCGGGAGGCGCAGCCGCTCGGCGAGCGGGCGCTCCGGAATGCGGGGCGTCACCCCGGCGTAGGCCTCGCGCGTCGAGACCCCCTCGTCCGGCTTCACGATGACGAGCGTCATCCCCCCGAGCGAGAGATCGAAAGGCGCGAGCCGCTCGCCGCGCCCCGTGCAGAGTTGCGGCGTATCGCGGACGAAGAAGGCCGTATCGCTTCCGAGCGCCGCAGCGCAGTCGATCAACTCCGACTCCCGAAGCCTCAGCGCGAAGAGCTCGTCGAGGGCCTTCAGCACGGCCGTACCGTCGGACGAACCGCCCCCCAGCCCGGCCCCGAAGGGGACCCGCTTCACCAGACGGATCGACACGCCGTCGATCCCGTAACGCTCCTGCATCAGGCGGAAGGCCTTGACGCAGATGTTCGCCTCGGGGGCGCAGTCCACCTCCATCCCCTCGACGCGGAAACCGACCCCGCGATCGGCGCGGCGCACCACCTCGACCTCGTCATAGAGTCCCCGCACGGGGAACATCACCGTCTCGAGATCGTGGTATCCGTCCGCCCGGCGGCGCAGGATGTCCAGCCCCAGATTTATTTTGCAGTTCGCTCGGAGAATCATATCCGCAAAGATAAGAATTTTCTAAATTTGCCGCATGAAATTCCGCACCGAAATCGAAATCGCCCCCTTCCAGACCCGCATCGGCTACGACAACCGCACGCTGGCGCTCGGGTCGTGCTTCGCCGCGCACATCGCCTCGCGCCTTGCCGAGGCCCGGTTCCGTGTCGCGGCCAACCCCACGGGCATCCTCTTCAACCCCCTTTCGATCGCCGCGGCGATCGGCGACGCCCACCGACAGGTCACCCTCGAAGAGCTGCACACCGACGGCGGGCGCTGGTTCCACTTCGGGTTCCACGGCGACCTGGCCGCCCCCACCCCCGAGGAGGCCCTCCTAAAGATGAACGCGGCGCGGGCTGCCCTGCGCGAGGCGCTCCGTACCTCCGACCGGGCGATCCTCACCTTCGGCACGGCCTGGGTCTACGAACGCAACGGTGCGGTCGTGGCCAACTGCCACCGCTGCCCCGCCGCGGAGTTCCGCCGGCGGAGGCTTTCGGTCGGAGAGGTCGCCGACGCAGTCTCGACACTGCTCGAAGGGCCGCTGGCGGGCAAAGGCGTACTGCTGACCGTCAGCCCGGTACGCCACCTCGGCGACGGGCTCGCCGGCAACGCCGCAAGCAAGGCGACGCTGCGTGTGGCCATCGAGGAGCTTCTGGCCCGGCACCCGCGGCAGACAGAGTACTTCCCCGCCTTCGAAATCCTCACCGACGACTTGCGCGACTACCGCTTCTATGCCGACGACCTGGTGCACCCCGCCCGGCAGGCCATCGACTACATCTGGGAGCAGTTCGCCGGCTCGGTGCTCACCGATGAGGCCCGCCGCCTGCTGCCGGAGGTCGAGGCCGTCGTGGCGGGCGCCGCCCACCGTCCCCGCGATCCACGGAGCGCCGCCCACCGCACCTTCTGCCTCCGCCAGCTAGAGCGGATCGCGGCGCTGCCCCAAATCGATTTTCAATCCGAAGCGGCATATTTCCGAAGATGTATCGAAATAAATTCGTAAATTTGCGCCCGCATTTTGACCAAACCATGAAACGCACACTCGTTCTCTCCGCCATAGCCCTCTTCGGGGCTCTCCAGACTTTCGCCGCAGAACCCCCGCGCCTGATCGTGCAGATCGTCGTGGGATCGATGCGCGCCGAAGACCTCAACCGCTATGCCGCCAACTTCGGGGAGGGCGGTTTCCGACGTCTGACCGACGGCGGCACGGTCTACACCGACTGCCGCTACGATTTCCAGCAGACCACGACGCCCGTCGCACTGGCCACCCTCTCGACGGGAGCCATGCCCTCGACCCACGGGGTGATCGGCGCCCGCTGGATCGACTATACCTCCAACCGCAGCATCGGCCTGATCGACGGCGACCGGGGCCCGGGCGCCTACCAGCTCATCGCCCCGACGCTCGGCGAAACCCTGCGCCAGCACCACTCCGAGAGCCGGACGGCCACCGTGGCCGCCGAAGCGATGTCGGCCGTGGTGATGGCCGGACACGGCGGCGAAACGTACTGGCTCGAGCCGACGCGCTGCGACTGGACCACCTCGGCATACTACGCCCCGGCAGTCCCCGAATGGATCGACCACAGCAACGACGAACGCTACAACCTCTCCTACATCTCGACCGAGTGGCGGCC
>ERZ779922.375-NODE-375-length-39861-cov-13.078883_pt1 | contig 39861 bp, 38 predicted proteins | sample MGYA00511544_ERZ779922 | MGnify/ENA primary metagenome ERZ779922 (study PRJEB29588, sample SAMEA2154516) | human gut metagenome | biome: human gut; feature: human-associated habitat; material: faeces | place: Denmark | collected 2008/2010 ... | reverse complement strand
AGTGAAAACTTCATTTTGCCTATCAGCCACGACGAAGTAGTACACGGAAAATGCTCTATGATAGAAAAAATGCCGGGTGATTATGAAGATAAATTCAGATCTCTTCGGGCTTTTTATGCATATATGATGGCTCACCCGGGCAAAAAACTGCTTTTTATGGGCCAGGAATTTGCCCAATTCATCGAATGGGATTACAAAAAAGAGCTCGATTGGCTTTTACTTGATTATGAGTCGCATAAGAAAATGCAGAGGTATGTGGAAAAGCTTAATAAATTCTATCTTGCCTGCAAGCCTTTATGGGAGATAGATTATTCGTGGGACGGCTTTAAATGGATATCTAATGACGATAATTCACAAAGCATAATCGCTTTCAGAAGAATAGATAACGACGGCGGCGAGATAGTCTGCCTTTGCAATTTTGTACCCGTGGCAAGAAGCGGATACAGAATAGGGGTAGAAAGAAAAGGAACCTACAAAGAGGTCTTTTCTTCCGATTTTAAGGAATTCGGAGGAGAAACGGAAGTGCCGAGATCTTATAAAAGCGAAAAGATTCCTATGCACGGATATGAAAATTCGATAGCGGTTGAAATTCCTCCGCTTTCGGTAATATATTACAAAGCGCCTGCTAAAAGGAAATCTAAGAATGATAATAAATAGGAGATGTTGTTGTGTCTAAGAAAAAATGTGTAGCAATGCTTCTCGCGGGAGGTCAGGGAAGCAGATTGGGAGTGCTTACTTCTAAAATCGCAAAGCCTGCGGTGCCTTACGGCGGAAAATACCGCATTATCGACTTCCCACTTTCAAACTGCTCAAATTCAGGTATTGATACCGTCGGAATTCTGACGCAGTATAAGCCTCTTGAGCTTAACGATTATGTTTCTTCGGGAAAGCCATGGGATCTTGACAGGACAAACGGCGGCGTGCATATTCTGCCTCCTTATCAGGGGCAAAAGGGCGGCGATTGGTACAGAGGAACTGCCAACGCTATCTATCAAAATCTCGGATTTATCGAAAGATACGATCCTGAATATGTGCTTATATTATCGGGCGATCATATTTATAAAATGGATTATTCGAAAATGATAGAGGCTCATAAAAAGACTGAATCCGCCTGCACTATTTCTGTTTTGGAAGTACCGATGGAAGAGGCTTCAAGATTCGGAATAATGAATGTGAGAGATGACGGAACAGTTTACGAATTTGAAGAAAAGCCGAAAAATCCTAAATCAAATCTCGCCTCTATGGGAATATATGTATTTTCCTGGGATAAGCTTAAAAAATATCTGACCGAAGACGAAGAAAACGAAAACTCTTCAAATGATTTCGGAAAAGACGTTATCCCTGCAATGCTTTCGGCGGGCGAAAAGCTCACGGCATACAGGTTTGACGGATATTGGAAAGATGTCGGAACAGTCGATTCTCTTTGGGAGGCAAATCTCGATTTATTAAATCCTAAAATAAATCTTGACCTTTCGGATCCCGACTGGAGAATTTACTCTAAAAACGACTGCTTCCCGCCGCAGTTTATCGATAGCTGCGCAAAGGTTGAAAACTCGCTTATGACCGACGGCTGCTCGGTCAGCGGAGAGCTTGATTATTCGGTGCTGTTTGAGAATGTTACCGTTGAGCAGGGAGCGAAAGTTGAATATTCTCTTGTAATGCCGGGTGCGGTCATTAAAAAAGGCGCGCATATAAAATATTCGATAATAGCGGAGAATGTTACCGTTGAAGAAAACGCGGTCATCGGAGCGGAACCTGATGTAAACGGATCCGATGATTGGGGAATAACCGTTATAGGCGACGGACTGAGTGTCGGGAAGAACTCAAAAATAGGACCTAAGCTTATGATTACCGAAAATGTTAAGGACGGTGAAATAAAATGACCAATTCAAAAGCGGCAGCGCTTGTTTTTGCTAACACCAAGGATTCGCTTTTGGGCGAGCTTACGAAAATAAGGTCAATGGCTTCTGTTCCTTTCGGCGCAAGATACAGAATTATAGATTTCGCGCTTTCAAATCTTGTTAATGCAGGAATAATAAACATAGGAATAATAACAAAATCAAATTATAAATCTCTTATGGATCATATGGGCAGCGGAATTTTCTGGGATCTTGACAGAAAGCAGGGAGGACTTCATCTTCTTCCGCCTTTCAGCTCTAATTACAATAAAAGATATGACGGAATAATCGAGGCGCTTTACGGCGGAAGAGATTTTATCGACCGCTGCGGTGCGGAGGATATAGTTATTTGCGCAGGCGATCTTATCGCCAATGTGGATTTAGAGTCCGCTTTAGCGTTCCACAAAGAAAAGGGAGCTGACGTGACTTTTATCTGTGCCGAGGGAGAAAGCCCCGATAAACATTCCGAAACCCCGATAATCGAATGCGGCGACGACGGAAAGATAGAGAAGATTACTTATTCTTCCGCTTCAAGAAGCAACGTTTTATTCGGAACTGGACTTACGATAATCAAATCCGAGCTGCTTAAAACTCTGGTTGTTTACGGTTACGAAAACAATATAAGAAATCTTAACAGCGATATCCTCGCAAGAAAACTCAATTCTTTAAAGGAATATGCATTTATCCACAAAGGATATGTGGGAGTTACGGACAGCATAAAAAAATACTATGACCTTAGTATGGCGCTTCTTGATCCCGAAAACAGAAAAGATCTGTTTAATCCGGATCGCCCTGTTATGACAAAGATCAGAGATGATATGCCTACGAGATACGGAATAAACGCCGAAGTTTCCAACTGCATTATTGCAGACGGATGCGTTATTGAGGGCACTGTAAAGAACAGTATTCTTTTCAGGGGAGTTAAAGTCGGCAAAAATACCGTTATTGAAAACTCAATTATTATGCAGGAGGGCAAGATCGAAGATAATGCCTCGCTTAATTACCTTATAGCAGACAAAAATGTTCGTATAGGCTCGGATGTTGTGATGAAAGGTACTTCTTTAAAACCTATTATAATTGAGAAAAATGTGAAAATATGAGTTTTGAAAGGAAAGAAAATATGAAGGTTTTATTTGCAACAAGCGAAGCTTTGCCTTTTGCAATGTCGGGAGGTCTTGCCGATGTTTCCGGAGCGCTTCCGAAAGCTTTAAGGAGGAGAATGATAGGAGCAAGAGTAGTTATGCCTCTTTACTCCTGCATTCCCGATGAATTAAGAGAAAAAATGACATTTTTGTGCCATTTCACCGTTCCTGTTTCCTGGAGAAGACAGTATTGCGGAGTGTTTGAAGCTCATATGAACGGGGTTATATATTATTTCCTCGATAATCAGTACTATTTTAAAAGAAACGGACTTTACGGTCATTATGACGACGCCGAGAGGTTTGCTTTCTTTTCAAGAGCTGTTCTTGAAATGCTCCAGCATATTCCTTTTATGCCCGATATTATCCACTGCAACGATTGGCAGACGGCTATGATACCCGTTTATTTAAATGAATTTTATAAATTTGACGGGTTATATGCAAACATTAAGACAGTGTTTACCATTCACAATATTCAGTATCAGGGAAAATACGGCAAGGAACTTTATTCAGATGTTTTAGGTCTTCCCGAGGGAAGAGAATCCATTATGGAATATGACGGCTGCGTTAACCTTATGAAAGGCGCGATACAGTGTGCGGATAAGGTTACGACCGTATCTCCAACCTATGCAAAAGAGATTTTGGATCCCTATTATTCTCACGGACTTGACAATATTTTAAAGCAGTTTACATTTAAGCTTACGGGTATTGTAAACGGAATAGATTACGATGTTTATAATCCTTTGACCGATACTTTTATTTATAAGAATTATTCCGAGGAAACATTAAAAGACAAAGCCTTTAACAAGAAAAAGCTTCAGGAGGATATGGGGCTTAGTGTAAACAAGGATACTCCGCTTATCGGAATGGTCACAAGGCTTGTTAAACACAAGGGAATAGATCTTGTTAAGTGCGTATTTGAAGATATGCTCCAGGGCGATGTTCAGTTTGTTATTTTAGGCTCGGGAGAATGGGAATTCGAAACATTTTTCTATGAAATGCATAACAGATATCCCGATAAGGTCGGTCTTAAATTAGGCTTTGATCAAAACCTTGCGCATAAGATATATGCCGGCTCCGATATTTTCTTAATGCCGAGCAAGAGCGAGCCCTGCGGACTTGCACAGATGGTAGCTTTAAGATACGGAACAATTCCGATCGTCAGAAAAACAGGCGGACTAAACGATACTATCACCGACAGCGGCGACGGTGTGGGCAACGGATTTACCTTTGAAAATTATAATGCCCATGATATGCAAAATGCCGTTTGGAGAGCTGTTGAGGGGTATAAGAATAAAACCGGATTTAATATAATGAGAAAGCGTGCAATGGAGTGCAATAACAGTTGGGCAGCTTCGGCAAACGCTTATATCAGGCTTTATAAGGAAATGCTCGGCAAATAAGGTGATGACTTTGGCAGAATTATTAAAATCTATATTTTTAGGAATAGTTCAGGGACTTACGGAATTTTTACCGATTTCAAGCTCTGCGCACCTTAATATTTTCCCTTGGCTTTTTAAATGGGACTCAATACCCGATTCCTTTGATCTTGCTCTGCATATAGGAACGCTGTTTTCTATTCTTATATTCTTTTACAAAGATTGGATTGCTCTTATTAAGGGCGGGTATAAAACGGTCGTTAAAAAAGAAAAAAATATAAACGGCAGGCTTTTCTGGCTGATAGTTTTTGCAACTATCCCGGCAGGAGTTTTGGGACTCGTTTTTGAAAAAATTGTGGGAAAGCTCGTAAATGATGATCTTAATATTGAAATGATCATTATTTCGACGGCGCTGATAATTATGGGCGTGATTTTATACATAGTTGATAAAAACGCAAAGTCCACTGTTTCCTATAAAAAAATGCCGGCAAAATCCGCTCTCGCTATAGGAACTTCCCAGGCGCTTGCGGCGGCAATTCCCGGAGTTTCAAGATCGGGTATTACGATAACCGTTTCAAGAGCCTGCGGGCTTGACCGCGAGAGTGCGGCAAAGTATTCATTTTTACTTTCCGCACCTATCGTTGCGGCGGCAGCGCTTGTTAAAATAAAGGATTTCAGCTTTGATATGCAATTCTTTGCAGGAGTACTTGCAAGCTTTATCTCGGGAATGCTGGTAATTAAATTTTTAATGGCATTTGTTAAAAACCGCAGTTATAAAGTATTTGCGGTTTACAGGGTTATTTTCGGATTATTTATTTTAGCCGTTGCAATTATAAGAATGTTTTAAAAAAAGCTGCTTTTGGAAACATCCAAAAGCAGCTTTTTTATAATATTTCCGTATTATCGGGAAGACCGAAGCTTACGCTCAGTGCGTGATCCACAAGATTCATTGAAGAGCCGTCAAGACTTCCCATTTTTTCCTTGAGCCTTCTTTTATCTATAGTCCTTACCTGTTCGAGAAGAACTATTGAGTCTTTCATTAGTCCGCACCCGTCGGCACTTACCCTGATGTGGGTGGGAAGCTCGTTTTTATCGCTTTGGCTCGTTATTGCCGCGGCGATAACGGTCGGGCTGTATCTGTTTCCGATATCGTTCTGAACTATAAGTACCGGTCTTATCCCGCCCTGCTCCGAGCCTATCACCGGGCTTAAATCGGCATAAAAAATATCTCCGCGCTTTATACTCATTTTTATTTCACTCTCCGAATAACTTTAACTTGTATTTATATTCTTGACATTGCTTTTAAAAAATATTCGATTTTAAATTGAGCAGATTTTTATTCTCTTTATATTTTATACTATGAGCAAAATAAAAAAGCTGTGAAAAGAGGTCCGCTTAAAAAAGCGGGCCTCTTAATAGTATTATTTTCAGATAGTGCCTGTTACTGTTAGAACACTCTCGCCGGGAGTTACCGTTACAATGCCTGTCGCGGGATCCTGAGTATAGGTTGCGGCAGGAACTGTTATCTGACCTGCAACGGTTTCAAAAAGACCTGTTGCGGTGTTGTAGGTGTAGTTTGTAGTGGCGGTCCAGGCGGCAGAATTGAATGTGACGGCGATGTCCGATAAGATCGGATTAAACACATCTCTTATTACCGCGTTATCGGTGGCGATAACAGGGGTGTTGCCGGTATTCTGAATTCTGAAGGTATAAGTTACTCTGCTGTTTTGGGTAACGTTTACGGGATCGACAGTTTTGATGATATTAAGAGTGGGAGCGGAAGCGGCCGTTACCGAGGCGTCAGCCGTAACAGGAGTTGTAATTCCTGCACCTGTAACGGTTACTTCATTGGAAATTGCCGAGGCGGCAGCCAAAGGCGCAAACTCGTTTACATCAGCGCTGTAAACTATTGCGGCATTTGAATTTGCGGGAATGGTGATTCCTGTTATCGTGAGAGGCGGACCTGCAGTTACAGTGGGAGCAGTCTGCAAAACGCCGTTAATATAATATTTTATCGAGCCTGCAGTGTAGGTCAGGGGATAAACATTTGTGCCGGCGGTAGTCTGATATAGTCCGAGATTATCGCTCAGAGTAAGGTTTGTGAGAGCAGCGCCCCCTGAATTTATGAGGTTTATAACATAGGTTACATTATCGTTCGGCTCATAGGTTGCCAAAACAGGTGTTTTTGTCAGTGAAAGTGTTTCTATAATATTTCCGGTAGCAATATTGGAATTGACGGTTCCTCCGCTGAAAGAAAGGGTGGCCTGGTTTGTAAAAGTTGCCATTTTTATTCCTCCGTTTACTTAAAAAAGGCTAAAGATATTATCTTTTAAGCCGGCAATAATTTTTATTGCCTATTACCATAATATGTAACATATTTGGTGTTGACAGCAGATTAAAACAGTTATATAATTATTATATATATTTATATATAAAGGTGAGAGATTATGTCGAAAATAAAAAGGCTTACAAGTCTTATAATTGTTTTTGTACTTGTTTTTTCGACAGCTTTTTGCGTTAATTTTAAAGCCTCGGCAGAATCGAATATCGGAATTATCACAGGCGAGAGCGTTGCGCTCAGAAGCGCCCCGAATACTTATTCAGGAACTTCCGTTTATGAAAGGCTTAGTATTAACACCGAGGTTCAGATACTAGAAAAAGTAAGCGGAAACGAGGCTGAAAGCGGCCACGGCACCGTTTGGTATAAGGTTAAGCACGGCTCAAATGTCGGATATGTTTACGGCTATTATATCAGGCTTAAAACTATTGACGGTAATTTTGAAACACTGCTTTCACAGTTCCCTGAAAGCTATAAGCCATATTTAAGAAATCTTCACGCTATTTATCCTAATTACAAATTCATTCCGGATAAGCTGAATATGTCTTTTTCTGACGCGGTCAGCGCAGAGTATAACGGACTCTGTAAAATGGCACCTATAGGATGGCCTGTTTACGGCGATGAGAGATGGTATTCCTCACAGCCGCAGGGATTTGATAAAGATGGTAACAGAATTTCCGTAGACGGCAGCGGATGGTATTATGCTTCGCGCAGTGCCATAGCATATTTTATGGATCCGAGAAACTTTTTATCGGGTAACGATTTTTATATGTTCGCCCAGCAGGGCTATGATAAAAGTTTGCATTCGGCGGATCTTTTAAAATCTGTGATAAAAGGAACTTTCCTTGAAAACGGCTATGGTAATAATTCTAACGCTTATATAAACGATATTATGGAAGCCGCGAACAGTTCCGGAGTGAACCCCTGCGTGCTTGCTGCAATTATCATAGCGGAGCAGGGAACTAAAGGGACAAGCAGTCTTATAAGCGGAACTTATCCGGGCTTTGAGGGATATTATAATTTCTTCAATGTGGGTGCTTCCGGTCAGGGCGACGAAGCAGTTATAAGATCCGGACTTACTAAAGCAAAGGAAAAAGGCTGGAATTCAAGAAGAGCGGCGATTCTCGGCGGAGCATCGGTTTATTCCGACGGATATATTGCGGTTGGTCAGGATACATATTATTATAAGAATTTCAATCTTGTAAAAGCACCTTATTATTCTCATCAATATGCGGGTAATCTTTGGGATTCAAAGAATAATGCAAGCCAGTTTGCAAAGGCTTTTACAGGAAACACTTCCGCGGCATTAACATTTAAGATCCCTGTTTTCACTTCCATATCGGATACGGTTTCTCCGAGGCCGGACCAGGGAGGAAGTTTGGAGCCTGAAAAACCCACGTCGACTTTAAAACGCGGCGATATCAATTCCGACGGTGTGATTGATGTTGTGGATCTTGCGGCTATAAAATTTCATATTTTAGGCATAAAATCTATCAGCAGTTCGGTTTATTCCGCTGCCGATGTGAATAAAGACGGTGTAGTTGATGTTGTGGATCTTGCGGCTATCAAGTTCCACATTTTAGGAATAAAAACGATTAGTTAGGGAGCAAGGATCAAATGAAAAAAATTAAAAAAATTGCCGCGCTGATAATAAGCTCGGTATTGCTTATTTCCTCATTATTTGCTTTAACGGTTTCCGCGGCTACTGCCTCGGTCGTTTTAGGACTTAACAAAAAAGGAAATTACAGGGTAGGCGAAGCGGTTACCGTTACGGTTAAATACGCCGCCTCCGATCCTGTGGGAGCATTAGACGCCACGATTTCTTTCAGCACGGGAGTTTTAAAATATTCTTCCTGCACAGGAGGTCAGGCGACCGCCGGCAACGGTACTGTAAGAATTGTCGATACCGATTTTAACGGAACCTCGAAAAACGCTACATACACAATCAGATTTACAGCTGTGGGCAACGGATCGGGCAATGTTTCAGCAAGCCTTACAGGTGTAAATGTTGACGGAGCAAAAATGACTGCTTCTTCCGCAATTTCTGTAACTATAGCGCAGTCGGATAATGCGGCGCTTTCTTCTTTGAGTGTGAGCGGAACAAGCCTTTCGCCTGCTTTTAACGCAAGCAAAACAAGCTACACGGCAACTGTTAAATACAGCGTAGAAAAGGTCAAAGTAAGCGCTAATGTGGCAGACGCGGGCGCGATAGTGACGGGCGCGGGCGATGTTGTACTGAAAGTCGGAGAAAACACGGTGACGGTAACTGTCACGAGTGCGAGCGGAAAAGCCAAAAAATCCTACACGATAAAAATCAAGAGAATGACGCAGGAAGAAACCGCGGAGTATGAAAAACAGCTTCGCGAGAGCGATCCTTTGCTTGTTGTAATAGGCTCAAACGACTATCATATTTTAACCGAGGCAAGCGCTTATACCGCTTATCCGGGATATAAGGTAGAAGAGTTTACGAGAAAAGACAAGCAGATTCCCTGCCTTAAAGACGAATCGGGTAAATATACCTTATGTTATCTGACAGCCGATACAGATGCGGAGAAAAAGCCTGTGCTCTATATAAAAGACGGCGAGGACTTTAAAATTGCTCCCTATATTCTTTCAAACGGCAAGCTTTATATTATAGAAAAGCCTGAAACCCAGGCGCCTGACGGATATAAAACTACAGAAATAGAAATAAACGGAACTACTGCGAAGGTTTATCAGTTTACTTCCGATAAGATGTTAGATTTCTTTGTTTTCTATTGCTACAGCGAGGGCAAAAGCGCATTTTACAGATATGATTCCGCTGAAAAAACTCTCCAAAGAGCGCCTGACTTCAAAACTACAGATATTAAAGCATCAACCCCGAAAAAAGTGGGAGCAATTCAAAAGTTTTTAAATTTATCGCTATCCGCTAAGCTTATATTATGCTTTGTGATACTTGCGGCAATATGCCTGATAGTTTTACTTGTTCTTGTGATTGTCAGAGTAGTATCTAAAAAGAATTTAAGGCAGTTAGGCACAGAAGACGAGGATTTTGATATTGATTCTCTTGTTTTCCCGGAGGAAAATGAAGATCAGTCAGATATTCCTTTTATCACAGGTGATCACGAGTCAGACGATAATCAGCCAAGATAAATAAAACAAAAAATACGCGGCGGTATCGCCGCGTATTTTAATATTATCTGCAAATAAAAAAGACAGGTTGCACAGTGCAACCTGTCTTTTTTATTTTAAATCAATGCTCTCTTCTTCTGAAGCCTTTACGATCTCTTGAAGAATGAGGTTTTTTCTTCTGATCTTCTTCTACGTCGTCCTCAACGACTGCGCCGTTTACTTCGACAAGAGCGTCTCTTCTGGAAAGGTTTATTCTGCCCTGATCATCGATCTCGGTTACCTTAACGAGTACCTGATCGCCGACATTTACGACATCTTCAACCTTATCAACGTGCTTAACATCAAGCTTAGAAATATGAACAAGTCCCTCTTTGCCGGGAGCTATCTCAACAAAAGCGCCGAAGTTCATAAGTCTTGTAACTTTTCCGTTATAAATTGCGCCGATCTCGGGATCATTGGCTATAAGCTCGATAATTGAAATAGCCTGCTTGGCTTTTTCAATATCAAGACCGGAAACGAAAACTCTGCCGTCTTCTTCAATATTGATAGTGCATTCGCACTGTTCCTGAATAGATTGAATAACTTTGCCCTGCTTTCCAATAACATCGCCGATCTTATCGGGAGAAATCGAAGTTGTGAGCATTTTGGGAGCATATTTTGAAAGCTCTTTTCTTGGCTCGGGAATACATTTAAGCATTACTTCATCGAGAATATATTCTCTTGCTTTTTTGGTCTTTGCGAAAGCTTCTTTAATAATTTCGCCGGTAAGTCCGTGTACTTTTAAGTCCATCTGAATAGCGGTGATACCTTTTTTGGTACCTGCAACCTTAAAGTCCATATCGCCGTAGAAATCTTCAAGGCCCTGGATATCGACCATTGTCATAAAGTCGCCGTAAACTCCCTTATCTCCGGTGATAAGACCGCAGGAAATACCTGCAACCGGAGCCTTTATCGGAACGCCTGCCGCCATTAAAGCGAGAGTGGATCCGCAGATAGAGCCCTGAGAAGTGGAGCCGTTAGAAGAAAGAACTTCGGATACAACGCGGATAGCATACGGGAATTCGTCAACCGACGGAATAACCGGAACAAGAGCACGTTCAGCTAAAGCGCCGTGGCCTATTTCTCTTCTTCCGGGGCCTCTGGAGGGCTTGGTTTCGCCGACTGAATAAGAGGGGAAGTTATAGTGGTGAATATATCTTTTAGAAGTGTCTTCATCAAGACCGTCAAGCTTCTGAGCTTCGCTTATCGGAGCAAGAGTTGCAACGGATAAAACCTGAGTCTGACCTCTGGTGAACATTCCCGAGCCGTGAGCGCGGGAAAGAAGATCGATCTCGGCATCAAGCGGGCGGATATCGTCGATACCTCTTCCGTCTACTCGCTTATGCTCGTCTTTAAGCCAGGAGCGGACAACGTGCTTCTGAACAAGATACATAATCTCGTCTATTTTTGCTTCATTGCCCTCGAATTTTTCATCGAATTTTTCGTGAACTGCGTCATAAATAGGAAGAAGTGCCGCGTCGCGGATATTCTTATCGTCTGTATCAAGAGCTTTTTTAACATCTTCAATGCAGAAATTCTCGATCTCTTCCATAATTTCGGGATCGGGATTGCTTGATTCGAAAGTGAATTTTTCCTTGCCTATCTCAGCTACGATACCGTTGATAAACTTAACGATTTCCTTATTTACTTCGTGGCCTGCCATAATACAGTCATACATAAGATCCTCGGGGATCTCGTTACCGCCTGCCTCGATCATTGCAACGAGGTCTTCGGTGGAAGAAACCGTAAGATTAAGATCGGTTTTTTCTCTCTGCTCAAGAGTGGGGTTAATAACTATCTCGCCGTCAACAAGTCCTACGGAGGTGCTTGCTATCGGACCGTCCCACGGAATATCGGAAACGGCGATAGCGGCTGAAACGCCTATCGCTGCCGTGATCTCGGGAGAGCAGTCGGGATCGACTGACATAACGGTTGCAACAACGGAGCAATCGTTCCGCATATCTTTAGGGAAAAGCGGGCGGATAGGTCTGTCGATACATCTTGAAGCGAGAATTGCTTTCTCGCTTGCTTTTCCCTCTCTGCGCTGGAAAGAGCCGGGGAAACGGCCTACGGAGTACATTTTCTCCTCGTAGTCAACAGAAAGCGGGAAGAAATCTACACCCTCGCGCGGCTTGTCCGACGCGGTTACGGTGCAAAGCACGTTAGTTTCGCCGTAAGACGCTAAAAACGCAGCATTTGCAAGGCCGGCCATTTTACCTGTTTCAAGCTTGAAAGGTCTGCCGGCAATGGTCGTTTCATAAACCTTGTAATTTTCAAACATTTAAAAATCTCCTTTTTTTAATTTTTTCGGAGATTTTCTTTCATTAGCAATAAATCCAAAGCTTATTTCTTTAAATAAGCCCTCGATTTACCGCTAAAGGCTGAAAGCCTCCGAAATAAAATAAAGCAAACCGGATTTTTAGGTCCGGTTTGGCTTATTTTGCGATTACTTACGAAGACCGAGCTTTTTGACGATAGCACGGTATCTTTCAATATCATTCTTCTGAAGGTATGCAAGAAGGTTTCTTCTGTGACCTACCATTTTGAGAAGACCGCGGCGGGAATGGTGATCATTCTTATGAACGCTCAAATGCTCATTGAGCTCATTAATACGGGTTGTGAGAAGAGCAATCTGAACTTCCGGAGAACCTGTATCTCCCTCATGAGTAGCATAATCAGCTATAACCTGACGCTTTACTTCATTTGTCATTTTAAATTTCACTCCTTTTTAAATTTACTCCGCAAAACCGAGCAAAAGGTCGGGTGATTCCGCAGTGCGGCAGACGCCTTAAGCTAAGAATACGGTATAAGCATAAAACTGCTTGTATATTATAGCACACGATTATTTATTTGTAAAGCAAAATTTATTATTTACAAATAATTCACATAAATCCTTGAAAAATAACATAAATAACAGTTATAATAAACAGCAGATTAAGAAGAAAGGATCATCATATATGGATAACAACGATCTTAACCGCGAAACTTTCGGCGAAGAAGTTCCGAAGTTTGAATTTTCTTCTGACGGAAGCTTTGATCCGAGAAGCAGCGGATATTCAAATCAGAATAATTCAGAAATCAATTACGAGATCAAACCTAAAAATAAAAAGACGGGAGCAGGCAAAAAAGCGGCGCTGATTATAGTTACAGCAGTGCTTTCGGCGGCTATAGGCGCAGGCGGCTGCTTTGCGGCTTTATTTGCAACAGGCAATATAGGAAAGAAAAATTCGCAGGTAACCACCCCATCGGGCGGAACTGTTTCGAATGTCAATATTAATGTTGACGAAACTGCGCAGACAGTTGAGCAGGCAGTAGCCGAAAAGGTTAAAAACAGCGTTGTCGGAATAAGAACCACTACAGCTGTTTCGAGTTTTTTCGGAGGAGAAAGCGAATCGACCGGCGAGGGCTCCGGCGTTGTTTATTCTTCCGACGGTTACATTATAACAAATTATCACGTTATTCAAAGTGCCGTTGAATCAAAGGGTAAAATAGAAGTCTATGTCGGAAGTCTTGATTCACAGTCTTATAATGCAAGCGTTATAGGTTACAATATTTCTTATGACCTTGCGGTCATCAAGATAGACGCGACGGGTCTTTCAGCCGTTGAGATAGGCGATTCCTCCGCGCTTAAAGTAGGGCAGACTGTTATAACTGTCGGGAACCCCGGCGGACTTGAATTTATGGGCAGCGTAACTTCAGGCATTATAAGCGGTCTTAACAGAAAGGTATCGAGCACTTCGGCTGTTTCTCTTATCCAGACCGACGCGGCAATAAACCCCGGAAATTCCGGCGGAGCGCTTTTGAATATCAAAGGTCAACTTGTGGGAATAAATTCCTCTAAAATAGTTTCGGAGGAATATGAGGGAATGGGCTTTGCCATTCCTGTTAACGATGTTGTGGAAAAATGCAACAAGATAATTTCAAAAGAAAATTCAGCACAGTCATATATAGGTGTTTCGATCAGCACGAAGTACACCTCTTCTGTTCTTTCTTATTACGGTTATCCTTCGGGAGCGGTTGTTTCAAATGTTGATGAAAACGGACCTGCGGACAAAGCGGGAATCAAGCGAGGTGATATCATCACTGAGTTTAACGGCTCTAAAATAACCGAGTATTCACAGCTTACCGATCTTATTAAAGAAACCGACGCCGGAGAAAAGGTTAAAGTCAAGTATTACCGCTCGGGTAAAACACATACCGCAACAGTTACTGTAGGCTCCGACGCAAGCAAATAAAATCATTAAAATACAGACAAATGGATATCATTTGTCTGTATTTTTTACACTCAAAAATTTTTGCCCATTTTTGGATTTGAGTTTATAAAGTAAAATATTAAATAGTTTAGAGTTAAAAATCTTGAAAAATCGGGCAATTTATTATATAATAAAATAAATTGCATCAAGGAATGATAGATATTGCAGAAAATAGATAAAACAGTTAAAAATGAGTCGCTTTATATCTTTTTGTTTACTGTGATATTAAGCGTATTTATGCAGGGAGTGTGCCTTATAGTCTGCGCGCTTTCGAAGCTTTCTTATTCCTATACTTATATAACCGGAAATCTCGTTTCGGCTTTGACTGCGGTGCTCAATTTCTTTCTTATGGGACTGACCGTTCAAAAAGCCGTCGGAACGGATGAAAAGACCGCAAAAACGAGAATTAAATTTTCACAGACTTTAAGAAACGCGGCAATGTTTTTAATAATTGCTGTTTGCGTTTTATTCAAAGAATATTTTAATCTTGTAACTCTGATAGTTCCGCTGTTTTTCCCAAGAATAGCGATTGCTTTCAGACCGCTTTTAAAAAAAGGAGATGAAAGTCTTGACGCAGAGTCAAAGCCGGAGGTTTAAGTTAACCGATATTTTTTATCTTTTTATAACCTTAGCGCCGCTTTTGGGCGGTATAGTGCTTAAAGTGCTTACAACTCCGAAATCTGAGGGAATTCAGATAACGGGCGCGCAGAAATATTTTTGCATAAAAATGCCTCTGCAGGATCTTTGGATCACAGCCTCGCAGATAAATTCCTGGCTTGTGATGATATCGATTTTAGGACTATGCCTTTATATCACTCACGGAATAAGCGCTAAAGGCGGTCTTAAAAGACAGCTTGCGGCGGAGTGGATAGTTGAAAAGACTAAAGGTTTAGTAAAAGAAAATATGGGAGATTATTTTAAGGGCTTTGCCCCGTTTGTAGCGGCTATTATGGCGCTGTCCGTATTTTCAAGTCTTTTATCCCTTTTAGGCCTTTATCCGCCGACATCGGATATGAACATTGTTGCAGGATGGGCAATTTTAGTATTCTTCCTTATAACGCATTATAAATTAAAATGCGGATTGCTTTATTATATTAAAGGATTTTTTGAGCCTTTCCCGCTCTTTGCCCCGTTTAACGTAATAGGTGAGTTCGCCTCGCCTGTTTCTATGACTTTCCGTCATTACGGAAACGTATTATCGGGCTCTGTTATCTCAGCACTTGTTGCGGCAGGGCTTTCGGGACTTTCAAACCTGATATTCGGGTGGCTCACTTCTTTCCCGATATTACAGATAGGTATTCCCGCTGTGCTTTCGGTTTATTTCGATGTTTTCAGCGGCTGCCTGCAGGCATTTATTTTTGCAATGCTTACAATGCTCTATATCTCCGGCGGATTCCCTGCTGAGGATTATGAATTAAAAAAACAAAAAAAAGAAAATAAAAAACGGAGGAAAATCAAATGTTAGAACTCGCAATAGGAATTATTTTAGGCGGATGCGCGCTTGGTGCAGGCTGTGCTATGATCGCAGGTATAGGCCCCGGTATCGGAGAAGGAAACGCAGTTGCAAAAGCCTGCGAGGCTATCGGCCGCCAGCCCGAATGCAAAGGCAGTGTAACCACAACTATGATAATGGGTTGCGCTATCGCAGAAACTACCGGTCTTTACGCACTTGTTATTGCAATTCTCCTTATATTTGTTGCGCCGGGAAGATTTGTTGATATCTTAAAGAGCAACATCTGATTTAATTTGGAGAAAGTGATAAAATGTCGGACTTTTTAGATGTTATATCCGTAAATATTTGGCAGATAATTATTTCTCTTTGTAATCTTGTTATTCTTTTTCTTATTTTAAAGCATTTTCTGTTCAAACCAGTAAATAAGGTGCTTGACGACAGGCAAAAGGCTATTGACACGGATTATTACGATGCCAAAGCGGCTCTTGAAAATGCCAAAAAGACAGAAAATGAATGGAACGGCAAGATCAAAGCCGCCGATGAAAAGGCAAATGAGATAATCGGCTCCGCTGCCGACGCGGCAAAGATAAGAGCCGAGGAAATAACTGCCGAGGCGAAAAAACAGGCGGATAATATTGTTGCGCGTGCAAAGAGCGAAATGGAGCTTGAAAAGCGCAAATCCGAGGAATCTTTAAAGCAGCAGATTTCCGAGGTATCCACCGCTGTTGCGGGCAAGATACTTTCAAGAGAGTTAAACGAGAACGATCAGAGAAAGCTCATAGATTCCTTTATTGATGAAATCGGTGAAAGCGATGAATGAAGTATATACTGAATATGCGCAGGCGTTGTTTTCTCTGGGTACAGAACAAGGAAATGAAAGGCTTTATTCTGAAGAGTTAGCGGTTATCGGCACAGCATTTAAAGAAAATTCCGAATACAAGGAGCTTTTATGCTCCCCTGCTATCGGGAATGATGAAAAGCTTAAATGTATTGACGAGGCTTTTAAAGGTAAAGTAAGTTTGGATGTGCTTAACTTTTTAAAACTGCTCACTCAAAAAAAGAGGATTTCTAAAATTGAAAGCTGTATCGAAGAATACGGCAAGCTTTTAAACGACTATGAGCGGACAACCGTTGCAAAAGTTAAAAGTGCGGTAAGTTTGAGCGAAGAGGAAAAGCAGAGGCTTACCGAAAGAATAAGCAGGCTTACCGGCAAAAAGGTAAGGCTTGAGCTTAGTATAGACGAGGAGCTCATAGGCGGAATCGTTATTGAAGTTGACGGAAAGATTTTAGACGGCAGCATTAAACAAAAGCTCCGTGACATAAAGGAAGTGATGGACAGATGAAAACAAAAGCGGAAGAAATCAGCGGAATTATCAAAGAACAGATAAAAAACTTTGACGATAAGATAGAAATGCGCGAAACCGGCAAAGTTATGATAGTCGGCGACGGTATTGCAAGGGTGTACGGTCTTCGTAACTGTATGGCAAACGAGCTTGTTGAATTTGCCGACGGCAGTTTCGGTGTTGCGCAGAACCTTGAAAGCGAGGCTGTTTCCGTAGCAATTTTATCTGACAGCGACGGTATCAGCGAGGGTACCGAAGTCAAAAGAACAGGCAAGGTTCTTTCAGTCCCCGTAGGCGAGGATTTCTTAGGAAGAATAGTAAACGCCCTTGGTAATCCTATTGACGGAAAAGGTCCGATAAAAGCCGCGGAGTACCGCCCTGTAGAAGAAGAGGCACCGGGAATTATCGAGCGAAAGAGCGTTTGTGTGCCTTTGCAGACAGGTATCAAAGCGATCGACAGTATGATACCGATAGGCAGAGGACAAAGAGAGCTTATAATAGGCGACAGGCAGACGGGTAAAACGGAAATCGTTACCGACACGATTATAAACCAGAAAGACACGGGAGTTATCTGTATCTATGTATCTATCGGTCAGAAATCCACTTCTGTTGTTCAGCTTGTTAATGATTTAACGCGCGAGGGCGCAATGGACTATACTATAGTTATTTCCGCATTCGCTTCCGAGAGCGCTCCGCTTCAATATATCGCTCCTTATGCAGGATGTGCTATGGCGGAATATTTCAGAGCGCAGGGTAAAGACGTGCTTATAGTATACGACGATCTTTCAAAGCATGCTGTAGCTTACAGAGCGCTCTCCCTGCTTATCAGAAGACCGCCCGGAAGAGAGGCATACCCGGGAGATGTTTTCTATCTCCATTCAAGACTTCTTGAAAGAGCGGCCTGCGTTGCCGATGAATACGGCGGCGGTTCGATAACGGCACTGCCTATAATCGAAACTCAGGCAGGTGATGTTTCGGCGTATATTCCGACGAATGTTATATCTATTACAGACGGACAGATATTCCTTGAAACGGAGCTTTTCCACAGCGGAATTATGCCGGCGATAAACCCGGGTATTTCCGTTTCGCGAGTCGGCGGCTCGGCACAGCTTAAGGGAATGAAAAAAGTTTCGGGCGAGCTCAAGCTTTTATATTCGCAGTACAGAGAGCTGCAGGCTTTCGCACAGTTCGGAAGCGATCTTGACGCCGACACCAAGGCAAGGCTTGCTTTGGGAGAAAGAATAGTAGAAGTTTTAAAGCAGAATAAAAACTCTCCGGTTGAAGTAGGGTGCCAGGTTGCTATAGTTTACGCTGTTATTAACGGTTATCTCAATTCAGTTGAGGTATCCGACGTTAAGAAATATGAAAGCGATCTTTATGCACTGCTTAAAAACAAATACAGTGGATTTTTAAAGAGAATAAAAGAGAACTATTTTGAGGAAGAGGATATCGAAACCCTCAAAAAGGCTCTCGGAGAAATGCAGAGGTGACATAAGGCTTTGGGAGCTGATACGAAAAAACTCAGAATCAGAATCAAAAGCATAAATTCCACACTTCATCTGACTAAGGCCATGGGATTGGTTGCCTCCTCAAAGCTCAGAAAATCGGGAATAGCAATGCAAAACAGCAAGCAGTATTCCTGCGCGCTTGAAGATATGATAAGCACGCTTACTTCCTCTGCAGAATGCCGAAACAGCCCGTATTTAAAGGACAACGGCGCAAATGCATTAAAGCTTATAGTAATTGCCGGCGACAGAGGACTTGCAGGCGGATACAACGCAAATATTTTCAGGCTCTGCAAGGAATATGAAAATGCTGAAATTATTCCTATAGGAAAGAGAGCCTGCGATAAGTTCGGTAAGGAAACCGTGATGTGCGAGGGCTATTCTTCTGAGGCTGCAAAAGAGCTGACAGATAAGCTTTGCGAGCAATATTTAAACGGTGAGTTTTCAAAGCTCGGAATAGTTTATACCGAATATGAATCAATGCTTACGCAGACGGCCAAAATCGAATTTTTGCTGCCGCTTGAAAAATCTGAGCAAAAGCAAAGCGCAGGCACGGTTTTCGAGCCCGATGAGCTTACAATGCTAAACCGGATAGTAAAAGAATATATTTCCGGAATTATTTTAGCAAGGGCAAGAGAAAGTTTTGCGTGCGAAGTGGCGGCAAGGCGTGCGGCAATGGATTCCGCAGGGGAAAACGCTCAGCAGATGATCGACGGATTAAGACTTAAATACAACCGCGCAAGACAAGGCGCTATTACTCAGGAAATAACGGAAATAGTCGCCGGTTCAGGCGATCTTTAAAGGAGGAAAAATCTTTGGCTGAACAAAATAAAGGTTTTGTTGAACAGGTTATGGGACCTGTTGTCGATGTAAAATTCGGACAGGATAATCTTCCTGCAATAAACAATGCTTTAACTATGCCGATAGGCGACAGAACACTTACGGTAGAGGTAGCACAGCACATAGGCGATAATGTTGTAAGATGTATCGCAATGGCTTCTACCGACGGACTTAAAAGAGGCACAGAGGTAACGGATACCAAAGCGCCGATAAGCGTACCGGTAGGAAAAGAAACTTTAGGAAGAATATTTAATGTTTTAGGTCAGACCGTGGATAACGGCGAGGAACTTAAAAACCCCGAGCGTTGGAATATCCACCGCAATCCGCCTGAATATGATGAGCTTTCGGCTTCTACCGAGATACTCGAAACCGGAATCAAGGTCATCGATCTTATCTGCCCGTATTCAAAGGGCGGTAAAATAGGTCTGTTCGGCGGAGCGGGTGTAGGAAAAACCGTTCTTATAATGGAACTTATAAATAATGTTGCCAAGCAGCACGGCGGACTTTCGGTATTCACGGGAGTCGGTGAGCGCACGAGAGAGGGTAACGATCTTTATAATGAAATGAAGCAATCGGGAGTTCTTTCAAACACCGCACTTGTGTACGGTCAGATGAACGAGCCGCCCGGAGCCAGAATGAGAGTAGGTCTTTCGGGACTAACTATGGCTGAATATTTCAGAGATACCCAGGGACAAGACGTATTACTCTTTATCGATAATATATTCAGATTTACCCAGGCAGGAAGCGAGGTTTCCGCACTGCTCGGCAGAATGCCGTCGGCAGTAGGATATCAGCCGACGCTTGCCAACGAAATGGGTGCTTTGCAGGAAAGAATTACTTCTACGAAAAAAGGCTCTATAACATCGGTTCAGGCGGTATATGTCCCGGCTGACGATCTTACGGACCCTGCTCCCGCAACCACATTTGCTCATCTTGACGCAACCACGGTTTTGTCAAGAGAAATATCTTCTCAGGGAATTTATCCCGCTGTTGATCCGCTGGAGTCTACGAGCCGAATTCTTTCGGAAGAGATTTTAGGTGAAGAACATTACAGGGTTGCCCGTGAAGTGCAGAGGATACTTCAAAGGTACAATGAGCTTATGGATATCATTGCTATAATGGGTATGGATGAGCTTTCAGACGAGGATAAGGTAACTGTATCGAGAGCGAGAAAAATTCAAAGATTCTTATCTCAGCCTTTCCATGTTTCGGAAAAATTTACGGGAATTCCCGGTACTTATGTACCGCTCAGTGAAACAATCCGAGGATTTAAAGAAATCATCGAGGGTAAACACGACGATCTCCCCGAATCTGCTTTTCTGTTTGTAGGGACTATTGATGAGGCTGTCGAAAAGGCAAAGAGGGGTTAAAATATAATGGAAACTTTTAAGCTTACGGTTTCAACACCGGACGGAGAATATTTAAAGACCGATGTCGTTAATTTATCGCTTAGAGGCTCGGAGGGAGATCTTGCTATAATGTCAGGGCATATTCCTTTCGCTACCGCTACTAATTACGGCAAATGCAAGATCGAATTTCCGGACGGTACGAAAAAAAAGCTTTTTGTCGGAGCGGGAATTCTGACGGTTACAAGAAAGTCCGCTGTGCTTACTACAATGTCTGTCAGGGATTATGACGAAAAAACCGATAGTGAAATCTGCGATTGATAGCGGAAAAATCAAAAAGAATTTGTTTTAATTATAGTACTATAACGAGAATACAAGTGATTTTTAAACAAAAAAAGCGGCGCAATTTTGCACCGCTTTTTTAAGTGTGGAGCGGATAACGGGGATCGAACCCGCATTTTCAGCTTGGGAAGCTGACATTCTACCACTGAACTATATCCGCGTATATTAATATTATAGCTATTATATCAGAAAAAATCAAGATAAAAAATGCGGCAGAATTGCCGCATTTTTTATTTATGCTCGAAACATTTAAGTGATTTTAAGGTAACGGTTTCAGGAAATCTTAAAGCAAATATGTGGTTGCTTCTTTCGCAGGTCAAGGTAAATGTTAAAGTTTTTGTTTTCTTATCCGTTCCGCTTACCGATCTTACCATAAGGGAATTTTTCCCTGCGATCGAAAGTGATACTGTATCCTGAGCGACATGGGAGGCGGAAGAAGAATATTTTATTTTGAAAATAACAGGGTATTTTCCGCCGAATGTGCCGTTTAATCTTGCGGCATTTTTTATCTCAGTTTTTTCAAATACCTCTTTATAATCGCTTTCATTTACCGGCTTTAAGGTATCGGGAATCTTAAAGTTGTTCTTTGCCGCCTTTTCAAAGGCAGGAGTATTCATAATAAATTCGAGAATATTTTTAACATTTCTCTGAAGCTCGCCTAAAGTAATATATTCCTCTTCAAGTCCGCTTAAAACATTGCTCTTTTTAAGATCGGAGGAGGGAGCCACCATATAAATATCATTGCCCGCTCTTACCATACTTTTAAGATCGGTAACATTTTCGTTCTCTTTAGATCCGCAAAGCGCCCACCAATCGGTCATAACCATTCCCTTGAAATTCCATTCTTTTCTTAAAACAGTGGTTAAAACATCATAATTTGAAGAGCTATGGATTCCGTTTACCGGGTTATAAGAAGTCATAATTGAAGTGACTTCGCTTTCTTTGATTGCGATTTCAAAGCCTTTAAGATAAATTTCTCTTATTGCTCTTTCACTTACAACGGCATTTAGGTGGTGGCGGTTGGTTTCGCGGTTATTGCAGAACATATGCTTGATAACAGTGGAAACCCCTGTTTTTCTCATACCTCTTGTCATTGCTGCCGCCATTTTCCCTGAAAGATAGGGATCTTCCGAAAAATATTCGAAGTTTCTGCCGTTTAGCGGATCTCTGTGAATATTAAGTCCGGGACCTAAAAGTCCGTCGATATTATACCTATAAGCTTCCGTGCCTAAGAGTGTGAAGATCTCTTCGGTCAGCTCGTCGTCAAAAGAGGAGGCGAAAAGAGTTCCGTTAGGAATTAATGTTGCTTTTGAGCCGTCTTCTATCCTAAGGCCTGAGGGGCCGTCGGTAACGCAGCAAGCGGGAATTCCGAGGGAGGCAAGCTCAAAATCAAGTCCGCCGAAAGCGGCGCCGGTGCCGTCGGTCACTTTAGGGCTGTTCATTCCCTCTCCAACGATAAATCTTCTCATTGTGTCTTTTGAGAGTTGGGAAACAAATTCATCGAGTGAATTTTTATTGGTTTTAACATCTATTAATTTTATTCCCTTATCGCCGTTGATTTCCAAATCTTTCGGTCTGTTATCAGAAATAATTTTTAAAGTATCGGTAGTTTTTAAGGGGGCGGGCTTATAGACTTCTTTATAAGAGCCGTCACTAAATTCGGCGGTGAGCCTATTAAACGGTTTTACAGGTGCGCTGACTTCGCTTAATTTTATTAATTCTTTTAATTCGTCATTTTTAAATTCAAGGATTTTTTCGGCGCTTCTTATATCCGTTCCGCCAAATATCTCATAAACGCCGGGCAATAAAACATAGCAGGATTTATGGCCTGTAACGCCGCCGTCGTCATAAGAACAAAGAGAATTAAGATCGATTTTTATATTAAGAACTTCGCTTTCACCGGGAGAGAGGAGCTTGGTCTTTTTATATGCTACCAGCTCTCTTGCAGGGTTTGAAAGTTCCAAACAGGGCTTTTTACAATATATCTGAACGACTTCGCGGCCATTTGATTTTCCTGTATTTTTGACCTCGGCGGTGATATTTGCGGTACGGCTTACCAAATCACAGCGGAAATTTATATCAAAATCGGTATAGCTTAAGCCAAAGCCGAAAGGATATCTTACGGAGTCCTTTTTAAAGGTTTCAAAATATCTATAGCCGACAAAGATATCCTCATAATAAACGCTTTCATCGGTTTCATCAAAATCGGCGGAAGCGGGATAATCCATAATATCTTTAACTATCGTATCGGGCAGTTTTCCTGAGGGGAATTCTTTTCCCGTCAAAAGGTCAGCCACCGCCAAAGCTCCCATTTCGCCGCCTTGCCATACGGTGAGCAAAGAGGTTACATTGCAGTCGTCAAGAAAGCTTAGATCAACAATATTTCCGATATTTAAGACCACGATAGTATTTTTAAAAGCAAGCCCTGCTTTGCGGATAAGGTCATATTCTTCCTTTGTAAGAAGATAACTGCCTTCCTTTACGGAATTATCATGATCCTCGCCGGAGCTTCTGCCGATGAGTATCAAAGCTGCGTCATTATCTTTTGCGGCATTTAAGACGATTTTTTCATCCATAGGCATTTCCTTTTGCGACCATGGCTCTTTTGCCCAGGCAGTGGTGGTTTCAAAAGGATTTTTTGAGATCCAATCGGCATAAATATTTTTAAGAGTTTTATCTATTATAATATTTTCGTTTTTTTCGAGCGCCTCTATTAACGAGCAGCTTTTTTCGGTATTTACTCTGCCTCCCGAGCCTGTGCCGCTTTTATAATAGTATTCCTGAATTCTTCCGAATACTGCGAGTTTAGTTTTCTTTTTAAGCGGAAGAAGACCATTATCATTCTTTAAAAGAACACTGCCCTCAGCCGCCATTTTACGGCAGAGCGGTTTTAATTCTTTAACGGGGCCTTTTTCGCCGCTGTTTATAAGATCGGATAATAATTTTTCGGATATCATAACAAAACCTCCCTTAATTACTTGTATAATAGGATAAAATCTGATATAATACAAGTAAAATTATGCTGAAAATAAGACAAAATCGTAGGTTTTAACTAATATGGAAAAGTATTTTTTTGAAAGGCACAATATTTTAAAGGCATCGATAGTAAACAGTCTTGATTTTCCTTATCATCTTCACTCCGAGATAGAAATTGCAGGGGTGATAAGTGGCGGTGGAAAAGCATATTTAAACGGGGAAGAATATAAGCTCTCGCCCGGCGATTTTTTTATCGCTCTTCCAAATCAGCTCCACAAATACTCACAGTTCGGCGATGGAGAATATTATCTCGTTATTGTTCCTCAAACTCTAGTTAAAGGTATCAGCGGGAAGCTTAAAAATATCAGTCTTGAAAGCCCCGTAATAAAAGACAGCAAAAATGAGATATCTTCTATTCTTAACCTGCTTATAGAAAACAGGCGCGACTGCAAGGAAATAAGTATAGAAAGCTATATAACTCTTGCAGTATCGCGGATGATTGATAAATGCAAAGAAAAGCTAATTAAAGAAAAAGACTCTAATTTAATAAAGATAATAAATTACTGCCAGGAAAATTTTGAAAGCGATATATCTATAGATAAAATAGCCGAAGAGTTTGATTTAAGCCCGGGATATATTTCTCATATATTTTCTATCAGGCTTAAAATCAATTTCAGGCTTTTTATAAACAGTTTAAGGATAGAAAAAGCAAAAGAGCTTATTAATGAGGGGGATATGAATATCACGGAAATAGCCTTTGCGGTGGGATTTGCGAGCCTAAGGACATTTAACAGGGCTTTTTATCAGCTTACTCAAAAGACGCCGAGAGAATATAAAAAATATAGTGCTGCGAAATAATTTCGCAGCACTATATTTTTTAAAATTTTTAAATCAGTCAACAACTACAACTGAGCCCTGATATTTCTCTTCAACGAATTTCTTAACCTTTTCGGATTTAAGAGCATCTGCAAGAGCCTTAACTATCGGAGCATTTTCATTGCCTTTTTTAACAACGAGAATATTTGCATAGGTCTGAGCGGCAGTTGAATCAGCACTTTCGATAGCGAGAGCATCTGACGCTTTAAGGCCTGCATTCATAGCATAGTTACCGTTGATAACAGCTATTGCGTAATCGCTCATATATTTGGTGATAGTATCAGCGGCAAGCTCTACTATTTCAAAGTTATGAGGATTTTCGGTTATATCGTTTTTGGTTGCGGTAATGGAAGTGTTATCTTTAAGCTTGATAAGTCCGTTAGCGTCGAGAAGCAAAAGAGCGCGAGCTTCATTGGTCGTATCGTTAGGAACTGCTATTTTAGCGCCGTCGGGAATATCTGTAAGAGTTTTGCTTGTTCCTGCATAAATTCCTAAGGGTTCATAGTGAATTTTTGCAACAGATACAAGGTGAGTATTGTTGCTCTTATTGAACTCATCGAGATAAGGTGTGTGCTGGAAGAAGTTAGCGTCAACATCGCCGCTTTCGGTAGCGGTGTTCGGGATAACATAATCGGACATTGTTTTAATATTAAGGGTATAACCTTTATCTTTCATATAGTCCTTGCACTCTTCGAGCATTTCGGCGTGGGGAGTGGCAGTAGCGGCAACCGTGATGGTTTTGGCACTGCCAAGGTCGGTGTCCTTTTTGCCGCAGCCTGCAAAAGCAAATGCCGAGAGGCAAACGGCAAGAGATAAAGCGATTAATTTTTTCATAATTTTTTCTCCTTTTTATTTTTTTCTTATTCTTTTATCACAGCGTTTTGCTACTGTGCTTAAGACTACCTGCATTATCTGCACAAGAATTATGAGCAGAATTGATGAAAAATACATTATATTACTGTTGAACCGATGAAGGCCGAACTCAACTGCTACCTGACCGAGGCCGCCGCCGCCGATAAGATATGTCATAGGAGTATAGCCTAAAATGGTGGTGAAAGCGATTGCAGAGCCTATTATCAGCGAGGGCATAGCCTCGGGGATAAGAACCTTTCTTATTATCTGAAGATTGGTTGATCCCATAGACTGCGCTGCTTCAATGACTCCGGTGTCTACTTCCTTAAAAGAAGACTCTATCATCCTTGCTACGAACGGAGCGGCGGCGATTATAAGATAGATTATAAAAGCGTCGTCACCGATAGCGGTGCCGATAAAGAATTTTGAGATCGGCTGTGACATAACAAGAAGAATTATAAAAGGAACTGATCTTAAAATATTTACTATAAATCCTACGACTGCGTTTACCGGTTTATTTGGGAAAAGGCTGTCGGAAGAGGTACAGTAAAGAATCACGCCTAAGGGAATTCCTATGATATAGGAAACAAAAGTGCTGATAAATGTTATTTTAATTGTGAGGAGGATAGCCTCGCCGTAGGTAGAAAGCATACCGTTTGCAAAAACGGACTCGAAAAACGACGAAATACTAAGGCTTAAATTTCCCATTTACTTTTCCTCCTCAAAATTTATTTTATGCTCGGTCAGATATTCGATAACTCTTGAAGCCTGAGTTTCATCGGCAGGGAGGCCGATAAGCATTTGACCGAAAGCGGTACCGTCGATATCCTTAGTATCAGCGCCTAAAATATTTACGGCCGTTCTGCATTCAAGTGTGAGATTTGAAATTATTGGCTCGAATGTGGATCTCCCGTCAAACACGATTCGGATCTTTTTACCGCCCGAAATCTCTTTTACTGCTTTTGACTGCGGTAAAATAAGTTCCTTTGCGGTATCGGATTTAGGCTTTAAGAAAACATCTTTTACAAGGCCGCATTCCTGCATTTCGCCGTGATTGAGCACGGCTACCTTATTGCAAATTCTTTCTACGACTTTCATTTCGTGAGTGATAACGACTATTGTAACACCGAGCTCCTTATTTATCTTTTTAAGAAGAGTGAGAATAGAGTCCGTTGTATTGGGGTCGAGAGCACTGGTCGCTTCGTCGCAAAGCAAAATTTTAGGATCGGTTGCGAGTGCTCTTGCTATGGCAACTCTTTGTTTTTGGCCTCCCGAAAGCTGAGAGGGATAAGCTTTTTCCTTATCTTCAAGATCGACGATTTTTAAAAGCTCTCTTGCTTTTTTGAGGGAATCTGCTTTTTTAACTCCGGTGATCTCAAGAGGATAGCAGATGTTTTTGATCACACTTCTCTGAGCGAGAAGATTAAAGCCCTGAAAAATCATTGAAATACTGTGGCGGGTATTTAAAAGCTCTTTTTTCGAAAGAGAGGTGATATCCACGCCGTCGATAAGCACGCTGCCGGAGGTGGGTTTTTCGAGGAGGTTAATACATCGCACAAGCGTGGACTTTCCTGCTCCCGAAAGACCTATTATTCCGAATATATCCCCGTCTTCAATCGTAAGCGAAACATTTTTTACGGCTTCCACGGAGGAATTCTGCGATTCAAAGGTCTTACTAACATTTTTTAATTCAATCAATTTATTTTCCCCTTTGCATAAAAAAACCGGGAGAATATCACAGATAAACTCCCGGACACATTAAACATACGGATAAACGGTGCATAAAAAGCTATATAACTTTAAACAAGGCACGGCGAATCTACCCGCACGCATACTGCGCCGGAACAAAACATTCGACCGCAACGGAAATTAGATCTTACAAGCTGCTCGAAATAGTTTTTCATCCTGACCGTACCTCCTTGATTTTTAATATGGTGATATTATAGCACCCTTAAACCTACTTGTCAAGTATTTTTTTAATTTTTTAAAGATTGCAGCGGAGCAGGTATTTTTCCGGCTCTGTCAATGAACTTTTTGGGGCTGCTTTTAAGATTTAAGTCCATTATCGGAGCAGAGCCGAGCAAGCCGCCGAAATTAAGCTCCTCGCCCGATTTTTTACCGACTGCGGGAATAAGTCTTACAGCGGTGGTTTTAGTATTGACCATACCTATAGCCGCCTCATCCGCAATAATTGCCGAGATAGTTTCGGCGGAGGTAACTCCAGGAACCGCTATCATATCAAGACCTACGGAGCAGACAGCCGTCATAGCTTCAAGCTTTTCTATCTTTAAATCCCCGGATCTTGCGGAGGCTATCATTCCGGCGTCTTCCGAAACGGGGATAAACGCGCCTGAAAGACCGCCTACCGATGAAGAAGCCATTACGCCGCCTTTTTTAACTGCGTCATTTAAAAGAGCGAGAGCGGCGGTTGTTCCGTGAGTGCCGCAGTTTTCAAGGCCCATTTCTTCGAGAATATGGGCAACCGAGTCGCCTACGGCAGGTGTGGGAGCGAGGGAAAGATCGACTATTCCGAAAGGAATGCCGAGCCTTTTCGAAGCTTCCGTGCCGACAAGCTGGCCCATACGGGTGATCTTAAAAGCGGTTTTCTTAATAGTTTCGGCGACTTCTCCAAGGTCGCCGTCAGGGCATTTTTTAAGTGCGGATTGAACGACGCCCGGTCCAGAAACGCCGACATTTATAACACAGTCCGGCTCGCCTACGCCGTGGAAAGCGCCTGCCATAAAAGGATTATCTTCGGGAGCATTGCAGAACACAACGAGCTTTGCGCAGCCTATGCAGTCCCTATCCGCCGTTAGCTCGGCGGATTTTTTAATAATTTTTCCCATAAGCTTTACCGCGTCCATATTAATTCCGGCTTTAGTAGAGCCGACATTGACAGAGGCGCAGATATTGTTTGTAACGCTGAGTGCTTCGGGGATAGAGTTTATAAGCTCAAGATCGCCTGCGGAAAACCCTTTCTGCACGAGAGCCGAATATCCGCCGATAAAGTTTACGCCTGTAGCGTCTGCCGCTCTTTGCAAAGTTTTTGCGAAAAGCACGGGATCCGATTTTGAAGCAGCTGCTATCATAGCAATAGGTGTTACGCTGATTCTCTTATTAATAATGGGAATTCCGAGTTCTCTTTCTATATCGCTGCCGCATTTTACAAGATTGCCCGCTTTTTTAGTTATTTTTTCATATATTTTATCGCAGGCAGTTTTCGCGTCGGAATCGATACAGTCAAGAAGAGATATTCCCATAGTAACGGTTCTGATATCAAGATTATCGTGGTCGATCATATTAACCGTTTCTAAAATATCGTTAAGATTTATCATAGTCTTAGAAATTTTCCTCCGGATTAAATTCTGTGCATAGATTTAAAGATATCCTCGTGCATAACGTGTATCTTAAGACCTAAATCACTGCCTAAGTTTTTGAGCTTTTCGCTGAAATCGGAAAAAGAGCAGTTTAATTTTTCTATATCAGTGAGCATTACCATTGCAAACATATCCTGCAAAACCGATTGTGAGATATCCACGATATTCACATCGCACTCTGCGCAAACTGCGCTTACTTTTGAGATAATACCTACATTATCGGTACCGACCACTGTTATAACAGTTTTTTTCATTTAACTTCCTCGCTTTTTGTTATTTTATCGGGGCAGCCCGACTGAATTATATTTTTCATTATATGCAGTGTGAGCGAGCAGATCGCCGTGGCGGCGGAAGCTACCCAGAAAGGCATATAAAAATATCCCGATATAAGCAAGATCGCCGTAATTATAACCATACAAAGCGAAATCGTGTAAAGATTCGAAACATTTGTAAAAGTGAAAACTTCGTCATTCAAAAAGTTCTTAAGAAGATTTCTGAATTTAAAAAGAATAAGAAAAGCTATTGGAACGCAAGGGTAAAAAGTGAGCATTATCACAGCCGACAGGCTGGGAAGATACTCGGGCCTATTCCTTATTTCAACATACCAGATAATTATAAAAGGCACAGTAAAAACAAGAATTGCCAGACTGACCATAAGAACATATGTAAGAACTAGCGAAACTTTAACTGATTTTTTATGACTTAGCATAATATGACGCCTCCTGAATTTAACAGACAAAGCTATTTGTAGACAATACAATCAAGGTACAACACTTCTCATAGCGGAAAATTTGTCCGATTGTATTGTCTATCCACTAAATTATACTACAAACTTAAAGAACATTCAAGATAAAAAATGATGTCGGTGAATGTCGCAAATTTTTAGTGTATAGTGTTAATCGGCGGCGGGGGAAAGACCGCAGCCGAGAAAAATGAAGGGAGGTCGCAAAAACGGAAAAAGCAGATAAGATTTTCTATTCCGCGCTCAAGGATCTACTTGACCAAAAGCTTACCCCGGAGGAAAAGCAGTCACTTTATGACGAGGGCTTCAAAATTAAATCGCCCACAAGAAAAGCCGCGGTGATGGTAGCTTTGTACAAGAAAGCCGCAGCGGGCGATCTCTCTGCCATTAAGGAGCTCATCAATATTGTTTCTTCGGGAGAGGAACCGAAAGAGGAAAGCGTGCAGGCGGTGATGTTTATCGATGATATCTGAGATCCGTCTGTCAAAAGCCGTGGGAGGAGGTTACAGCGAATACTGGAACTGCAAAAAAAAGGTATCGAGTATTAAAAGGCGGAAAAGCCTCTAAGAAAAGTACCACCACGGCTCTTAATTTTATTTGCCGGATAATGAAGTATGAAAACAGTAACCTTTTAGTCGTCAGAAAGGTTATGAACACTCACCGTGATTCAACTTTTGCTCAGCTTAAGTGGGCGCAGGAAAAATTAGGTGTAACAGACTATTGGCAGAATACGGTGGCGCCTATGGAGATGACCTATCTGCCGACAGGTCAGAAAATTCTTTTTCGCGGGCTCGACGATGTCCTTAAACTTGCATCCACCACAGTGCCGAAAGGATATCTGAATTTTGTTTGGGTGGAGGAGGCTTTCGAAATACCAAGCGAGGCCGACTTTGACAAGCTTGATCTTTCGGTCCCGAGAGGAGAAATACCCGGCAATTTATTTAAGCAGACTACGCTTACATTCAATCCCTGGAGCGGAAAGCACTGGCTTAAAAAGCGTTTTTTCGATCAGCAGTCCGATGATACTGCAACCTTTTCGACCAATTACCTGATAAACGAGTTTTTAGACGAAACGGACAGGCTGGTATTTGAAAAAATGAAAAAAAGCAATCGCAGAAAGTACGAAGTCGCAGGGCTGGGGAATTGGGGAATTTCAGAAGGTCTTGTTTATGAAAACTGGTCCGAGGGTGTGCCGGATATTCCGATAGGCGAAGAATACAAATGGAAAAGCTTTTTCGGCTTGGACTACGGGTATTCAAGCGATCCTACGGCTTTTGTGGCATTTAAAGCCAATCCTATCGACAAGAAAATTTATATTTTTGATGAGTTTTACAAAACACGTATGCTTAACTGCGATATCGCAAATGCGATAATAAGACGCGGATACGCAAAAGAAAGAATCAGGGCCGACTGTGCGGAGCCTAAATCCAACGATGATTTAAAAAGGCTTGGAATCGGGAGAATTCTTCCGTCAGTCAAAGGACCGGACAGTATTTTAAACGGAATTGCCGGTATAAGCGAGTATGAAATTACGGTCGATCCAAAATGCAGAAATATGATAAGCGAGCTGTCAAGCTATGTTTACGATGATAACTACTCAGGACCGAAAGCGGCAATGCCAAAGGATGAAAATAATCATTTATGCGACGCTTTAAGATATGCGTTTGAAGATGTGAAATATTTTCATCCTACAAAAAACGAAAGAAAAAGCAGATCTTTAAATTGTGCCATAACAGGCGGTGATCTTACGGGAGGTTGGAACGGATGAATTTATTCTTATTCTTTATTTTCGGAGGTTTTGCTTTTATTACAGGCTATCTAATAGGCAGGTATTTTACAGCAGGACCTCGTGCTGAAAAAGAAGCGGTAAGGAGCGAAGAGGGCTGCATAATTAACGATTATATCGATTTTCTTAATTATGACGGCACCCTTGTTCATCGTGAAGCTTAAATTTTTTAAATCGAGTCTTTTGCCGCTTGAAAGGCTTGAACAGACAAATCCAAGCGGCAAAAAGGAGAAATTAAAATGGAAAATGAAATAAAAAGCGAAGAAATATCAAACGAAGAAAGCTTAAAAGCGGAAAAAGATCCGATTACTGTTCCCGTTAAATTCAATCACGAAACAAGGGAGCTTAATCTGGAAGACGCCGCAATGCTTGCCCAAAAGGGACTTAAGTACGATATGATCAGTTCCGATTATGAGAGGCTTAAAAATCTTGCGGGCAGCGAGGCGATATCCGTATCAGAGCTGCTAAACCGCTTTGAAAAAGGCAGAGAGGAAAAAAGGCTTGAGCAGATAGAAGAAAAATGCGGAGGCGACAAAGATTTTGCCAGGCATATTTTAGAACTTGAGCAGAAAAATTCAAAATCAGATCCCATAAAGGAGATAAATGAATATTTCCCCTCGATTAAAGATATTTCACAGCTGCCGCAGTGCGTGATAGATAAGAGCTTAGAGAGAGGAAGCAATCTTCTTGACGAGTATCTTCGTTACCGCGCGGCGGAAAATTTAAAAAAGAAAGAAAACACAACAAATTTCAATGCAGCCAGAAATTCGAGTATAGGTTCACAGAAAAACAGCGGATTTAATTCCGATATAGAGTCTGATGAATTTATAAGAGGAATTTGGGGCGAATAAAAAGGAGAAAAATTTTATGTCAATCAATTCTATAGAAAATGCAATCAGATATTCCGACGAGCTTGATAATATGTTCAAAATGAAGAGCGCAACAGGCTTTTTTGCCGACAACGCTCTTGCAACAAAGTTCGTAGGAGCAAAAACAGTTATAATTCCCGATGTCGATTTTCAGGGACTTGCCGATTATGACAGGGACACCGGATTTTCCCGTGGAGCTATTACCGTAAGCAATGCTTCTTACACAATGAAAATGGACCGTGCGCGTTCACTTCAGATAGACAGAGAGGATATGGACGAAACAGGCATTGCAAACCTTGCGGGTAAAATCCTCGGCGAATATGTCCGCACAAAGGTAGTTCCCGAATGTGACGCTTATGTGCTTTCAAAGCTTGCAGGTCTTGCAATGAGCAGAAGCAACACTATAGACGGCGATATTACAAAGCCTTATGAAACCCTTTGCAACCTTATAAACAAAGTTCAGGAAAAAGCAGGTTTTGACGAGGAGCTTGTCGCTTTCGTAAACGGCGGAGTTTATGCCGCTCTTCAGAATTCAAACGAAATTTCGAGAATGATCACCGTTTCCGATTTCAAGCAGGGCGACATAACTTTAAGAGTTAAGTCTATAAACGGCGTTGCTCTTATCCCGGTCGTATCCGAGAGAATGAAGACAGGCTATACATTCAACAACACTACAGCCGGCGGATTTACTCCTCTTGCAAATTCAAGAGAGATCTATATGCTTGTCTGCCCGAAATCGGCTGCTCATCTTGTTAAAAAGACAGAACAGATGAGAATTTTCACACCTGAGCAGAATATCGACGCTGACGCTTATAAATTCGATTACAGAATTTATTATGATGTATTCGTAAAGAAGAGCGGACTTGACGCCGTTTGGGCTTCGGTATCTCCTGAGATCACAGTTTCCCAGGCTCCCGCTTCTGTTTCTAAAACCGCAGGCAGCATAAGCGGATCGCTTAGCGTTAAAGCGACAGCTTCAAGCGGAACTCTTACCTACCAGTGGTACAAATGCGATGACGAAAACAAAACCGGCGCTGTAAAGATCGCGAATGCCACAGCTGCAAACTTTACTATACCGACTGATCTTACCGCAGGTAAATATTATTACTTCGTAAAGATCACGGTTGACGGTATTGCTTCTGTTGAAACAGCCGCAGCCACCGTAACTATAGCCTGATAATTATTAAATTTTTCGGTTTATATCCTCTTTATGGGGATATAAACCGAATTTAAGGAGGAGAAATATGGAACTTACACCCAAAACGATCAGTGAAGAATTTAAAAAAGATATTAATTTTAAAGCTTCTCTCGGCGAAAAAGGTATGTTTGAACAAAACAGGATAAACGAGAGATTTTATATAGGAGATCAGTGGTACGGCGCAAGATCCGCAAACGACAGGCCTCTTGTAAGACATAATATCATAAAGCGAATAGGCGAATATAAAATAGCGCAGGTCATATCAAAGCCTGTTAAGGTGGAGATAACGGCAGAGGGTGTGCCGACCGCCGCGGGAGTTGAGGAAAAGAATTCAAAAAAATCGGCGGATTATAATTTTTCGGGAAATGTCACCGAAGAAGAGATAAGCAGAGTTATGTCAGCTCTGACCGATTACAGAGAAACCACTGCAAGGAGATTGAGCTTTGAAAAGCTTTGCTGCGATGTTCTGAAAAAAGCATATATCTCCGGCACGGGCGTGCTTTACACTTATTTTGACGAAACTATAAAAACAGGACTTTATGCCGATAAAAGCAGAAATATTCCTATCAACGGAGATATAAGATGCGAAGTATTAGGAATTGAAAACGTCTGCTTTGCGGATCCTTTTGAGCAGGATATTGAAAGGCAACCCTATATTATTATTTCAAATTACTGCGATTATAAATCAGTGATAGCGGAGGCTGAAAAATTCGGTGCAGGCAAAAGAGAATTAATGCAGTTAAAGCCTGACAGGAACGGCAAAGTAAGAGTATATACAAAGCTGTTTAAGGAATCCGACGGCTTAGGTAAAACGACAGTTAAGTGTATCAAGGTAACGGATTCAGGAATAATAAGGCCTGCTTTCAATACAAGGCTTACGCTTTATCCGATAAGCCTTATAAGGTGGGAAGAGCGCGGCAATATGGTTTACGGCGAAAGCGAAGTGACCTATCTTGTTTCAAATCAGATCGCTATCAACAGAATGATCACCGCGTCTGTCTGGGCAACAATGTCAAAAGGAATGCCGCTTATGGTAGTAAACGGCGATACGGTGCCGGAGGAAATAACAAACGATCCGGGTCAGATAATAAAGGTCTACGGTTCGAATGAAGATGTTGACGGCGCGGTTAAATTTATCGATCCGCCTGATTTCAGTTCTGATTTTATAAGCGGTGTAAATGACCTTATCAAAAACACTCTGACTCAAAGCGGAGCAAACGAGGTAGCTCTCGGCGACTCAAAAGCCGAAAATGCCACGGCGCTTTCCGCAATGCAGAATGCCGCTTCTCTTCCGCTTATCATTTTAAAGAATAAGTTTTACAATTTTATCGAAAATGTTACAAGAATCTGGGCTGATTTCTGGGTAACTCAGTACGGCAACCGCAGAATAAAAATCGAAAGCAGCGAAGGAGTAAGCTATATTCCTTTTTGCGCCGAAAGGTATCAGGAGCTTTATCTTTCCGCTAAGATAATTGCCTCAGAAAAGAAAAAGCCCGATCCCGAAGAAATAAAACTTTTAGGAGAACTTTTTGACAAACAGGTCATTTCCAAAAAGGAATATCTTAAAAGACTTCCCGAGGATTATATTTCGGATCTTGACGACCTTATAAAAAATTCCGGAAAGGAAGATGAAAAAAATGAAGATATATGATATTTATAAAAGAGTTCTTATCCTTATCGGAGAAGAAGATATCGTGAATATGAATACGGATGATTCGGCGCTTAAAAACAGATTTTTAACTGCTCTAAACGAGATCGCAGAGGATATAACGGGATTGGGTGTGACCTATGAAATGTATTCCGAAATTGCGCTTGAATCTTCTGCTGTGCAGGCTTTGACCTACGGCACCGCAATGCTTTTATCCTTAGAGAGCGGTCAGACAGAAACAAACAGGATATTCTGCGAGCTTTATAATTCAAAGCGGGCGGCATATATGGGAAAGACAGGAAATATTATAAACAGCATTCCCACGGCGTAGGTGATAATTATGAAGTATAAAAGTTTAAAAAATTCAAAAATCAAAGAATTATATTTAAAAGATCTCTCCGGAGGAATTAGGTCAGAAAATCCGATTGACGACTGTGACGCGTATCTTTGCGAAAGCAAAAATATGATATTTAAAAACAATAAGCTTGAATCGAGAAAAGGCTTTGATATAAAATACACTTTGACGAATAACGGCAGCGACGTTATAACAGAGCCTTTAAAATATTCGGGAACAGAGTTCAGTTACGGCGATAAGACCTATAATGTTTCATACCGCATTGACAGCGATGATGTAAGCTACTATAATTTAAGGACTTTCCTTATAGAGCCGGATTTCACGGTTACGGAAGCGGGGATTATTCAAATAATCCGAATAGATACGCATGATTTTCCGTTTATCGATAATGTTATATATTTAGCCGGCACTCCGTATAAAGGGTGCGGACTGTATGCGCTGGTACGAACATACAGTTATACGAGCAGTGATTTTTTCGGAAAAATTTATGAGCTTAGCAGTGATTTTACGCAATTTAAAAGGGTTGATTCAGACGCCGCTTATGAACCTGTCGTTTATAAAAACGGCAGGGGAAACAAATTCAGCACGATAAGCGACGACAGGATTAAAAACAGGGCCGAACCCGAAAAACCGGAGGCTTTGAATTTGCTCACACCCGCTTTTAAAGCATATTATTCTTCTGACAGTTATTCAACCAGGTTTAAACTCCCGTTTGTTAATCTTGATTCAGGTTCCGGCGCTTATTGTAAGGTTTATACAAGTCCCGATGTTTACGCGGAGTTCTTAATTTCAGGAACAAAAACCGAATCCGCCGAAGTTTCGATTCTTTCATATAATGCTAAATTACATTTAGACCGCGAAAACGGAATTTTTTATTTTACTGTAAACGGTAATCCTTTCACGGTTCCTGCCGCGGAAAATTATGAGGAAAACAATATCGAAATAATCGCTTATAAAACCATTAGCGGAGCAAAGGACAGGATATTTTCATCAAAAGGGTGCGTCGAATTCAATTCAAGGCTTTATTTTTACGGTAATTCCTTTTCTCCTAACGAGGTGCTTTGCGCAAAAACAAAGGATAAGATATATTTTCCTGCTACCTGCACGGTAAATGTCGGAAGAACGGGCGAGAAAGTAACGGCTTTAGGCTCAGTATGCAACAAGCTGATAGCCTTTAAAAAAAGCGGGGTATATCGGATAAAAAACACTTCGGGAAAAATATTCACGACCGAAGGTGATATTGTGGGTAATATCGCGAACTATTATTCCTCGGATCAGTTAGAGTGCGAATCCATTCACGATGAGATAGGGTGCGAATGCCCTGAAACCTTAAGGCAATGCTCTAACAGGCTTATTTGGCTTAATACAGATAAAAAGGTTTATACTCTTGCGACTACTACCTACGGAAAAGAAAATAATATATTTGAAATTTCTTCTTTTATAAAAAATCTGTTTTCCGATTTAAATAATTCGGATATTTTATCCGCAAGCGCCGTTTCCGCAGACGGTTATTATTACCTGCTCATCAAAAACAAAATCTTCACTTTGAATTACAGAAATAAAGATTTCGGATATCCTGAAAAATATTCAAAAACAGAAAATTCCGCGGGCGGAATTTCGTGGTATTATTCGGATTTTGAAGATAAAGATTATATTATCAGCAGTATGAAATTTTTCACAAAACCTGCTTTTTGCTTTACAACACGCAACAAAACAATAAGCTATTTATCAGTTTTGGAAGGCGGCACAGATTCCTTTGAAACAGTTGTTAACTCTTCAAACACGGTTACAAGCTCAAAAATCCCCTGCGAATTTACGATTAAAGCTTTAAGCTGCGGAAACGAATTTTTAAATAAGAGTCTTAAAAGAATTAAGATGAATTTATCGTCAAAAAGCGATGTTTATTTAAATATTATAACCGATAGGTTTGAAAAGAAAATAAGAATTCCTGCTTTTAAAAATGAAAGTGAAGTTACACTTCGTCCTATTTTGCCGAGGTTTAAGAAGCTTAAGCTTAAATTATCGTCGGATAATAATTTTTCCGTCGGAAGCATATTGTTAAATTACACGTCAGACTGAAAAATATAAAGGCGGTAATTAAAAAATGAAAAAAGCGGCGGCAGTCATTCTTTGCATTATTATTTTTCTTTGCGGATGCGGCGGCAAAGGAAAAAATAAGACTACGAGAATATATGAAACCGGTCCTTACACAACGGGTGTTTGGATGACATATTCCGAAATAAATTCGATGCTTAAAAAAGGTGATTTCAAATCCGAATTTAAAAAAGCGGCGGAAAATTTAAAGACTGCGGAAATTACGGATCTGTATTTTCATGTAAGGCCGTTTTGCGATTCTTATTATAAGTCCGAGTTTTTTCCGATCAACAGTTTGGCGGAAGATCTTGATTATGACATGCTTGAATATGTGATAAGCACTTGCCACAGCGAGGGAATAAGAGTCCACGCATGGATAAATCCTTACAGGGTAAAGAGAAACACGCAGGATATCGAATCGCTTGATAAAAAAAGCCCCGCATATATATGGCTTACCGACGGGGACACTGAAAACGACCGCAATGTTATAATCTGCGAAGAGGGAATATTTTTAAATCCCGCAAGCGCCGAGGCAAGAATGCTTGTTATCAACGGTATTCGGGAGATACTAAAAAATTACGCGGTAGACGGAATTCACTTTGACGACTATTTTTACCCTTCGACGGAAGAAAAAACGGATGAAAAAGATTATTCCGATTACTGCAGTTCGGTATCATCCCCATTAGAGCTTTCGGATTGGAGAAGAACTAATGTAAACGCGCTTATAAGCGGTGTGTATACAGCCGTAAAATTCGAAAATAAGAATATAACTTTCAGCATAAGTCCCGCAGCTTCCATAGAAAAAAATTACAGCGACCTCTATGCCGATATAAGGCAATGGATAAAGTGCGGATGTGTTGACGATATTATTCCGCAGCTGTATTTCGGATTTGAATATCCCGACAAGGATTTTTGCTTTGATAAACTTTTAGAGGTGTGGAAAGAAGCGGTAAAAGGGAGCAATGTAAGACTGATTGCAGGGCTTGCAAGTTATAAGATCGGAACAACCGCTCCTGCCGATAAAGAGGAATGGGCAAACGGCAAGGAGATTATTTCAAAACAGGTTTCTATCTGCAAAAGCGATAAAAATATAAGCGGCCACATATATTTTTCTTATTCTTATCTTTTTTCGGAAAACATAAAGCAATAACCGGGCGATATTCAGCGCCCGGTTATTGCTTTTAGTAACAAATAAATTAAATTAAGCAAGCCTAAAGAATATAAAACCCCTGTTATAAATCTTCTTATATTATTTGACATTATGCAGAATATCAACTGAATTCCGCCGTCTAAAACAAGAGTGAGAATAAAAATAACAGATAAAACAAAAGAAAATCTTATTTTAAATAACAGTAAAAAAGGATAAATCAAAAATCCGGCGAGAATACCCGTGCACCTTGCACACAGAGGAAATTGGCGGCCTGCGATAAAAAAACTTCTTTCGGGGATTTGGTGGCAGTTAAAGGTGATTTTAAGCAGTTTTTTAAAAATTTGCGGCATTTACATTCTGAACTTATTTCCGCAGTTTTTACAAACCCAATAATTAGTTGTTTGCTGCTGCTTGCCTTTTTTATCAACGCCGAGGAGTAAACCTAAAGGACCGCATAACAGATATCCGCAGCAGGCGTCGGAACGATTGAAGTCTTTACCGCTTGTAGAAATTTCGGAAATTGTTGTAAGGTCGCTGCTTCCGCAAGAGGGACAGCGCACTCCTTTATTATCGGAAAAGTTAAAATTCGGAGTATGAGGCATATTATCCGCGTAAGATACAACTAAATTTCCGTTAAAATCAAACTTTGCTAAGAGCTCTATTACTTCCTCTTCATCGTTTACTACGACCTGAAAAGACGAATTTTTCTTATTGAGCTTTGATTTACTGATGAAATAAATAGTATGCGAGCCGACTTCGGCGTCAAATGTGATAAATTTTCCGCTTTTTAATATTCCTAAATTCTCATTATTTAAAAATACATCGAAATTAACAGCGCAACCTGAAAGCTGGCTGCTTCTTTTTATAATTACTTTTGCCATTTTTAATTCCTACTTTACTTTAAATACTGCTTTATTTCCCCACCAATCGGAATCGTATTCAATTTCGATAG
>ERZ779922.368-NODE-368-length-40299-cov-13.861942_pt1 | contig 40299 bp, 41 predicted proteins | sample MGYA00511544_ERZ779922 | MGnify/ENA primary metagenome ERZ779922 (study PRJEB29588, sample SAMEA2154516) | human gut metagenome | biome: human gut; feature: human-associated habitat; material: faeces | place: Denmark | collected 2008/2010 ... | reverse complement strand
CCGTTATAATTGATGGTAACTTCCATCTGCCTTTCCTCCATTCAGATTTTTTTGGTAAATCTGAATGGGGCGGCGGAGAACGGCACTGGGGCCAGGGTTCGGGCCATGCTGGCCCGATGTTACGGCCCCACAGGTATGAAAAAACGCCCGGACAGCAGAAAGCTATTCGAGCGCAAAAACTCCAATATTCACTTACAGAATGACAATTTTCGCACCGGCTGCCAGACAGGACCTGTTCGTTGACTGGGCTTTTTTTGACGGTAGTGAAATATCGTCTGAATTTGTCGGCGGTCAATGTGCTTCATGGCGGTTCCCTCCTAAAGCCGCCGTGTCAGCGTGTAGTCGTCACTCCTTTGTTGAGGGCATAAGGAACGGCGGCCTTGATTTTGTCAAAGCCGCCGTAAATGAGTTTATGGCATGGCGATTATCTGCTGAACGACGGCTTTTTTTCTTTTGCCGTCGCCCGGCAGATAATTTCTCTATATAATGATTGTTCTGAGTTATCGGTAGTTAAATCTCACAGCGCCCACAATCTGAGCAGCCGTTGCAGATCAGCCGACTCCCACAAGACTTACAATTATATCGATAATGCGGAACATACAAAGCATCCTTTGGTATATCCATTCCAAAACGATCTGTCAGTTTCCACTGGATAGGTTTTCCCTCATAACTTATGCCGGATTTAAAGGCCATTTCGCTTTGCACCTGCTTCTTTGGCAAATGGTATAACCTGCCGTCTTTTATAAAATTTGTCCCTGTCTCGATAAAACAGAAAGTAATATCATGTGTCACGCACTCCGCACGGAGGTTTTTAACCCAATCAAAATCACAAGGGCTTGCTCCATCATAGTTCTCGCCGCCGCAAATGACCTGTTCAATCTGGCCGCTTCCAAGATACTGCACTAGGCTGACCGGGCCAATGAATGGTGCGCACATGATACCTTTATGTTTAAACGGCAGTGAAAGTAAAAGCGGAATCCGCTCATCCGCACGGCGCTGGTTTTCGCAGGAAACATTCAGCATAACATTTTCCCAGCCATCTCCCCAATCATCGGGAAGACAGTCTTTTACACGTTGCGGACGTTTTGTCAGCAGGAAAAATTTCACATCCGGACGCTGACGCATAATCTCCCATGCTTCGTTCCTCCAGGCATCAGCTTCCTCCAGAAAAAAATCAGAGGTCATGCAGACCCGGATCAGCTCGCCGCTCTGGATTTTATAGCCGCCGCTTCTTTTCTTTTGCAGAGGATAGTTGAAGCCTGATTTTGTTTTGAAAATATCCGAACCATCACGATTGCGCTGACGGTCGAGAAAATACATATAACAGTTCTGGCATCCTTCACTGCATTTTACGCAGCCATGCCAGGGATTCCATATATCGTGCATAATAGATGCCTCAGCTAAAGGGAAACAGGAAACGGTCAAATTTTTTCATATAGCCACTCGGATACTTCATCATATATACTCTGAACCAATTCCGGCTTATCTCTTCCTGGAAGCTGCGGATTTACTTCATATCCTTCTGCTTCCAGAGAATAAGACAGCGCGGCATAGCTGCTCCGGTATCTGTTAATTTTTTCTTTGTCCATAGAAATACCAGAAGCCGGATAAACCGGGATCAGGGCATCTTTGTCATAGATGGCCCGCATTCCTGCTATATACCAGCACCCATCCATCCGCTGCACCTGATAAATGATTTTACTGTCAGATTGAACTTCCATTTCTACGCCATTGATCTGTTTACGGATCTGAATTGTTGCGAGCATAATTGCAACAGCCCGGTCACCATTTAGCCAGATCAAGCTATTGTATATGCGGTGGGGAGCGTAATCTGCCATTCGGGAAGAGGCTTCGACAAAATCATATCCACTTCCCTCGAACCAGGAGATTTTCACATAGGAGTCTTTACAGTAACACTGTTTCATTTCATCCCATAGTGCGTTATCCCGGCAAAAACGCTCAAATTCAATCAGCTCTTTAATATCAAATTTGTCCTTAACCTCGGACATAGAACTTCCATAAGTTCTGGTTATAAAGCCCATTTTTTACCTCCATATTCTGCTGCCTGTCTTATGCAATAGCGGAAGGGGAACTATTTTCTGCCAGCAGATGTGAAAAGATTTCTCCGGCATCCCCGTTCATGCAGATCGCCTGTTTTTCAATCTCGCGGGGACAAAGTGCTTCGCCGTAGTTGAGGCAGGCATAAGTGGCTTTTTTGTTTGCCGCTGTCATCCGCCAGAATGGATACTTGATGATTCCAGGGTATAGTAATCAGCCTCCGTTCACTTTCTTACCAGAAGCTAATCAAGATGTTGTAATTTCACTTCTTTTGCTGTATGGTATCAAATTTATAGCCAACACCACGCACACTGATAATATAATCTGGAATATCGGAGGATATTTTGAGCCTTTTCCGCAACCGACTCATTATGTTATGGATTGCAGTAAGTCCATTTTCAACATATTCCTCACCCCACACATGGTAGGCTATGATTTCAAAGGTCATTACACGTTTTCGGTTCATAAGCAATAAGTAAAGAGTATTAAACTCCCTGGCTGACAAATCCACCTTTTTTCCTCGGACAGATACCTTCCTTTCTTCCAGACAAAAATACAGATCACCCTCGTGGATTTCTGTCAATGGCAATTCTACATCTGCCTGTGGGGTGGAAGTATGAGAAATGGCATATGAATTTTCAGCAGAAGTGCAATCCTGTTTATTCCTGGTAAGAACATAATGAGTTAATTCCCGCTGCTGCTCTGCATCAAGCAAAATAAACAATTTTTCCCCAATCTGTCTGCCGGGTTCTCCTAAATCCAAAACATCTAATTTCCCATGATCCACCACCTCCTTAAAAACTTTATGGCATCTTCAACTCACCGCATTTTTACCTATTTATCAAACAAATCTTCTCATTTAATCGCTGTTTTACTTCCAATTAAAGGTAAGAAAACCCATTTGATATGTAGAAACGAACTGTATCATAAATACTATCAACATTATTTTTGCATGTCTAAATTTATCTTTAATTAAAGTTAAGACGCATAATAAAATTCCAGCTAAGCCAATTATCCAATTAAATCCGACAATACAATTCAACTGTGTACTTCTAACAGTATAGTTTGAAATCCACTGTGACAATCCAATAATTCCGCTCGCTCCCAAAAACAAACCACACAAGGAAGAAATTTCCATTTTTATAGATAGTCTAACTTTTTTGAATAAGCGTCTTCCTATTCGGATACATAACACGGTTACCCAATAAAATATACAAAGGACATAGATCCCAACGCATAGAATCGTACCGGTAACTCCTGTCACTGCATCAGCAGGAATATAATCATGCGCCAAGCGAAAACTCATAGTACTAATGTCACCATCTTTTATCGAAAAAGCAATCACTTGTTCCTCTGGAATAGCATCGGCACAATAAAATTGATACTGATCTGTTTGTTCATAAATCTGTTCTTTCCCCATAAAAGGCATTTTGAGCAATAACTGACCATCCGCTATTGCTGATATTTGAATTGTCTGCATATGTCCTTGTATTTCTGCTACATTTCCCCATGAAGAACGTGCCGGTAAATAATCACCTTCAAAATCACAAAGTTTTTCCTTTGGACTTATTAAAGTTGAGGGTTGTATGGTAGATTGCTGTACAAGTGCTTCCATTATCTTTGAACAGAAACCCGTTTCCATTACATTGGTTAAAATTACAATGGCCCGTTCAGTTTCCGGCTCCACCCAAAATTGGGACTTAAATCCATATGTACCGCCTTCATGCCCTAAAATACCGGAATTATTTGGATATTGCCAGAATCCATGTGATAAACCTGCATTTGCCCCAAATGAACAATATGTTTCTGAAAACATTAGATTTTTTGTTTGTGCATCCTGAAACAGTATTGACGAAGTATCTGGCATTTTTGCCAATTCATTTGCATATTTCATTAAATCTAAAGATGTTCCGTTCATAGAACCAGCCGGATACATCCGAAATCGCATCCAGTCTTCGACTTGAAATGTTTCATTGTAAGCAGAAAAGGAATAACCTGTTGCCTTTTTCTCAATAATGGCAGAACAATCATTCCATTGCGGCCTAACAGCAGTCTGACTCATTGAAAGCGGAGATAAAATATGTTCATGGACATATTCAGCAAAATCTTGACCGCTAACTCGTTCTACAATCAACGCTGCCAAGGCAGCACCCCAGTTTGAATACGCACTAACAGTTCCAGGTTCAAACACCTGTTCTGGCTGATTTATAGACAAAACATCTTCTAACGATTGTTCCATATCGTTTTCCTGGTAACGTAAATCAAATAACTGTTCTGCAAACCCTGCCGTATGATTCATAAGATGTAACATTGTGATTGGAGTCTCATACTGTATATTTTTCAAAAACCCATCAGAAAGGTAGGTATGAATATCTTGGGATAAATCAATATGTCCAAGTTCAACCTGTTGCATTACACTTACCCACACGAAAGTTTTTGTAATAGATCCCCACTCAAAAACTGTAGAGCTCGGTTCAATCGGTATTTGTTGTTCAATATCTGCGTAACCGTACCCCTTCGCAAAAACTATATCGCCATGTTCAGAAATAATAATACTGGCTCCCGGAATAGTTTTACCGATATATTCTTCTGCAACCATATCTATTACCGTTTCATAATCATAGGTAGTTTCTTTTGCCATTACGGAATCAGGAAAAGCTAAACACAATGAAAGTAAAAGTAGAAATGATAAAATCTTTTTCATACATCCCTCCATTTTTTGCGTTGATTATAAAAACGAAAATCACAAATTTCTGCTCCACCTCCGATAGTTTTTGTTCGCCCCCATATTACACCGGGAATATTTCCATACACAACATCGTCACTTTCACAGAAAATAGAAACCAGCTCTGGAACACCATAATACTTTAACCTATCAACATAAAAGCACTCATGACAGTTCCATTCGATTCCAATATAATCATTTCGTTTCCATTCCATTTTCCAGCCCGGATCGCCAAACTCCATTCTAACTGATAAAGGACACATTTTTCTGAGTAGCGAAAAAAAGAACGGTAATCTTCCAACAGTCTGAAATATTTTTGACATTGGTCTTGCTGCTTCTAACACAGAACTTCGTATTACCTGAAAGGCTATTTCTTTTGAAAAACCTGCAGATAATATCACTTCATAAACAGCTACAGCAGGCAAAATAGACTGTCGCAAATGCTTTTCTAATACCGGATGGATCAACGTATTCTCAGCAAGCAATTTAGCATATCTATTTTCTGCTTTCTCCTGCAGCTCTAGCGAGTTTATTTCCTTTACAGCTTTAGAAAGTTTTGTTTTCTTAAGTAATTGTTTTCGTTCTGGCTTCAACCATTTCGCCCCCTATCACTTTTCAGCTTTTAGCACAAAGGTCGGAATAGCACGGTAGCGCAATGTCAAAAAAGGATTCCAATACCCCTCTTCTAAAAGAAAATCATATTCGATTGAATGGAACCCCAAATCCTCACAAACCTTTTTATCCCATTCAGGACGCTCTTGAAATGCTAATGGAAGCTGTCGCAAAGCCACCATCATTTCCTTATCATGGTAATGATCTTGGAACTCGCCATACCGTTTTATTAGTTCTTTTTCATCTTCCACAAACTGTTCTGCTGCTTCGCTAGTTCCTAATGGTATACACCAATTTGCATCCAAATTCATCAATGTTCCACCTGATTTAAGTAACCGGAACCATTCCTTATATGCTGTTACAGGTTCACTAAACAACCATGAAGCATGGCGAGAGACTACAGCATCAAACGTATCACTCGCCAACTCTGTATGTTCTGCATCTCGCTTCAAAAAAGTAATATATTCCGATAATCCATACTGCTCAGCAGTTACTTTTGCCTGTTCCAGCATATCTGAACTGTTGTCTATTGCTGTGACTTTCCACCCATTCTTAGCTAAAATAACTGACAAAAAACCAGTTCCACATCCTGTATCCAAAACTTTTTTACCTGGTATATTTCCTAAATATTTTTTCAAAAGTTTTTCCCACATCGATCCTGTTTCTTGAAGCTCCTGAATATGAAAATCATACATATAGGTTGCCTGTTCCGCCCATGTTTCTTCTGCTTTCATTATTTTCCACCTTTCTAAACATCACTAATAATCTTATAATGACAGTTCAAATTCCCACCGAAAATTGCAGCATGCCTGCATCAACTCCTTATCATGGGTGATGACCCCTATCGTTTTGCCTTCGGCTGCGGCTACTGTCAATACGGCAGCGATTTTTCGCATGTTTCCCCCGTCCAGCCCGGACGTGGGTTCATCGAAAAGCAGGATTTCCCTTCCGGATAACAAGCCGCAGGCGATAGAAAGTCTCTGCTTCTGGCCGCCAGAAAGGGCAGCCGGGTGTGTCTCCTTGTAGGCATACAACCCCAGTGTTTTCAACAATGTTCTGGCATGTTCCAGCCGCCCGGAGGAAGCATCGGAATGGAGCAGCAATTCCTCCGTGACGCTGGTGGTAAAAAACTGGGTTCCTGTGTCGTTGGAACTGTACCACACCACTTTTCTGCGCTTCCCGGCAGACAGCTTTTTTCCGCCGATATAAATTTCCCCACCGCTCTGCTTTTGCAGCCCCGCCAGAACCATGGCAAGGGTAGTTTTTCCCGCGCCGTTTCTGCCAGTCAGGGCGGTGATCTTCCCGGCGGGCAGAGAAAGATTCAGATTTTCAAAAATAAGGAGCTTTTTGCGCCTGCAGGTCAGATTCCGGCAGAAAAAATTTTCCTCCCCGGCGTTTGCAGGAACTCCCGGCAGGGAAGCCTCTGTTTCCGTGACTTCCCGCAGACCGTACCGCTTTCGTTCCTCCTCTGAAAGTTCCCTCATCTGCGCCGGCGTTTTTTCCCACTGGATGGTTCCTTCTGAAACATAGACGAAACGGTCGGCGATACCGCTTAGCCATGCCAGCCGGTGCTCCGCTATAATCAGGGTGTTTCCCTCGTCTTTCAATTTCCGAAGTATGCCCGCAAGCCTTGTAGCTCCCTCGCTGTCCAAGTTGGCCGTGGGTTCATCGCAGACATAGGTATGGGGGCGCAGTGCGTAGACCGACGCAACCGCCACCCGCTGTTTCTCGCCGCTGGACAGCACATCCAGAGGACGCGCCCGCAGGGTCTCCAATCCCATGGACACGATAGCCTCATCCGTGCGTTTCCGTATTTCCTGCTTCGCCATCCCATAATTTTCACAGGCAAAGGCAACCTCCCCCGCAAGTTCCGAGGAAAAAAACTGACTCTTGGGATCCTGAAATACGCTGCCAATCTCCTGTCCAATCTTCCAAGCGGGAAGAGAAGCAATCTCTGTATCGTTTATCCAGAGGTCACCCTTTTTCGTTCCCTGATAATAGGACGGAGCCAGACCGTTGAGCAGCCTTGTCAGCGTCGTTTTCCCGCCGCCGGACGGGCCTGTCAGCACGACACATTCCCCGTCGCAAACAGTAAGGTCAATCCCATGAACACCCTCTTCGCAGCCTTCATATTGAAATGACACATCCTTAAGAACAATCATATCCGTACACCTCCCGCAAAGAGAAATACCGCCGTCGCCCCAGTCCAGAGCGCCAGACAGATACCATCCAAGGCATCGGACCTCTTTCCATAATAGCTGCCCCGCTTTCCGGGACGCTCCGCCCCGCGGGCCACCGCAGAGACCGAAAGTTGATCGGCAATCTGCAGACAGCGCAGCAGCAAGGGGACAAGCACATACTCACAGGATGCCGCCGGATGCCCCGCAAGCTGGGTCGGCGTGGTCAGTCCCCGGTTGCGCATGGAAAGCCAGACACTCCGCAATTCCGACTTCATAGTCGGAAAAAAACGGAACATGACCAGCAGGCCCAGAATGACAGGACTCGGCGTGTGGATACGGGATAAAAAGGCTGCCAGCTCTCCGGGCGGCGTGGTAATCAGATCCCATGATACCAGAAACACCGGCGTCAGGTTCCAGAACATCAGCACATAAAATTCCGAAAATACCGCCGGATGGAAATCGTGGAACCGGATCAAGTACAACAGAATCCCAAGCGCTGCGTAGAAAGCTGCCATGGAGCGCAGGAAACGCCAGTTTCGCTGCACTCCCAGATAAATGAATCCCGCGACTGTCAGAACGCAGGTCAGTAAGGTATCGGCAGTCAGGGATATGCCGATGATCGTACAGGCCAGCGCCCACAGCTTCACCGGGACGGCAAGATTCCTGCGGCCCATCAGAGGACTCCCGCTTTTTTGAAATGCTTGTTCACCAGCTTCCCGCCCACCAGGCTACCGAGGAAGCCGCCAAGCACGGTAAAGAGGATGATGAACGCAAGCCACCCCGGGGAGGTATAATAACGGACAAAGGAATCAATGTAGCTTTGCTCCATGCCGCTGGAGAGGGCAAAGGCTTCGTAGGTATCCCAGAAAAACCAGATCGGCAGAAGATTCACGCCGTTGTACAACAGGCTTGCCACCGACCAGGCCGCCGTCATTTTCTTTTTTGATTTCCAGCCATCCCTCCAAAGAATCGCCTCACAGATGATCCCCACCACAATGTAATACGGCAGCAGATACCAGTTTCCCATGATGAGGAACACAAGCCCCAGTATAGTCATGTAAATCAGCGTCACGAAACGCTTATGTACCCGGCTTACCATGAGAAAATAAACTGGGGCGCACAAAAACATGGTAAAGCCCACCGACAGCACCATGCTGACAAAATCGTTTGCCATGCAGACCATATTCACAATAAGTTGTATGACGATGAGCAGCACCGTAAGCAGCACCGTGGTGATTACATCCCTGACATTCCATTTCTGCGTTGTTTTCATTGAAATTTCCTCCTGATCTTTCTTTTAATCATTTGCCTGCAGCTTTTCTTTTCTTCCAAGGTTCCAGCCGATTGCCGTCTCCCGCATCTGAATAAAACGGCGGTACAGCCCCTGTTCTTCCATCAGTTCCCTGTGCGTGCCGCACTGGACAATCCGGCCCTTATCCAAAACAAGAATCTGGTCGGCATTCCGGACTGTGGAGAGCCTGTGGGCAATCATAATGATCGTCTTGTCTTTTGTCAGCTCCGCAATCGCCGCCTGCAGTTCCCGCTCATTCTCCGGGTCCACACTGGCGGTGGCTTCGTCTAAAATGATAATCGGCGCATCCTTTAAGATGGCCCGGGCAATAGAAATGCGCTGGCGCTCCCCACCGGAAAGGGAGGCACCACCCTCGCCCACAAGGGTATGGTAGCCTTCCGGCAATGCCGATATAAACTCATGGCAGCACGCCTTTTTCGCCGCCTCGATCACATCTTCCCGGGTGGCGTCCGGCCTGCCGAATTTGATGTTGTTTTCAATGGTATCCTCAAAAAGATAAACATTCTGGAACACAATGGAAAAATTTTTCAGCAGGCTGTCGCAGGTAAAATCTTTTACATCATGTCCGCCCACACAGATTTTCCCTTCCTGCACATCCCAAAAACGGGCAATGAGGCTTACAAGGGTCGTTTTGCCGGAGCCGGAAGGCCCTACAATGGCGCAGGTTGTTTTTTCAGGAATGATCGCGCTTACATCCTGCAGCACATTTTCCTGTCCGTAGGCAAAGGAAACGTGGGCAAGCTCAATGTCATAGTGATCCAGTGGAATATCCCCGCCATGTTCATCCAGTACCGGCGTATCCATAACGGCCTCCATACGGTCCAGGGAGGCATCGATGACACGGGCAACGGAGGCCATACTTCCCACTAGCTCCACACTGGAGTAGATCATAAAACTTGACACCAGCAGAAGCAGGCACTTGACCGGTGTGATCTCACCGCCCAGCAGCAGATAAGGAGCAACGACTAAGATTGCGGATTTTGCCAGCTTGAAGATCGTCTGATAAACGCCGGTCAGCGAGGAAAAGACACTTTCCAGAATGATGTTGGCGTCCGCACTTTCCCCGATTGCCTGATTGACCGCTTTTCCCGACATTTCTCCCAATCCAAAGGCTTTCACGACGCCCATTCCCTGGATATATTCCAGAAAACCCGTCACAAGATTCGCCTGTGCGGCCTGCCGTCTGGGAGACAGCCTTTTACCTGCTTTCTGGATTCCCCCATAGACCAGCATAGAAACGGCCAGCCCCGCAAACATCAAAAGTCCGATATGCCATTCATAAAAAAGCAGCCAAACGCCTATGACAAGGGCATGGATAAAGCCTCCCGCTACTTTTTCCAGAACCATGACGGCGTTACTCTCAATATCTCCAAGTGTGGTCGTCACGGCGGCTACGATCTCACCCAGCCGGTTTTCATTGAAATACCCCATAGGAACATGTTTCATATGTTCGCCGATTTCCAGCCGTTTTTCCGAACACATGGAAAAGCTGCCAAGCGTTCTCCTGATACAGGATAGGTTATTAAAAAAGATCCGTCCGGCAATGCTTACCACCATAATGGCAAGGGATACCCAGATGGCGGAAACCGGCATGACGCCGCCCTCCGCCACTGAAAGCAGCCCTGAAAGTACCGTAAGGATCGCCATGATGGGCATCATCTCAAAAACAGAATCCAGCAGATTGAAGACAAAAGAAGCAATCAAATTCTTTCGCTGTTTTCCCGAAAATTCCAGCAGTCGTTTCATCAGTTGAATCATACAGGTGCCTCCTCTCCCATATCTTTCGCGCTGATATGCGCGGTCCACAGCTCTCTGTAAAGAGAATTGTTCCTTAACAGCTCTTCGTGCGTTCCCTGGCCTTTGATGCACCCTTGATCCATTACCAGTATCTTATCTGCGCCCACGATGGTAGAAAGACGGTGGGCAATGACAATCAACGTTTTCCCTTTTACCAGTTCATTGATCGATGCCTGAATAACAGCCTCATTCTCCGGGTCGGTAAATGCGGTAGCCTCATCCAGTACCACCACGGGGCTGTTTTTTAAGATTGCCCTGGCAATGGCAATGCGCTGGCGCTCCCCACCGGACAGGCTCCCGCCGCCGTCTCCCACCAGCGTATCATATCCCTTCGGCAGGGCAGAAATAAATTCATGGCAGCTCGCCTGCTTTGCGGCGCTTACAATTTCTTCGTCCGTCGCCCCCGGTTTCCCCATGCGGATATTTTCCTTCACGGACAGATGAAACAGAAAATTGTCCTGGGACACATAAGCCACGGTATCCATGACCTGCGATAAGGGAATATTCCGCACGTCCATGCCGCCAATCTGTACTTCTCCGCTGTCCGCCTCCCAGAAAGAAGCGATGAGGCGCGCCGCCGTTGACTTGCCTGAGCCGGAGGGTCCCACAATCGCCGTCATCCCACCCGGTACGGCATCAAAGCTAATCTGGTGCAATACCTCCGTATTTCCATATCCGAAGCAAACATTCCGGAAAGATATATGAGAATTAGGAAGTGTTACCCGTTCCTCCGGCCGTTGCATTTCCTCTGTTTCCAAAAGCCCGGCAATCTCTTTAACCGTGGAATCCACCATGGCAAGACTGTCCGTATATTGCAGTGCCTGGATCAGTGGCTTGACTAATCCAAGGGCGAGGATCACACAGGTAATCAAAACCGGCGTTTCCAGGCTGCCCTGTATATACAGATAGGCACCTAAAGGCAATACGCCCAGCAGACAGGACGGCATAATAGAAATACCCGCCACATAAAAGCTGTTGGTCTGCTTAAACCAGGTCGTCTTTGCCGCTTCATTTTCTGTTACAGCATCCATATACCTGCCATAAGAGGCAGTGCTCTGGTTAAAAGCTTTGATGACTTCAATGCCGCCGATATATTCCACAATGGCGGCATCCATATTTTTCCCCGCAGTCAGTACACGGTCATACCGCTTTGCATAGTCCTTCATCATCCCCATGTAGCACACAAGACCAATAGGGATTGTAATCAGCGAAATCAAGGCAATGCGCCAGTCCAGGATAAAAAGATATACCATCATCAGAAGCGGGACAAGAATATTCGCTGTCAGCTCCGGTATCATGTGTGCCAGCGGCAGCTCCAGCTTTTCCACCGTATCCACCAGCAGGGTCTTGAATTTACCGGAAGGTGTATCCAGAATATAACCCATGGGCACACGGGAGAGCTTCGCTGTTAATTCCGTCCGGATATTCTTTAAAATCGTAAAAGCCGAGCGATGGCTGAGTATGGTAGAAACCGTTCCAAACCAGGTGCTCCCCAGATAGCCCAGAAGTGCGGCAAGCGCCCAGAAACCAATGGGGATAAGGTCATAATTTTGACCGCATATCTGGATCACAATCTGTGAAACCGCAAAATAGGGTACAATCCCGCACACAGAGCCAAGTACCGCCAGTAAGACAGAGGCTGCCATTTTCCCTTTGCACTGTGTTGCAAACCGCAGGACCCAACTGAATGTGTTATTTTTTTCCTGTTCCATTTCCTGCTCCTTTCATTTTTTCTAAAACCGTTCCGCGCATGGTTCCGGATAAATCATCTGATATTTTCCCATCCTCTAAGACCAGCACACGAGAGCAAATCGTCTGGATAAATTCATAATCATGGGTAATAATCAGCAGTATCTTCCCCTGTGCGGACAATTCTTTTGCAAGCCTCCCCACCTCCTGCATACTTTTTAAATCAAGCCCACTGGTGGGTTCGTCAAAAATCAATAACTCCTTTTCGCAAAGTAGACTGACCGCTACGGCAAGGCGCTGCTTTTGTCCCCCCGAAAGGGAGAGAGGGTGCCGGTCTTTGAAATCCAACAGATCAAGCCATTCAAGTGCCTTTTCAACGGCTGCGGTGTCTGGGGCTTTCACACCAAGCAAACACTCAGCTTCTACGCTGTCCGTAAACAGTTGATGCCCCACATCTTGCATAACCATGTAAGAACACTTTCTCCGCTGTTTCTCCGCGAGAGCCTTTCCCTGCAGCAATACAGTCCCACTATCATTTTTTTGTAATCCGCACAAGACACGGGCAAGCGTTGTTTTTCCCACACCGTTTTTCCCAACAACAGCAATGACTTCTCCGCCATGAGCAGTAAAACTCAGATCTTGAAAGATTGTCTGTTTTCCAAGACGGACTGATATTCCCTGCACTTCTAACTCATTACTGCTTGTTTTTGGAGCGATAGCAGTTTTCTTTACATGAGACAGGTTTCTGCACCGAAGCCCCATGGCAAGAATCTCACTTTCAGGCAATGCCTGAAAATCGGTAAGCGTCATATCCTTCAGAATTTTCCCTCCGTGCATATAAACAACACGATCTGCAACATCCATCAGATACCAGAGCCTGTGTTCCGCAATAATAATCGTTTTTCCCTGCGCTTTCACTCTTTGAAGCAGATCAGTCAGCTCTTCAATGGCTCCCATATCCAAATTAGAGGATGGTTCGTCTAAGACAAAGATTTCTGACTCCGTTGCATAAACAGAAGCAAAAGCGATCTTCTGTTTCTCACCGCCTGAAAGTTCAAAAATATTTCTTTTACGGAGTGCAGACAAATTTAATTCACGGCTGGTTTTCTCAAGGCACATTTTTAATTTCTCTTGTGGTAAGGCTCGATTCTCCAAACCAAACACAATCTCACTGTCTGTATCTGTATTAAAAAACTGTGTGCGTGGGTTCTGAAAAACAGAGCCTACATAGTCTGAAATATCCGCAATATCTGTTTTCGTTACATCCAGCCCACATACAGAAATTTCACCTGACAGTTCTCCACTGAAAAAATGTGGAATAAGCCCGTTAATCAAGCGTGTAATTGTAGTCTTTCCACAGCCGCTTTCCCCGCACAGCAAAACACATTGCCCTTTGGGAATCTCAAGAGAAACATTATGCAGCCCATTATTCTCCTGCCCGTCATAAGAAAAGGAAACGTTTTTTAAAGAAATCATCAGAACCACCCCTTTCCATTTGCCAGGAACGCAAGAAGAATCACGGTTATATACGCAACCAAAACCAGCATATCCATCACATGAAAACGAACGGTCTCCATGCAGGTACGTCTTTGTACATGATCAATGCCTCTTGTAATGGCTGCCTGTGTAATTTCATCCGATATTTTAGAAGCAGATACCAGCATGGGGACATAAACATACTCCATCGTCCGCATAGGATGGCGGAGAATCCCTGCGGCTGTTACAGGTATTCCCCGCAGAGCCATTGCATCCTTAATCGAATTCCATTCTTCCCCCATCGTAGGAAAATACCTCAGAGTGATAGAAAGAGAAATCGTGAACCCTTTCGGCAAGCGGAGCTTTCCAACCGCAGCTAAAAATTCGCTGACACGCGTGGTAGAAATAAGCAGACTCCCTAACATAAAACAGGGGATCAGCTTGCGAATGTAAACTGCAAACATATAAATAATGCCGCCAGCACTCACTGGCAATAAAGGAACAAGCCAAAGCTGAATTGCCAGTAAGGCAAGAAACAATGCTGCATATTTTAAAGACGTATAAATCTTCTTTGTACTGAGCAACAGTAAAAAAGGTAATGCAGCAAAAATACACTCAATCGTAATACTCCCGTTCAGAAAGACGGAAATACTGGTTATAGCTAAAATAAGTAATTTTGTGCGGGGATCTATCTTCATTTAAACAATCCCCGCCTTTTCAAAATGCTTTTTCAACAGTTTTTTGCCAATAAAGCCGCCAATGAAAGCACAGAGAATTGTCCCAATCAGCATCGCCGGGATGGCCCACCAGTTTGCGCCAATAGAATCAATTACACCAGCGAAAGAAGATACATCTCCTTTTTTGCTCATAAACTCGTCAAACTGCGCAGGCATAATAGCCATTGGAACATAGGCTCCCATAGGAGATAACGCAAATAAGCAATAAGCCGTCATATTTCTTTTAAAAGATTTAAATCCACCGGACGCGCAGATAAAATCTGCGATAATACCTAACACCACAAAAAATGCTGACATCATCCAGAACATCCCGGTAATGAACAAAAGAATACCCGAAATAATTCCAAGAATTGTGATAGCCCCTCTTTTAGGAATTTTTGCTATATAGAGCATAAATACGGTTCCTGTAAACAAAGCTACGATCATTGGCATGAACGGGAAAGTAATGGGCGTCATCTGCGCAATTCCACCGATGATAAATGCGACAGCCGAATAAATAAGCGAGAAGATACCGACGGAAATAAAATCCCGTGTTTGCAGTTTCTGTGATTTTTTGTTCATGATAATAACCTCCTGATTTTTTAGTTAGGTGAAGCTAACCTTTAGAGTGAAAATTAAGGCTCATTTGAGCCTTAACATGCCTTCCCAGCCGCAGTTAAAGAAAGTGGCAAGCTCATTTACATATTGAATTGCGTGTTCTCTCGTCATATCATGAGCCACCGTTTCAAAAACAGCGGTGAAATAGGCGCTTGTAATCATGTGGTGAAGTTCACGGCTGACAGTCCCCTCCAGCTTACCAAGCTGTCGAAGCCGTTCATAATAAAGTTCTGTCTGGGTAACTTCAATTTCTACCAGATCATGAATATAACTGGAGTACTTTGTTCCTTCGGAACAGCATATCACCAATTTGAAAGCATCAAAATTGTCGTAGATAAAATTGATAAAATGATTTAAATAATCTGTTGATAATTCTCTGCTTTGAGCCGCTTTATCCTCCGGAATCAACTCGAAATGTGCCTGCTGCGCCGCCTTGAACTGCTCCATCAGACCATCTGCAGGCTCGGAGACCAGCGCCTCAAAAAGCGCTGCTTTGTCCGGATAATATCCATAAAACGCCCCCTGAGTAAAGTCAGCTTCCTTAACGATACCGCGCAGGGAGGCCCCCCTAAAACCTTTAGCAAGAAACTCTTTTTTCCCAATTTCCAATATTTTATTTTGGGTTGCAGAACACTCCGTCATAAAACCACTCTCCTTATAGCAACCATATAGCATACCCGAACAGCATATCAGTGATATATATCGCTGATATATACCACTGATATAATAGCAGGTAGCATTTGAAATGTCAAGTTCATTTTTTCAAAAAAGAAGTTCGCGCAAGCAATGCTTGTGGCTATCCAGATAGCCCCACGCGCTTGTTGAGGGAAGTCCCCCAAGCCCCCTTGGAACACAGATTTTCAATCTGTGGCTGCGCGTTTTTGCAAACGCTTTTGACCGCGACCAGCTCACCGCTGGCCGTGGTCTTTTTCTTTCTGTTGCGGCTCGGTCTGCTCCATCGCCAGGACCCGATCCACGTTGTTCTTGACCGTCAGCAGCTCCCGCATGGCGGCGCGGGCCTGCCGGTACTCGGCGTAGGCCGTTTTCTTATCCGCCAGCAGCTTGGCATACTCGGTCTGAAGCTCCTTGATGGTGGGCAGCTTCTTCACATTCAGCTCGTTGAAGGCTTCCTTGGCGGCCTGGTGCAGCAAGATTTCCTCCTCATGTTCCTGCCGGAATTTCCTTGAATACCCGGCCTTGCGGTAGGCCACATAGGTCTCGCGGGTTTTGGCGTAGTTGACGATGTGGGTGCGCAGCACGGCAATCTCGGCCATGCGCTTCTCGGCGGCCTTAATCTGATCGGACAGCGCATGGTAATGGGCCGTTGCCTCTGCTGTTTTTGTTTCCAGATCGGCATAATCCAGCAGCCCGTGTTCGGACAGGTAGTTGAGGGTCTGCGCCATCTGTTTGAGGTTGAACACCTTGGCCCAGCGGGCGTACCCGGCACCTTTCCCGGCCTGCAATTTTGCCTGGATGTCCACCAGCAGATTGACCCTGGGCGGGGCGGCCTGCGGGACGGCTTGCTTGCGGGGCGTATGCTCTTTCTGGCCGGAGAGGACCGCCAGCAAATCGTCCAGTGTGTAGCCGTCGCCCAGCCGGTCAAAGCGGACGTTGTTGCCCCAGCCCTCTGCGCTGATGGAGATGGTTTTGCCGCGCCGGTGAACGGTAAAGCCGTCCTGCTCCAGCAGGCGCAGCAGCTCCTCCAGGCTGGCCGGTTTCTGTGCCAGCGCCCGGTCGATGGCCTGGCGCAACAGCTCCTTGTGGGAGGGCTTGGCCGCATCGCCCAGCCATTTGTTGTAGCTCTGGCCGCGCCGCTTGGGTGCCTCTACAATGGAGTAGCCGTTCTCAATGCAGATGGTGTCGCTCAGACGGTGGACGGCGCGGGTGCTGCCCCAAAAGTTGCGGAACTTGCGGTCACACTCCAGCGTGGTGGAGTTCCATATAATATGGTTGTGGACGTGAGCCTTGTCGATGTGGGTGCAGACGATGAAAGCGTGCCTGCCCTTGGTGAATCGCCGGGCCAGCTCCACGCCAAGCCGGTTGGCTTCCTCCGGCGTGATCTCGCCCGGCACAAAGGACTGCCGCAGGTGGTAGGCGATCACATCGTCCGCACCGCGCACCCGGCCGGTGCGGGCGACGTAGGTCTGCTTGTCCAGCAGGAACTGCGCATCAGCCACGCGGCTGTCACATTGGTAGCTGGTGATGAGCCTGCCGTGGTCGGTCTTTTCTGGATTTTTTACATAGTCGATGATGTCACTGATGGCCTTGCCGACCGTGCGGCCCTTGCCAGCGTGCAGCGGCATGATGCGGGTGGTGGCCATGTGGGTGCCCTCCTTCCTCAAAAATTAAGATAGCAACAGGCAAAAGAAAAAGGACGGCTCTGTAAAAGCTGTCCTTGTTTCATTGAGCTTGGTCTATATTCGATTGCTGCTGCGTTTTCAGTTCTGCGATCCGCTTGCTGTCTATAAAGTGGGTCGCGTACCACTTTTCAACTTCCGGGTTACCGCTTTTGCTGAACCGCAGCGGGATAACCGGCTTATGCCCCTGGCCGGTTTTCTTCTTCACGCCCCATCGCTTGTAGTAACAGAAAGAAGGCTTTAAGCCAGTTTTCTGTGCATACACCCGCATCTGGTGCATGATGAAAGACAGCTTTCGCAAATTGACCGTGCAGACCCGTTCGAGGTAATCTACCTTTCCGAACCGCCAATCCTCATACTTTTGCTTTGGCAGGACGCCAATGTCCATCAACACATCTACCGGGGCGGCGTAACCTCGCCGCTGGCATTGGTGGTAGACCGACGAATGAACTTTCCCAATCAGCTCTTTCTCATTCATGGGCAGAACCATCATTTTTCTCATGCCAGTTTTTTAAGACAGCTTCCACCTGGGCGATCAGCTGCTCCTTGTCCGGCATATAGAGAACATAGCTTGATGATGGTCTCCTGCATCCGCTGGGGCGTATAGCTCCGGGGAAAATATTTGCGCAGGGTGTCGCTGGTGAAGGTGATCTTGTCCAGGTCGCTTTTCTTTTCTTCCCCCATGATGACCCGCATCATGTCGAGGGTCAGGTGCCCCTCCTGGCTGTACTTTTTCAGCCGCTGGGCCTGGGAAAGCGACGGCGTGGCCTGTTCGCTGTCCATCGCGTCCAGCAAATCCACCTGTTCCTCTTTTTTGAGGAAGGACAGCTCGTAGGCCGGGTTGAAGGCGATTTTCTTCTCGTCCACCATGTCCAGCAGTTCGGGAATTAGCTCGGTGAGGCGGATATAACGAAAAATCTGGTTTTTACTCTGGCCGACCTGTTCAGCCAATACCTCGCTCGACTTCTTCCCAAAATCGTTCCCAACTTGGGAACAATTTTCTTTGGACGGTCTGCCAGCTTGTCGCTTCATAGCTTCCAGCTTCATCTTGTAGGCAAAAGCCCTTTCACTGGGGAGCAGGCTTTCCCGCTGCAAATTGCTGTCAACCATGATGATGGTGGCCTGGTCATCGTCCAGGTCGCGGACAATCACCGGCATGGTTTCTTTACCCGCCAGCTCGCTGGCCCGGTGCCGCCGGTGCCCGGCAACCAGCTCATAGCCGCCATTAGGGTCCGGGCGGGCAATGGCCGGGACCAGTACGCCGTACTGCCGGATGCTGTCGGCGGTCTCCATCATGGCCTCATCGTCCTTGACCTTAAAGGGGTGATCCTTGAATGGGTGCAGCTCCGACAAGGGAATTTCCATGACTTTTTCACGCTGGGCGTCGGCGCGGCTTTCCTCGGTGGAAAACAGGTCATCGACCGAGGCCAGCTCTACTTTTTTCGCGCTGCTTTTCAAGTTTCAACACCTCCTTCGTCAGATTTCGGTAGCCTTCGGCCACCTTGCCGCCGGGATCGTGGGCGAAGATGCTCTTGCCCTCGGCGCTGGTCTCCTTGGCCCGGACCGAGTGGGGTATCTCGGTGCCGAACACCTTGATCTTGCTGCCGTAGGTCTCCCGCAGCAGGGCGGCGATCTCTTTCGCAAAATTGGTTCGGCTGTCCACCATCGTCAGCAGGATGCCGTCGATCTGGAGCTTGGGGTTCAGCTGCCGCTTGACCTTGCTGATGGTGGACAGCAGTTGTTCCAGGCCCTTGGCAGGCAGATACTCCGCCTGGACGGGGACTATGATCCTGTTGGCTGCCGCCAGTGCATTGACTGTGAGCATTCCCAGGGAAGGCTGGCAGTCGATGAGGATATGGGAATACTGTCCCTTCACGGTGTCCAGATACTGCCGTAAGACGGTCTCGCGGCTCATGGCGTTTACCAGCGATACCTCCATGCCGGACAGCTGGATGTCAGCAGGTATGAGGTCCACGCCCTCCGGGTGGTGCAGGATGCCCTCGCCGGGTTTGATAGGCTCGTCCATCAGGATGCGGCCCATCGCGTCGGACAGGGTAAAGGGCAGCTTGTCCGGCTGCGGGTTGCCCAGGCTGATGGTAAGGCTGGCCTGGGGATCGGCGTCCACCAGCAGCACCTTCTTCCCGGCCTGGACTAGCCCGATGCCCAAGTTCGCGCAGGTGGTCGTTTTGCCGACGCCGCCCTTCTGGTTGGCGACGGCAATGATTTGTGCGTTCATCGTATTTCACCTCGTTTCTGTTTGTCGTGTTTGGTTCTGGAAATAGAAAAAGCCGCCACTACTTTCTTGAAAAAAAGAGTGACGGCTTTTTCTGATCCCGGAACGTCGGTTCCCGGAAATGCAAAAAGCGCCCAGCAGGAACGCTGAACGCTTTCGCAATAAAATCATATTCATTTGTTCAGATTTGGTCAAACTCTGCCAAACCGATTTTGCATAAAATTTCAGAGGGGCAAAAAAGCAAAAATGACCTCATGGGAGGGTGCAGGGGCAAAAAAGTTGTCCTATAATTTAACCCATTAGCCCTCATTTTAGGGGTGGTTGTCCTTAATTTAACCCATAAAAAATGGTTCAAAACGGGTCAGACTATGCCAAAGCAGGGCAAACAATCTGAAAAGGAAAAACCCCGAAAACCGCATGGTTTCGGGGTTTTTGAGCTGTTTTGAATTGAAATCAGCGCTTGCTGAACTGAGGCGCGCGACGGGCGGCTTTGAGGCCGTATTTCTTTCTTTCCTTCATTCTCGGGTCACGAGTGAGGAATCCGGCTTTCTTAAGCGCGGGGCGAAGCTCCTCATCAGCCTGGAGAAGAGCTCTTGAAATTCCGTGACGGATAGCGCCGGCCTGACCGGTAACTCCGCCGCCGGTAACGCGGCAAACAACATCGAACTTGCCGATATTATCTGTAAGAGCGAGAGGCTGGCGAACGATAAGCTTAAGTGTTTCAAGACCGAAATACTCATCTATATCACGATCGTTAATAGTGATTTTACCGGTACCGTTATAAACGCGAACGCGGGCAACAGAACTTTTTCTTCTGCCGGTGCCGTAAAAATAAGGCTTTCCTTCAAACATTGTTTCTGTCTCCCTTCTTAAAATTCAATCTTTTCGGGCTTCTGGGCAACCTGATCAAACTTCTCGCCTTTATAGATGTGAAGTCTGGTAAGAGCCTTGCGGCCGATAGTGGTATCGGGAACCATTCCCTTAACTGCAAGCTCAACTGCGAGCTCCGGCTTGGTGTTCATAAGTGTAGCGTATTTAACTTCCTTAAGTCCGCCGATGAAGCCGGTATGACGGCGGTAAAATTTCTTTTCAAGTTTCTTTCCTGTTAAAACTGCTTTTTCAGCATTGATTACAACAACGTGATCGCCGCAATCAACATGGGGAGTAAACTCCGGCTTGCCTTTTCCGCGAAGAAGATCGGCAACCTTTACAGCGGTGCGGCCGAGCGGTCTGTCGGCAGCGTCCACAATATACCATTTACGCTGAACTTCAGCAGGTTTTGCCATAAATGTTGACATTTCATAAACCTCCAAATAATTCTAAATACGAAATTTTTTCGCACTTTCAGCCCGATTATCATACCACAGCGGAATTTAATTGTCAACACTTATTTTCAAAAAAATAAACTGTCAATCCTTAAACTCGTTTTTTCTTCGTTTTTCTCGTGTTTTCTCTTAAATGCTCACTTTCTATTTTTTGAATTGAATTTAGGGAAATACTGTGTTATTATATAATGTATCTACTAAGAAATTTTGGGGATGTTTTTTTGAAAGCTTTGGCTGTCGGAGATGTGTGCTCGCTCGGTGCCTGCGAATTTTTATTAAAAAGATTACCTGTTCTTAAAAAAGAGCTTGAAGCCGATCTTGTTATAGTAAACGGTGAAAATTCAGCCGAAAATAACGGAATAACCAAAAACAGCGCAGAGCTTATTTTTGCCGCAGGTGCGGATGTGATAACCGGCGGCAACCATACTCTCAGAAATAAAGATATTTACCCCTATCTTGATGAAAACCCATTTCTTTTGCGCCCGGATAATATAAAATCGGAATACGGAAGCGGATATTGCCTTATCGATAAGGGCAGATTCAGCGCGGCGGTTATAAATCTCTGCGGATGCATTTTTATGGATAGATGCGAAGCCGATAATTTTATAATAGCGGCAGACGAGCTTATAAAAAAAGCCAAAGCAGGCGGCGCAAGATATATTTTTATCGATTTTCACGCCGAAGCTACAAGCGAGAAAAAGGCGCTCGGATTTTATCTTGACGGTAAAGTAAGCGCCGTTTTCGGAACTCACACGCATATTATGACTGCCGATTCACAGATACTGCCGCAAGGCACCGGATATATTACGGATCTCGGTATGACGGGACCTGAAAATTCCGTTTTGGGAGTAAAGACCGATATAATTATCAATCGGCTCAAAAATAAAGATATGTCGAAATTTGAATTCGCAGAGGGTAAAAATATTCTTTGCGGCTGTGTTTTTGAATGTGACGATTCGGGACTTTGCAAAAGTATAAAACCTATTATAGACCGGGAATAAAGAGTAAACGGAGTGGAAAAAATGAAAAAGCGCAGATTTGCAGCGGTGATTTTAGCTGTGATGTTTCTTGCTTTAAACTGCGGATGTAAAAATAAAAATTCATCGGGGCCCTCCGCTTCAAGCTCGAAAAAATCGGAGGAAACATCCGTCACAGCGGAGCTTTTGTGCAATTTCAGCGACAGCTTTGATCCGTTTACCGCTGCGACGGAGCTAAACCGAAGACTTTCTAAGCTTTTATACGATCCTCTTATAAAGGTCGATAAAAATTTTGATCCTTATTATTGCCTTGCTTCAAGCGCGGAGGTAAAGGATAAGGAATGCACGGTGAAAATAAAAAGCGCCGCTTTTACAGACGGTTCGAATGTAACTGCCGAAGATATTATATACTCTTACGAGGCGGCTAAAAATTCCGCGGCTTACGGTCCCCAGCTTTATGAAGTTACAGGCGCAAAAGCGGCAAGCTCGGACACGGTGGTTTTTTCGCTTTCGAGGTATGACCGATATTTTGTAAATCTGCTTGATTTTCCGATAATTAAAAAGAATTCCGATAAATCCGCCGATTCCGACGGGGTTATCATTCCGCCTGTCGGTAGCGGAAGATATAAAGCCGATACTGAGAATATGTGCTTCATTCAGAACGAAGCATATTTCGGAGAAAAGGGAGAGATAAAAAAAATAAAGCTTATAAATACTCCCGATTTTGAATCCGAATCGCATTATGTGGAAATCGGAGCCTGCGATATTTATTATGCCGACCTTTCTGACGGCAATATTGTAAGAATGAGCGGTAAAAGGTGCGATCTAAACCTCAATAATCTTGTTTATATCGGTATCAACGGCAATAACGAAGCGCTTAAAAATTCATATCTGCGGTATGCCATATCTTCGGCTATCGACAGAAAAGCCGTGTGCTCGCAGTCATATTATACCAACGCTTTGCCGGCAAAAGGTTTTTTCCACCCCGATTTTGAGCCTACAAAGGCATTGCAGACAATTAATTTTTCGTCCGATCTAGAAATAACTGTTGAGAATCTTGCAAAGATAGGTTATAATAGTTTAGATGAATCCGGTTACAGAGTAAATTCTGCCGGAAGACATATTACTTTGAGTCTTCTCGTGAATTCGGAAAACGCTTCACGAAAAGCGGCGGCCTCTCAGATAGCCGATCAGCTTAAAGAGGCGGGAATTGAAATTAAGGTAATAGAAAAAAGCTATGCCGAATACACAGCCGATCTTGCGGCCGGATCATTTGATCTTTATTTAGGAGAAATAAAGATTCTTAAAAATATGGATCTTTCTCCGCTTGTTATTTCCGGCGGATCCGCGGCTTTCGGAGTGGTAAATCCCGAAAAGCCCGAAGAAAGCGGCGAGGACACGGATAAACCGGCTGTTTCTATAGAAGACGCTTATAACGGATATTTTGCCGGCACTTATTCCGCAGCTGACCTTGAAAGTATCCTTTTAACGCAAATGCCTCAGATCCCCATATGCTATAGAAATGGAATTTTATTTTTTGATTCGGATATAAAAAGCGGAGTCAGGGCAACTGAAAGCGATATATATTTTTCCATAGAAAAATATAAATATAAAAAATAATTCAGGAGGATTTTATATGATAATTTTTGAAACAATTAACGGCAGAATAGAGATTTCTCAGGAATACCTTTCAAAGCTTATCGGCCACGCGGTCACTTCCTGCTACGGCGTAGTAGGTATGGCGCCGAGTACAAACAAGCAAAAACTGTTTAAACTTATTTCAAAGGATAATTCGCTCGATACCGGAATTAAAGTTACCGGCGACAGCGACCTTATAGATGTTGAGCTTCATATTATCGTTACTTACGGAATGAATATTAACGCCATTGCCGCAAGTATAACCGAAAAGGTTAAATATGTTGTAAAAACAAATACCGGAATCGATGTAGATAAGGTCGTCGTAAGAGTTGACGATATCAAAGAATAATTTTAAGCCTGAATTTCAGGTTAAGGAGTGTTTCACTTTTGTTAGACGGTAACATACTGCGCGACGCGATAATTTCCGCCGCAAATAATCTTTCAAATAACAGAAAAAGGGTAGACGACCTTAATGTTTTCCCCGTACCTGACGGCGATACGGGTACAAATATGTCGATGACTCTTTCGAATGCCGTAAGAGAGCTTGAAAAAACGCAGAACGCCACTGCAGGCGAAGTTGCTAAAATAAATGCCTCTGCATTGCTCCGCGGAGCAAGAGGAAATTCGGGCGTTATAACTTCTTTGCTTTTCAGAGGATTTTCAAAAGGAATAGCAAAGGATGAGTTTGTAACCGCTCAAAATCTTGCCGCGGCATTTAAGCTCGGAGTAGAGGCGGCTTATAAAGCGGTTATGAAACCCACCGAGGGCACTATTTTAACTGTTGCCCGAGTTGCAAGCGAAAAAGCCGAAGAGGCTCTAAATGCCGGAAGTGACGAAATAGGAGTTTTTGAGGCGGCAATCGGGGGAGCAAAGGTTGCACTTGAAAATACCCCCGAGCTTCTTCCCGCACTTAAAAAGGCAGGCGTTGTAGACGCCGGAGGCCAGGGCTTCGTACTTATTTTAGAGGGAATGCTCTCCGTATTCAAAGGAAACGGAATAATCGCGTCCGCCAATAATTCGGAAGAGAAATCTGAACCTGCTGAGCAGAATTTAAGCGCAGCAGGCAGCTTTGAAACGGAGATCACTTTTACTTATTGCACCGAGTTTATCGTAAACAGAAGTGCAGATTGCCCTAAAAAGCCGGAAGAGCTTAGAGCTTATCTTGAGAGCATAGGCGATTGTGTCGTAGTTGTTGACGATGAAGAAATTATAAAAGTCCACGTTCACACCGACCACCCGGGCAACGCTATTGAAAACGGTCTTACCTTCGGTCAGCTCGTTCATTTAAAAATAGAAAATATGCGCGATCAGCACGAGCGCGCTAAGCACGACGCTGAAAGCTTTAAGAAAAAACCCACTACTTCCTCTGATCTTTCACAGAAAATAGAGCCTGTTGAGGTTACTAAACCCGTAGGATTTGTTTCTGTCTGCGCGGGCGACGGAATTGCAGAGCTTTTCAAAGATCTCGGCGTTGATACCGTTGTAAGCGGCGGTCAGACTATGAACCCCAGCACCGACGATATTTTAAAAGCAATTGAGAGCACTCCTGCAGAAACCGTTTTCGTTCTTCCAAATAATAAAAACATTATTATGGCTGCAGAGCAGACCGTTCCTATCAGTACAAGAAAGGTATTTGTGCTTCACACACGCACTATTCCGCAGGGCGTTACAGCAATGCTCAATTATGATGAGTCCGCAGAATCGGAAACAAACGCTATAGAGATGATGAAAGCCGCGGAAAAAATAGCTACCGGTCAGATAACATTTGCCGCGCGCGATTCCGATTTTGACGGCCATAAGATCAAAAAAGGCGAGCTTCTCGCTCTTGCAAACGGTAAGGTATCCTTTACAGATACCGTGCTTGATAAGGCTGCTGTCCGCCTTATCCGTCAGCTGATGAATAAAAACAGCGAGTTTATCACTGTAATGTACGGCGAAGATGTCACCGAAGAGCAGGCAGAAGTATTAGAAGCAATTCTTAATGAGAAATTCGGCTCTAAAACTGAAATAACATTTATTAACGGCGGTCAGCCGATATACTATCTTATAATTTCCGTAGAGTGAGAAAAGATTATGTCCGATTTGAATTCCGACATTAGATATTTAAAGGGAGTCGGCGAAAAACGCGCCGCTCTGCTCTACCGTCTGGGCATCGATACTATCGGTGCCCTTTTGCGTTATTATCCGAGAAGCTATAAAGATTTTTCAAATCCTGTTCCTATTTCAAACAGCTTATCGGAAGAAAAAGTATGCGTAAGAGCGACGGTCATTACAGAAGTCGGCGAGCATTATATAAGAAAAAATATGACTCTTTATAAGTTCAATATTTCTGACGGCACGGCAGGCTTATCCGTAACGCTTTTTAATAACAAATATCTTGCAAATTCTATAAGAAAAGGCGGCGAGTATTTGTTTTACGGAAAGGTGACATCCGACGGTAATTTTATGCCGCAAATGTCCTCTCCGGAAATCTGCAATATTGGCGCTATGGGCATTTGCCCCGTTTACAAAGCAAGCGAAAAATTATCTTCAAAGGCGATAGCAAAGCTTGTTAAAACAGCGCTGAATTATGGTTTTCCGAAAGACCCTATCCCCGATAAAATAAAAGAAAAATACAGGCTCTGCGATATTTCCACCGCTATATTAAATATTCATTTTCCGGTAAGCGCCGCGGCGCTTGAAAGCGCTAAAAGAAGACTTGTTTTCGAAGAGCTTTTTATTTTGCAAACGGGACTTATGAAGCTGAAAACAAAATCGGCGGCAGCTTGCGAGCGGGTTATAAAGACCGATTTCACAACAGAGTTTTTAAAAACTCTGCCCTTTGAGCTTACCCGCTCTCAGTTAAGCGCTGTTAAAGATTGTGTCGGCGATATGGCAAGCGGAAAGAAAATGAACAGGCTTATAGAGGGCGACGTCGGCAGCGGAAAAACCGCTGTTGCGGCAGGAGTTATTTATAACACCGTTAAAAACGGATATCAGGCGGTTATGATGGCTCCTACGGAAATTTTAGCCGAACAGCACTTTAAAACTCTAAGCAGTTTCTTTGAAAACACCGGAGTTACCGTCTGCCTTTTAACAGGTTCCGTTTCAAAAGCTAAAAAGCAGAATTTAAAAGAAAAGCTATCAAATGGACAGATAGATGTCGCGGTGGGCACGCACGCTCTGATAACGAGCGATGTGTCATTTAAAAACGCAGGTATATTTATAACAGACGAACAGCACCGTTTCGGAGTTATGCAAAGGGCAGGGCTGTCGTCAAAAAGCAGTATTTCTAATACTCTTGTTATGTCGGCAACGCCTATTCCGAGAACTCTCGGTCTTGTGCTTTTCGGAGATCTTGATATCAGTATTTTAAATGAGTATCCTAAAGGCAGGCAAAAAATAGAAACCTATGTTATAGATTCGAATATCAGAAACCGCGCTTTTAATTATGTTAAAAAGCATATTGATGAGGGAAGACAGGGGTATATTGTCTGCCCGCTTGTTGAAGAGGGAGAAGAGGCTTCGGATATTTTAAATGCCGAGGATTATTATAAAAAGATAAGCGAGGGCGCTTTTTCGGATTATAGAGTAGGCTTGCTCCACGGTAAAATGAAGCCGTCTAAAAAAGATGAGATAATGAGAAGCTTTAAAAGCGGTGAGATAGATATTCTTGTCTGCACCACTGTAATAGAGGTAGGTATCGATGTTCCGAACGCGGCAATTATGCTGATAGAAAATGCCGAGCGGTTCGGCCTTTCACAGCTTCACCAGCTGAGGGGAAGAATAGGCAGAGGAAAGTATAAATCCACCTGTATTCTTATCTCCGATTATAAAGACGGCAAAACTGCCGAAAGGCTAGGAGTTATAAAGAAGAATACCGACGGGTTTAAAATCGCCGAAGAGGATATGCGTCTTCGCGGTCCGGGTGATTTTCTCGGAAAAAGACAGCACGGTCTGCCTGAGCTTAAAATTGCCGACCTGTTTGCAGACGCGGCTGTGCTCAAAGCCGCAGAAATAAGCGCAAGTGAAATTTTAAGAGAAGATAATGACCTCTCAAACCCTGAAAATTCCGCTCTTAAAAAAGAGATAGAGTCGCTTTATAAAAAGCTTGAAAACACCGAAAATTAAGTATTGACAAAATAAACTTTTATGGTATAATAATTATTGCTTGACTGATGAAAATCAGTCATTCGGACCAATAGCTCAGTTGGTTAGAGCAACCGGCTCATAACCGGTCGGTCCGGGGTTCGAGTCCCTGTTGGTCCACCAAAGCAAAAATCCTATCACATTTTGTGGTAGGATTTTTGCTTTGTATTATTAATTTTTAAGTATTCATTTATTTTTTTAATGAATAATGAATACTTAAAACTTAAAAATGAATAAAAATCAATACTAATGAGGTGTAAATAATGAAACTTGATTATAAAGATATAGGCGCAAGAATTAGGGAAATCCGTAAAAAGCGAGGTTTCACACAGGAAAAGCTCGGTGAAATAGCAGAAGTCGAGCCGTCAAATATTTCGCATATAGAAAGAGCCGCAACTAAAGTCAGCTTGCCGACCTTGCTTTCTATTGCAAATGCGCTGGAAGTATCTTTAGACGAATTGGTTTACGGAAGCCTAATTAAAAATAAGCACATATCTTCTAAGGTAATAGACGAACAGCTTTCCGATTGTTCAGCACAGGAAATAAGATTAATTACTGAAATCATAAAAACAACAAAGAAAATATTAAGAGATAACAAATAAAACATCCCGCCGCAAATTACGTGCGGCGGGAAACATTTTTTTATTTAATTTTCCTTTAAAGCTCTTTCAAGCCAGGTAAAGCCTAAATCGAGAGCCTCGAAAAGCGTGCTTTTAACACTTTCTTTTTTAACCCTTTTATCCATAGGCTTATCGGTATTGCTGTCAAGCAGCTTAACGCTTACCTTATCGGCAATTTCTAAAGCTCCGTCTTTTTTGCTTGAAAGAATTTCAAATCTTACAACATATTTGTCGGTCATTAAACCGTAATATATTTCATTGCCTTTTCTTACGAGGGGTTTGCCCTTATAAGTAAGAAATTTTGAATCTGCCATTATAATTCTCCTAAATTATCAGTCTTTATTTTCGGGAATTTCACCGTAAAGATTAAATCTGAAAAGAAGAGTTTCATCCTCGGGGTTTGTGCAACGGATAGTTGCCTCGCCTATCTCCGGGTTTGAAAGAATGTTGCTTAAGCCTATCATCTGGCAAAGACGCGATTTAAGATTTAAAGAATCTCCGTCTTCCGTTTCAAGATAAACATCACCCTTGCACTGATCTACCGCTTTTATAAACTCTTCAAAGTCAATATTGTGGACTTCGATTTTTCCGTTATCCATAGCTGTTCCTCCCTGAAATTTCATTATTTAAAGTATAATATATACATAAAATAATGTCAAGGGGGGACTTTTTTGAATGTTTAGTTCAAAATTGCTTTTTTGTGTTGACATTTGTCGGAAATTTTATTACTATATTATTTGTAGAAATGTGACAATTTGGAGGAAATTATCAATGGATAATTCACAGAAGACAATGGATATGATAGTAAACCTTGCTAAAGGCAGAGGTTTTTTATACCCCGGAAGCGAGATCTACGGCGGCCTTGCTAACGCCTGGGATTACGGCCCGTTAGGCGTGGAATTCAAAAATAATATAAAGCGCGCCTGGTGGAAAAAATTTGTTCAGGAAAATCAGTATAATGTCGGACTTGACAGCGCTATACTTATGAATTCGCAGGTTTGGCAGGCTTCGGGCCATTTAGGAGGATTTTCCGATCCTCTGATGGACTGCCGCCAGTGCAAAACAAGGCACAGAGCAGATAAGCTTATTGAAGATTTTGCCGCTGAAAACGGGTTTAGCGATAACCCCGCCGCTATGAGCGACGAGGAAATGATGAATTATATAAAAGATCATCACATTGCCTGCCCCTCCTGCGGAGCGCACGACTTTACCGATATAAGAAAATTCAATCTTATGTTCAAAACATTTCAGGGCGTGACAGAGGATAACACAAATACTCTTTATCTCCGCCCCGAAACCGCACAGGGAATTTTCGTAAACTTTAAAAACATTCAGCGCACAACAAGAAAGAAACTGCCTTTCGGCGTCGGTCAGATAGGAAAATCATTCAGAAATGAGATCACCCCCGGAAACTTCATATTCCGAATCCGTGAATTTGAGCAGATGGAGCTTGAATTCTTCTGCAAACCGGGAACAGACCTTGAGTGGTTTGATTATTGGAGATCTTTCTGCCGCGACTGGCTTTTAAATCTCGGAATGGATGAAAAATCATTAAGACTCCGCGATCACGATAAGGATGAGCTTTGCTTCTATTCTAAAGCTACAACTGACTTTGAGTTTCTTTTCCCGTTCGGCTGGGGCGAGCTTTGGGGCGTTGCCGACAGAACGGATTACGATCTTTCACAGCACGCAAAATTCTCCGGCGAGCCTATGGAATATTTTGATCCCGAAACAAATGAGAAATTCGTGCCTTATGTAATCGAGCCTTCGCTCGGCGCGGACAGAGTTGCGCTTGCGTTTCTCTGCAATGCTTATGATGAAGAAACCGATGAAAAGGGCGATAAAAGGGTAGTATTAAGACTTCATCCTGCGCTTGCTCCGTTTAAAGCGGCGGTACTTCCGCTTTCTAAAAAGCTTTCTGATAAGGCAATGGAAATTAAAAATGAGCTTTCTAAGTATTTCTCTGTAGATTTTGATGACGCCGGCTCAATAGGCAAGCGTTACCGCAGAGAGGATGAGATAGGAACCCCCCTTTGCATTACTTACGATTTTGAAAGCGAAACCGATAACTGCGTAACTGTCAGAGACAGGGATACAATGCAGCAGGTTAGAATTCCGATAGCGGAATTAAAGGATTACATCGGAAAAACCGTAGAATTTTAAAAACACGGAGGATTTTTAATGGCCTCAGAGATACTTTCAATGGCGGCAATGCTGCTCGGCGGACTTACCTTTTTCCTTTTCGGAATGAGCGTTATGTCAGGCGGACTTGAGCAAATGGCGGGCGGCGGACTTGAGCGTACCCTAAAAATGGTCACGGGAAACGATTTTCTTGGATTTTCCGTAGGAGCGGGGATAACTGTTGCAATTCAGTCGTCTTCCGCAATGACGGTTATGCTTGTAGGACTTGTCAACTCGGGAATTTTAGCTTTCGAGGAAACATTCGGAATGATAATGGGTTCCCATGTCGGAACAACGCTTACCGCATGGATATTGACGCTTAATTCCAATACGGGCAGCAACTTCTGGATGGTGCTTTTAAAGCCTAGGACATTTGCGCCTATTCTTGCGTTTGTGGGCATAGCTTTAAGAATGCTTTCGAAAAACGAAAAGAAGCAGAAGCTCGGCGAAATATTCATAGGATTTGCGATATTAATGGTCGGAATGAATATGATGAGCGATTCAATGGCGGATGTAAAGCAGTATTCAAATGTCTTAACGGCATTTTCAAAATCTCCCGCACTTGCTTTTCTTGTTTCCACGGTATTCACGGGAATAATTCAGTCCTCCGCGGCAACAGTGGCTATCGTTCAGGCACTTGCTTTTTCCGTGGGAATGGATTATCAGGCGGCTATCCCGCTTATCATCGGCGCTAATATCGGCACTTGTATGACCGCCTTTATTTCAAGTATCGGAACTAATAAAAACGCCAAAAGAGTTGTAGCTATGCATGTTTATACAAACGCTATCGGCGGAGTTTTATGTATGATAGCAATGTATATTGTGATGCTTGTTTCTCCCGATCTTATGACGGTGAAAATATCTATGATAGGCGTAGCGGTAGTTCATTCGCTGTTTAATATTATCAATACTATATTTTTTATTCCGTTTAAGAAACCTCTTATCAATCTCTGCAAAAAAACTATTAAAAGCGATAAAACCAAAACGCACGAGGTATTCCTTGACGAGCGTATTTTCAATAACACTCCTATTGCTATTTCAGAGTGCAGAAGACTTGTTAACGAAATGGCACAGTATGCGAGAAACGCGTTTTTGATATCTATAGAGCTTATAAATAAGTACGATGCGAAAACCGCCGAATATGTTAAAGAAATAGAAGCTCTCACCGATAAATATGAGGATAAACTCAGCAACTATCTCGTAAGAATCAGCAGTAACGAGCTGACCGTTTCGGAATCGCACGAAGTAGGCAGAATGATCCATTCGCTGAGCGATTTCGAGCGAATAGCGGATCACGCGCTTAATATCTGCGGAATTTCTTATGAGATCAGCGAAAAAAAGATTATCTTTTCGAAAGAGGCTACAAAAGAGCTTGAAACTTTGACCGACGCTTTAGTTGAGATCGTGAATATGACCTTTGATTCTTTTACGAACGACGATATAGATCTTGCCGCTCACGTAGAGCCGCTGGAGCAGGTCATAGATAAGCTGAAAGACGAGCTTACCGCGCGCCATGTTGAAAGACTGCAGGAAGGCAAATGCACGATCCAGCTCGGATTTGTTTATTCGGATATTCTTACTAATTATGAAAGAATTTCCGATCACTGCTCAAATATAGCCGTTTATACTTTACAGCTTCATTCTTCCAAGCTTGATACTCATAAGTTCTTGCGGAAATATAAGCAGGCAAATAATATTGAGTTTAAAGACGAATATAATTTGTATGCCGATAAATATAAGCTTGATAATCTTGATGCATAAAAATTCGGCTGCCGTATTTTTTGCGGCGGCCGATTATTATTAAAACGAAGGGTAAGTTTTATGAAATCCGAACTTTTTAAAAGACCGCTTATTCATTCAAGAGCAGACGCTAAAACTCAAATTACTATCGAAAGAAATGAAAATTGCTTTCAGGATTATGAGGTAAAGAAAGTTTGCGAGCTTGAATTTCCTATTATGCTTGAAAAAGAAGAGCTGATAGTCGATTTCGGGGATCATTATACGGGATATCTCAATATCGAAATTGAAAACAGGGATGAATTCCATATTGCTGATTCGCCTGTTAATATGGTTTTTGAATTTGCGGAAATGCCTATAGAACTAATGGAAAAACCCGAGGCCCACGGCAAGGGCGTATCGCTTGGCTGGGTGCAGGCCGATTATAAAACAATTCCGTTTCTTCCCTATAAAGGAAGCCTTGAGCGCAGATATTCATTCAGATATCTTAGGATAAAAAGAGTGGATTCTGTATTCTTTCCCGTAAAAATAAAGGCGCTTTATATTGACAGCGTTTCGGCGGTCGATATAAATAATGCCGTGCCTTATAAATCATCCGATCCCGTTCTTGATAAAATTGATAAAATGTGCGTAAAAACGCTTAAAGAATGCGAACAGGATGTTTTTGAAGACGGTCCTAAGCGCGACAGGCGCTTATGGATAGGCGATTTAAGGCTCCAGGCTCTCACCGATTATGTCACCTTTAAAAATATCGATCTCATAAAAAGATGCATTTATCTTTTCTGTGAAAACCTGAATAAAGACGGAATGATTCCGCAGTGCATTTTCCCCGATTCGCCTCCCTATGCCGATCAGTGGGGACTTTGGGATTATTCGCTTTGTATTGCACTTTGCATTTGCGATTATTATGAGTTCACAGGTAATATCGACCTTACCGAAGAATTATTCGATATAGCTTTAAGACAGGTCGAATACATAGAGGAGCACACCGATTTTGAGAAAGGAATAATAAATCTTTATTTCTTTATAGATCATCAAAGCTTTGATAAGGGAATCGCCTCTTTGGGTTACTTTATTTATGTGCTTGAAAAAATGATAATTTTAGCAAGATCTATCGGCAGAAAAACCGAAAAATTTGAAATTTTAATTAAGAAATGCAAAAAAGCTTTGCTTGATAGATTTGATGAAGAAAAAGGTCTGTTCGTATCTTCGGCATGTCAGGTTTCCTGGCATTCGCAGGTTTGGGCGGTGCTTTCGGGCGCGCTTGACAAATCGGAGAGCGCAAAGATCCTTAAAAAAGCGAAAGAGTGCGAAAATATCGTAAATATGTCAACCCCGTTTATGAAACACTATTATCTCGAGGCTCTTATTAAATGCGGTATGAAAGATGAGGCTTTAAAAGAGATAAAAGATTATTGGGGTGCGATATTAAAATCCGGGTTTGACTGCTGCCCCGAATGCTTTGTTATAGGCGATGAAAGGTTCACTCCCGCATCTAACTCAAATGTGGTTTTAAACAGCGCCTGCCATGCCTGGAGCTGCACAGCGGCTTATTGGCTTAGAAATTATTTTAAATAACACTTGTAATCTGAATTAAATATGATAAAATAAAATCTAGAAATTTAAGGAAAGAAGTCGTTTTTATGTCAAAAGAAGTATTAGTTGAAATTTCAGCACGCCATGTTCACGTAACAGAGGAAACTCTGGCGGTTCTTTTCGGAAAAGATCATAAGCTTACTCCGAAAAAAAATCTTTCTCAGCCGGGTCAGTTTGCCTGTGAGGAAAAGGTTACGGTTGTGGGCCCTAAGTCTTCTTTAAAGGCTTCAATATTAGGCCCCTGCAGAAAAGAAGATCAGGTTGAACTTTCTTTAACCGACGCGAGAACTATCGGCGTTACCGCTCCGATCAGAGAATCGGGCGATGTTAAAGGCTCCGGCGCCTGCAAGCTTGTAGGTCCCTGCGGAGAGGTCGAGCTTAAAGAGGGCGTTATCGCCGCTAAGCGCCATATACATATGACTGTTAAAGACGGCGAGAATTTCGGTCTTAAAGATAAGCAGATAGTAAGCGTTAAAATTCCGACCGAAGACAGAGCGCTTGTGTTTGACGATGTTGTCGTAAGAGTAAGCGACAGTTACGCTCTCGCTATGCACATCGATACCGATGAAGCAAATGCGGCGGCTGTTCCCGGAAGTTGCAAGGGTGAGATTCTTGCCTGAGCCTTTAGGTATTTATATCCATATTCCGTTTTGTAAAAAGCGCTGTGCATACTGTGATTTTTTCTCAACCTTTTATGATTTTGAGCTTGTAAAAACATATATTTCAGCGCTTTTAAAGGAAACCAAGAAATGGGGCGGCATACTTGCCCGCCCCGTTAATTCTTTATATATAGGCGGAGGCACACCCTCGCTTTTAAAAAGCCATATCAAAACGGTAATTAACGGTGTAAGAGAAAGCTTTGAGCTGACTAAGGACTGCGAGATCACCGTCGAAGCAAATCCCGGATCGATGACTGAGGAATTTCTGTCTGCCGCATTGTCTGCGGGAGCCAACCGGCTTTCGCTCGGAGTGCAGAGTTTTAAAGACAACGAACTTAAAATGCTCGGCAGATCGCATTCTGCTTTGCAGGCAAGAAATGCTTATTATCTTGCCAGAAGTATGGGATTTAAAAATATCTCGCTTGATCTTATAATCTGTCTGCCTGAAAGCAATCTTAATACGCTTAAATTCACGCTTGATTCTTTTATGCGCTTATCTCCCGCACATATTTCCGCGTATATGCTCAAAGTTGAGGATAACACTGTTTTTTCAAAGCAGAAAATTCGGGAATTGGAAGAGGAAGAGCAGGTCGAGCAATATATGTTTGTATGCGAATATCTCAAAAATCACGGATATATTCACTATGAGATATCCAATTTTTCAAAGCCTCATTATGAAAGCGTTCATAACTCAAAGTATTGGAACTGCGAGGAGTATTTGGGTATCGGTCCGTCGGCATACTCATTTATAGATGGAAGGCGCTTTTTCTATCCTAATAATTTTAAAAAATTCTTATCCGATCCCGAAACATTTTTTGACGGTAACGGCGGAACTCTTGAAGAAAAGGTAATGCTCGGTCTTAGAACAAACCGCGGAGCGGATATTTCTTCTTATTGCGAAAAGAATGATCCGAGACTATTAAAATTTGAACAAGAAGGATTGCTTAAAAACGATTATCCTTTTGTTTATCTCACAGATAAGGGAATGCTTTTATCCAACAGAATTATAACGGAGCTGATTTATTGAAAACTTATAAAATTCATCTGATCCGCAGCGGAATTACCGACGGTAATCTCCGCGGCTGTTATATCGGAAACAGGACCGATCTTCCGCTTTGCCCCGAGGGCTTGACGGAATTAAGACTTTTAAGGGAAAATTCCGAATATCCCGATATTGAGGCGCTTTATTCTTCGCCTATGTTAAGGTGCAGGCAAAGCGGAGCCGTGATATATCCGGGTTTTGAACCTCTTATAATCGACGAGCTTACCGAATATGATTTCGGAAAATTTGAGGGCAAAACTGCAAAAGAGCTTGAAGCCGATCCTGACTATTCGGATTGGACCTCCGGAAAGCTTGAAGCTCCCGAGGGAGGAGAGTCCACTTCGAATTTTGTTAAAAGGCTCGCCCTAGGTCTTAATATGGTCGTAAGAGATATGATGGATAAAGGAATTTCCAGCAGCGCCGTTATGATGCACGGCGGAGCTATTATGATGCTTCTCGCCGCAACAGCTGTGCCGAGAAAAAAATCAGTCGAATGGAGCTGCGAGCCGGGGAGAGGATATTCTGTAATGATAACTCCGTCGCTTTATCACAGCAGCGGTATTATAGAAGTTTATGATTATATTTAAGGCGGTTTTAAATAATGGTCAATATTGGAAACGATTGGGATGAAATTTTAAAAGACGAATGGCAAAAGCCTTATTATAGAAATTTAAGGCAGTTTCTCAAATCGGAATATTCGTCTTTTACCGTTTACCCTGATATGTACGATATTTTTAATGCCCTTAAGCTTACTTCCTTTTCGGATACAAAGGTCGTTATAATCGGTCAGGACCCTTATCACGGCCCCGGTCAGGCGCACGGCCTTTGCTTTTCGGTAAAAAAAGGAATAGAGCCGCCGCCCTCGCTTAAAAACATTTTTAAAGAAATGCACTCGGATTTAGGGATAAAAATTCCCTCTTCCGGCGACCTTACTTATCTTGCTAAGCAGGGAGTGCTGCTGCTTAATACGGTTTTGACCGTTCGAGCAGGTATGGCGGACAGCCACAAGGATAAAGGCTGGGAAATATTTACCGACAGGGTGATAAGCGAGCTTAATAAAAAGCAGACGCCCGTGATTTTTCTGCTTTGGGGCGCAAAAGCGCGTAATAAAGCAAATGTTATCACAAATCCCATTCATAAAAAGCTCACCGCGGCTCACCCGAGCCCGCTTTCCGCTTATAACGGATTTTTTGGGTGCCGCCATTTTTCAAAAACAAATGAATTGTTAAAATCATTCGGTTTAGAACCGATCTATTGGGAAATTAAAGAAACCGACCGCTGAGCTTTTGAGCCGCGGCCGGTCCCTTTCTATATTGCAGCTGATGTAATTCCGCCAATCCCCGAATCGTCTTCACGGCATTTAAACTTAAATGCCCGGAACTGCGTTTGATTACATCTTCTGCTGTAAGGGGATAAAGCGGAAAAAGTTTTAAGTATAAAGCTTAAAAAATTCTCTCTTCATCGCCCAAAAGTATTATGTGCATTAAATTCAAAAATTCAGTTGGAAATTTTTGTAAGATAGGTGAAAAGAAATGAATTATAGTAAAACTCTCGAATATATCCATTCGCTCGGCAATTTTTCAAAGGCGCCGTCGCTTGAAAGGATAAAAGAGGTTTTAAAAAAATTAAATTCTCCTCAAAGAGATCTTAAAGTATTTCATATTGCAGGCACTAACGGCAAAGGCTCCGTCAGCACTTATATTTCTTCCGTTTTAAGGTGCGCAGGATTTAAAACAGGTCTTTTTGTTTCTCCTTTTATAACGGATTTCAGAGAAAGAATCAGTATAAACGGTGAATTTATTCCCGAAAATGATATAGTCTTAATTTCTGAAAAAATTATTGATTGCAATGTTTCACTCAATGAATTTGAGTTTATAACAGCTTTGGGGCTTTATTGGTTTAATCAAAATAAGGTGGATTATGCCGTGATAGAGGTAGGGCTCGGCGGCAGGCTTGACGCAACAAATGTATTCGATAACTCTATTCCCGTTATAACACATATCGGTCTTGATCACACAAAGATACTAGGTCCCACTGTCGAAAAGATTGCCGCAGAAAAGTGCGGAATTATAAAAAACAATTTGGCAGTAGTTTCTCCCTATCAGGAGCAAGGAGTTATGGATGTTATTAAAACTTTTGCGGAAAATGTGATAGTTCCCGATATTAAAGATTTAAAAAATGTGAAAATATCGCTATCCTCGAATTCCTTTTCTTATAAAAATATCGATTATGCGTCACGCTTGTCCGGAAACTATCAGATCGAAAATGCTTTGACAGCTATCTCCGCTCTTGAAGCGAGCGGTATTAAGTTGGATTCTTCCGTAGTTCAAAAAGGAATTTATGAGGCGTATATCCCCGCAAGGCTCGAAACAGTGGCTTTTGATCCTCTTGTGATTTTAGACGGCGCGCATAATCCCCTCGCGGCAAAATCGCTTGGCGAATTTATAAAAAATCAGGATAAAAAGGTTTTTGCGGTTGTTGCTATGATGAAAGATAAGGATATTAAGGGAACTTTAAAAGAAGTTCTTCCTTTGTGCGACGGCTGCGTCGTAACCGAAGTCCCCGGTCTTGACAGGTCCGTTTCGGCAGAAACTCTTTGTAGTACTGCGTCACAATTTTGCGATTATGTTTATTGCGTAAAAGACGCTTTAAAGGCGCTTGAAACCGCAAAAAAACTGACAAACGGAATTGTTCTGGTGTTCGGATCGCTTTATCTTGCGTCTTTTTATAAAAATAATTAAATCATCTTTCATAATGTGACATTTTTTTCGCTGTCTGGCTTCTATAATAGAAGCCGGACAGCTTTTTTTTGAAAGGAGAATAAAAATGGCAGTTGAAATAAAAGTAAAAGGAGAAGTTCTCACGGCATATATTTCAGGCGAAATAGACCACCACACCGCGGCGTCGGTAAGAGAAGCAATAGACTCGGCAGTAGAACTTAATATGCCGTCGCTGCTCGTTCTGGATTTCGGTTCGGTAAGTTTTATGGATAGCTCGGGAATAGGCCTTGTTATGGGCAGATATAAAATTATGGCAAAGCGCAGCGGCAGCGTTCATATAACCAGTACTTCGCCCTCGCTTACAAAGATGTTTAAGCTTGCGGGAATTGAAAGACTTGCGTCGATAGACGGAGAAACAAAGAGGAGATAAAATTATGAAAACAATCAATAAATTCAGTATCACTATGCTTTCAAAATCTTCAAATGAAAGCTTTGCAAGGGCAAGCGTTTCGGCTTTCGCCACTCAGCTTGATCCCACTTTGGAAGAAATAAGCGATATAAAAACCGCTGTCAGCGAAGCAGTTACCAATTGTATAGTTCACGCATATAAAGAAACAATCGGTAAAATTTACATAACAGCCGAAATAACCGACACTTCCGTTTTAAAGGTAAGAATAAAGGATAAGGGCTGCGGTATCGAAGATATAGAGCTTGCTATGCAGCCGCTTTATTCTTCCGTCGGCGGAGAAAGAGCAGGCCTCGGCTTTGCGGTAATGCAAAGCTTTACCGATAATCTCCGCGTCACTTCAAAGCCCGGCAAAGGTACCACCGTTTCTTTCCAGAAAAGAATACTTCCGAGGCTCACCGTAAATGGAAAAGACTGAGGAAAAAAGAAATTCGCTTATCGTCGATAACACAAGACTCGTAAGCGCTCTTTGTAAAAGATTTACGGGTAAAGGCGTTGAATTTGAAGACCTTTATCAGGCGGGCTGTATGGGACTTGTAAAAGCGGCTGACGCTTTTGATGAAAGCCGCGGTTTTCAGTTTTCGACATATGCCGTTCCGGTAATTCTCGGCGAGATAAAAAGACTTTTTCGCGACGACGGTCCCGTTAAAATCTCAAGGAGTATTAAAGAGCTGTATTTAAAAGTTTTGAAGGTCAAAAATCAGCTTGAATTAAAGCTTAACCGCGAGCCGACAGTTAAAGAAATAGCCGCTTTTTTAAATGTGGAGCCCGAAAGCGTTTCGGAAGCGCTGTGTGCCTGCCGTTCAACCGTTTCTCTCACACGCTCCGATAATAACGATAACGACGGTGAACAAATCGATTTTCCCGCCTTAGAAATTTACGAAAATGTCAATAATAAGCTTCTTGTTGACGGCGCTCTGAAAAAGCTTGACGATAATGAATGTAAAATAATAAGACTTCGCTATTTCAATTATCTCACACAAAGCGAAACGGCAAAGAAAATGTCAATGTCACAGGTGCAGGTTTCAAGGGCTGAAAAGAAAATATTAGGCAAATTGAGATTTTTGCTTGAGTCGGGAGCATAGTAAGGTTTTAAATGCTATATACTATATATTGTATTTGAAATTAAATTAAATAAAAACTTCAAAAAAGTTAAAAAAAAGAGTTGACAATAGTGGGCGGATGTGGTATTATAATCTAGCGCTCGCAAAACGGGGGCGCGAAACGGACCTTGAAAATTAAACAACGACAAACAAAAAGGACCCAAAGATTCCAAGATAAAAAAGTGAATCAAAGGACAAAAAAGATACGTCAGTATCGAAAAGAGCTAAAGAGCTTAATAAATAGATTTTAACGAGCAATCGTTGAGATACAAATATTTAGAGAGTTTGATCCTGGCTCAGGACGAACGCTGGCGGCGTGCCTAACACATGCAAG
>ERZ779922.352-NODE-352-length-40982-cov-4.608694_pt1 | contig 40982 bp, 37 predicted proteins | sample MGYA00511544_ERZ779922 | MGnify/ENA primary metagenome ERZ779922 (study PRJEB29588, sample SAMEA2154516) | human gut metagenome | biome: human gut; feature: human-associated habitat; material: faeces | place: Denmark | collected 2008/2010 ... | reverse complement strand
ACGCCGATGCCATGCTCATGCATGTAATCCATAAAATACTGGAAATCTTCTGGTGTTCCGTAACGGCTGGTCGGTGCATAATATCCCGTCACCTGATAGCCCCAGGAAGCATCCAGAGGATGTTCCATAACCGGCATCAGTTCCACATGGGTGTATCCCATTTTTTTTACATAGTCAATGACCTTCGGAGCGATCTCACGATAGTTCGCATAATCCTGTCCCTCGTCCGGCGTCACAAAACTTCCCAGATACATTTCATACACACTGACCGGAGCATTTCCACACTGGTATCTTTCCCTTTTTTTCAAGAATTCGCTGTCATCCCACGAAAAATCTCGCAGGTCAGCGATGACGGAAGCTGTCTCCGGTCTCTTCTGCGCGGCGTTGCCGTAAGGGTCTGCTTTCAGATAAGTCAGTCCACCTTTGATCTTCAATTCATATTTATAGCAGTCTCCTGCTTCTGCGCCGGGAATGAACAATTCGAAAATACCGGAATCTCCCAGGCGTCTCATCTGGTGGATCCGTCCGTCCCATCCGTTGAAATCCCCCACTACACTGATGCGCATGGCGTTCGGTGCCCAGACGGCAAAATAGGTTCCACTCTCTCCGTCCAGTTCCATGGGATGTGCGCCCAGTTTTTCATAAATGGTGTAATGAACACCGACTGCAAAACGATCCATATCTTCCTTCGTGATCTGCGGGACATGCCGGTACGCATCCCCACAGATCATTCTGTGGGCTTCACGCTCTTCTGTCTTTCCATATTCCACCAAATATTCATAAGGTGCCATCTTCCCGGCATTTATCAGGGCTGCGAAATAACCTTCTTCGTCTGCCAGTTCCATAGGGACATCTGCCAGAAAAGCTTCGCCTACCTGTCCTGTCTTCTTCCAGTGGATCGTCACCTTTTCTGCTCCCGGGAAGAATGCCTGTACCAGCATTTTACTTCCCTGCTTATGAGGTCCTAACAGTTCATGGGGATTATCACATTCAGAATAAGTGATTTCTTCTATCTTTGCCCAGTTCATCAGTTTATAAAGTTTGTTTGTCATATTCCCTCTTTTCTGCGGCGTGTAGTCTGCTGCATTCTATTCTGTCACTATTTTGCTTATCCGGTCGTAGGTATTACCGCTCTATCTCATGCAGAAACAGACCGCTGCGCAGCTTCGGCTCGAACCAGGTGGACTTCGGAGGCATCAGACGTCCCGCATCCGCCACTGCAAAAAGTTCCCCGATGGAAGTAGGATACATGGAAAATGCCACCTTCATATCGGTATGTACTCTCCGCTCCAGTTCCGCAAGTCCCCGGATACCTCCCACAAAATCGATCCGCTTATCTGTCTTTGGATCTTCGATTCCCAGAACAGGATTCAACAGGTAATTTTGTAAAAGAGATACATCCAGTCCTTCCACAGCATCTTCGCTCCGAATCTCCTTCTTCGCTGTAAGACAGTACCACTCATCTTCCAGGAACATACCGAAAGCTCCTTTTTCTCCGGCCGGTAAGGAATACGTCCTTTTTTCTCTATCATAAAATGTTCTTCGATGGCTGCCAGGAACGCATCGACATCCATACCGTTTAAATCCTTCACCACCCGGTTATAATCCAGGATCTGCAGTTCTTCATCTGGGAAAATCACCGACAGGAAATAATTGAATTCCTCTTCTCCCGTATAATCCGGATGCTGCTCTCTGCGCTTTAATCCCACCTTTACCGCTGAGGCACAACGATGATGACCGTCCGCAATATAAATAGCCGGGATCTTTGCAAACGCCTCTTCAATCATTGCCACATCCGCAGCCTCCGAAATCACCCACACACGATGTTCGATGCCGTCCTCACTGACAAAATCGTATACCGGTGTCTGTGTTTTGATCTCTCCGATCTTGTTCTGCAGTTCCTCTTTCGCCCGATATGCCAGGAAAATGGGCCCCGTCTGCATACTGCAGGTATCTACATGGCGGATACGGTCTTCCTCCTTATCCGCTCTGGTATTTTCATGCTTTTTGATCACATTGTTCCGGTAATCGTCAATAGAGGCACAAGCCACTACACCGGTCTGGCTGTTCCCGTCCATGGTCAGTTCATACAGATAGAAACATGGTGTCGGATCCTGTACAAATTTTCCTTCCTGAATTTTCTCCCGAAGCAGCTGATCCGCTTTCTCATACACACAGTCCGCATATGTGTCTACTTCCTCGCCAAACTGCGTCTCCGCCCGATCAACCGCCAGAAAAGAGTCCGGATTCTTCTTCACCACTTCACACGCTTCCTCCCTGTTATATACATCATAAGGAAGCGCCGCAATCCTTTTCTCCATCCCCTGACAGGGACGATATGCCCTAAATGGTCTGATCTGTGCCATACTCCTACCTCCCAATTTCTATATGTTCTTATTTTACCAAATCCCATCTCATATCACAAGGTTATTAAAATAAGCAAGCAGCCCCGGATAGGTGTAAGAATAAGCAGGCCGTAAGCAGACGTCGGCACTTAGCGGGCGTATTCTGACCGCTTATGTGCCGTTGCGCTCTGCGACAGAGCGAAAGCGTGCCGCGTTTCTTACCCCAGCCGAGGCTGCGGGGGATTATTACTAAAATAATACCTACCCCAACTTATGGAACAAAATACAGTTGGGCATATTGACCTTCATTGCCGGTCCATTCATGATCATCGTTCCATGCTCCAGATCAATATGGAAGAAGGTCATCGTATTACTTTCATGATTCAAAGACACCAGAAACTTATTGTCCGGGAAGAACTCTGCATCCTTGGGATACTCACCGCTGATCGGCAGCAGGAAGTTCTTCTTCAAAAGTCCTGTCTTCTTGTCTACATCAAATACGATAACAGAATTATCCCCTGCAATGGAACTGAGCAGATAATTGTAATCCAATGAAAAACTGAAGGCGCTGGCACTGTTGGTATTGCCTCTGGTCAGCTTGATCAGCTCTACCGTCTGGATCTTCTCAAAGGTAGGGTCGTTATTATTGTCCGCATATTCGTATACATCAATATAACACTTTAATTCATGGAGAATGTAAATATACTTGCCATCCTCGGAAATCTTGATATGACGGGGTGCGGATTCCATCTCACTGCGGATGATATCCTCCAGCTTTACCTTGCCCTTCTCCACATCAAAACGATATACATTGACATGATCCATACCCTGATCTGCCACCAGAAGATACTTATTATCATGTGTCATGCGGGCACAGTTGATATGGGGGCGGAAATTCCGCTCTGCCATACTGCCCAGACCCTTGTGGTAGATTTCATCAGTGATTTCGCCGATGGAACCGTCCTCTTTCAGTCTGAGTACTGTCAGCTTACCGTCATGATAACCGGCTACAAACAGATACCGATCCGTATAATCCGTAGAAACATAGCAGCCTCTCATACCATTGATTGGTGCAAAGTTGATCAGCTCCAGATCTCCGTCCGGCTGGATGGTATAAGCCTCCACACCAAAATCCGTTATAGAATAAAGAAACTTTCCGTTATGGGAAATGGTCAGATAGGAAGAGTTCGTGATCTCTACCTTATCTTTCTCCTTAAAACGGCCGTTTTTCATATCCACATCATATATTCTGATGCCATGACTGTCCCCCTGTGTGTAACTGGAAATGTAGGCAACATATTTTTCCTTGCTCATGACCGGATCCTCCTTAGCGTTCTATGTCTTTTTTTATGTTTATAAATATAGCACAATTCTGAAAATTGTGAAACATTTTTTCTGCAAAATTCCCGAAAAATACTCCTGTTTTTTCCACAGGGTAAAGTTTATGTAAATTAGGCCAGAAATTGCAAAACTTCACATTGACTTTCCGTGTATTTACGTATAATATTAATTCGACTTGCAAAAAATTTTCATTTAGGTTTTTCGAAGATTTTTTGCAGGATTTTTTACATCAGGAAGGAAAAAATTGATGAAAAATGCTTTAGTCAATTTAGTGAACATCTCAAAATCATTTGACAATCAGATGGTTCTGGATGATCTCAATCTGTACATCCGCGAGAACGAGTTTCTGACTCTGTTGGGCCCCAGTGGCTGCGGAAAGACTACAACCCTCCGTATCTTGGGCGGTTTCGAGACCCCTGATAAAGGTCAGGTCATTTTCGAAGGCCGGGATATCACTAACCTTCCACCCAATAAGCGCAATTTAAATACCGTATTCCAGAAGTATGCTCTTTTCCCTCATATGACCATTGCGGAGAACATTGCTTTCGGATTAAAGATCAGCGGTAAAAGTAAATCTTATATTAATGATAAAATTAAATATGCCCTGAAGTTAGTCAATCTGGACGGTTTCGAGAACCGTATGCCGGATTCCTTAAGCGGCGGTCAGCAGCAGCGTATCGCCATTGCCCGTGCTATCGTAAATGAGCCCAAGCTTCTGCTGTTGGATGAGCCTCTGGGTGCACTGGATCTGAAACTGCGTCAGGACATGCAGTACGAACTGATCCGTCTGAAAAATGAGTTGGGAATTACCTTTATCTATGTCACCCACGACCAGGAGGAGGCTCTGACCATGTCCGATACCATCGTGGTCATGAACCAGGGCTATATCCAGCAGATCGGCACTCCCGAAAGTATCTACAACGAGCCGGAGAACGCTTTCGTTGCCGACTTCATCGGTGACAGTAACATTATCGGTGCAACCATGATCAGAGATCGTCTGGTAGAGATCCTTGGTGCCCGCTTTGACTGTGTGGATACCGGTTTCGGAGAAAACAAGCCCGTCGACGTAGTCATCCGTCCCGAGGACGTGGAGCTGGTAGCACCGGAAGAAGGTATTATCCAGGGTACACTGACCCATTCCATTTTCAAAGGTGTCCATTACGAAATGGAAGTTATGGCTAACGGTTTCGAGTGGCTGGTACAGTCCACGAAAATGGTTCCTGTCGGGACCAAAGTCGGCATCAAAGTGGATCCGTTCAACATCCAGATCATGAAGAAGCCGGAATCCGAGGATGAGGAGGCGATTGGAGTCAATGAATAAAAAATTATTATCGCTCCCTTTTATCTTCTGGTCAGCCATGTTTGTCATCGTGCCCCTGTGCATGGTCTTCTACTATGGTCTGACCGATAAGAGCGGTGCTTTTACGCTGGATAATATTCTGGCGATCGCAACCGCCGAGCATTCCAAGGCTCTGTGGGAAGCGCTGAAGTTATCCGTGATCAGCACTGTGATCTGCCTGCTTCTGGCATATCCCCTTGCCATGATCCTGTGTAACATGAATGTCAACCAGAACTCGTTTCTGGTATTGATCTTTATCCTGCCCATGTGGATGAACTTCCTGCTTCGTACCCTGGCATGGCAGACACTGCTTGAGAAGACAGGTGTCATCAACAGCATCCTCTCCACCCTGCATCTGCCGGCGTTAAATATTATTAATACACCCTCTGCCATCGTACTGGGTATGGTATACAACTTTTTGCCTTTTATGGTACTGCCTCTTTATAATGTACTGGTCAAGATCGACAAGAGCGTAATCAACGCCGCTTATGATCTTGGTGCCAACGGTGTGCAGACCTTTGTACGGATCATCTTCCCCTTAAGTCTGCCCGGCATGTTCAGCGGTATCACTATGGTATTTGTCCCCTCCCTGACCACTTTCGTGATCAGTAAGATCTTAGGCGGCAGCAAAATCCTGCTCATTGGTAATGTCATCGAACAGGAATTTACCCAGACCGGCAACTGGAATCTGGGAAGCGGACTTTCCATCGTACTGATGCTGTTCATTATCTTCAATATGGTGATCTCCGTAATCACGGATAAAGAGGGGGAGGCGAACACATTATGATCAAAACAACGGCACAGAAAATATATCTGGGGCTGATCTTTATCTTTTTGTATGCCCCCATCGTTACCCTGATCGTACTCTCCTTCAACGCCAGTAAGACCCGTGCAAAATGGGGAGGTTTTACGACCAAATGGTATGCTGCCCTGTTCCAGAACGAACAGATCATGCAGGCTCTGTGGAATACACTGGCGCTGGCTGTGTTGTCTGCACTGATTGCCACCTTCATTGGTACGATTGCCTGTATTGCCATGCAATCCATGAAGCGTACCAGCCGTACGATCCTTATGGGAATCACAAATATTCCCATGCTGAACGCAGAGATTGTTACCGGTATCTCCCTGATGCTTCTGTTCTTAAGCCTTGGAGCCAAATTTGGTTTTGGTACGATTCTGCTGTCACACATTACGTTTAATATTCCTTATGTGATCTTAAGCGTAATGCCCCGTATGAAGCAGTTGAACCCCAGCACGTATGAGGCCGCCCTTGACCTGGGTGCTTCCCAGACCTACGCCTTTTTCAAGGTGGTATTTCCGGATATCCTGCCGGGTATCCTTTCCGGTTTCCTGATGGCATTTACCATGTCACTGGATGATTTTATCATTACCCACTTTACCAAAGGTCCCGGTGTCGACACACTGTCCACCAAAATCTACACTGAGGTAAAGAAGGGCATCAAGCCGGAAATGTATGCATTGTCCACCATCATTTTTGTGACGGTACTGGTTCTGCTTTTACTGGTGAACTACATGCCCATGGCAAAGAAGAAGAAATAATTCTTTGAAAATAGATTCAGGAGGAAAAGAAATGAAAAAATTTATTGCACTGCTTCTGTGCGGTATCCTTACCGCAACTGCTCTGACCGGCTGCGGGTCCTCTTCCGCCGGTGGTGAAAACGGTGAAGTCATCGTCTACAACTGGGGTGAATATATCGATCCCGATACGATCACCATGTTCGAAAAAGAGACCGGAATCAAAGTGGTCTACGATGAGTTCGAGACCAACGAGATCATGTATCCCAAGGTAGAAGCTGGTTCTTCCGCTTATGATGTGGTATGTCCTTCCGATTACATGGTACAGAAAATGATTGAAAACGACCTGATCCAGGAACTGGATTATGACAGGATCCCCAATGCCAAGGAAAACATCGGTGCCGAGTATTATGAGCAGGCTGCCGCTTACGATCCCGGCAACAAGTACTGTGTTCCCTACTGCTGGGGAACTGTAGGAATCATCTATAATAAGACTCTGGTAGATACCCCTCCCACCAAATGGGCTGATCTCTGGGATGAAAAGTATTCCGATGAAATCCTGATGATGGATTCCATCAAGGACTGCTTCATGGTGGCACTGAAAAAGAACGGCTTCTCTTCCAACAGTCTGGACGAATCCGAACTGCAGATTGCCACAGAGGATCTGATTGCCCAGAAGCCTCTGGTACAGGCCTATGTAGTAGATCAGGTACGTGATAAAATGATCGGTGGCGAGGCTGCCATGGGTGTTATGTTCTCCGGCGATGCTCTTTATGTTATGAGCGAAAATGAGGATCTGGATTTCGTGATTCCCGAGGAAGGCACCAATGTCTGGATCGATGGCTGGGTAATCCCGAAGAATGCTCCCAACAAGGAAAATGCGGAGAAATTCATCGATTTCATGTGTCATCCGGATGTAGCACTGAAGAATTTCGAGTACATCACCTATGGTACTCCTAATACCGCCGCCAGAGAGCTGATCGAGGATGAAGATCTGAAGAATTCTCCCATTGCTTTCCCGGATCTGACGCAGTATAACAATCTGGAGACCTTCCTGTACCTCGGAGAGGACGGCGAAGAACTCTACAACAAATACTGGAAAGAAGTTATGTCCAACTAGTCTTTCAGACAAAATAAGCCCCTGAACTGCCAAGACAGTTCAGGGGCTTTCCTGTTACCCATATTTTCAGGAATTCTGCTCACATCCACAGGTCTCGCATCTTCCGTCATTTCTCCTGGAAAATGCCGGATCATCCACCGGTGTGAAATTCGGGAAATCCGGTCTGGGCGGTCTGCGGTCTCTGTCTCCACCGCGTCCCTCGTCTTCCAGACAACGTACGCCGCAGGCATTCGAGCTGCCACAGGAACTACTGCTTCCGCAGGAGTTATTGGAATTCCCACAGGAATTGTTGTTTCCGCAGGAACTGCGATTGCTGTTTCCTATACAGCTACAGCCGTTGCTACAGGAATTTCCACCACAAAATAGTAACAATAACAGAATGATACAGTTCATAGGATCCTCTGCTTACCACTGTTTTTTACTATTCTATTCCGCTTTCTCCAGCTGGTGCCAGTCCATACACCGTTTATGCTGCACCAGTTCCTCTTTGATAAACCGGAAGGTCTTCTCCTCTCCCTCCTCTGCCAGCATTTCCAGCACATATAGCAGTTTTGCCTTCGTCTCCGGATGAATGGGTGCCCTATCTGTCCCCTGATAATAGTAATCAAGAGGAGACCTGTCCGTGTATTCGCCTCCCATATAGACCTTGCTGGCAGCGATCCGATCCATGATCATTTCCGCAATATACTTATCCGGCATCGGCACCGGAGCCATTCCACCGGGCAGTGCCTGCATGCTGTAATCGATCCAGTATTCGTAATGATGTTTATTCCGGCCCTTATGGTGCAGCCAGGCGCTGGAATAACCGATGTCTTCTCGTTCCGCATTGTTGGGGCTGCGTGTCCCCTGATAGTATTTTGCCCCTACCCAGAACTCTGTGGGACTATACTTGGACATATCATGCAACAATCCCTGTTTATACAGACCTACCTTAAAGCAGCCCTTTGCCACAAGGATCTTATGATGTGTGATCGTTTTAAAATGTTTCCAGATATTCATTTCGTTCTATCATCTTTCTCCGGCAGCATCTGTTTTCTTTTTTAAAGATCTTGCCGAAACTTTTTTCTCCTTGTCTTGTGATGCTGCCATCACAACGCCTTCATATACTGCAATACTTCTGGGGGCAATGATCCCCGTCTGCTCTCTGGACTGTTCTTCTTTCTCCTGCACTGTCAGAGTATCTTCCGCCTTCTCCGTTGCCAGCACAAGATTCCATTCCATACCCTTCGGCAGCTTTGGAAATGCCAGTTTCTGCGGCTCCCAGTGCATATTCATGGCAACATAGAGGAAAGAATCCTCCCCACCCTGTGGTGTCTTTGCATACTTTCCGCAGTACATAATGCCTACATGCCGGTTATAGCTCTCTGTCTGGGGCCTCCAGGCATTCTGTCCGTGATAGGACAGATCCGGATAACCACAGGACAGGCTGTCCAGGATTCGCAGTTCTTCGACAGGGTGCAGGATCGGGTGAGCTTTCCGGAAAGCGATCATCTGTTTCCAGAAATTCAATAATTCCGCATTTTTCTCCTTATCCTGCCAGTTCAGCCAGGTAATTTTATTATCCTGACAATAGGGATTATTGTTGCCCTGCTGGGAATTGCCAAACTCATCCCCCATGAAAATCAACGGGGTGGACTGTGTCAGCAGCAACATACAAAATGCATTCTGTAACTGTTTTTTCCGAAGTGCCTGCACTTTTTTCCGTCTGGACGGTCCTTCCTCCCCACAGTTCCAGCTGCAGTTATAGTCATTGCCATCCCGGTTACCTTCTCCGTTGGCTTCATTATGCTTGTGATCATAGGACACCATATCCATCAGCGTAAGGCCGTAATAATTGGACAGATAATGGATTCTTCCCATATTGGCGGGGATATGACGCATCTCATACAATACGCCCGATAGCATATTGTCATCTCCCTTAAGAAAACGACGCATGGTATACAGATAATCGTCCCGGTATTCCGCCAGATTCCGGTATTCCGGCTTCACTGCCGGATCATAGAGTTGCTCCGTATCAAAGGAATAATGCCACAGTTTTGTCCCGGACAATGCCGGATCTCCAGCCAGCATCTGAGCCGGTACTCCCTCCCCCATCAGATGAAAACCATCCACATGATAGGATAATACCCAGAATCTTAAAATATTCCCGATCTCTGCCGCATCCATTCCCCGGGGGAAATAGAACTGCAGGATCACTTCCATTTTTCGCTTATGGAATTCTTTTACCATAAGACGAAACTCTTCCGCCGGGTCTTCCCCTGCCGCATAGGCTGCCTTAGGCGCATAATAGAAGCCTTCCCGATAGCCCCAATAGTTCAGCACCCGGTAGCCGGGCAATTTACCTTCTCCGTTCTTTTCCCCCGCCACGGCCACAAGCTCTCCGGAGGTCTTCGGCACCGTCTTCTCCGGTGTCTCATCGAATTCATAGACCGGTTGGAATTCCACGGTTGTCACACCGATTTCCTGCAGATAGTCCAGCTTCTCCACAACCCCTGCAAAGGTACCTCGATGTGTTACCTGAGATGAGGCATGCATGGTAAAGCCACGCACATGAAGGCAATAGCAGGTGCTGTCTTCATAGGGAAGCATAGGGTGCATATCCTGTTCCCAGTCGAAATCTTCGTTGGGAAATACTGCAATGCGATCCGAAGGCTTACGTATTTTCCCATAAGCAGGCTTACGCAGGAACCCCTGTGCATGCAGATCCGGCACAGTACGCTCCCCTTCATAGAACTGATACCCGATATTTTCCGGCTCCAGTTCCAGATATTTACAGTACACATTTCCCATCCGCTCCTCCTGTCGAAACGGAACCCTGTGCGTTTTTTTTCCACTCTTTCTGTCATATATGAGAATGCCGCAATCCTTTTTCCCGGACGCATAGGCAAAACGGATGACTCCGTCCTCCACATGCGCCCCCAGAGGGTAAGGCTTTATTGCATGCTTTTTTTCTGTCATTGTCATACCCCATCTTCCAGTTTTCTATCACTTACAGTCTCTTTGTCCATTTTTATTATAGTCTGTAAGTGTAAGAAAAACAAGCATTGCAAGAATATCCGTAAGCGGTTATAATAAAGGAACAAAGTACTGTTACACCCAATAAACATAACAGGAGGATTCCCATGGGTAAAAAAGAAAGCTATGAAGATGAAGAAATGACCGTTGAGCTGGAGCTGGAAGACGGCACTGTTGTCAACTGTGCCATCATTACCATTCTCACCGTAGAGGCCAAGGACTATATCGTACTGTTGCCTCTGGACGAGGACGGCGAAAACGAAGACGGAGAAGTATGGTTCTACGGATATTCCGAGAATCCGGATGACCCGAATGAAGAACCCATTCTCGCATACATTGAAGATGATGATGTCTACGAAAAGGTTGCCGATGCTTTTGATGAGTATCTCGACAGCTGTGAATTTGACGAGATCATCGATGATAACGATTCAGAGGAATAAGGAATCTGGAAGGGAACCTGGGACGCTCTCTCGTGCCTGTAAGGCAGAGAAGTTCCAGGTCTTTTTTTGCCCGTGTCATCGCCACATAGAAGATCCGTCGTTCCTCTTCACAATGCTCCGGCTCCCGGGAGCTTCCGTGGGGAAAGGTCTTCTCATTACAGTCCGGGATCCACACATGGTCGAATTCCAGTCCCTTTGCCGCATGTACCGTCAGCAGAGTGATCCCGCTGTTTTCCTGTTTTTCCTGCTTCTTCTGCATGCCACTCCTTACAGTTTCCCTGCATTGCAGTTGTTCCCGGTAAAGCTCCTGTGCTTCCTGCCATTCTTCAAGGCTTCGGTATCGTCCTGCATCCTCCGTGATAAAATCCAGCACTTCCTGCCATTCCGTCAGATCTGTTTTTCCCTCCTGTGCAGCTCTCACCCGCAGGTATCTCTCATAGCCGCACGCCTTACGCAAAAATGCCATTGCAAGCTTCAGTTCCGTATTTTTTACAAATTCCATCTGTCGTATCCATACTCCGACCGCTTTCTGCGCCTTTTGCTGCCCCGCGTCCAAACTTCCCGCAGTCAGATCTTCATAATATTTCTTCAAAGCCGGTAAAGATGCTTCGGCACCAAAAGCCTCTCTGGAAATATTCCGATATGGTCTGTTGCTCACCCTCAGGTAATCCGCTCTTGTAGCACACCCCTGCGCGATCCGCAGATAGGACAGAAGATCCTGTGCGATAAAATGGTCGTAAATGTTTCTCCCCTTCTCTTTCATGGAAAAAGGGATCCCCTCCCCGGTAAGTCTCGCCGCCACGCCCTGCATGGCCAGATTTGTCCGGAACAATACAGCACAGGTCTCCCCATTTATCCGATTTTTCAAGCTTTGTACCAGATAACTCATTTGTTCCGAAGCCTCACTGAATTCCCTGATTTTTACCCGATATTCCTTCCGGTATCCGGCGTCAGTCTTATGACCCCCTGCCTGCCGTCTATGCGCCTCGCAAGGCTCCAGATCCTTATGAAAACGGTCTTTATTCTCATCTATCACCGCCAGGGATGCCTCCACGATATCCGGATGACTGCGATAATTCGTCCGAAGAAGGATCTGCTTTGCACCAAATTCCTCTACAAACTGTCTCATGCAGGCTGGTCTGGCTCCGCGGAATCCGTAAATGGCCTGATCATCATCCCCCACTGCAAAAATATTTCTATGTTTTTCCGCCAGAATTTTCACGATACTGTACTGTCTGTAATTGATATCCTGAAATTCATCAATCAGTATATATTCAAACCGGTTCTGCCAGTATGTACGCTGCCCCGGATCCCTTTGCAAAAACTCCTCACATTCCTTTAATATATCCTCAAAATCAAGGCCTCCAGTATTTTTTCTCGCCTCCTCATAAGCTTCATAGATCCTGGAAAAATGTTGTTTTTCTTCTTCCGGAAGCTTCTTTCTGCTGTTCTCAATATCGCCGGTATTTTTGTAATAACCGATGGCAGCAAGATAGTTCCCGGCAAGCTCCGTTACTTCCTCTGCGGATCTTTTTTTACAGTCTGTTATTTTCTTCAAAATGGGAAGGATAAGATCTCTTTTTTGTCTGTCGTTTAAAATATTGCCTGATGAAATTCTGCCCGACTGGAGCAGGATTTGATAGAAAACAGAATGAAATGTTCCAAAATTGACGGTATGCACTTCCTGTGGAGATATCTGCGCAAAGCGCTGCCTCATGGATAGAGCCGCTTCTCTGGTAAAGGTGATCACCAGAAGCTTCTCCGGGGTGATCCGGCGTTCCCGGATCAGATACAGGATCCTCTGGGTGATGGTAAATGTCTTGCCGGAGCCGGGGCCCGCCAGTAATAACAGCGGTCCCTCTCCGAACGTGACAGCCTCCCGCTGGGAGGCATTTAAGCATGTCAGATCAGACATTTGCCTGTAATAACTCGATTCCTTTGCGGATTCTTGCCAGAGATTCCTCTTTGCCCAGGACTTCCATAATCTCCGTAGCACCGGCGGGTGTCATCTGCTTGCCGGATACGGCGGTACGGATCGGCCACATCACATAGCCGTTCTTACAGCCTTTTTCCTCCACATATTTTACAAGAGTCTGATACAGCCCGTCATTGCTGTAATCCTCCTGTGCCTCCAGGATCGGAAGCAGATCTTTCAATACCTCCAGAGAAGTCTCTGCGGTAGTCTTCATCTTCTTGTGTGTATACATTGCCACGTCATATTCCGGAAGCTCCTCGAAGAAATCTACCAGTCCGGCAATATCCGGGAATACTTCGATTCGGGTCTTTACCATGGCTGCGATCTTCTTCAGATCCAGAGGCTTGCTAATCGCTGCCTTCAGGTAAGGCTCTGCCATCTCATAGAACTTGTCGAAATCCATAGCCTTCAGATATTCACCATTCATCCAACGCAATTTCACGATATCGAAGACTGCCGGGGACTTGCTGATGCGATGGTAATCGAACTCCTTGATCAATTCATCCAGAGAGAAAATCTCGCGGTTATCCTCCGGGCTCCATCCAAGCAGTGCCACATAGTTCACGATGGCTTCGGTAATGAATCCCTGATCGATCAGATCCTCGAAGGAAGCATGTCCGCTTCTCTTGGACAGCTTCTTGTGGTTCTCATCGGTGATCAGCGGCAGATGGATATATACCGGTACCTGCCATCCGAAAGCTTCGTACAGGCGTACATATTTTGGGGAGGAGGACAGATATTCGTTGCCTCGTACCACATGGGTGATATTCATGGTATGGTCATCTACCACGTTTGCAAAGTTATAGGTAGGGTAACCGTCGGATTTGATCAGGATCATATCATCCAGCTGGGAGTTATCTACTGTAATGTCTCCGTATAACTCGTCATGGAAAGTCGTGGTGCCTTCCTTGGGGTTGTTCTGGCGAATGACAAAAGGCTTGCCTGCGGCAAGATTTGCCTCAATCTCTTCTTTGGACAGGGACAGGCAGTGCTTGTCATATACGGTGATCTCCTTACCATCCACAACTTCAGTCTTCAGGGAAGCCAGTCTCTCCTTGTCACAGAAACAGTAATAAGCTTCTCCCTTATCGATCAGTTCCTTGGCATATTTCATATAAATACCGGTTTTCATACGTTCACTCTGCACGTAAGGACCATAACCGCCGTCCTTATCCGGGCCTTCGTCATGTACCAGTCCGGTCTTCTCCAGGGTACGATAGATGATCTCGGTAGCACCTTCCACATAACGTTCCTGATCTGTATCCTCGATGCGGAGCATAAAATCTCCGCCGGCATGCTTTGCAATCAAAAATTCATATAATGCGGATCGCAGATTACCTACATGCATTTTACCGGTAGGGCTGGGTGCGTATCTTGTTCTGATCTTTGTCATTTTCTCCTCATTTCCGCAGGCGATCCGTATCCGTTCTGTACCTTCCGGCCTACGCTTCCCTGCTTATATATTCCTGTTCGCCCTCTCTCAGAAGGCAGAACTACTTCCTTATTCTACCGCCTTTTTTCAAAAACTGCAACAGTTAAGACAAGGTTTTCGGATGGGGCAGATTCCACCGAAAGTGTGCCGCCAGAAACCGGATCGCCATGACCACAAAGGCAGCGATAAATACCGCGGGAAGTCTGCCGATACTGCGGTACAGCCAGACGCAGCAGATACCGCCTACCAGAGAGGCACAGGCATAAATATGCTTTACGAAAATATACGGTTCCTCTCCCGCCATCATGTCACGCATCAGACCGCCGCCCACGCCGGTGAGCATGCCGATAAATACCAGCAAAAAGGTATTGTCCGGATAGCCGTTGTCGATGCCAGACATCACACCCAGGGAAGTAAAAATTCCCAGTCCTACAGAGTCCATGCCTAACATCGCTTTGTCATAAAAGGTTCCCAGTCTGCCGCTCAAAAGATCCTGTTTGATATAAAGCAGTATAAAAATAGCCAGTGCTGTAGCCACCGAGACACCGACATATACCGGTTTCTCCAGTGCCGAAGGTAATTTCCCAAGGATCACGTCTCTGGTCATACCACCGCCTACAGCCGTCACCACGCCCAGCACACAGATGCCGAAAATATCCATCCGTTTCCGGATCCCCACCATGGCACCTGATGCTGCAAAAGCGATGGTTCCTAAGATTTCCATGAAAAATATAATACTGTCCTGAATGTTCATAAAATAGTTTCTCCTAAAAGTTCTCCACGCTATTTTATAGTATCTTTCCCGAAATAACAATATGCCATTTGTAACTATTCTGAATAGTTTCTCTAATTTTATCTCTATGCGCGCAACAAAACCGCCACGGTAATGTGACGGTTTCGTTTTCGGGATATATCTGTTCTGTTGCAGTGTTTATTCTTTTTCCAGTTCCACCATTTCCTGATCCACACTTTCATCAGGCACTTTCTTCTCAGCTTCGTTCTTGAACTTGTCCACGGCTCTGGCAGCTACGGGGATGGCGATGTTGGTGCCGGCTCCGGCGATACAGCCACCGGGGCAGGCCATACCCTCGATCAGGCAGCCGTTCATCTTACCTGCTTTGGCAAGGAGCAGGGCCTTCTTACATTCCGCCAGACTCTCCGCATGTTGGATATTCACAGGTGTACCGGGATAATATTTCTCGATGCAGTCCTTGATAGCATTGGCAACGCCGCCTGCCACGCCGTAACCTCTTCCGGCTGCGGTAGCATCCTTCATCTCATCCATGGCCTTGATCTCATCTAACAGGATTCCCTTAGCTTCGAACATACCGGTCAGTTCCTCAAAAGTGATAACAAAGTCTACATCGGAACGAACGGTACGTCTGCTGGCTTCCAGCTTCTTGGAAGCGCAGGGGCCAATGAATACTACGGACGCATCCGGATGTTCCTGTTTGATCAGACGGGCTGTTGCAACCATAGGTGTCAATTCATTACTTATCTTATCAATGGTCTCAGGAAACAGATTCTTCGCCATCACAGACCAGGAAGGACAACAGGATGTCAGGGCAAACTGCTGCTTACCGGTAGCAACCTCCTTCACGTAGTGTTCCGCTTCCGCCATACATCCCATGTCAGCGCCCAACGCTGTCTCATAGACATCCGCAAACCCCAATTCCTTCAACGCTGTCTTGAACATCTCAGGTGTCACCTTCGGACCGAACTGTCCGGCAAATGCAGGTGCTACCTGGGCTATGATCTTCCGTCCGGACTGCATGGCACGGATCAACTGGAAGATCTGAGACTTGTCAGCAATCGCTCCAAAAGGACAGCTTACCATACACTGACCGCAGGATACACATTTCTCATTGTCGATCACGGCTCTTCCCACATGGTCAGATGTAATAGCTCCAATACCGCAGGCAGCCTTACAGGGACGCTCTTTGTGACAAATTGCATCATAAGGGCAGATTTCACGACACTTTCCGCACTTGATGCATTTCTCCTGATCAATAACAGACTTGCCGTTTTTCATAGAGATCGCACCCTTGGGACAGACACTCTGGCAGGGATGTGCCAGGCACCCCATGCAGGAGCTGGTCACCTCATAACGGTTCTCCGGGCAGGCATTACAAGCCGACGGAATGACCTGCATCAGAGGGGGCTCATAATATTTTTCATCAATATTACTCTCTTCCAATCCCTGTGTCAGATGTCCGGGATGTTCGCGGTTCTCCGGGCGTAAACTCATCCCCATGGCCAGACGGATGCGCTCACGGATGATCGCTCTGTCACGATAAACGCTCTCCCAGAACTCCGACTCTTCATAGTCTACGATCTTATAAGGCAGCGCCTCCATATCATCCTTCAGATTTGTGGAATTGTAAGCCAGATTAGCCACTTCCTTAAATACCCTTCTTCTCCGCTGTCTTACCGGAGTATCGATCCCTCTCATGCTGCTCATATCATAATTACCGCCTTTTGATATTTTTTTAACACACTAACCATATTAAACCATATCATATCCATAAATGCAAGAAAAATATCAATAAAAATGGGATCTCACACCGTTTTTACGTGAAAGATCCCATCCTTAGAATTTTCTGTTATTCTTATCTTTTATTACTTCATAACGACTCTCTTGAAGTTCTTCTTACCTCTGCGGACTACCAGGCCCTCTCCATCAAACTGCTCGGGAGCGTAAGTAGTCTTTACATCGGTAACTTTCTCATCCGCTACGACAACACCGCCCTGTTCTACAGCACGTCTTGCTTCACTGCGGGATGCAGACAAACCGGATTTTACCAGAACACCGAGAATATCGATCTTACCATCCACAAAATCAGCCTCTGTCAGCTCGCTGGTAGGCATCTCTGCAGCATTGCCACCGGTAAACAGTGCTCTTGCACTCTCCTGTGCCTTCTTAGCCTCTTCCTCGCCATGTACCAGATTGGTCAGTTCGTATGCCAGAATCTCCTTCGCCTGATTCAGCTGGCTGCCTTCCCATTTGTCCATCTCATCGATCTGCTCTAAGGGCAGGAAGGTCAGCATTCGCAGGCACTTCAGAACATCGGCATCTGCTACGTTTCTCCAGTACTGGTAGAACTCGAAGGGAGTGGTCTTGTTGGGATCCAGCCATACGGCACCCTTCTGGGTCTTACCCATCTTCTTGCCCTCGGAATTCAACAGCAGGGTAATGGTCATGGCGTAAGCATCCTTGCCCAGCTTTCTGCGGATCAGTTCCGTACCACCCAGCATGTTGCTCCACTGGTCGTCACCGCCGAACTGCATGTTACAGCCGTATTTCTGATATAAGGTCAGGAAGTCAAAGCTCTGCATGATCATGTAGTTGAATTCAAGAAAGCTTAAGCCCTTCTCCATTCTCTGCTTGTAGCACTCTGCGGTCAGCATACGGTTGACACTGAAATGTGCTCCCACGTCTCTCAACAGTTCCACGTAATTCAGGTTCAACAGCCAGTCCGCATTGTTGACCATCAGTGCCTTGCCGTCACTGAAATCAATAAAACGGCTCATCTGCTTCTTGAAGCAGTCTACGTTATGCTGAATGGTCTCCTTGGTCATCATGGTACGCATATCGCTTCTGCCGGAGGGATCACCGATCATCGCAGTTCCTCCACCGATCAGAGCGATGGGCTTGTTGCCTGCCATCTGCATTCTCTTCATCAGGCACAGGGCCATGAAATGCCCCACGTGAAGACTGTCTGCAGTAGGATCAAAACCGATATAGAAGGTAGCCTTTCCGTTATTGATCAGTTCCTTGATCTCCTCTTCATCTGTCAGCTGTGCCAGCAGTCCTCTTGCTTTTAATTCGTCAAATACTGTCATTTTCTCTTCTCCTTTTTGGGTTCTTTTTACTCTGTATACCTTTTTTACATTTTGGGGGAATCGGCTCCAAAGGCACTAAAAAAGCCCGCCCCTTTTTCAAAAGGACGAGCTTAATCACTCGTGTTACCACCTAATGTTCCAGCCAGACTCACATCTGACAGCTCAGTAAGTATCTATCAATACTTCGGCCGATATCGGTGCCTGCCGTCCTGATCTACTCGTTCGGGATCCTCTCATAAAATCTACTGATCCTTCTCTTTCCACCGGCTGCTCCGGGATGTATTCCTGCTCTGCTTCTGTGCGCCTCTCACCGACCGGCTGCTCTCTGTCAGAAGTGGAGGAACAGTACTTCTTCCCTTCATCGCATTCTTCTTATCCTATGTTTGCGCTAAACATGACCTTATTATAGCCAGTCTGCGTTTTTCTGTCAACACTTAAAATTTTGCTGCTGGCAGGAGCCGCCTTACGGGTCTATTCTTCCGGCCAGGGCAGGTGGGATACTTCCAGCTTCTTGTCACGAAGCATCAGTTCTTTTACCGCCTGATCCGCGGGCTTACCATCAAAGAGCACTTCATTTACCTGCTCGATAATAGGCAGCTGAACATCATATTTTTTCGACAGTTCCATGGCCGCTTTAGCGGAATACACGCCCTCTACCACCATCTGTACTTCCTTCATGGCTTCCTCGTAGGTCTTGCCCTGTCCGATGAGGATACCGGCACGACGGTTGCGGGAATGCATGCTGGCGCAGGTCACGATCAGATCTCCGATACCGGTCAGACCGCAGAAAGTCTCAAAATTACCACCCATGGCAGTACCAAGTCTTGCGATTTCGGTAATGCCTCTGGTGATCAGCGCAGCCTTCGTATTATCTCCGTAGCCCAGTCCGTCTGCGATACCGGCAGCCAGTGCCACTACATTTTTCAGTGCACCGCCCAGCTCAATTCCCAGTACATCGGGGCTGGTATAGACACGGAACACTTCGTTCATGAACAGATTCTGCACATATTCCGCACAGCTTTTGCTCTTAGAACCCGCTACGATCGTTGTAGGAATCCCGCGGCTGACTTCCTCCGCGTGGGTAGGTCCGGACAGCACCGCTACCTGTGCCTGCGGAATCTCATCTTCGATGATCTGCGCCTGGGTCATCAGGGTATGCTCCTCGATTCCCTTGGAGACACTGACAATTTTCTGTCCCTGTGCCACCAGCGGGCTGATGCGGTGTGCTGTGCTTCTGGTATAAGAGCTTGCCACTGCCATGACCAACAGGTCCTTGCCCTCGATGGCCTGTTTATCATCCGTCGTAAAGATCATATCCTCCGGAAGCTTTACTCCCGGCAGCATCTTATGCTCGTGATTCTCCTGAAGCATCTGAATCTCTGCGGGAACCGCAGACCATACCGTCACCTCATGTCCGTTTTTATGTAATACCACTGACAGGCCGATGCCCCAGCTTCCGCCACCCAATATACATACTTTTGCCATAGCTTATTTGTCCTCCCCTGAGATTTCTGTCTGCGCTTCGGCTGATTTCTTATTCTTGAACAGATAAGTCTTCCTCTCGTTCCCGTGGATCAGACGCACGATATTCTGTCTGTGTTTCCAGTATGCCATGACTGTTAAAAATGCGGTGATGGCGTACATTTCATATAGCTGTGACTGCGGCATGGTGCCGAACAGCCCCGTCTGTCCGCAGACCACCATCTGGATCATAAATCCTGCATATACCAATAATGATCCCAGAGACACATAATGGGTGGTCAGGAAGGTTCCGAAGAACAATACCACGCCCATCACGATAAAATAAGGATGGAACGACAGGATCAGTCCTGCTGTGGCAGCGATTCCTTTTCCTCCCTTGAATCCCATGTAAAACGGGAAGTTATGTCCGATGATGGCTCCTGCACCGGTGTACAGGCACAGCAGATAAATATTCTCCGGATGTCCGGTAGTGAACAATGCCTTGGTGATGCATACGGCAACGATACACTTTAAGCAGTCTCCCGCCAGTACGATCAGTCCTGCCTTGGTTCCCAGCACTCTCAGAGCATTGGTGGTACCGGCATTGCCACTTCCGTACTTACGGATATCGATTCCCTTTGCCTTTCCGTAAAAGTATGCGGTCTGAAACAGGCCGAACACATAACCGATGAGTAAACAGATAACACGTTCCATTATTGATCTTTTTCCTTTCGTTCTCTGATGATAAACCGGAGGGGCGTCCCCTTGAAACCAAAGGTCTCCCGGATCTGATTCTCAATATATCTGGTATAGGAGAAATGCATCAGCTCCTTATCATTTACGAAAATAACAAAGGTAGGGGGTTTTACCGCCACCTGAGTAATGTAGTACAGACGAAGTCTCTTACCCTTGTCGGAAGGTGGCTGCTGCATGGCCACGGCCTCTGCCATGATCTCATTCAGCACACCGGTAGCCACACGCATGGCGTGATTCTCACTGACGATATCGATAGTCTCGAACAGCTTGGGCAGTCTCTGTCCTGTTTTCGCAGAGACGAACAGAAGCTCTGCATAGGGCATGAAGGATAAGGTATTACGCACCTTTTCGGTAAATTTATAAATGGTCTTGTCATCCTTTTCGATAGCATCCCATTTGTTCACCACGATGATCGTAGCCTTCCCTCTCTCATGGGCGATTCCGGCGATCTTCGCATCCTGCTCCGTAACACCTTCCTCTGCATCGATCATCAGTACCACCACCTCGGCACGCTCTACGGCACTGACGGTACGGACGATCATATAACGCTCCAGTTCTTCCTTGATCTTGTTCTTCCGGCGAAGACCGGCAGTATCAATGAAGACATATTCTTTGCCGTTATAAGTGATCTCGGTATCCACCGCATCTCTGGTGGTACCCGCGATATCAGAAACGATCAGACGGTTCTCACCCAGCAGTTTGTTGATCAGGGAAGACTTGCCGACATTGGGCTTTCCGACGATGGCCACACGGGTGCGGTCATCCTCTTCTTCCTCTGCCTGTTCCTTATCAAAATATTCCGTTACGGCCTCCAGCATGTCACCGATTCCCAGACGATTCACCGCAGAGATCGGATGGGGATCGCCAATACCCAGATTGTAGAATTCGTAGACATCCGCCATATACTTCTGGAAGCTGTCCACCTTATTGACCACCAGTACCACGGGCTTGTGGGAACGGCGCAGCATGTCTGCCACCTTGGAATCCGCATCCACCAGTCCCTGCTTTACATCCACCAGGAAAATGATCACGTCTGCAGTCTCCATAGCGATCTCTGCCTGTTCCCGCATCTGGGACAGGATCACGTCCTTGCTGTCCGGCTCGATACCTCCGGTGTCGATCAGGGTAAATGTCATATCCAGCCAGTGGATATCCGCATAGATACGGTCTCTGGTAATACCGGGTGTATCTTTCACAATAGATATATTTTCGCCAGCCAGTGCATTGAACAGGGTGGACTTACCGACATTCGGGCGTCCCACCACCGCAACGATGGGCTTGGTTTTTCTCTTTGCCATAATTTCCTCCGTTTCTTATTTACCATCTTAAAATCTATTCAGATGCATCTTCTCCAAGCAGGGCATCCACAAGATCATATCCGATTGATTTTACAATATTCACGGGCACTTGTAAAGCCCCCTCCACGTCTGCCAGCGTATAATCATCCAGGAACAGATCCGCTCCGCTTCTGAGTACATTCCGGGGAAGATACAATGCTTCTCCCAGATTTTTGTCCTTTAACTGCTTTACGATATCCTGTCCCGTCAGAAGTCCGGACACCGTGATCAGCTCTCCGAAAAATTCATTGATGACCTCATAGACATGTATCTGCAGGCCGGGGTATTCCGACATCATTTCTTCCGACATCTTCTTTAAATAAGGAAACGCCAGTCTTCCCGTAGCCAGAGAGATCTCTCTGGTGCCTTCCCAGGATGGCTTTTTTCCCGCTTCCTTTTCTGCGGTACGCCTCTTCAGTCCGTCGTGGAATTCATCCAATAGCAGGCGGATCATTCCAACACCGTTCTCCAACTGCAGATATCCGTCGTAACGTTCCTCTTCCGGCACCTCTCTGCCCGCCAGAATGTACCATTCATCACTGGCCTGGATAAAGTGTGTCCCATATTTTTTCATGCAGATCTTCTGGTATTTCTCGATCAGATCAATGATCTCACCGGCATCCTGCGCATTAAACGGCTCTAACGGATATAATCCCTCCCGGTACCTGGATAATCCTACCGGCACCACCGAGACACTTTCCACATTTGGCAGATATTCCATCAGCTTCCGGATGCTGTATTCCAGTTCCTTGCCATCGTTTACGCCCTTGCAGAGCACGATTTGTCCATTCATACGGATTCCGGCGGCATTGAGGATGTCCACCTTTTTCAGGGCATCCCCCGCAAAACGGTTGTTCAGCATTTTGCAGCGCAGTTCCGGATTCATGGTCTGGAAGGAGATATTGATCGGAGATAAATGGTATCTGCAGATCCGGTCAATATCATGATCCGACATATTGGTCAGCGTCACATAATTTCCCTGCAAAAAAGATAATCGGGAATCATCATCCTTAAAATAAAGAGTATCACGCATGCCCTTCGGCATCTGATCGATAAAGCAGAAAATGCATTTGTTATGGCAATGACGGTATTCGTCCATCAGACCGTTCTCAAATTCGATGCCCATATCCTCATCAAATTCCTTGTCGATCTCTAAGAGCCACTGCTCTCCGTCCGGCTTCTCTACCAGCATCTCAATATAAGTATCCTGTGTTAGAAACTGATAATCAAAAATATCTTCGATCTCTGTATTATCTATGGCCAGTACTTTATCTCCGGGAGCGATCTCCAGTTCCTCCGCGATGCTTCCCGGCTTTACTGTTTTTACAATATGTTCTTTTTTCTTCATTCTAATTCACCTAACCAGCTTTCTCCTATCCATTGTACAAGAAATTCCTTGACGTGTCACTAGCATAATGTTATAAATTAATTGTTATGTTCAGAATAGTTCCGCAAAATTAAGCATCGAAGATGCGCTTTTGCGAAGGAGGATCTGCATATTTTTACGAACAATAAAGCTCGTCCAGGAGGGACATCATGCCTAATTTACACGAACTGGAAAATGCCATGCCCGTGGCTCCTTTGAAGATCATCGCTCTGCCTTCCGCAGAAAAAATGGGACGCCGCATCAATGACTACATGGTAGAATTCCGTAAGAGTATCCATAATGATAAAGTGAAAAACGATCCTGCCTTTCACGGCTATATCGAGAGCAACTATCTCGTAGACGTGGATGTGCCCCGTTTCGGAAGCGGTGAAGCCAAAGCGCAGATCAGCGAGACCATCCGCGGTAAGGACCTGTTCATTCTCACCGATGTATGCAATCATAGTATTACTTACAACATGAACGGCTATACCAACCACATGTCTCCTGATGACCACTACCAGGATCTGAAGCGTGTCATCGCCGCCTGCAACGGCAAGGCCAGACGTATCAACGTCATCATGCCTTTCCTCTATGAAGGCAGACAGCATCGCCGCAGCGGCAGAGAATCCCTGGACTGTGCTTATGCACTGGAAGAGTTACGGGATATGGGAATTGATAACTTCATCACTTTTGATGCCCATGATCCCAGAGTACAGAACTCCACTCCGCTGAACGGATTTGATAATTTTACCACCCCTTACCAGTTCATCAAGTCCTTGTTAAATTCCGAAGACGATATGATCGTGGACAAGGATCATCTATTAGTCATCAGCCCGGATGAAGGAGCTCTGGATCGTGCCATTTATTTTGCCAGCGTTCTGGGTGTCGATACCGGTATGTTCTACAAGAGACGTGACTATTCCACCATCGTCAACGGCAAGAACCCTATCGTTGCTCACGAATTCTTAGGTGACAATATTGAAGGTAAGGATATCATCATCATCGATGACATGATCTCCTCCGGTGGAAGTATGCTGGATACTGCAAAACAGTTAAAGGCCATGAAAGCCAGACGCGTATATATCTGCTGTACTTTCGGCTTGTTCACCGACGGTCTGAAGAATTTCGACGCTGCTTACGAGCATGGTGATTTCGATAAGGTCATTACTACGAACCTTACCTATCTGCCGCCTGAGATCTACACCAGACCTTATTTCGTGGAAGCCGATATGAGCAAGTTCATTGCTTCCCTGATCGACTTTATGAACCATGACGCTTCTCTGTCCAATGTCATGGCTACCACCGAAAAGATCCACGGTATTGTAGAAGCCTACAATAATCGTACGGAAATGAGCGAATTTCATTTTTAATTTCCAACAGATCTGACAACGCATTAAAAAAACGCAGAAGCCGTTATGGTTTCTGCGTTTTTCAGTTATATTGCTTATTTCAGTATTTCTTATTTCGCCATTTCTAAACCTCTTTCGACGCGGTCTCCTTCAGCTGCTCAGTGGCGGGTTCTTCCGGCTTATGGTATTCCGGGAAATCCAATATAATCTTAAACAGATCTCCATCCAGCTGAATCTGGAATTCTCCGTGCTGTGCCTTGGTCAGATTTTTCGCAATATACAGACCCAGACCACTTCCCTCGGTAGTACGGGAAGCATCTCCCCGGATAAATCTCTCTGACAGTTCCTCACCCTTGAGATTCATGGGCCGGTCGGAAATATTTTTCAGAGAAGCGATGACTCTTCCGTCCTTTACCTGCATCTCCAGATAGACTCTGGTTCCCTCCAGGGCATACTTGCAGATATTCTGAAACAGATTTTCAATGATTCTCCACATCCTGCGGCTGTCGGCATAGATCATGCCGGCCACATCATTTCCGTCAAAGATCACCTGCAGCTTTTTCTCTTCCATTCTGTCGGAGAATTCTCCCACTGCCTGATTCAGCAGTTCCGTCAGGTTCAACTGTTCCAGATTCAGCACAATGTTACCGGAGGATATTTTCGAAGCCTCCACCAGATCATCCGTCAACTGTTTCAGTCTCTGGGATTTGCTGTCCAGCACCTCAATATAGCTTCTGGCCGGTTCTTCCGTGATCTTTAGGCGTTTCAACAGATCCACATAATTGATAATGGAAGTCAGCGGTGTCTTAATATCATGGGAGACATTGGTGATCAGATCCGATTTCATCTGCTCATCCTTCATGCTGGTGCTTACCGCCTTGCGGATACCCTCTCCGATGTTATTGACTGCATCCGCCATCTCACGGTTGTCCCCATGAAGAGATTCCACATCCAGCTTATAATCCACTTCTCCATCACGGATCCTGCGGATTCCTTCCACGATATCGATCTGCTCCGCTTTTTGCTTGAACCTTAGTACCCCCACAATGCCGTCCAACACAATAGCCCCCAGTGCCGGAAGCACCCACAGAGCGCTTTTTCCCCGCAGCAGATAAGCTCCGAAAATTCCTGCCAGATTCACCAGTAGAAACAGATTATACGGGATCAGTGAGCTGATGGCGGAATTTCTGTGGGAAACCACAAAATGTACCGCCTTACCGAAGCTTGTGACAATCCAGTGCAGGAAACTGTCACTCCACATATTGTGGGATTTGATCCTGCGGATCAGGCTGTACCAGAAAACATTGATTCCCATGCTTACGCAGAAGCCATACAGCGCAAAGACACCGTAGGCTGTCAGCCGTGTGATCTCCCGCCCCTGGATCTCGGAATGGCTGAGATATACCTTATTGGCCACATTCATCAGATAATCGTATCCGATTCTTCCGCCATAGATAAATCCCACCAGCAAAAGCGCCATGAACTCGATCCAGACATGATCGATACCGTTCAGGTACAGAACCGGCTCATCCTCCTCATCGTAAGCCACGCCGGCCGTTACGGTAAGATAAATACCCACCAGCAGCCACAATACTGCCAGCAGGATCCCTCCGCCGATCAGATACCAGATATTCGGAACGATTCTCTGGAACACCACATTGGCATTGTAAAAGGAATCTCCCTCCACCGGATAATTGGTATCCACTGCGATCCAGATATGAGTCATATCCGGATGCACATAACCATACTCTTTCAGATACTGATAGATCTGGCCCTCAGTCATTCCTGTGTTGCCGGTAAATTCCAGACTGTCCGGATAATAGATCAGATACCGTCTGTACTCCGAAAAATAATCCGTAATATCATTATCGGAACTGTTCTCAAACTCCGATACATTCGTATAGGTTCTGCTAACTCCATCTGTTGTCATCATACGGACCACATATTTCAGATTGCCCGCATCTTCTTTATACAGATCATTACAGTTCTGATACTGCCCATAGTTGGCTGACAACGTCTGGATCGTCATCTCCAGATTGCTCTGCAGCGCAATATATTCGATCCAGTTGTCCGCACAGGCTGTCAGCTGCTTCTCTCCGTCTACGGTGGCATAACGGTTCACCAGCATCGGGAAATATACCGTCAGCGTACCATCGTCTTCTCTGGATACCCGGATATCCTGTACACTCTCTTTCACAATGTATGTGAAAGCCAGGTCTTCCAGCCGATCGGTTCTCTGGCTCTCCGGAATTGCCTCGATTGCCTGTGCGACTGCTTCCTTCTGCTCCTCCGTCTGCTCTCCGCCTGCCACGAACACCAGCTGTCCGTCCGCATCCACGCGGAAGTTCGACTCCAGGTCTATCGGACCGAAATAATTCACGAAGTCCGACATACTCATAATACGATCTGTATATTCCGCACCGTATTTTCCCCATTTGATCAGATCTTCCAGCTCATAAACTGCTGTTACAGGGCAATCTGCACCGCCGGTTTTCCCTGAAGCAAATTCCGTGATATCAACATGCTTATGCGGATCAAAGCTTCCATTGGTTTCCATCTGTCCTTTGATCACCATAAGCTGGATAATATCCGATACCGAGCTCTGGAACAGATCATGGAAAATCACGGAATCTTCAAATTGCGTTTCCGCATCCAGAGGGGATAATTCATATACTTTTGTGCCATCCGCTGTGTCTACCGCCAGATAGGAATTGAACAAAACCGCCGCGATTGCCACCAGCAAAAGCAAAGCCGCCGTCTGCTGCACCAGTCCCAGCATCAGCCGTTTCAATGTAGGTCGTCTCATGCCTGCTCCTTGTCGATCTTATAGCCTACTCCCCATACCACTTTCAGATACCGGGGTTCCTTGGGATTGATCTCGATTTTTTCACGGATATGCCGGATGTGTACCGCCACGGTATTGTCCGCTCCGATGGCATCCTCATTCCAGATGCTTTCATAGATCTGATTGATGGAAAATACCCTGCCCTGGTTCTTCATCAAAAGTAATAAAATATTATATTCGATAGGTGTCATTTTTACCGGTTCATCGTCCACTGTCACCTGTTTGATATCATCATTGAGGATCAGTCCACCCACCTGATAGATTGCTTTGTTCTCACCGGTCAGGCTCCCCAGGGATGTATATCTGCGCAAGTTGGATTTGACTCTCGCCACTAGTTCCAACGGATTAAAAGGCTTGCAGATATAATCATCCGCACCGATATTCAGCCCCAGGATCTTGTCCGTGTCTTCCGATTTGGCCGACAGGATAATAATGGGAATGCTGCTGTATTCCCGGATCTTCAATGTAGCCCGTATGCCGTCCAGCCGGGGCATCATGATATCCATGATCAACAGATGGATATCCTCCTTGTCCAGGATCTGAATTGCCTGTTCCCCATCATACGCTTTATATATTTTATAGCCATCCTGACTCAGATAGATCTCGATGGCATCCACGATCTCTCTGTCATCATCACATACAAGAATATTTGCCATACTTTCCTCATTTCTCCGTTACTTCCCGGTTCCCCATCATTTTCGTTATTTCTATTTAAACATAATATTTTTAAATATTTTCGTGTTTTTTCTTAAATTTTCTTAATTCCCGTCAGGCACTCAGGAACTCAGGACTCCTTCAGCATTAAAAATGCCCCCAGATTTCCCCTCTGTCCGTGACTTGCCCGGTGGGAAAACAGATACTCCGGATTGTGGCAGGTACAGACGTTCGTTACCGCCATATGTTCCGGCGGGATCCCCACCCTTAACAGAATGCTCTGATTGGCTTTCCACAGATCAAGCTGATATTTACCCGGTGCTTTGCCCGGCTGCAGCACATCCTCCGGAAAGACTTCCCGGAACTGTTCCGCCACTTCTTCACTCACTTCATAACAATCCACACAGATGGACGGTCCGATGGCCGCCACCAGCTCCTCCGGGCGGCTGTTAAAATGTTCCTGCATATATCGTACCATACAAGCTCCCATTCCCGCTACCGTTCCTCTCCAGCCGGAATGCGCCAGTCCGATGGCCCTGTGTACCGGATCCACGAAATACAGAGGAACACAGTCTGCATAAAAAGTCACCAGTGCGATTCCGGGGATATCCGTAGCCAGACCGTCTATATCGTCATAGACCGATGGTCTGGTGATCCCATTTCCGGCATCTGCTTTCGTCACCAGATGAATATTCGTGGTATGGGTCTGTTTCGATGCCACCATATGTTCCGGGTCTGTTCCCAGTACTTCGCCAATCCGTCTGTAATTCTCTCTGACACATTCCAGGTCATCTCCTCTGGAAAAACTCAGGTTCATAGTGGAATAGATTCCGTTGCTGACACCACCGGTCCTTGTGGTAAACAGATGTTCCACCACACCGGTCTCTTCCAGCTTCGGGAATACCAGATACTCCAGTTCCCCTTTTTGTCTCTGCTGTATACTGTCTGTGTCTCTGCTGTCTGTTCTGCTCAATGGATACATGTTTCTAACTCCTTGCACTATAATGATGCGGAAAAGCATTTGGAATCCAGTGAAGTGTCTCCCCCTGGATTGCCACCACATCATAACGCACCCAGGTATCCTCCCCATAATGATGCAGATAACGGTAATAATCCGCAACTCTGCAGATGGTCCTCTGTTTCGCCGTTGTCACGGCCTCCGCCGCATTTCCCTTTTCATCACCGGAACGGTATTTCACTTCCACAAACACAAGATATTTCCCGTCTCTGCCGATAATGTCGATCTCACCGTTCCTTCCTCTGCGGAAATTCCGTTCCAGGATACGCATTCCCTGTTTCTCCAGATAGTCCGCAGCCATCTGCTCATATACATTCCCCGTCTGTCTGGTATTCAACCCTTATGTTTTCCCCCGTTTGCCACACTTTCCTTTACCATGCGGTGATCCACAGCATCCACAAATACCAGAATCTCCGCCACCACTTCATACAACTCCGGCGGGATCATCTCGCCGATGTCCAGCCGGGACAGTGTATCCGCCAGCTTGTCATCCCGATGGATCGGCACACTGCTCTCCTGGGCCTTCTCTATGATCTTCTCCGCCAGAATTCCCTTGCCGCTGGCTATGACTCTGGGTGCCTCATCCGAGGGATCGTATTCCAGTGCTACGGCCTGTTTTACTTTCTTTTTCTCGTCATTCATTCTGTTGTCCTCTATGCTCTTCTAACATATACGTTTTCTCCGTGCTACGCACTCTCGAAATCGTAACAATCACTCGTATTCCGGACTATCGTCCTGCATACTCATGTTTGTCCGCTCCTCTCATAGGAAACATCCGCTGCCTGCTAGCAGTCACGTCTGTTTCCTATGGATGAGCTATGTTCTCACATCAAAGGCATATTGTGCTACCGGAACACTTCCTTCTGTCTTAAGAAGCGGTGCCATGGCCTGCGCCGTCTGCTGTAATTCGGTACGCAGTGTTGTCTCACATTTACAATCATAGCCTCTTTTTTGCAGCCGCTCTGTCAGCACATCCATATTAGCCTCCAGGTAATCCAGGATTGCATCATTCTGTACATAAAATTTGGTGCTGACTTTGGTATCCTTCAGAGCCACATATACATCCAGTGGCCCCAGATGTTCCATATCCAGATGCAGCAGTGCGCTGACCTGTCCGTCTTTTCTGGCAAGATTTTTCTTGTTGGTATATACGAACAGTTCTCCCGTCTTATGCTCTCCCTGCCGTAGATGCAGCGGCAGCTGGATATAGGCATAGGTCTGGTTGATCTGTTGCAGGAAATCCACGTTCTGGCTTAAATTCGTCACGTTCTGATAAGCACTTGAACCACGCTGTCCGTTTTCTTCCAAAAGATTACTCAACCCCTTCAACTGTTTTCCCAGCTTCTGGTAAAGTTCCTCCACCTTCTCCGGAGATTCCACATCCTCTGGTTTTATGCTCCAACGATCCGCCAGAAGTTTTGCCGGAAGCTCTGCCACTTTGGAATTATGGAGAATACTGCGCAGCAAGGGAATATCTTTCGTCTCCAGCCCCTGCTTTAACAGTTTCTGCAGATTCTGCAGCTGTGGTGCCTCCTGTGTTTTTTCTGCACCGGGATTTTCTTTTATCGTCTGACCGTTGTCCGGTGCCGTCTCCGTCGGTTCCTCTATGATGGTCTTCTGCCCCGGCACAGCTTCCGGTGCTGTTGCCGAAGGCTTTACTGGCATCTGTTCTGCCTCTTCCGGAGTCACTGTCACATCCACGCCAGGCTCCGGCAGGGGTCCCTCGGTCTGTTGTTGTCCTGTTACCGTCTCTCCGGCCGCATCTTCGAAAGCCAACAGTTCCAGAACCTCACTGTAGATTGTGGCGGCCTGCTCTATGTCTCCGCTCTCTACCAGCCCCTGCAGCATATTTGTCAGACTTTCTCCGGTCTCTGCGATTCCTGCTGTCAGCTGATGTGTCAGATTGCGATAGGATGCCATCTGTGTGATATTTTCCTCCGTCACCGGAAGTTCCACTCTGTGAAGATTCACGAGATCCAGAATCTCCGCATCCGGGAACGCATTACTTTCATGCCAGATCTGCTGCAACGTATTCTTATCAATAGGAAGCCCCGCATCCATCAGTTGTTTTGTCAGGGCTACCGTATTCTCGTTCACCGGCAGCGATGCCATATCCAACGCTTTCAGTACGGTTCCTTCTGTTGCCATATTGGTAAAAAGAGGACTCAGATTCAGTGTCTGCCCGTTATTTTTTACCTGAAAGGTAATGTTCTGCCCCAGTTCCAGACGGATATCCGCATCCACTTTTGCATCCACCAGGACATCCTGCAGCAGACGGATCTGCGCATTATTGCCCTCCCTGGAGACCACCTCTCCTCTGAGGGTCTGCCCGGGAACCAGTGCACGGATCTGCCGGTTTACCTGTTCGGTATTCGCATTATTTGGAGTCTGTACTCTGCTGTTATCCGCTATTTTATCCTGTGAGAACCATCCTGTCAGCTTCATATTTTCTCTCCCGGCACGCTAAAATGCCTTAAAATCCGAAATTTTTGATAAAGCTGTGTCTGTGGATCGGAGTCGGTCCATACTCCTTCAGTGCCGCAATATGTGCCGCACTGCCGTACCCTTTGTTGGATGCAAAATCATACTCCGGAAACACATCAGCATACTGCTCCATCAGACGGTCCCTGGTCACCTTGGCCACAATACTGGCCGCACCGATAGAAATGCTCTTGGCATCGCCCTTGATGATCGGCACCTGTCGGATTTCCACTCCGGGAATCGTCACAGCATCGTTCAACAACAGATCCGGTGCCGGATCCAGTTTGCCGACAGCCTCCCGCATGGCCTCATAGGTTGCCTGTAAAATATTGATCTCATCGATCCGCTCCGGAGAAGCATAGCCCACTGCCCAGGCCACCGCTTCCTTCGTGATCACATCGTACAGCTCTTCTCTCTTTTTTTCGGATAACTGCTTGGAATCATTAATGTATAAAATATCACAATCCTTCGGCAGAATGACAGCACCTGCCACTACCGGTCCCGCCAGAGGACCTCTTCCCACTTCGTCAATTCCGCAGATATAGGTATATTGTGCGTATTCTTTCTCGTATTTTTTCAGATTCTCGATCCGCTGACGTTCCTTTTCCAGAGCATCTATCTTTTTCTTTGCGCTAGACACCAGCTTCTGCACACCGCTTCTGGGATCATTCTCATATTCTGCTATAAATTCAGGCAGCTTTTCCATTGAAGCTGCCTGTAATATTTCCTTGATCTTTGCTGCACTTTCCATTTGTTTATCCCCATTTATGGTTATTGATGTTGTAATACACCGAAATCAGAAACCGGCCAGATCCGGAGCCAGGCTTTTCCGATGATATTTTCTCTTTTTATGTTACCCACCATATCCGTACGACTGTCGCTGGAATTGTTGCGGTTGTCTCCCATGACAAAATATTCATCATCCCCCAGTTCAATGGGTTCCGCCGCCCGGCCGATGGTCTCCGGTTTTATGACTTCCATGCCGTAGTTCTCTTCCAGCTTTTCCCCGTTGATGTAGATACTGCCATCATCCATGATCTGTACCGTCTCTCCCGGCAGTCCGATGATACGCTTGATATAATAGGTGTTGTCCTGGAATTGAAACGGGAAGACAATGATGTCAAAGCGTTCCGGATCATGAAAACGATAGCTTAACTTATCCACGATCAGATTATCCCCGTTGTGCAGGGTATTCTCCATGGAGGCTCCCTCCACTTCCGTACGCTGTCCTACAAAGGTGATCACCAGCCATACCGCTCCCAGTACACAGAGCAGGTAGATCGCTGTGTTTAATAATTCTCTCATGATTCTGTTCATCTGTCTATATCCTCTCCAGTGTTATTCGTCCCAGCTTGCCGCTCCGGAAATCATCGATCAGGATGCCGGCGGCTTTCCCCAGATCCAGTTGTTCTCCCTTTGCATAGCATTTGCGGCTCTCTGCCACTGCTTCCAGTATCTCTATGGGCTTTCCCGCAGGATCTGCCTCGTAGCGTTCCTGCAAAGCCTTCGGATAAAGTTCTTTGATGGCTCCGATCAGATCACAGGCCAGTTCATCCGGAATTAGGATCTCATCGTTCATGGATCCGATAAATGCCAGACGCATTCCTACCTGCTGGTCCTCGAATTTGGGCCACAGGATACCGGGGGTATCCAGAAGTTCCAGTCCTTTATTCAGACGGATCCACTGTTTTCCCTTGGTCACACCGGGTTTATTTCCCGTCTTGGCGCAGGCTTTTCCCGCGAAGGAATTGATAAAAGTGGATTTCCCCACATTTGGGATTCCCACTACCATAGCACGTACCGGTCGATTTACGATGCCTCGCTTTCTGTCACGTTCAATCTTCTCCTTGCAGACTTCCTGTACCAGCCCCTGGATCGACTTGATTCCCATACCGGTACGGGAATTGATTTCCAGTACACCCATTCCCTGATTTGAAAAATACTCGACCCATTTCTTATTCCACACCGGATCTGCCAGATCTGATTTATTCAACAAAATGATACGGGATTTACCTTTTCCCAGTTCATCGATATCCGGATTCCTGCTGCTGATGGGGATTCTGGCATCTACAAGTTCAATCACCAGATCGATCAGCTTGATATTTTCCTGCATCATACGCCTTGCTTTGGTCATATGACCGGGATACCACTGATAATTCATTTTTCTATTCTCCTACCATACTTTCTATTTGATAAAGCCGATGCCATCCGTCCCGGATTTTAAGTGGAACCAGGCTTTGCCGATCATATCGCCCTCCTCCACCGGTCCGATATTGGCGGATCTGCTGTCTTCGCTGTTATTCGGGTTGTCCCCGATGCAGAAATACTCCTTGTTCCCAAGGATGATCTCGTTTTCCGCTATACCCGCATCCAGGATCCGTTCCGTCACCCATTTGCTTTCCTGCCCGTTGACATACAGAGTTCCGTCCGCGATCCTTACCTTGTCTCCCGGCCCTGCCACAACACGCTTGACATAATAATGGGAATTTTCATTGCCATTCGGCAGAAATGCTACTACGTCTCCCGCCTTCGGAGAAGATAAAACATACAGAAAACGGTCAATAAATATCTGCTGTCCATTCTCCAGTGTCGGTTCCATGGACATGCCCACAACTCTGGTGGACTTTCCCAGAAAGATAACCACCACTGCAGCCAGAAAGACTGACAGTGCAATGCCGAAGATCCAGCTGAAAATTTCCCTGAGCAGTTCCTGACTGATCTTTTTCTTTTTTTTATAAAAACTTAGTCCCTTATTTCTCAATGTTCTGTCCTATCTCGCATAGTGTTTACAAGTCTCAGTGTACCATATCCGTATTCCTTTTTCAAATAAATATAAAAGGCAGCTGTCAGAAACAGCTGCCCCTTTCCGGTCAATGTAATTATTTAACTAATTCCTTAACCTTTGCCTTCTTACCAACACGATCTCTTAAGTAATTCAGCTTAGCACGTCTTACTTTACCTTTTCTTACAACTTCGATCTTCTCTACGTTGGGAGAATGTAAAGGCCAAGTCTTCTCTACGCCGATACCGTTGGAAGTCTTTCTAACAGTGAAAGTCTCTCTGTTGCTGCCGCCCTGTCTCTTCAGTACAACGCCTTCGAATACCTGGATTCTCTCACGGTTACCCTCTTTGATCTTGCCGTATACCTTAACGGTATCGCCGACTTCAAACTGATCAACGGTTGCTTTTAACTGTTCTGCTTCGATCTCTTTGATAATGTTACTCATAATGAGCCTCCTTCATAAAATGGATGTTCTTAATACCCTTATTGGTAACAGAGGACCATCTCGTTTTCACAACATTCAGATTTTACCATAAGGCCATATAAAAAGCAAGCTTTTTTTAATTATACAGCCACCAGATCGCGGGATCCGACAGATTCAGCCCCAACCGTTCCTGCAGTTGTATGGACGCTTCATTTCCATTCACAATATGGGCGTAGGGGATCATCCCCTGTTCTCTCTGTTTGTTGATCAGATAACCTTCCAGGGATGCTGCAAGTCCTTGTCTGCGGTATGCATCCTCCACATACAGCATTCCCATGCTGCCGTCATTGTGACATCCGATAAAACCACAGAGTTTTCCCTCGATATAGATGCCGAAGACATCTCCTGCTGTAATCCTCTCCCGGACATAAATCTCGTCTCCCAGGTGATAATGCTCCGCCACATAAGGAACCTCTTCCACTGTCAGCTGCCGGATGTCCTTGTGCCTCACCGGAAGTGGTTCCCCTCTGGTATAGCACGCCTGGGAACATAGCATACTGCCATGATACCCTAAAATTTCACTGACACGTTCATTCCACCGGTCTGTCACGGTCACGATACTATGCCCCGACACGGCTTTCGGAATGAGCGGCAGCATTTTCTCCAAATGCTCCTCATCCTCCGCATTCAGCATGGCATTGCCGATCTCCGGCAGATAGATCAGTACATTTTTCCCCTCCGCATAGAGAACTTCTCCCAATCCTCTGGACAGTGTCTCCATCATATGAATAAAAATACGTTTCTTCGCGGAAAGTTTTTTTATGACTTTCTGTTTTTCCTGATATTTTGCATAGAGATCCGGGCGGCGTTCTTCCGTCCGTCTCTCGGACTGTTCCAGCCGCCAGGCATTGATCTTTTTATGATTGCCCGACAGAAGTACCTCCGGTACTTTCTTTCCGTGCCATTCCTCCGGGCGGCTGTACTGTGGATACTCTAACAGATCGCCCTCGAAGGACTCCGTCTCCCCGGACTCTCCGTTCGCCAGTACCCCGGGCACCATCCGTGAGATCGCGTCTATCATCACCATCGCCGGAAGTTCCCCGCCGGTCAGCACATAATCGCCGATCGACACGTAGTCCGTGACGGTCTCCTCTAATACACGCTCGTCGATCCCCTCATAGTGCCCGCACAGAAAAATAAGATCTTCCTCCTTCGCGAACTCCTTTGCCATCTGCTGGTTGAACACGCTGCCCTGTGGAGTAACATAAATCAGACGCGCATTGTGATTTTTTATTTCTTCTGCTGTATTTTTATATGATGTATTTTCATATAATATATTTTCATCGGCGATATTTTTCTCGGAATTATCACCTGAATGGACCTGATTACATTTATTGATCTGACTCACCACACTGCGCACAGCCTGATACACCGGCTCTGCCTGCATAAGCATACCCGCACCGCCACCATATGTGTAATCATCAACCTTATTGTGCTTATTGTGCGCAAAATCCCTGATATTTACCGTATTGAGTGATATAATATTCTGTTTTAAAGCTCTGCCTGTGATACTCTCTGACAGTCCCTGTTCTATCATCTGCGGGAATAAGGTCAGCACATGAAATCTCATTTCCTATATCTCCTATATCATCCTGTTTTACAGTTTTACGATTTAAAATGTATGATTTTGTTCAATTTTATATCTCATTTTACGGTTTTTGCAGTATGAGATGCAGCTATCTCAAACCTGCCAGCAGATGCACCTTCATCGTGCCATTTTCCACATCAACGTCCAGTATACAATCCTTTATTGCCGGAATCAGCAGATCGTTGGCACCGGCTTTCTTAACAACGTACACATCGTTGGCACCGGTCTGGAGTACATCAGCTATGACTCCAAGCTCCTCTCCCTCGTCTGATGTGACTGAAAGCCCGATAAGATCAGCTATAAAGTACTCGTTTTCCTCAAGTGGCACCGCATTTTCCCTTGTCACAAAAAGAGGTGCCTTTTTATATTTTTCTACATCATTTATGTCATCTATGCCCTTAAATTTCAAGATAACCTGGTTCTTGAAAAATTTGACAGAAGTTATTTCCAAATCCCTGCGCTCTTTGCCATTATCCAAAATGACATTTTTAAGCTTTTTAAAACGGGCAGCATCGTCAGTGGTTGGGAACACCTTTACCTCACCGCGAATGCCGTGTGTGCTCGTAATTACACCTACCTGTAGTAAATCTTCCATTCTCTGTCTCCTGATATTAATATAAATCATGACTATTCAGCCCACGCACATTCTCAAAACCATACAATACCGGTTCTGAATAGTTACTATAAATTATAAAAAAACAGGCATCTCATAAGAGATGCCTTCATGTTACTGTACTATCTCAACAATAACCTTTTTGTCTTCTTTAGAGGCTGCGGCCTTAACAACTGAACGAATAGCCTTAGCAATACGTCCCTGCTTGCCGATCACTTTGCCCATGTCAGACTGTGCAACACGTAATTCCAAAACAATTGCTTTCTCGTTTTCGGTCTCAGTTACATTAACCTCATCCGGATAATCAACTAAAGATTTTGCAATTACTTCAACTAATTCTTTCATTACGCCACCTCTTTATCCTATTTCTCGATACCAGCACTCTTGAAGATTCTAGCTACTGTCTCAGTTGGCTGTGCGCCGTTTGATAACCATTTCTTAGCTAATTCCTCATTTACATGATACTCGCTAGGATCCTTAGTTGGATCGTATGTTCCGATCTCCTCGATGCATCTTCCATCTCTTGGTGATCTAGAGTCTGCAACTACGATTCTATAGAAAGGAGCTTTCTTCTGTCCCATTCTTCTTAATCTGATCTTTACTGCCATTTTGTTTCACCTCCTCATAGGTTTATTGAATAATATATATCAAAAGTAAAATAAATACTTTTGTTAACAAAACATGAAATTCTTTAATGAAATTCCTTTAATGAAATCCATTAAAACGGAAGTCCTTTGAATAAGCCTCCAAGACCACCGCCTCCACGGCGTCCCTTCTTGCCGCCCATCATACTAGGCATCTGCTTCATGAACTTCTTTGTCTGTTCAAACTGCTTTACAAGTCTGTTGACCTCTGATACATCCACGCCTGCTCCTCTTGCAATACGAGCCTTGCGGCTTGGATTAAGAAGCTTTGGATTTCGTCTTTCCTCTGGTGTCATGGAATAGATGATTGCCTCTGTGCGGGCCATGCCCTTTTCAGCTTCATCTGTATCAATATCCGGCATCTTGCCTCCACCGACACCCATGCCCGGCATCATGCCCATCACGCTTGAAAGACCGCCCATCTTCTTCATCTGACTCATCGAATCAAGGTACATCTCAAAATCAAACTCATTTTTGCGCATCTTCTGCTCAAGCTTCTTGGCCTGTTCCTCATCAATGTTCTCCTGCGCCTTCTCAATCATGGAAAGCACATCGCCCATGCCGAGGATTCTTGAAGCCATACGCTCCGGATAGAACTGCTCAAGGTCTGAAAGCTTCTCTCCCATACCTGCGTATAGTATCGGCTTTCCTGTAACGGCTCTGATTGAAAGCGCCGCTCCACCTCTGGTGTCACCATCAAGCTTTGTGATGACAACTCCGTCAATTCCTATCTTTTCATCAAAGGTACCTGCTACATTTACCGCATCCTGACCTGTCATGGCATCAACCACGAGGATGGTCTGGAAAACATCAGTAGCTTCTTTTATCTCAATAAGCTCTGCCATCATATCCTCATCAATATGAAGACGTCCGGCAGTATCGATGATAACAACATTGAAATCGTTTTTCTTAGCGTGCTCCACAGCGGCCTTTGCGATGTCGGCAGGCTTGTTTTTATCACCCATTGAGAAAACCTCAACGCCCTGCTTTTCACCATTTATCTTTAACTGCTCAATCGCAGCTGGACGATACACATCACAGGCTACAAGCAGTGATTTCTTGCCCTTGCTCTTAAGCTTACCGGCAATTTTTGCTGTGGTGGTTGTCTTACCGGCTCCCTGAAGACCTACCATCATGATAACGGTAAGCTCCTTGCCCGGCCTGAAAGCAATCTCTGTTGTCTCAGAGCCCATAAGCTTAATCATCTCTTCGTTTACGATTTTGATGACCATCTGACCGGGATTGAGACCATTCATGACATCCTGTCCGATTGCTCTCTCCTGAACACTCTTTGTGAACTGCTTAACAACCTTGAAGTTAACATCGGCCTCAAGGAGTGCCATCTTAACCTCTTTAAGAGCAGCCTTTACATCATCCTCAGTAAGCTTTCCCTTGCTGCGGAGATTCTTGAAAACGTTCTGCAGTTTTTCTGATAAACTGTCAAATGCCATATTACAGCTCCTCTAGTATCTGATTCGAAATAGCTTCGATTTCATTCATTAATAGCTCATTATGTGATTTCTTAAAATCATTTGTCAGCTCATGAATCCTTCGTATGTCACTCTTTATGGACATGAACTTTTCAACAAGATGCAGCTTTGCCTCATAGTCAAGCAACTTCTTATTGCATCTCTTAATCAGATCGGCAACACCCTGACGGGAAATCCCCTCCTCGGATGCTATCTCACCGAGTGACAAATCGTTGAAGACAAAATCCTCATATACCTGACGCTGATGCTCATTCAAAAGCTCACCGTAGAAATCATATAAATATGCCTGTTCAAGTTTTTCTTCCATATCAAGTATCCTCTTTTTCCCTCGAACCTATGGTAGAATAACACATAGTTTGCCCGGTGTCAAGTAAAAATACTTGATACTTTTATTTTTATATCATAGTACGTACAATTCTCGGCTTATAGCCCTTCTTCTCGAGCGCAGCTATAATCTGCTCCTTGTGCTCTGTACCAAAACACTCAAGCGTGATACGAAGCTCGACAGCCGCACTTCTGTTTGTAGTGACAAACTGGTTATGCTCCAGCTTGATTACATTGCCCTGTACATCGGCAAGAGTCTGTGAAACCTTGGCAAGCTCGCCCGGCTTATCCGGCAGAAGCACTGAAACAGTAAAGATTCTGTCTCTGAAAATAAGACCCTGCTGTACAACTGATGACATGGTAATAACATCCATGTTGCCGCCACTTAGGATAGAAACCACTCTCTTATCCTTTACACCAAGATGCTTAAGCGCAGCTACAGTCAGAAGACCTGAGTTTTCGACTATCATCTTGTGATTCTCAACCATGTCAAGGAAGGCCACGATAAGCTCGTCATCCTCCACTGTGATAATATCATCAAGATTTTTCTTTATGTATGGGAAAATATTTGAGCCCGGTGTCTTTACCGCTGTTCCGTCTGCAATGGTATTTACGCTTGGTAAAGTGGTCACCTTGCCGTTCTTAAATGACTCCTGCATACAATTAGCGCCGGCCGGCTCCACTCCGATAACCTTAATCTTTGGGTTTAAGAGCTTTGCAAGTGTGGATACACCTGTTGCCAGTCCGCCTCCTCCGATTGGAACGAGGATGTACTCAACAAGAGGAAGCTCCTTGAATATCTCCATAGCAATAGTTCCCTGTCCTGTTGCGACAGCTAAATCATCAAACGGATGGATAAATGTGTAGCCCTCTTTCTCTGCAAGCTCATATGCCTTGGCACATGCCTCATCATACACATCTCCGTAAAGCACTACCTCAGCGCCGTAGCTCTTTGTACGGTTTACCTTGATAAGAGGTGTGGTGGTAGGCATAACGATGACAGCCTTGCAGCCATAGCACTTTGCAGCATACGCAACACCCTGCGCATGGTTTCCTGCAGATGCTGTGATGAGTCCCTTAGCTCTCTCCTCGTCTGTGAGTGTGCTTATCTTGTAGTACGCACCTCTGACCTTGTAAGCTCCGGTAAACTGCATATTTTCAGGCTTCAGATATACTTTATTGCCTGTCTGGTCACTTAAAAAGTCACTGTAAATGAGCTTTGTCTCAAGGGTGACCTCCTTGACCTTCTCACTTGCTTCTTCAAATTTATCTAATGTCAGCATATTTGTTCTTCCTTTCATTTCTTCGGTATAACTATTCATACCCACCCACACATTATTCGCAAAAATGCATTGTTCTCAGTGGTTCTGAATAGTTATTTTTCATTATATTATACCAAAAATT
>ERZ779922.347-NODE-347-length-41311-cov-3.989335_pt1 | contig 41311 bp, 51 predicted proteins | sample MGYA00511544_ERZ779922 | MGnify/ENA primary metagenome ERZ779922 (study PRJEB29588, sample SAMEA2154516) | human gut metagenome | biome: human gut; feature: human-associated habitat; material: faeces | place: Denmark | collected 2008/2010 ... | reverse complement strand
ATATTTTTTTTCTTGACCTAGATCAATATTAATATAATCTCCCCTATTAGATAGAGTAATCTTACTACTCTTCGTCTCGTTCAATCAGGGGTCTGCCATAAAGATGCCTATTGAGAAACTCTTTATAAGCTTCATATTTCTCTTTGTCTTTCTTACCAGATTCCCCATTTTTATGACCTGCCCTATAGGCATATTTGATCATATTTCCTTTACAGAAACCTATGAATTCCTTGTGAGAAAGCAGATCTTGCATTAATTCAATAGGCTGAATTAAGCCCTGATAATGCTTCTGATCTTCTGGCTTTCCACTATCGTTTATTCCTTCATTAACCCATTCATTGTCGTATTCCTGCATATTAATTCCCATTTATTACATAGAATTCAGTTAAATCGATGTTGTCTTTATGCTCCTCATAGTACTCTTTAGAGTAAACTATTGAGGTTTCTTTGTGAATTAAATATTTAATATTCATGTTCGATACACCACATTTTATAGGGACGACCAACCATATAGTTGCCAAGCTGCTCATAAATGCTAAAGATCATACTCTTGCGCTGCTCATAGGTAACTTTGGAGTTCTCATAGAGTGAATCGATGTAGTCTACTGCAGGCTGCACTTGAGTAAAGACTGTAGCGCTCAGTGTGTTCTCATCAAAGCACTCTACGGGTACTTCTTTGCATAGATTGCAGCTGATCAATCTCATCTTGCCTCCTGGTGTTCTGTAATCGTGAATGACAATGTACATGTTGTGGTTTCCTATTTAAAATGGCCACAGAGGCCTCAGATTTGCATCAGGTTAAACGATAGTGTACTTGGTGGTATGTTGGTACCCCTGAGCACCTATCGTTTAACTGAGGTGAAATTAGAGAGGTTTTAGAGATCCTTCCAGTCACCAAGCCACTTCCATTTCTGAGAGTTGATATCGTACATTCTCAGCTGGACTTGAGTACCTTGGGGCAGCCCTGCCTTCTTTAGGAGCTCATAGAACAGGCCAGCGCACTTGAGGTTACTAAAGATACCGTTATACATGCGATAGCGCTTGTTGCCATACTTGTGGACAAAGAATGCATACATGATGGTTCTCCTCTTATTGGATGTTGGTGAGGCTGACTGTAGGCTTGCCAGATGCTTTGATGATGTATTGACTATCTGTAGAGATCGTAGGGTTTAACTCACAGAATGCCTTGAAGGTCTTGCATCCCCATACCTTGATTGCATAATGAATGACATCCCAAAGGTCACAGGTGCCTTCTCCATAGACCGTGTTAAGGAAGCTCTTGATATGCTTTGAGGTTGTGCGGGAGTACCAACCAAATATTTCCACTCGACTGTTGTTATAGTCGTGGGAGGCAACTTGGGTCTCATAAGAGATCAAGCGTTCGGTGCTCTCATACTTATCTCGGGTAACAATGACAATGGCCTTGCCATAGAAATCCTTCTGAGAGGAACCAAAGGGTTTGAGGTTGTATGCATAGCGTGACATGATGTTGTCTCCTATAAGACTTGATTACTTCTTGTAATCTTGATTTGACTTAGATTACTTCTTACTTTTATGTAAGTATTAATATCTACTTAGCAGTCGATTGCCACTTCCCCTCGAAGTTCTCAATGCCTTGCATGAGTGCATAATGCTTAACTTCTCGGATGACTAGAAGAGTACGTTCTTCATCTCTGAAGTCTGAGTAGTGCATTGCATTCCACAGAAGATAAGCCTCAAACTCATGAAAATGATCATCATCAGTCGTAAACTGGATCACATACTGAGCACCATCAGGACACACTATAGAAACCCTCTGTGCCTCTGCATCAGATCGGATGATAGCTCTCTTTAATCTGAACTGTAGCATCTTTAGAACTCCTCAAAAGGTCTGTTTGTCTATCGATGAGCACACTATAGCAATTCACAAGTCACATGTCAAGCCATCCCTAATCCTATCTTCATGGTATCCCCATCGAACCCCTTATGCTATTATAATAACAATAACAATAATAATAGTCATCGGGTTGTCTTCAGGTATGCCTTCGGGTATGTCTTCGGGTTGTCTTCGGGTTGTCTTCGGGTTGATAATAGGGGTAATAGACATGATATAAGTAGAAATACCTATGTACCCCGAAAAACCATAGATGGGCCACTGTAAACAATAACCCCCCGAGGTTACCCTAAGGTTACCCTAATGTTACCCTAAAGCTACCCTAAAGGTTACCCTAATGTTACCCTAATGTTACCCTAATGTTACCCTAAAGCTACCCTAAAGGTTACCCTAAGGTTACCCTAAAGCTACCCCTTGGGCACCCTTACGCACACCTACACACATATATACGTAAAGTAGTCAGCAGGTGTATATGAGTAGCAACAGGGAATCTTAAGGCACCCTATGGGGGGACACACACCTGTGTCTGTCTTAAGGTGCCACCTTACAAATTTATTATAAAATTCTAATCAAGGTGACCCTTAGTTTACCTAAAGGTATCTGTTGTTACCCTAGAGTTAACCACAAGTTATTGTCAAGAGATAGCAAGCTAACATAAGGAGGTGTACCCTAAGGGTTAACTTAAGGTACACCTTAGATGGTCTATAGGCTAACTATAGGCAGGGGCTATAGTAATTCACCTACAGCAGCTCTAAGTAGTGCATCAACTGTCCCTACATCACCATTCAATAAGGAAACCACTAAAAGGACAATAATAATGATGATCTTGATAGCTACTACTAGTTTATGATTTAATGGTTTCATATGGATACTTTGAGTTAACTAAAAGGAAACATAAAGAAAAATCTAAAGTCAGGCTTTATGAGCCCCTTTAGAAAATCTCAAAGGGTCTATAGGTAACCCCATTATTTTTTTTAATTATTATTTTCTTATTTTTTGTCAGGAGGGGTCAGGTAGATATCTTATATATACCTTTTTCTGGCCCCTTCTGGGAGTGGAGATTTTATTCGGAGTAGTCACTTCACCCTTATAGGTATGATTTTATCTTGTAAACTTGTATCCCTCTGAATATTTGCATTTATTGAATCCCTTGGAAGTACATGATTCTCTTACATTTTCTGTAATTGTATTTATTCCTATTTTTCTTGTAATAAACCCATGAAAGGCTTCCAAAGATTCCTCTAGCCATTCTGAAGTTAATTCATTTATTCCTTCATCAGCATCAATTCCCATGAAATCTACTAAATACTTGACACCTATAGCTAAGGCATCCAATCTATCATCGTGAACTAGTGATCCTCTGTCTGAGGTAATCCTAGTCATCTGATAGAATAGTGCATACTTGTAGTCACCTTCAGGGACACTATCGATATCCCTGTTGATGCACTCAGGGGTAACTATCATCTTATGGTTACCTAGGACAGGCTCTAGGGTATCTATGATACGTACTTCTTTCTGTCCTGTTGACTTAACTTCTTTAGTACCACATTCCTTATAGGTTTTCCTAAGGACAGGCTCAAAGAGCTTGAGGTACATGCCATCCATTATGTTTACATAAGTTCGTTACGCTTATGCCTTGGGGCTATACATTGCTGTATAGATCGGACTATATCTTAACAATAGCTAATCTTCCAACCTCTTCTACCACGAATACCCTTATAGAGGAGGTTTCTTATATTACCTCTAGCAAATCCTAGAGTATCTGCACATTCTTGTATCGAATTAAACTTAAACTTGTATTCGTGCATCTTATTGTTATTATAGCTATTGTCCCCACTTTTTCAGATCACTTGATCTTACAATTAGTCTCTACACCTTCCTATTTCTAGGCTTGGCTCGGTATCGTCCCATAGGGAGTTTCACCGAATTTAATGGGTTTTACTTCGGCAATGTTGTTTACCGAAGTTACCTTCAATGACTACCTCATTAACCTTCCATTTCTTAGCAGTGTTCGCTAGTTTATTTAGGACTACATCAGAGTATCCCCCTAGGAGACCTCCTGCTTCCATCACGTAGATATATCCATTGAGATAATAGAGTACACAATATCCCGTCTCATCACGTCCCCTGCCAGACGGATCAACACACATCATCTTATAGGAATACTTCTCCATCTCTGGGGAAGCTGTATGGCACATATAATAAGCATCTCCCTTTAATCCCATTACCTTTGGGATCTCCTGAAGGGAGACCTTACGAGCAGGATCAGGCATCCATGTAAGCTTCATAGGTGCTTCATCTGTACTGAAGGTGCCTACAATGAGATCTCTAAGTCTCAATGGGTACTTATCAGCATCAGATAAGCTAGTGTCTAGCATGAACTGCAGCAGGAACCCCGCTCTTCTATAGGACAGCTCTCGTTTCTGTAGATCCTCTTCATTGAATCTAAGGGGATCTGTAGGCTTACCTGCGTACTTCTCAGGATCACTGTCATACTTGTCTGCAATGAACTTAGCTAGACGTGTACCATAGTTAGCTCTCTGGGTCTCATCATAAGGATATCTTGCAGGGTAGATAATAGCAGTGTACCCTCTTTCCTGAAGTTCATTATAGAGAGACATTTCATTCTGAGGGGTACCAAGGTAAATGATGGTGCCATTAGGTTTGATAACAGCGTCAAACTCCTTCACCAACTCGAATAGCTGATCTCTCAATACCTGAGTGAAACTGTTGCTCGGTACCTCTACGTCATCACTAACAATGATATCTGCACGAGAACCTGTAAGCTGTCCTTTGATACCTACGGATTTAACTGAGGGGCTATGATCGGGTTTACTCGGGCCAACGTCAAAGAGATTCTGAGTATCCCGTTGCCCCTCTCGTGCCTTTAGGTGCTCTAAGAATGGCAGTTCATTAATGATCTTCTTAATAAAGGTAGCGTTTGCATCAGCTCTTTCTTTGTTAGCTGAGACAACCATAATCTTAAGCTGAGGATTCTTCCATAGGCACCATACTACATAAGCACAAGTAATGAAACTCTTAGCTACCCCTCGGAACCCCATAAGAATGAATCTATCATTAGGGGGATGCTGTAGTGTCTTAGCAATATCTACCTGAATAGGAGTAGTCTGTGGCAACCCAATAGTATGCCATACTAAGCTGCAGAACAATGGAAAACTATTAAAGTATGGAAGCAAAGCTTTAGTTGACAAGGCCATTAGCTCCATAGTCTAACTCAAAGTTCTCCTTAGTAGCCTTCAGTAAGGATGCTAATGCATTGTCTCCATCTTCACCGGCTTTAGGGACACAATTGATGCCATTTCTCTGCAGCTCCTTGATAATCGCATTGTATAGCTGAGGGTTACGTTTCTCTGGGTCTTTAAGATCGTTCAGCATGTTCTCCAACATGTTGTCCTGAATCAAGCTCAGCAAGCTCTCTCTGTCTAATGGTTCTTTGTTCTTCATTGATTCTTACTCTCCTAGCAGCTAGGTATGGGGCTACCCAGTGCTTCTTTATCATTGTTATAATGCCTACTATAGTGTACACAATGGTACCTATGTAAACCCAGTCACTAAGGGCTACCCCTAAAAATGTAACCCCTGTGACAGCTATAGGGGGAGACATACTAATAATATCCTTTACTCTGGATCCCCCATCTTCAACTGTAGATCCTATATCTAGAAATCTCATGAAGCCACACCTAAGAGCTTCCTAAAGTCTGCTTTGTGGAAGTGCTTTCCCTTAAGCATCTTACCATCAGCTCTATAGGTAGGACAGAGGTTACCGTTGTCATCAACCATCTTGCTAACGAACTCCTCCCCTAGAGCCTTCATGCCTAACTCAAGAGGATACTTATGTTCGATAGCATACATGATGCATACCCAGATTAAATCACAAATCTCTTTGAAGTCCTCAGGGGTACCAGATTCTTCCTGCAGCCACTCTTCAAACTCCTCTCTAATAAGATCCGTATAAAGTCGACCGCTAGTTCCTGAAGGGTGAACCTTGTCGAACAACCGTTGCATCGTGTCCGCAAGATCCCCTGTGGAATATTCTAAAGACTCGCTGATTGCTAGAGCCGTGGTATTCATGTTTTTCCTTTTTATCTAATTCAAATTTACCATCAATGAGGGCATCAACATAATCCAAGATAGGTTCATCTTTGATATCCTCATAGGTACGTCCTGTCCATAACCAGATTCTCTTAGTGTCTCCATAGACATCCCTCACACGCTTCAGGATTTGCTCTACAGCGTGTTTGTTATAGGGCTCTAAGGGGTCACCACCTAAGATACTCAATCGTTCAATATAGGGCGATTTAAGAGCATCTAGAAGGGTGTCCATAGTCTCTTCAGTGAACTCTTGACCATATTGGGGATCCTGAGCTTTCTTGTTGAAGCACCCTCGGCAGCATAAGGAGCATCCTGAGACAAACAGGGCTACCCCCATGCCATCCCCATTGGTGGAATCACAGGTATTGATTCCGGAGTAGTTCATATTTACATACTCTTCCTATCTTTGATCTCTGCCATTTTAGCATCATTCATTCTAGATTTTCCGTTGACATTACTGTAACCCAAGTACCCACAAACACGAGAAATAGTAGATAGGTTGTGAGAGCCACAATGAGGACAGGTGTTGCCAACATTAGTGCTATGAGAACCACAGTCTTCACAATAAGCCGCATCAAAGTTGACACCCTGATAGAAACCCATTGACATGCCCCTTTCAATAAGGGCTTTAACTGCATTGAAGTTGTTAGGATTATCTAGTCGTACATACTGAATGTGACCCCCATTGCACTTATGAAAAAGTTCATACTCTTTATCCTGTTTCTCAAAAGGGGTTACATCTTCACTAACGTGGAGGTGGAAGGAGTTCGTGAAATAATCTCCGAACTGATTGTCTCCTGTGTATTCACAGTATTGCTTAGCTTGAGTCCCACAAAGAGATTCTGCAGGAGTACCATACAGAGCATAAAGGTAGCCATCTTCTTTCTTAAAGTCCTCAATTCTTTCATTAATGAAATCTACTACATTATTAGCAAATGAAGAATCTTCCTTAAGTGATTTACCTGTAGCAAGGATAGACAATTCATTTAATGCAGTGATACCAAAGGATGCAGTCATGTATTCAACAAGGTCTCCAATCTCATCATCAGGGCTTAGATTACCGTTATGAAGACCCCCTTGAGTGAAGCACATAGGATTCGTACATGCCTTAGTATGACGAATCATGTCATAGCGTTTCTTAAGGAACTCACGGATTACCTGAAGTCGATCCTCAAGGGCACTATAGAAACCCTTTCCTTCTTTCTCTGCAACTTTCCAGATCAACGGAAGATTAAGAGACACTGCACCAATGTTGCACCTACCGGTGGTAATAGCTTCACCCGTCTTAGGGTCATGCCATTCAGTGAGGTACGCTCTACACATTATGTTCAAAAGGAGTCGTTAATTCCTTTCCGATATGAATCCATTGGTTTATTCATACCTGCCTAATATTACTATTAGGATCAGACTATATCATCAAAGAATAAGACTATTCTTTGCACCGCTTTTCGAATCACTTGATCCTACATCCTTACACTCATCAGGATTAGTCGTTAGACACACAATAACTCTTATTATTGCTTTGTACGGGATTGTCCTCAACATTACTTGTTAGGAGTTTCCCCGTTTAACGGTGTTTTAAATGGGCGGTAGTTATCGACCCATCGGCGATGTAATAGCCCCAGTTCGATGATAAATCTCCCCTACCTTACCATGATTGAGGCTTAGGTAATCGGGATACATGCACTTACTGGAGCAGTCAACAGCGAGATCAAAGAGTTCCTTATGACCCTCATCATTCCTAATTTTATTTTCATCATATAGGAAGACAAGCTTAGGGAACACCACCTGTTTACCCCCATGCCCCTTCATGCGTGTCTTAAGGATGGTCTTACCGATCATAAGCATGATGTCCCTATTAAGGTCATCCATCATGATGTCCCAAGTACCGAAGGTAAGTGTAGTGAACGCGAAGTCACCGCGAGAACACGGAACAGTGTTGAGCTTCAGTTCAAGAGACTGAAATCCCTGTTCAAGTTCACGCTTGAGATCCCCCATAGCCATTGCACAGGATTCATCATACTCCATGTTGCATTGTTCGGAATACTTCTTAAAGGCGTTATCGTAGGTCTTCTTAGCGTACGGAAGGAGAACCTTATCAATCTCTGCAAGTGTGAACCCACCGAACTGCTGAGCAGTAGCCACAAGGGTGATGTCACCGATAACCTGAAGGGCACTAAGGACACTCGTAGGTTCCGTGTACTTCACATTGGACATCTCAAAGCCACCCTTAAGGACACTACCGATGTCAAAGAGACAACAATTAAATGAATTAAAGATCATATCTCTAAGATCATGAATGTAGATGTCTCCTCGCTTAACAAGTTCCTTCTCTTTATTAGATAGGTAGAATTGCTTATACAATTCTTTAGTCAGGTATCCTTTAATTAGAGAACCCTTAGTAGAGATAAGGGAGCTATCAAAGTTAGCATTCTCACGGTCTCCCAAAAGAAGCACCGTATCAGCTTCACTCTTGACAGACTCAAAGGCTTTAGCATATGTGTTTTTGTAGTCTCGATATTCCTGATAAGCCTTCCCTACTTCAGGGAGATATTTGTTAAGGGCCTCAATTACATACCCATGGAGAGCTTCAGCAGTCACATCAGTCTTATTATAAAGGATACCCTCAATATACCCTTCGATCTGCCAAAGCTTCCATTCAGGGTACTTAGCATTAGCTCTCTTAGTAGCCTTATCAATAGCTACCTTAATCTTGTCAAAGCACCAGTCTTCGTGGGTACCATCTTTCTTAATTACTTCCAGTTCCATAGTGTATTTAGTTATTTAATTAGTGTTGCTCTTATCCGTGAACTGTGCCTTAGCAAACTGCTTTACGGCAGTAACTTCCTCAGAAGTAAGCTCACTAGTGATTTTGGCATAAATCTTCTTCGTTACGTTGTTGTCTTCGCTATACACGATGACATCAAAGGTAACCTTAGGAATGTCGGGTTTCGTTGTAAAGAATGCCTTACGGTTCTCATACTCACAGGCACCTACATTGCCATCCCAATAAACTTGTATATTCATTTACTTAGTCTGTTAGATAGGCTCAGTAGCCCTACGGTAATTACTGTGCGTAAGCCCTTTAGGACTACTGAAACACCCGAATTACTTGCTCTTCTCAATGCTAATTAGATAGTACAAAGCCTTTAGGGCATCCTTATAGGCTCGGGTGTCTCCCTCAGTATGGTAAGACTCCTTGTTACGCTTCTCAATAGCTTCGAGAAGTTTATGCTTGGCCATCATGAAAACATTATCTTCCCATTTAGCGTCAATCATCTTTGTATTTCTCCATAATATTAATTAGTGCTTCACCATCGGATTTATCGAACTTGAATCCAAGGTATTCCACAGCACCACTCTTATCGAATGCACTGTTAATGAAGCCCTTAGCAACATCGATGTCTACCTTGTTGTTCTCATCGACGATACCCACCTGCTTGAGCATAGGCAGATACTTACCGATGAGGGTATCCGCCTGATGCAGAATCAAGAACGTACTCCCTCCAAGAAGCCACTTCATCGTGGAGGGAGCACTAGGCATCAGTCGAGTATCAACGAACTCAGGGAGTACCTGAGAGATTTTACTCAAACTGATTTTCATAGGAAACCATTATGCGCCCGTAGCAGGAGTATTCGTAGGAGCAACCCACGCCTTGTACTTAGCCATCGGAGTCGGGCAGATAGCACTCATAGGAACAATCGTGTCCGTGATCTTACCAATCGTACCCATCATACCTACAATGGTCTGGTCGATACAACCGAACTTCGCCTGAGTCGTGAGAGCAAGCTCATTAACCTTGCCAAGGACAATCTGCTCACGGAGTTCCTGCTTTTCACAGCAACACTTAAGCTCTGCCTGAAGTTTAGCGAGTTCAACTCTGTTGTTCGCAGACTCGTCAGCAAGAGGCTTAAGGTAAGCAAAGGTTTCATCACGGAGTCTACGGTTATCTGCAAGAGACTGTGCGTAGACTTCCTTGGCATTCTTGTCGGAGTAGTTTTCAGCCTTGAGCATACTGTTCTCAGCCTGAAGAGCAGGACACTACGTTCTGATTGCCTCCACCGAGGAGACCACCAAGGAGACCGTTGCCGTTATTAGAGCTGTTGAGGACACCGAGAGCAAGACCTGCGATACCAGTACCGAGACCTGCACCAGCAACACCCTTAGAAGCAAATTCAGCCATAATTAAATCCTTTCTAGCTTTATGCTGGTGTTAATAGTTTAGTAGCTTAGATTAAACTAGAATGCTCTAAGGCTATAGCTACTGAAAAGCCTAGCATTCTGAGAGGTAATTTAGAGTGCACCTCTCGTGGCACTATAGGTAATCTAAGCGAGTATCTTAGGGGATCCCCACTTTAGCCAGTCCGATGCTCGGAGTACCTTCAGTGTTCCCACTGAACACTTTGGGCATCACGGGCCACTCAACGTCTCTAGGGAAACCACTCTGAAGAGTGATATCCCTAAGAGCCTTTCTATAGTTCTTAACGACCTCAAGAGTCTCAGGATCAGCAGGATAGTCAGGCATCATGTACCAGTCAGTTTCTGCGATCTTTCTGTCTCTCTCTGATCTTACGTTCTCTGCAAGAACCTCAATGGAAACTGGAGGGTTCTCTATGATCTGATACTTACCGTCAACCTGTTGAATACTACAGTCACCTCTGGTATTACACCATACGGCGGCTTCAGGAGGATATCCACCCTCGAAAATTTGTCCAATTTTATAAACCATCGTGTTCATCCTTCTAATACCCAAAGGCGTACCAATCGTTATCGTTGCCCCACGATCTGAGCGTGACAGAAGTAGCAGTTTTATATGACACGCAAGCGTGTCTATCCGTGATTCCCCACGACGCAGTTTGAATGTTATAGTTAGTATCTCTAAACGGCTTTTGGAATGTAAGCGTATTATCGCGATTCTCTCCATATACGGTGACTTTTCCCCACTGTTCAATGAATCCATCGCTCCAAACTCTATAGCCTTGCGTACCTGATACGTACGTTTCCGTAACGTATGCTTGCGGCTTATCACTCAAGTTGTTAAAACTCAAATTCAGGGGTACCAAAGCCAAATCATCAGCCTCAACACTACCACTATTGGCCACGTAGCTTCCCTCTGACGGGAATATGTGAATTTTCTTCACGCTCACTTGACTTCACCTCGCAAAATGTTTAAATGGTCTTCGTAACGTTCATAGTCGTCCGCCGTTGCCTCTACCTCTTTTTGATATGTGTATGGCTCAAATCCTCGGAGGTAGATTTCGGAGACTTGCACGTTTCTAAAGCCCCCACTGTAGACGCCTTCTATAGCTCTGATCTTCCAATATTTGTGCAAACCAACATCGGGAACATCGTTTTGCCCTTTTGTAACATCTTTAATGTCAGTCCACGTACTCCCGTTGTCGGAATATTGGAGGATGCCGCTATTTAAGCTGTAGTAAGCCGGAACGATTTCTATCGACCTAACCCTAATTGCAACAGGGTTATACATTGTAATAGTCAGATAGTTCATATCTGCACCGCTTCCGCAACGGTTGAAATATGAGGTACTTTGGTTTTTAGCAAACGCTACATTTATTCCGTTATTACCTCTGTCTCCAGTAGCGGCGCAGGCGAACGTACTTCCCCCGAGCGTTCCCAATTCTGAAATCGCTGGGTTTTCCCACTCGCGTTCGCCACTGACGGTAATCGTCTTAAAATATTTTCGAGTAAAGCCGTTCGCGAAAACGCAGTCGCCTAGCGTCTTATCTTTCACGATATACACCGTTACCACCTCACTAATTCAATACCAGCCTGAATAACGACATTACCAAAGTCATCAGGTGTAATATTGTTCACACTAAGGACGACCTTAGGCATGTCAGTAATCTGAGACACCGTATGCGTGTGGGCCTTGTTAGCCTTTTCTGCTAGAGCAGTGTGTACAGCCTGAAGATCCTTAGTAACCTCTGATTCAAGATTACTAAGGTCTGCATTACTAGCCTTAGCATCAAGGGAGGCCTGAAGGTTAGTAACCTGACTAATCGGATGAGTATGGGAAGACGGAGTAAAGGAAGTAGGGACACCTGTAAGTTCACTATAGGCTAGACTGTTCTTAGCAGAGAGAGTACCAAGGGTAGGCTTGTTCTTAATGAAGTCCTTCTTAGTAGAATCAGTCTGCTTCCAGTCTGCCTGTAGCTGACCTGCAGTAGCCTGATTGGCATACTGTTTAGCTTTAAGCTCTGATTCTTTAGCATTCGCCTCAGAAACCTTAGCATTAGCCTCAGACTTCTTAGCGTTAGTCTCAGATACCTTAGCGGCATCCTTAGACAAAGCCGCCTTATCAGCATTAGTCTTAGCTTCAGTAGCCTTTTGGGTAGCTAACGTAGCCTGTTGTGTAGCTGTAGATGCACTATTAGCAGAGTTCTTAGCACTAGCATCAGCCTCAGTAGCAGACCCAGAGGCACTCGTAGCATCAGCTTCGGCTTCAGTAGCCTTAGCAGTTGCAAGGTTAGCTTGTCTAGTAGCCTCATTAGCCTGTGCAGTAGCCAAATTAATCTGCTTAGTACCTTCAGTAGTCACACGAGATGCTTGAGTAGTACCTGTAGAAGTAACCAAAGAAATCTGTCTGTCGCCTTCCTGAGCAACCCTATTGACAGCATCAGTAGCACCCTGAGTGAGAAGCTCATTAGCCTTATTAGCGTAGTGCTTGGCAGAGTAATCAACACCGTCAACAGTAGCACCAAGCTTAGTAGCCCACTGCTTAGCTAACTCAGCACTACCTTCAGCCGCTACCTCAGAAGCCATAGCGTTATCTTCAGATACCTTAGCATCCCTAGCGTAACCTATGGCTTCATTAGCTTTCTGAGTAGAGACAGTAGCCTGAGCAGTAGCAGTATTAGCGGATCCCTTAGCACTAGCTTCAGACTTCTTAGTTTCACCTAAGAGGCTCTCATTCTCTACCTTGACAGCATCAGCGTGCTTAGCTGCACTAACAGCTGTACCTGCAGAAGCCTTAGCTACAGTCTCAGACATCTTGGAATTATTCTCTGATACCTTAGCATTTGCTTCAGATTCCTTAGCATTAGTCTCAGCTTCTACGGCTCTATCTCTAGCCTTCTCGGCCTCAACACGAGACTGATAAGCACCCTTAGCGTCTTCTTTGTAGAGCTTAAGATTGACAGCATCACCATCACTTACTGCATCGCCTACATTGACGATACGGTTGCCCTTAGCGTCCCAGTTTCCCTCTCGGTTGACACTAAGGGAATCCTCAAGGATATCTCGGCCTTCTTCAGCGATATGAAATGCCTGCACCTGAGACGTATCCAAGTCAGTAGCCTTAAGAATGGAGGCATCCTTAAAGGTGACTACTCGTTCAGTAGCTGAGGTATATCTTCGGATTGTTAAGGATTCTCCTGATGCAGGAGCTACCTTAAGTCTAATCGTAGTTTTATCTAGGAAGTAATAGTCACTGCCGGTATCACCATAGTCACCCCCAGTAAGAGTATTGCCAGTGCCTAATCGTACAGTAATGAAAGACTTCTTTAGATAATCAAAGGGGACGGTAAAGTCAGTAGTAGTGCCGTCCCCCTCATAGATGATAATAGTGGAAGCCATTAAATATTAATATCCATATTTGTAGTCCTCTAGATCGTCATTAACGAAGGACTTAATTGCATTAGTTATCCCCGGTATATTTGGGATAGTTGATGTAGACCTCTTGATATACCTAGCGATATCCCTTCGATCCTTATAGGTAGAATCATTAAGAACCATATCCTGAATTCTGCTGTATGTACCCAAGCCCCCAAAGGCAAGAGATTCGCCATAGCGCAATGCGGGGAACATATCTAAGACAGTATTAGCGATACCATTCCACTTGATGTAGTTAGAATCTTCACCTAAGGTATCTCTAGTTTGAGCTGTAGTCTTAGCTGATGTACCAATACCTACAGAATTCAATGCAAGAGCCATAGAGGCTGTATAGGGATTTCTATTAAAGAATGCCTGCATTAAGAATGTAGTAAGTGCATCAGGGTCACTCAAGTCATCTATAGAGCCAATACCTAAGGTGTTCTGAAGGTACTGCTCTTTAGCTTCATCCTCCATACCCAAGGCTCTAAGGTTAACCTGAGCTAACGTAATTGCACCTGTAAGAGCACTAGAGGTGAGATAGCTATTCAATGCAGCAAGGTTGCCCTCTTCTTCCCAGCGATTCATTAGTTTAACGAAACGCTTATTATAGGACTGCACTGCGAAGGTCTTAAACTGGAGAGCCATAGACACTACAGGATTATTAGCTACCTGCCACGTAAAGACATCATCTAATTTGCGTCTCTGAAGGGTCTCCTCAATAGCGTAGTTAGTGAGCTTACGCAATACACTCATAGCTTTATCGTCATCTCTGAAGTCAGCCAATCGTGTACCTTTCTTGAGCATAGGTGTCTTAGCTGTCTCATCGTACCTAAAGAATCTCTTGCTAGCTATTAGGGTATAATCAAGATCAGCTTTAGTAATCCCTACTCTCTTAAGATCAATATCTCTAAGGAATCCTCTGTGAGCCGCAGTACGCCCATAAGCCTTCTGCATGAACTCCCCAAGGAAGCAACTAACGACTGTATCAATGATAGTGTTATTAGTGTACCTCTGAATCTGAGCAGCAGGAGAATAGTCTGCAATAACGTTAAAGATCCCTACAGCCTTAGCCATATAAGGATTAATGTTACGATATTTCTCTGCGTTACGCCTCATGATCTCTGCGGCATCTAAGGTATCATAAAGTTCCCTGCCAATAAGGTGATCCTTAATAGCGGTAATATCATTCTTAGTGAATAAACCGTTGCCCCATCTTTGGACAGTCTCATGTACCCCTGGGATCATTCTAATGAGAGCACCTGCACCATATGCCTGAAATGCTGCTCCAACTTCACCGTAGTTAAGGATACCCATGAGAGTACCAAAGGAGGAGAAAGCTAACTGCTTCATGATATCTGCAAGAGCATCCCCAGTAGTGAAGTTAGCTCTGTTGGGATTAATAGCCATACCATAGGCACGCCTATGCATGACATTAAGAGCCTCACGAAGTTCATCCTCACCCTCAGGACGTCTATTGGTATTCTTTACCCAATAGTCATCAGCCATCTTATTGATATGCTCAAGTCCCTCTGAGAAGTCTCTGTTGTATACTCGTTTCTCTGCAAGTAACCCCGCAGTACGATTAAAGTATCTGCCAGAGACATCAACAATATCTCCTCTGAGTTTATTCAGAGAGAAGCCAGAATGATCTTTATAAGAGGTATCCCAAGGCATCCTTCGTTTCTGAAAAGAGAAGTCTCTAGCATCATCACTAAAGTTGTCTACAGAGTGACCAGAGTGATTCTGATCTCTATACCCATATCCTGCCTTTCTAGCTTCATCCCAGAGCCACGCATTGAATTGAATATCTTCTTCCTCAGGAGTAAGCTTTACTTTGTTTACTTCAAGTCCCTGAGCTTCAGCTTTCTTAGCTTCCTTCTCTGCCTGAGCCTGTAGTTCCTCTTTCCAAACCCTACGGAACTCTGCAAGCCTTTCTGCGGAACGAGTTACGCCTGTATAGAGGTAACTCTGAAGGTAGATACCTGCCTGCTCATCTCCACCTACTCTAAGCAGGAAGTCATGCATCTTCCATTTGTCAATAACTACTGGAACATACTTACCAATTCTATAGGCAGCATCAACTAGACCAAGATGATGCAGCTTAAGGCCACGGTGTCTATAGGTATCTGAGATTCTATCGGCCAGTGCTACAGCTTCAGGATCTTTACTAAGTGGATTCTTAGAGACATCATAGCCACCAATCTTGTCATAAAGAAACTCATTAGTCTCCTCTCTTCCGTACCTGTTGGATAACTTCTGTACATCATGAGGAAGGGTATTCATGAGGCTATCTGTTTCAACCCTAAGGCCCTCTACTTCATCAAAGAGAGTATTCTTAGCAGGGCTATTCAGTCTCTGCTTAAAACCTTCATCAGTACGGATACCTTGTTCCCAATGAGTGAGGTTACCAATGTATTCCTTAAGATCCTCAGATTTATCTCTATAAGACAATAGCTTCTGTTTGAATTCAACTGAAGGCAACTTAGAGGTAAGCTGTTCTCTAAGGTCATTCATCTTTCTAGCAAGAGGTAAAGTCTTATTAACAAGTGTTCTCTCGATAGGGGTAAAGACAACATCCTCAGGGGGTTTCTCACCCTTTAGCATAGCATCATGAGCTATAGCAACCTTACGGTTAACTTGAGAGACTGTACGTAAACCTTTACCTAGTCCCTCAAAGCCTAACGTAAGACCTGCAATAGCACCAACGTCTGCCCAGACATCATGATGAATACCTGTAACGTAATCCTGAAGCTGATTAGCTGCTACACCTGAGACAACATTAGCAGTTACCTTAGTGGCACCTAAAGCTACCTTAGAGGAGACACCAATAGGAGGAGCAACAACTGAAGCAACCGTAGTAACAATATCCACTGGATTACCTACAGCACTCCCTAAGCCACCTACTAAAGACATATACCAAGGGCTATTCGCAAACTGAGCTTCAACCCTTCGGTTCTCTGCAAGTAAGTCTGCATTCCTCTTAACGTCCTCCATAGAAGAAGCATTATCTAAAACAAAGTCAATATCATCTTTGTCATAATTGAACTGCTTATACAGCTCATCCTTCTCTTCTTCGGTAGGCTCATATTTCTTGGTAGTAAACCCCCCTCTGCGAACCCACATGCCAATAGGGGAAACCTTAACACCATCTACAAAAGCACTCTCGTTAAAGTTAAAGAGACTATAACTCTTAGTGTCTCCCTTAAGTACATCCTTTTCAGGAATGTTCTCAATAGGAGTAGTAGTTACATAGGCTTCATACTGAGGCTTAGAGGCTCCTAAGAACCTCCCTAGGTTAGCTACAGGATATTCCCCAGTGTCTACCGGAACGTATGAATTGTCGGCCATTTAAACTTGGAACCCTCCTCAATATTCTTAACAATCTTAGCTTTAATTCTAGCAGTGAAGTCCTTCATAGGAATAACCATATTCTCAGTACCATCAAGAGCAACTACAGAAATATTATCTCTATTGACATCATAGAAAGAACTATCATAAAGCATAGGTGTATTAAGACCTCTCTCACTCATGTAGTCTTTAAAGACCTCATTGGCATACTTAGCTAGATCCTCAGGAGACTGAGGGGTAACTCCAACCTCACCTAACCCCTGCTGAATAGAAGCAATTGGAAGAACAAAGCCACGGACACCTACGAATTCATTGGCTACCTTTTCCATAGTGGCCTTACCAAGCTTACGGATAGAGGTATCATCTGTAGGATTGGCACCCTTATAGGCTTGAATCTCAGCCCACACAAGAGTATCCAACATATCCGTAGTAGCTCTGTTGAGACCCCCAGTGCCAACTAAACCCTGAATCTCATTCCTGTCTACTCTGAATCTAGGCAATAGCTGCTCTAAAGGAACGCCTGATTCTAGTGCCTTTCTCTGTTGCTGAGCCTTAAAAGCCTGAGCAGAAGCGAGAACCTGAAGGGGATTCTTACCAAGCCTAATAGCCATATCTACAGTAGACAACTGGGAGTATACACGAGTGTCACCATAGGTGCCATTAGTGAGAATCTGTCGTACTGCTGAAGGATTAGTACTATAGAGGCTCATTAAAGTTTGGAACCCTGGGGATAACCCTGAGATAGAGATTGCTCTAGCTTGACCCGGGATATTATACTGGAAGTCGCCTGCTTCCTTATCCGTAAGTAAATCTACAGCATCCTTAGATGAGATCTTACCAGTCATAGCAATTTCATTAAGTCTATGATCTAAGTCCTGATAGTACTCTTTAAGCATCTCAGTGACAGGCTCTCTAATGGAATTAGGGGTACCCTTAGAGGTAGCCATAGTGAGTAGCATTGAGATCTTCTTTGGGTCACCCCCAGTGAAGATCTTCTGGACAAACCCTTGCCCAATAACCTTCATATCATTGGAATTCAGAGAGATCCCTGCATCCTGAAGGACTTTCCTAAAAGCCTCCTCAGTAGGAACCGCAGTACCAGTAATGTTAGCCTTAAGAGTATCCCCAAGGTACTCTTCATAGAGAGCATCACCCCGCACCTTCCCAGCGGCCTTAAGGTTAGCCTGAGCAGTTCTCTTAGCGTTCCTGATTGCCTGATCAAGGTACTTAGTTCTAGGTGTCTCTACATTGTTATTGGAGAGATACTCTTCATCCTTAAGTTGGCTGAGGAGAACATAGTTGCCATCCTCAACATACTTGTCAATATCATCACACCAATGAGAGAACTCCATAGCATTGTCAGTAGCCTTTACAGTCTCTGCATTGACAAGCCATGCCTTAAGGTTATCCTCACCCAATAGCTCTCTAAAGGTAGTTCCTTTGATAAATGGAATCTCTTTATCTGCAATACTCTCAATAAGCTGAGAACCATAGCGAGACTTAGAGGCCATCTGGAAAGCATTGTTGAGAAGCTTATATTGCATCTCAGGGGAATAGTTAGCCCCCGTAGTTCTCCCCATTTGATCAAGGTAATTCAGGAAAGCTTGACCTGCATTAGGAGACCCTGAATTAATGATCGTAGCAATGTTAGAGGAATCAGCAATAAGAGACTTCTCAGTTTCCCATTTATCCTCTACAGCTTCCTTCTGAGCGATTACCTTTAGACGACCCTCAGGAGAAGTCTCAAAGAAACCCTCCTTAAAGAACTCATCATCCATAGAGTAACCAAAGGAATCAGCAAGATCCTTTTGGCTCTCTTTAGCGTACTGATAGAACTCTGAATCTACTTCAACCTGAGACTTACCAGCAAGCTTATTCGTATTAACCTGTTCATTAACAAAGTCCTGATAGGTCAGGTTGTATGCCATTCGACCATGCAGATACTTAAGTCTAGACATAGCAAATGGATTGTCCTGAAACGGAATACGATTATTCTTGATATCCTGCTGATACTGCTCAATAGAATGACTTTGGAAATACTTATCAGCTAAGTCCTCTACTTCTTTCTTCTTTACCTGTTGCCGCTTTGCTTCATCAATCTGATACTGATCGAAGTCTTTAGATGCCTGCTTAAAAGCTAGACCTAAAGCATTCACCCAGTCACCTTCGAGGTCTGCAGTAACTTTAGAAGAATCAATGTTAAGGTTTGCACCCCTATATTCCCCGAGCTTAGCTAAGCCAGAATTGAAGTACCTCCAAGTAGCCATCTCATTAGCAATGGACGTAGTACCTGCTGTATTCTTATAAGCCATTAGTAGTAATAACCTCCATAGGAACCTCTACGGTTATACCCCTGATTCATCGCACCTGTAAAGTTCTGCATGTAATCAAGGAAGTTAAACATGCCTTGGTTTTGTGTCTTAAGGGTACTATAATTAGCCATAAAGTTATTCATAAAGCTAGTACCGGTACCCATAGTAGACGAAGAAGTAGTAACACCTGTAGTAGATGTACCTAAGACATTCGCACCTGCAATACCAGAGAGACCCACAGAACCCCCAACACTAGAGGTACCTGCAACAACCGTCTCTCCACCCACAGTACCCGCAATGGTACCACCAGTACCACCTACGGTACCTGCAGCACCCGCAAGAGCACTGCCTGCACCTGCTGTAGCTGCACCAATAGCTGCACCTTTAGCAGAACTATCGAGGAATTCCATAACGTAGCTCATGCCACCCTTATATTGGCTCTTGAGTTGATCTCTAGCCTGCTCTACAGAATTCTTCATCTGGACATAAAGAGCATCCTTCTGAGATCTAATGTTAGTTACATCAGTCTCATAGGCATCCTTAAGAGCAGTCTTTTGTCGCAACACTGCACCTGAGATTGACCTTTTGATTTTTCCTGCAGTTCGCCCTTCGTAACCTGTCTCAGCTAGAGAAGCTTCAACTGTAGCGTTATTCTGCAAGGCGTTATAAGACAACTGAAATAAGTTGCTCACAGCATTATCATAGGCACTCTGCTCTTGTCTAGTCAATTGGTTCTGATTCCAATTGTAGTTCATCTGAGCATAGTACATCTGTTTCTTGAATGCTTTAGTGAGAGATCTGTTGTACTTTGATTTCTGCCACAGGGAACTGCCACCACCTGCAACTGCACCGATTACTGCACCTGCAGCAATTATTCCTGACATAGTTCCTCTCTATTGTTAGTTAATAACTGCCACTCATCAGTAAACTCTTTCTCTGCTTCCTCTACAGTAGATGCGTTACTAGCAAAGAACATTGTAATGTAGGTGTCCTCAAAGGCACTAAAGACCTGCCTACGGCCATCCATACCTTTCAATACAGAATAGCCAGAGATCTCCTCTAGGTGATCCCCTACGACAACCTTACAGTCCCCACTAATGATAACCACTGTAGGAATCTTAATGAAAGTACCTGCACCAATCTCACCCTTTCTCAATAGAATGGTTCTAACGTAACAGCCTGCCCACAGGAAATGATCTACTTCAATAGGTGCCTCAGGCAGAGACAGAGTAGCCATAACAAGACCTTTACCAATCTCTTGCTCCATAGGCGCCATACTAGGCAGAGCACCTACCATAGCTTTCTTAAGAGTTAATCCCTTTCTCACGTCTGACTATTCCTCCGAATATAATATCCTTCCCAACCACCAGAGATAAGGTTCACAGGCAACGGATTATCTGAAGTAACTGTAATCTTAACCTCAGTACTATTGTCCTGCACAGGGAACTTAAACTTACCTGTTGCTACTCTATAGGATCCTAAGACTAATGGAGATTCACTTAAGACCTTAGATGCACAAGTGTACTTGAAGTGCTTATTCTTGACATCATTGTCTACAGACACATCAAAGGTACCAGAGTTACTATAGTTAAACCAATAGTATCTCAGTTGTAATCTGCCTTCATCTTCAGAGACTGTAGCACCATCCGAAGCAGTTTTCTTAATCGTTGGTCTAGACAATACAACATCAAATTCATATTGCCTGCCTACGAAGTAAGTCATGCCTCTGAGATCCCCAGTCACCTTAAAGACACCATTATCATCCCAATCGGTTACCTGATGATAGTAGCCATCAGTACCAACTAGACAATACGTAGCTGAGCCAATCTTAGGAACTGCACCATAGACATCCTTTAGGGAGACCTCGGTATAGTCATTGTAGGCACTGTACTTATTAGTACCAGGGATGACATAGCGTACCTTACGATCCATAAAGTATCTTACAGGCTCATCAGAGAAGTCTACTGCCTGACCTGTAAGCATGCTCTTCTCTAAGAACAGTCCGCCATCAGTGTTAATAAGGAAGTAGATTTCAGAGCCTACGAACTCTGCAAGTAAGACCTGAGTACCTTCATATCGGAACGTCCATTTGCACCATGACTGCTGCATACTCTGGGAATTCTGAATGATGTACTTAAAGATCCATACAGTGTTAGGATGAGTACGTGAACACAGTGCGATTACATTGTCTGCAGTATTACCAGAGAGCCTAAAGATTCCCTTAGGAATATACATAGGAACATGTGCAGCTACATCCTCAGCATCCTTAAGATCAGCTACGTCCTGTACCGTATAGTATCTCATAAGAGAGCAATAGTTAACTCTGTTAGAGATAAAGAAAATACTTTGTCCTACACCTAAAGGCTGAGCATCATCACTGTAATCAAAGGAAGTGATTTGATCAACCTTAGCACTCTTAGGGGTCATTACGCCATCGCTAGAGAGAACAAATTGTCCCTCTCTAGAGAACAACATTAGTTCCCTGCTGAATGGTACTGCATGTGTTAGAATACAGACTTTGTTTGAAGATACAGCAAGGTCAATTGGATCAGTATCAGCAATAGCAGCTGCTGATTTAGACCAGAAATTAAAGAAGTCAGCAGAAGCGCTAAGGATAACATTTTCGCCACTGATGAAGCCTAAGCGATTTCTGTAGAAGAACATATCATTCAGCGTTTCCCCTACGAAGCTAGGCTCAGGATTGCTGTCCTCATCACCTACTGCTCTATCAGTCCAAGTAAGACTTTTGAAGTGGAAGGAGCCATCAGATTCTCTTACGAGAGCATGAGGCATACTAGAGTAATCAAATTGATACTGAATGTTTGGTGCGGCACACTCTAGCCACACATTCTTACCTTCATTGTAGTTAACATAGTAGTCATCATCAGCCGAGTTAGATTCACCCTTAATGCGCATGATGTAACCATCAGGAGCAGCAGGGGGAAGCTTAGAGACACTGTTAACGTAACCCTTCAAGACATATGCATTAGTGTTACCAAAGCCATCCTTAACAACAACATTAGGCATAGCCCAGCCTGTCTTAGCTTGGATGGAAACTACGGAATCACCAAAGACTTTGAAGTTATAATTACTAAAGTTGAAATCAGGATTCTTAGAGAACCCCATAGAGGCTCTGCCACCAAGCTGCCCTAATAGCCAATCATAGGTAGTTGCTCCAGCATCAGCACCCTGAGAACCTGTAGCTAAGTCTACAAGTTTCTCTGCAATGAACGCAGAGGTAGTCTGTATAGCCTGCTTAGGTTCACCACCATCAGGGGTAATGACACCACACATGAAGGTTTCACCCATAAAGAGAGCATAGGTCTTAGCATAGGAGGCATTCTTGATGTACGCTAGTGCAGTGTCCTGACCCTTTTGAGGGGTAGTAGCACTAGACATACCAATAGTTTTACTACGATTCAGAATGAACGTATAGTCTGCAACAGTGACTGCTCTAAATTCATCATTAGCGTCCGTGACATTGAGATAACTAGCATCATTGTCAATAACAACTTTCTTTTCATTACCTTCAAAATCCCATACCTTTAGAGACCCGCTGGACATACCTAAGAGATACTGCTCAGTCTCGTCTCTGTTAATTACATGATACTTAGTAGTGAGTGGATCTACTCTGTCCCCAAGTCTCTTAATGTGAACTGTAGGAGGTCTCTTTTGCAAGCCATCAACTTCACTAGAGAAACCATTGATCTGCTCCTCTACCTGATCAGCAAACCTAATGATATCCGGTTGCTGAGATACGCCACCCTTATAGGATACTGTTGATTGCGATACTAATGGCATCCCTATTAGCTCCTCTGGATATACTGAGAAATGTATTGGTCATCATTGAGGATATTATAGTTACCCGTAGTTAGATCATAGTCAATGATATCTGCATAGGCACTAGATTCCTCAGTCATCAGATGCGTATTCAGGTCATCTGAAGTAAGATATCTCATCTGGAAGATTCTAGCTGCACGACAAGTAATGAACTTACGGAATACCTCAGGTAACTCCTCAAAGTCTAATCCTCTAACCAGAGTATCTAAAGTCAAACCCTCAGGGAACTCATTGGTCTGCGAAAGAATGTCGAAAAAATAGCCGGATCGTCTGATCAACTTATAACCACTGCTGACAAACCTAAGATAATTATTAGGGCAGGGAACTAAGTTAGTATCAGCGTCCGGCAATAAAGCTACTGAATCTTCAATATTAAAGTCCCATCCTCTTGATTGAACCTCTTTAGAGACACTATCGAGAATCCTCACTGCATTCAGAACGTCTACATTCAGTTCATCTTCAAGTGAGTTGACAGGACTAGAGCCTACAGCAGATAAAATCTCATTCACTGCATCTAGTTTGTTAGAAGGAGTGACAATCATAATTTATCCTTTGTAGTAGTAGTATTTTTATAGTTGTTATTATGTATTATTTGGGAGCTGCAGGGATCTTAGGCTTCCTAGAGACTACCTTAGGTTTGACTCCAGTTGGGGCTTTAATCAAACCTAATTTAATCTTTTCTTCTACAGTCAAACGGGAGCCTTTCTTAGAACCCCCGTTGACATAGAAATAGGAATCCTTAATGTCGGATTCCGAGTACATTACGCACCAACCTGAGCAGTCTTAACGAAGAGACCCACGGCTTCAGGACGAAGGCCACCGTGACCCACAGCCATCTTAGCGATGATCTGATCAGCCTGATATTCAGCTCTGCGAGCACGTTCCATAGCGAGATCCTTCAGCTTAAGGGCACCCACAGCGGAACGGTGGAAGGCGATACCCTGAAGGACAGCCGTAGAGATCTGATCCTTAAGAGCGTGCTTACCATCAACACCATTGTTCAAGAAGTTCGGGGTTTCCACAATCTGGAAGCCACAGACATTCTGGAGCTTGCCCGTATTCGGATCAAAGATAGCAGCAAAGTTAGCAGCATCCGGCATAAGGGCACGGCAGATAGCCGAATAACCTTCGGGGGAGACAAGGAAATAGCGGTCACCTGCCGGAACCCAATTCTTCGTAAACTGAGCACGGGCATCAATCAGACCCTGCAGGAGGATGTTGCCATACTCCACAGTCGTAGCTTCATCCTTACCCGTAACATACTCAAATGCCTTGCCCGTACCCGGATTTTCAAGAGCAGTATTATCAGGGATGTTCTCAGGCATACCCGCGGCAGTCTTAGCACCCGTGTTAGCAAGTTCATTGATAGAGGCACAGTCGAAAGCCTGAGCAAGAGCTTCACCAAGCTGCTTCGAGTATTCCGTACGGACATCATAGTGATTCATTGCATCATCGATATCCGTGATAAGAGCATCAGCCGTGAGGAGACCATCGATAGCAATCACTCGCTCCGTGTTCTCCATCTTCTTACGCTGATCATCTAAGGAGTTACCCGGGGTAAGATACTTAGCATGAGTACGACCCATGACAGCGAAGCTGGCACTCTTCCCGTGCGGAATAGTACGAACAATCTGTTTGTCCATCATGACAGACGTTCTCGTGAAAGCCGTAAGGACTTCACCAGAGAAGATCTTCATGAACAGCTCATCACGATCAACAGCGCTCAGATTCTGACCAGGATTAGAAATAGAATTAGTGGTTAACGCAGCCATTTTATTATATTCTTATTGTAGTTATATTATTGTTATTAGGAAATGTTTTTATTATGGGTACGTTACACCTGAGTATAGTACATCTTCATTTCGATAGCTCTAGTGTAACTGGGGTCAGCACCATAGCGGGGGTCACTCATAGCCTCCACTACTTCCTGCTTACTTGAGAAGCCCTTATAGCCACCCGTAGTAACCCCACCACCCATAATAGTAGGATTACGTGTTCCTTGCTTAGCAATCATCTTAGCTTTCATACCCTCAAACATAAGAGTAACAGCTTCAAGATTGTTGTTGTCAATAGCTCGATTAAAGGAACTCAGAACCTTATTAGAGAGGTTTCCTTGTGCCCACTCAATAACCTTGTTGTACGCCTGTTCTCCACCTGCTGAATTATAGACAGCATTAGTGAACTCACTCTCAAGGTTCTGTCGTGATTCAATGAAACCCTCAATGACCTCTGAAGGATAACCTGCCTGAGCAAGGTCAGCCATAGTCTTACTAGACAAGGCACCATACTCATTGTATTCCTTAATGGCCTGATTGAAGTCCACACCTTTAGCCTTAAGATCCTTACCAAGGGCATCTAAGGTTTTCGTGTGCTTATCAATCTTTACATTAAGGTCACCCTCAGGTTCCCCCTGTTGTGGTTCTGCCTGAGATTCACCCTGATGTTCGCCTTCAGAAGACTCACCCATAGGGACAGCATCATTACTGCCACCATCCTTAAGCATACCCGTAGCTTCATCACCATCAAGGGTAAGCTGCTGAGTACCTGAGATCATAATATCGACACCATTGTCGACACTAAGACCATCACTATTCAAGTTTGTTGTTTCTTCGCTCACCTGTTACACCCCCTGTTCCTGTTGAGCTTTGTTGTTATCTACTGCCATCTGAGCCTGAGCATCAATACCCTGCTGGGCAGCATACTGTTCCATCATTGCCTGCTGTTCCTTAGCAACCTGTTCAGGAGACTTAACGAGACCCGTAGCATCAATCTGAGCACTCGTGAAGATACGCATAGCTAAGTTCTGCTGATTGATCATCTGCATGATATCAGGGAACTGAGCAAGTACCTGAAGTGCCTGAGACAAGTTAGCAAAGTCATGACCACGACCCAAGGCATCAACACCAGTGATGACCGTAGGTTCAATCGTAGCGAACTTCTCAGAGATAGTCGGAAGGCTGCCATTAGACTGCATCTGATTGAAGATACAGGACACTAAAGGCAACTGAAGTTCCTGAGACAGGAGACTATAGACACCCCCTAAGGTATCCTCAAGTTCCTGAGCCATATATCTGATTTCTTCTGCTGTTCTTTAATATTATCGGGGAGGCGTTACTTCCCCACTTATAGTTACCTATAAGAATAGACTATATCTTACCTAAAGGTTTCTACATTTCGAGCCACTTGGCTCTACTCCTTTCGGATAGTCGTTACACTCACTTAACCTTCTTAGCACCTGTAACCCTAGCCCAAGATTTACCCTTCCAAATATTTTGGATAGTCCCACGAGAAACGTCTATTTTGTGGCGATTCTTAAACTGTGTAGGCGTCAATCCACTATCTCGGAATTTGTAAATAAAGAGTACTTCTTCCGTAGTTAGCTTATGCACCCCAATAAGTTCCCCATGTTGTTCCATGTGTAAACCGTTGCCCCAACAGTGTCGAATATTCTGTTTAGCAGCACACCACTCTAGGTTGCCCACAGAGTTGTTATAACGGTTCCCATCCTTGTGATTAACTTGAGGGTAATTATTAGGATTCGGAATAAATGCTTGAGCAACAAGACGATGCAAAGGGATAAACTTAGAGCAATGATCTGCACCTAAATGTACCTTCACATATCTGTTTGTCTTGGTTATAGATGTACCTTTAATCCATTTGCCATTATCCTCATTAAAGATTGTTCCATCTTCAAATAAGGTATAATTATGGACACACGGAAAAGGCAATAGTTCATTAAGGTTGGTTTTTCTCATAGTTAAAAACCTCGTTAGCTCGGTATTGTCCCAGAGGGATGTTCACCGAATTAGTAGAATTTATAGAGAGCCACTTTTATTTAACCCTCTCAGCCTGCCGTTGCACACTAGAATTAAGCATGAAGCAATAAGACAATCTCTGTTCGATACCCTGAGATACCGCATAGCAGCCCTGAAGGTCAGTCTGTTTGTTTGTCTGCATTGCAACAATATCGTCCTGTCGACCTCTTACGAAAGCCCCATTCTCAGCTTTAGTAAGAGCCTTAATGTTAGTCTGACAGGAAGGAGACACTAGGTACAAGACCTTAGCACAAATCATAGCCATATCGTTAATGGCATGCTGAAGGTTCTCTAAAGAGATCAAGTCACCAAGGTAATCTTCAACAAAGGATCGACCATAGGATTCCCCATCTTTCTTAGTGAATCTCACAGGGATCCAAGGACATTTGCCATAGGGATACGTCTGTTCTGATCCGGGGATAATGGTATTATTTACTTCCTGATAGGATTCCCAAGTGGATCCCTCTAAGGTATCCCCACGGACAAGATAGGTATGAGTGTAGATGTTAACCTTCTCAGAACGATTAACCTCATTACCTGCATTGCCTAAGAGACTTAAGATACTCGGAGGGATAGTCCCCTGAGCTAAAGTATCTCTAGCGACAATCTGAAGTACATTGCCAATAGCATCTCTTTCAACTACAAAGTTTCTGAGAGTGTAGCACTTCATGCCACCCTCTAGAGGAGGCAAAAAGAGCAACGCATTGCCAGCAATAATGAGCTGTTTGATGCACTCAAAGAGCGTAGGTCTAAGACCATTATGCTCCATATACTTCACCATAGCAGCCTCCATCATAGACAAGCCGTACTCTATGGTATCCTTAACCTGATCATTGCCAGATGCCTGTAGTGCCTCATTAGATGCAGTATCTAACCCAAGTCTAAAGAAAGGCTGACCCGGGGGAAGCAAAGATAACAACAACTTAGATGCTAAGTTATTGAGACCTCTAGCCCCAATAGAATTATAAGGTGTCGTATAGGCAGTGCCACCATCATCAGATTCCTTAGGGAACAACTGAGGGATAGTATAGGTAGCATTCTTCTCTGCTCTCTGGGTATACTGATCTCTGTCCGTAGACAATCTTTCGTATACCTTTTGTGCACCTTCAGCAGTTTGATTATCTAATTTAGTTTCTGCCATTATTACACAATATTACGTCCCGTACCACCGGCACCACTAAGGTTAATCTTAAGACTGCTCTTACGTTTCTTAGAGGTTGTCGACTGGATGGTAGTAGAGACAGCTTTAGATCCCTTAGAGAAATCATAGGTCTCATTAGCATCTGTACCACCACTGTTCATGATACTCTCACCAACCTGAGGGTTGCTAGGGGGGTTAACTGCAGTAATGGACTTAGTATCATCGTAACCCTCAGTACCAACCGAAGTGTCTACAGTGGGAGCAGTCTCAGTATCATTTTTCTTAACAGGAGTAACCGTACCGGTAGATGTTTTCTTACCACCTCTTGACTTACCGATATAATGCTTACGATCCTGCCAAGATGAATCTCCACGTCCCATTAGATAATATTCCTTCCGCTAGAGGTACCAATCATGTTAACCTTAAGAGACTTCTTGCCTCTCTTCTTTCCTTTAGTTAACTGTTGCTTCTCTGATTCTACTTCAGTAGTGTTATTCGTATCTGCATCCACAAACCCTAACTCAGGAGCAGGTGCTTCAGTAGTCGCTTGACCATAGTTACTGTGGCCACCAATAAGGCCACCAGTGGCGACCTTAACTACTTTCTTAAAGGCTTTACTGATTTTCTTGAATATGCCCATTAATATCCTCTTTACTTAAATAATAGCAATTATAAATATGGAATCCTTTAGAGACATAACTATTCTTTAACATAGGAGCACACCAATCATTGACACTCCCAGTTTGAATATAGTCACACTCATCATTCTTTAGACAATCAATTAAATAATCAGACAACGCCCTAGCAATGCCTGCTCCTCTTTTAAAAGATACAGTCCATTCTTCATTAAGGATTCTTTGCTTATCAGAATACCAAGGGTAACCATAGGATAACAAACAGCATCCCACTAGTTCATCTGCAGATTGACTATAGAAACCAATAATACGATAATCATATTGGTTATTATTCAATACTACATCTTTAACAAAAGACCTAATATAGTCTTTATCTAAGTTTCTTATGAAGGATAAATTATTAGGATTATCTATAATAGATTCCATACATTTATCTAGAGCCTCCATAGCTGTCTTTAAGTCTACAATAGGTTTAACATAAAGTTTACCTATAGACCCCCTATAGTCCCCCATAGTATTCGTCATCCTTTTTAATTTTTTACAATACGTTAGTGCCTACACCCTTAGCTTTGTCTAAGGATACCTTAAGACCTTTCTTACCCTTACGAGCCTTCTGTTCTTCAGTCTCCTGAGCACCAAGCTCCGGTTCCTGAGGTTCAACTACAGGGTTGTCTAAGGCAGGTGCCTGAACTTTCACTTCAGGTACCTTAGGCTTTGAAAACAGTGCACCGATTTTAATCACCTATATGGTTTTGTTCATTGAACTTATTTTCAAGGAAGTCAAGTACATCCTGTACACCACCACAGTAATCAATGGTAGGCTTATAGCGGATCATCTTGCGTACATCAAAGATCTTCTGAAGTCCCTCCAACAAGTCTTTCGGGACAGCCGGAAAGTTGTCGAATAGGGGTTCATCAGGATCACTTTTAGTGGTATCTTTGATATCAATTTTCATAGATTCGTCTTTCACGTTTATCTATCTCCTAGTGTGGTGAATTTATTATCAACTATCTGTCGTCTTAATAGGGACGATTTTATCAGGTGTCCAAAGGGTATCTTTAGTGTCCCCTTGTCGAAGAATATAGGCCATTCTAGCTTGCAGCAAAGCATCATCTTCAGTAAGGCCAGCTTTCTTGTAGGTATTAACTACAGTCTCCCATAGTTTGTCCTGAGGAACATCCTTAAGGATCCTCTCTGCTCTTACTGCTCCAATACCGGGGCAACCTTTATAGCCATCAGCAGTGTCTCCTACTAGTGTCTGAAACATATGCCAATAGTTAGCTTTATCTTCGTCAAGCCAATAGATTTGATCTTCATTTACTCTATAGAAATGAGTAGGAAGAGTTTTGAAATCCTTATCCAATGACACAATTAAGGTTGTATCAGGGGTACTATTAATACCTATTACATCATCAGCTTCTAGGGATTCACTAGATTTAGATTCATAGTTATTTCTGATCCAATCCACTAATCCATAGTAGCAAGTAGGCTTTCTTTTATCAAGCCTATTGTTTTTATAATCAGGCATTAAGTGCTTCCTAAAGTTATCATTAGGATCGCTAAATACAAACGAATAGTCATTCATTTCGACATTATGGTTTGTCTTTAGCATACCTTTAATACCACCAATAATCTCTTCAAATTGATCTATTGCATCATCCAAATAAGCATGACAAGTATATAGACCATCTCCCCAATAGATATCCTTTTGGACAGCTGAAGAGGCTTTATAGGCCAATAGATCTCCGTCTATCAGCCCAATGTATTCTTTAGGAGCGCTCATAGGATGATGCAAGCTCAGCGCCAGAACGAGTAAGCAGCCACCGATTGCCTGCCTGTCGAATGTACTTATTGATTGACGTAATGTGACCTCGGGAGGCCATCTCAGCAAGCATTCGTGCATTGTATCGACAATAGTCTGACTGAAGTTTAGGATGGACTTCACCAATGTAAGCAAGAGCACTGCAGTAGTTACTCATCTCAGCGTTACGCTTGTGAACAATAATCTCCCCAGTACTCTTCTCTTCTGTATAGAAATACTTAGGCATCCTCATAGCAGTCCTCCTCATAAGTAGCTGTATCAGAGATAACACTATAACCAAGCTTCATCAGGAGGTCATGAATAATCTCTTCAGGTGTCCAATCGTTTACCGTACAGGGCTCAGGATTGTAGTCAAGAATAGGCTCACCATTGAGTGTCACAAGAGCACCATAGGCAGGCAGTGCACCATAGTGATCATGATGCACCTTCCACTTCCACATAATATGGATGTGCTTAGCGTCATTCTTAGGAGCCTTATAGTCACGCAGCAGTGCTGCCTTAGTTTCTTTAGTCATGCCAGTGTTTTCCATAGTAGTAATTAATGACAAGCTGCCCAGTTACAGCCAATCTTTCCTTCAGTATCAAGTTGACATTTAAAATTAAAGAATGCCTGAGTTTGTCTCATGGATTCCTGAGCAATCCTACAGCAATCTTCAGCGATTTCCTTAGTGCGACAAGCTATCTGACACTCATCATGAATCCATGCCACCATAGCAAAGTCACCATCCCAGCCGTGCTTATAGCCAGCCTTACGCATATTCTCTTCTACAAGACACACCCATTTCTTACAAACGAGAGCACCTGCAGATTGCAATAGAGTATTCAAAGCTGCGTGTTCAGAGCGTACATAGATAACACGTCTGTCCAAACCCAAGACACAATGGGTGATCTCAAGCTGAGGACTATCAGGATGATACCGCTCACGCCACTTCACTTTATGAGTACCCCCTACCCACTCTGAAGAGGAGACAAGACTATGAGAGATATCCTCTACTAGATCTTTATAAGCAGGAATAGCCTTAAAGAACTTCTCTTTAAGTGCCTTACCTGCCCTAGCGTCTCCCCCGATAATCACACCAAGCTTAGCGTCTCCTCCTCCGTACATCATGCAGTAGATCATAGTTTTCGCTTGGTCACGTGTAGCAAGCCCTGCCATCTTTTGGTTATGCGTATGGATATCCCCTGAGAGGATTTCATTTACATATGCGCCATCATCATATGGGGATAGGAAATGCCCAAGGCAACGCAGCTCAAGACCAGAAGCATCAATACCAGCCTCATACCATCCTTGTGGAACAGTAAATAATTCTCTGCATAATTTCCCATACGGAGATCTGTTCGCGGGAACTTGAGCAACATTAGGATAGCTATGAGTTGCACGGCCAGTGACAGCCCCATTAGGGTTAACGGAGCCATGAATACGCCATAGGTGATCATTAGGATCCTCCTTCATTAACTTTAGCCACGCATTACTGCCTTCAGCAAGCTGACCAATACGTTTGTTTAACATGAGAAGTTCTAAGATCTTGCTAGTCATAGGAATATCTTTAGCAGTCTTTAGAGTTTCTTCATCAACCTTAGGCAACCCTGTATCAGTCACCTCCTGAGGCTCCCACCCTTGCTCAATGAGAACCTTAGCAATCTGTTGTCGACTATTGGGATTAAAGGTTTCATAAACAGGATATTGTACTCCTGCTTTAATACCTTTCTTAGCGTTGTCTCTCTTGTAGGTCTTATAGCCAGTCAATAGAGGAGGGACACTCTCTTGCAGCTCTTTAGTCAACTCATCTCTGCGCCCTGCAAGCTCACTATAGAGAACTATAGCTTTATCTCTATTAAAGACAAAACCATTACGCTCCTGCTTAGCCATCACCCATGCGATATCATGCTCAAGCTGTACGGCCTCCCAAGGGTAACCTTTGCCTAAGAGTTTATCAAAAAGCATCTTAGTAACAACTACGTCCTGATAGTTGTACTGATACATCTCTTCTGAGAAGCTGTCCCAAGCCTCCTCCTGTTCCCCATAGGTGCCCTTTAGTTCACGCAGGCGATAGCCATAGGCTTTCAATGAATGGGAACCAAAGAGATCCTTGGGAAGCCTCCCAGAACGAATTAAGCCCATATCGAGATCTTTAATGTTGCTCCAAACTAGACGAGCATAGACAAGTGTATCGATAACACAATCCCTAGGATCAAATACAAAGTCTTTACCTGATAGTCGCTTAAGACAAGGGACATCGTACTTGATACCATTGTGAAATACCAAGTTATAACCGCTAGTACCGTATACATTAAGAGCATCAATGTATTCATCGAGATCCTTATATCCTTTGTACTCCTGAGAGGCACTATCGTAGATCCATGCGCACCAGAATTTAGTTACAGTATCCAATAGTCCATTGGTTTCGATATCAGTAATGATGTGTTTGTCGTATAGTTGAAGCATTTTCTATATCCTTCTATAGCTTTGCTAAAAAGATCCTACAGGATCACATGTCCTTGTCGTAATACCAGAAAGTAAGTGGGGAGATAAACTCTTTAAAACTCATTTTCTTCATCCTCAAAGGGACACTCAGTATTGGCTTCATAGTCAGAGAGTCTACCAGTGTCCTGATTATAGTAAAGGTAACCACTGATACCAGTCAAACCACTGAAACGATTCTTAAGTACTCTAATGGCCATGACATTAGGATTATCTCCCTGTTGATTCCTCTCCAGACCAATCACCATATCTGCAAGCTGAGCAATAGCACCGGAACCTCTAAGTTGACTTAAAGACACCTGAGCTCCTTCTTCGTGACCTTTCTTATCGGGGCGCTTAAGGTGACTAACGACATACATAGTACACCCTGTTTCTTCAACAAGGGATCTAAGGTTTGTCATTAGTTTGTCAATAGCTTTACGCTCCCCACCATCGTCACTATTGTCCATACCAGAGACAACAATAGAGATATGGTCTAGGAAGATTCTCTTGCATCCTAAAGCTACGATCATGTATCTAAGCTTACTAAGCAGATTCCCAGAATCAAGTGATCCAAAGTGATCATAGAGGAAGAACTTTCCGTTGCCAATCGTGGAATCAAAAGCACTCTTGAGTTCTTCTTTAGAAACACTATCGTGATCCACACTGATAATGAGACGTCTATTAAGAAATATGGACATAAGTTCAAGTCCCGTCTTTGCTGTAGATTCCTCAAGAGCAACCACGCCACAAGTCTCGCCTTTAGAGACACCAAAGAAATATTCAAGCTCTCTGAGTAGAGTGGATTTTCCCATACCTGATCCTGAGGTAATGACATAGAGCTCACCGTGTCTAGCACCGTTTGTCTTGCTTTGGAGAGCTTGAAAAGGATAGGCCACACTGTCTTTAAGACTATCAAGACCTTCCACACACTTCTCATAGAGATCTTGACCTGAAACAATTCCATCAGGTCTGTAAGACTTAGCGTTCCATATGGCCGATACAAGGTCACCTGATCTCCCAGCCTTAAGACACTCATTAGGATCCTTAAGAGGTAGATTAGCAATGTACGCTTTACCCACTGGGAGAATCTTTGCACAATCTTCACATGCTTTACGTCCCGGATCATCCATATCAAACATTAGGATGATCTCTTCAAAGTTATTTAGATACTCTAGGTTAGCTTCAATGGCTTTCCTAGCAGCCTGAGCACCATTAGGGATAGACACTACAGGCCACTTATTGCCTTGCACTTGAGACACACTAAGGGCATCTATCTCACCCTCAGTGATTACTAGTTTCTTACCACTAGACCACAACTGAGAACCATAGAGGCACCCAGAGATCTTCCCTAGTACAGCAAAAGACTTATCAGGGAATCTAAGCTTTTGTCCTACAAGAGAACCCTTGTCATCATAGTAGCAAGCCACTTGACAAGGGTTACCCTTATACTCCCCCACGAAATACTTTAGCTTAGTACAAGTATCTTTAGTGATACCCCTAGCAGGCAAAGCAGAGATCTGTAGTTCCTCTAAAGGAATCATATTGGATGCTGACATCTTTACCCCCTTGGGTTTGTCCAAAGATCCATCAGGTCTAAAATAAGTGGTACAGCTATAGCAATACTTATGACCATCACTAAAAACAGCAAGAGCATCACTAGAGCCGCAATTAGGACAAGGCTCATGGTGCAGAAAGGTCGATTCCATGATCTAGCATATAGCGTGCACTTTGGGAATCACGAAGGTTATAGTAGAAACCTGCATCGAAAACTTCTTGACACTGATGTTCAAAAGGTGTCATATGCCCACTATTGATAAGTCGTTTAGCAAGAGCAAGATCCTTTAGGATATCCGGCTTAGAACCATCGTGATTAAGATAAGACACTCGGGCACAACGTGCAGCAGAGATAAGCGTGAGAATACGAATATCCTCAATGTTATCCATCTCATCAAAGCTCACATATGGAAGCGTACGCCCACCATGAACATTGATGAGGGTACTCCAAGCGTTGTCCATAGCTTTCTTAATAGCCATAGCAAGAGATTGAATCTCTGGGTCAGCATCAGGAGACAACCGGAGATTAAAGAAGTTATCCCACTCAGTGGCAGTAACAATAACTTTAATCTTTGTGAAAGGCTCTAGGATACGATTGATATGCTGCTTATGGTACCCATTGTCAATCATCTTATGAGCAACTTCAATTGCCTTAAATGCAGCATCTTGCCACTCTTCGCAAAAGACATCATACTCATCATCACTAATGAGCTCCTTGCCTTGCATACCCTTACAATTCTTATAGACCTTCAAAGGTGCCCAAGGCTTATTAAGGATGTTCTGAATGGTTTTCTCTACAGGAACCGCACGCGAGCTAGAGGCATTCCGAGAGAACATCCGGTGTGTCATGAATTCACTATGGATGAACCGAGGATACTCCAATTCAAACGTATAGAGATCTTTGTTGCGTGCTCGAAGGATAGCCAAAGAGTTACCTACACAAAACCCAGGAATTTGACTATTATCACTCATCTTCATCGTCCTCCTCATCAATCTCATCAGCATCATCTTCAGAATCTAGGAAGGCTTCATATTCATACTCCCACTCCTCTTTCTGATTGTTGTGAAGTTCATCACGATATGAATCTCCATCAGGATAATGCCAATCTGATTTACGTTCAATAGGTTCCATAATTATGGTTTCCTTTAGTGTTTACTATGGTATAGCTTTGGTAGGTGATAGGGGATTCGAACCCCCACGCCTTAAGGCACTATGGTTTAAGCATAGAACGTCTGCCAATTCCGTCAATCACCTAAAATATTTGGTCTCTCCGGTAGGACTCGAACCTACATAAGCCACTTTAGAAGAATGGTATATTGTCCAATTATATTACGGAGAGGTAGAATTCAGCTTGATAAAAGCCTCTAGTCTCGTGTTGAGGTCTCTGAGTAATTCAACACCTTCTCTATGAAGTCCTGCACTCTCTGAGAGTAACTGTCTACACGCTTCGACTGACTTTGCATTAGCTCCTGAGGCATCCCTGAGAAGCTTTCTATCGGTGCTACTGAGGCTGTACTGCACCCGATTAACATGTTTAGTAAGGGCAGCCAAGTCAGCAGCATCAGAAGCTTTACTTTTAATGATAAGGCTAATTGTTTCATCTTTCCTAGCTGTTAGCTCCTTTAGTTTGACTTCATTCTGAGCTTGAATAGCTACAAGTTCTTCAGTGTGCTTATTGCTTTCATATTTCCTGCCACCAATGACACCTGTAATGAAAGCTAAGACTACTGCTAGTATGGCTACCTTCTCCCACATAGTTTATTCTTCTCTCTAGTAGTGGAGATTTTATGCGATACGAACTAAGTCACCTTTAGTGAACTCAAGTGTCCCATTGGCTTCTTTAAGATCAGCTTGAGACAACTTGCATCTATCAAGAGAACTTGCATCTTCATAGGTAACGTAGACAGCACCACGGCCGTACCACGACTGAACATCAAAGCAAGGGCAGTCTTTAGCTACCCCGGGGAAATCTCTATGCCCTAAGACCTTAGCTTTAGGATACTTACTCTTAAGCCAGTCTAAAAGTTTCTTAAGAGATTCCTTTTGCTTCTCTGTAAAGTTGTCTACAGACTTACCGTTACGATCAGTCCCCCCAATAAGGCAAATGCCAACACTGTCATCATTATAACCCAGAACGTGACTGCCAATAGCTTCAATGGGTCTGCCATTTTGAATAGTTCCATCTGTAAGAATGACAAAGTGATAGCCAATACCTAGCCACCCCTTTTGTCGATGCATTTGATCAATAGTTTTCCAAGTGTACTCAGGCTTATTTTGAGTAGCGCTGCAGTGAACCACCAGATAATTCGTAGAACTGCGAGACTTGAACTTAACAAAGTTTCTATGGTAGTCAATCAGTGGTTCCTTAAAGGTAGTAGTCATTTATTAATCCTCTTGTTGTTATTGTTATTATTCTTGTTCTTCAAGATTCCCTCAGGGATATCTTTAGGTTTCTCTTTAAGCCATTCTTCGGGGATCAGCTTATCGGCAAACTTAATGCCGTTCTTGTTGCAGAAGCTAGCGTAAGTAGTAGACGACCCCTTATAAATGTACGTCTTACTTCTACTAAAGACAAACCGGATATCTAACTCAGGATGTTGCTCACGGATTAATAAATGCTTCTTCCTATCTTCAGCATCCCAGACACCCTTAGTTTCTATAATGATGCCATTAGGCAACACGAAATCAGGGGTATACTTGTGAGTACTCTGAGGAACGACATACTCTAAGTACTGTTCCTCATAGTGTGGCTCAATAGAAAAGGACTTGAGGAAGTCTGAATTCTTCTCCTCAAGTCCTGATCTGTAGGTACCCGCGTTGTGCCTTTTAGCTTTGCTGTATGCTGCACTGCGGGTGGTCATTAGATATCACCAAAGACGTACTTAAAGTAATAATTCTTAGGATCTCGCTTCTCTTCACTGCCCTTATCAAAGATAGGAGATCCATTAGCGTACTTGAAGATAGGTTTAGCATCACTAAGCGAAAAGTACATGTAACCAAGAAAGAGGCTACCATCTTGCACACTAGAGGCATCTACAGGAAGCCTTTCTACATCTTCACAGTATTCCTTATAGACATCCTTATGGATCAGCATGACTGCAACAAAGTCACAATCGATATCTTGCAGCACATGATCAGGGAATTTAATGGTGCATGGGTTCCAATCATAGAGATCGAAAGTAGGTTCCTTTTGTTTCTCTTTAAGTTCCTCAATGTTAGTCTTAAGACCCTGCACAACATCCTGCATCATAGCAAGAGTAGTTTGAGCCGAATCAATGCGGTTATCAAGTTCTTCCAAAGTAATCATCTTAGGTACTCCCTAGTAATTATTAAAAATCAGTGGCTCCAACAACCTTACGTGATTCTACTTCATCTTCATCGAGGCTGTCAAATGGTGTCTCTTCCTTGAATGCCTCATAGCCTTCCTCTTCAGCAGAGAAGCCGTAGTCCTCTGCAGAGGAACCACCGAACTCGTTAAGCTTAATCACTTGGACTGCAACCGGTCGAAGGCTAAGACCAACCTGCTTAGTTGACTGCATGAAGTAAGGTGCTGCAGTGAAGCTAAGACGAATCACTGAATCACGACCTACATTGACGTCAATAGGCTTGCCCTTAGAATCAAAATGGGCAATCTTAGCGTTGACTGTAGATCCATCCTTTTTCTTGATTACAGCATTCTGCTTAAACTTGAGGTAGACATTACCTTCTTCATCTTCAAAGTAAAGATCAGACTTATGGATCTTTTTCTTATTCATCGCATTGGCTTCAGAGACTTCTTCATCGAAAGCCTTGTCCTGAATAGCCTCAAGCTTCTCAATGAGCTTCTTAAGTTCATCAGTCATACCCTCAAAGCGCATAGTGACACTAAAGACACCTTCAGGATTGAACTTCATATCAGGCTCCTTCAGGTGAGGATACTGAGCAAAGCCCTTCGGGGTAGTGTAACGTTCGATCATTTTAAAATGGTTTCCTTGTTTAATTAATTAAAAGGTTACTAGAGAGATTCCTTGGTTCTCTCTAGTAGTGGAGATTATATTAAGTTACTAGCAGAACGCATACATAGACTGTTTGACTACATCAAGATCTAATGTACCGTGCTTAGGAATCGGAGGCAACTCCTTAGCTTTCTTAGGAGACAACATATTCTCGACTTGATCATGAAGATCCTGCAGCACATCATTCTGTTTGTAGGTTTCAGCAAAGACCTCACGAACAAGAGAGAACATCAAATCACCTTGACCTGCAGGGCAGCCATAGGAATCATGAATCATAGCGAACTGATGGATACCTGCATCAACACAAGCGTCTACAGTTAACATGAGGTGACTAGCATCCATAGAGTGTACGTAGTTAGGAGCGATACCCTGTTTCTGCTTACGAGTATCGATTTCTCCCAAGTCCTCAGAGACACTAATCTGAAAAGTTTCCCCTTCTTTCTTAGATTCCTCAGGAGCACCCGATTCATCAGACACATGAATAGTTCCGCTGCAGAAGGTCTTAAGTTTCTTCAGGCGAACTTTAGGATACCTTTGGCGAACCAAGAAACCACTAGGAGTTACCCATTGTGTAGGAAGGTTCTCTCCGTTGATATTCTTGTCCGTAGCAAGTAGTCCTGAGGCAGTCTGAAGCCAGTCCATAGCTTCTCTAGCTTTGACAACAACTTCACCTAATGAATTCCAAATCTTGTCAGCCATATAGGTTGCAGCTTGTCGAGGCTTAGAGAATGCTAAAGGATGATGTTCTAAATGAGGGTAGATAGTATCTTCAAGGATCTGTTCAGTAAAGCCAAACTTCTTCGCTCCGTATGAAAGTGTCATAGTCGGTCTCTTGGTTACCTTACGGGTAATCCCATAGGCCAGCCACTCATTAGCAAGTGCCTTAGTACCCTTTGAGACGTACTCAGCGCCATCTTCAGCAGTCTTTAGTTCATCTTCAGTACCCTCAGCGGCATCCTTCATCACAGCTTGTTTCACATGCTCAGCGACAATACCGTAGATATCGTGAACCTTGTCGTCAGGCACGAGGTTAACTGCAGTACCCCCAATCTCATCCTTAAGCATAGCTGAGAAGTGCTGGATACCACTGCAGCTGCCATCGAAAGCTACTGGAATGTGAGACACATAATCTGTGCCTTGGTCCATGAAATCAGCCCACTCAAAGCAGAATGCTAGGAACTCCCAAGGGGAATCTGTTTCAGTCCATTCAAGATATGTGAGAGGATCTTTAGCAGTCTTTAGGATAAGCTCAGTGTTCTCATAGACCCACGCAATGCGTTCCTCTAAAGGTTTCTTATCAAGTCCATAGCAGTTAGCACCTTGGATAGCTAACCAGGCTACCCCTGAATCCCCCAAAGGAGCACCATCGGCAAACTCCAGCAAACTCTTGCAGAAATCAGTGCCTTGTGGGTTCAGCAAAGTCAGCGGATAGACACGACCACGGAAATCAAGATTATGAGGAAAGTAGATACGTTCATAGTCTTTATAGATATCCGCAAGGGCAAGCTGAGCATTCACTGCATAACGCTTAGACTTACGCTTATTGTCACGCTGAAAGTAGATAACCATAGACTTACGCCATTCCTTCTGAACGTTAGGATCCTTATTTGCTGCCTCTGGGCGCACTGGAGGCTCCTCAGGTTCCGCTAAAGGCATCTCAAGACCATCAGGGATATGCCTCCACTTAGAGATCTCCTGAGCTACCTTAAGTACCCTTTTGTTGATTCTCCAAGGTGTTTCTTGAATAGCATTAACAGCCTTATAAACGTCAGACATCTCGAGATCTCCATAGAGATCCATAACAGTCTTTTCATTAAGACGAACTAAAGGGATAGGTCTCTTGAGATTGATGTAATAACCACCATTGATAGGATTAGTCCAAGGCTTGGGAGGGATGACCATAGGACGATTTTTGAATAGCAAATCTGCCATTTCCTTATCGTTATGGGCAATGTATTGGACAATCTCAGGAGCTATCTCAAAACGATAGGTAATGTTAAAGCTGCCACCCTTGGAGTACTTAGAGATCTTCCCGAGGCCAGTAGAGACAATAAAAATATCGATCAGCTTCATACCTAGGTTACAGCGAACACTATCAGTCCATCTCTCCCAGCGTTTCTTACGATTCTCATCAGCTAACCATTTATCTTTAGCGTTAACAAAAGCCTGCTTAAAAGTCATACCAATACGCTTGTTTAGGTTGACCTGAAAGAAGGAACGTTCCTTATCAGACAAAGTAGACAATACATCTTGAAACTTCATCTCTAATTCCAACTCAGTACCTAGTTCTTTCGCAAGGGACGTAAGGTTTACCTGAGGAATAGCATTAGAAAGAATAGACCTGAGAGACAAGAAAGCTACATGCTCAATCTCTAGTTGCTTTAAGACAACTGCACAAATATGGCGTTTCCCCGGTTTACCTGAATCAGCTTTAGTGTAGAACTCTTTTAGTCCCTTACAAAAGGCCGGAAGGGCTTCTTTAAGAAGCATTTTGGTTGTCCCCATGTCTGCTAAAGTTTTATTCTCTCTGGCCTTATTAATTTTAGACATAAAAGATTGATAAGCAAGATCCTTACTCTCTAACTCTAATTCTATTTCTTTATCAACTAAATGCTTTCCATATTTCATGCATAGTTCGTCATAACCTACTTCGTTAATCCGAATAGCTGCAATAGATTCTTTAGTGCCCATTTGGTTTCCTTTAGTTAACTTTAAGTTATCTTTAGTTAATCTTTAGATTAGTATCTATAGTAATAACCTACTTGATTAATCATTATAGTTA
>ERZ779922.340-NODE-340-length-41987-cov-12.283435_pt1 | contig 41987 bp, 35 predicted proteins | sample MGYA00511544_ERZ779922 | MGnify/ENA primary metagenome ERZ779922 (study PRJEB29588, sample SAMEA2154516) | human gut metagenome | biome: human gut; feature: human-associated habitat; material: faeces | place: Denmark | collected 2008/2010 ... | reverse complement strand
ATTTAGTCATGAAAAAACTGCACCTCCAAAAGTCTAACTTTTGGGGTGCAGTTCACGGGTTAAAAGCCTGTTGGCTGCGTTTTTTATTTTACGCAGATTTAAAAATAACTTTAACTGTATTTGCTTGTTTAGGAATGTTAAGTGCGATAAGATAAAGCCGTAGAAAACAGCAAATATAAAATATAAAAAAGCAAAAAACAGCAAAGGAGAATTATCATGACAGAAAAGCAGCAAATTAAAATGGTAGTATTCGACTGGGCAGGTACTACTACCGATTTTGGCTCTCAGGCGCCGGTAGATGTTTTTGACAGAACTTTCCGCCAGAAAGGGCTGGTATTTACCAAAGCCGAAATTAACGCGCCCATGGGTATGGAGAAAAAAGCCCATATTAAAACCATGCTTTCCACCGAAAAAGGCCAAAAGCTTTGGAAAGATGCTTACAGCCGCAGCTGGAACGAGGACGATATTGAAGATGTTTACCAGTGCTTTGAAGGCAACCTGCGCACTGTTGTTGCCGAATACAGCAAACTTATTCCCGGTGTAAAGGAAACCGTGGAAAAATTAAGGGAAATGGGCTTAAAAATCGGTTCTACCACCGGTTACACCAGCGAAATGATGCAGTATGTACTGCCGGTAGCCAAAGAACAGGGCTACGAGCCTGACTGCTGCGTAACTCCTGATGTTACCGAATACAGCCGCCCTACTCCTTTTATGGTGTTTGAATGCATGCGCCAGTTAAATGTTTATCCGCCCAAGCTGGTTGTAAAAGCCGGCGATACCGTTATGGATATTTTAGAAGGCAAAAATGCAGGCGCATGGTCCGTGGGCATTATTAAAGGCTCTAACGTGGTTGGCCTTAACGAAGCTGAATATAATGCGCTTGATGAACAGGCTAAAAAAGAACTGCACGAAAAAGCAAGAAAAATTTATCTGGATGCCGGTGCAGATTATGTAATTGAAGATATTACAGAACTGCCGGAAGTTATTGCTAAAATTAACGAAAGCTTATAACAGGGAGGGCTTTTTGTTGAATACTTACTATAATCCGGTAAGAACTTATCAGGGCGTTGGCAGCCTTTCGGTATTGCCGCAGCTGGTAAACGGTTTGAACCCAAAAAAAATTTTGCTGCTTATCTGGGATGAAAGCGTGCTTGAAAACCGTTACATAAAAGAAACGGCAGCCGCTTTTGCAGATATTTTAAAGGTAAAAACCTTTGCCTGGTCTAACCCGGAAATGTTTCAGTTATATGAAATTTATAATGAAACCAAAAACGAAAATTATGAACTGGTTATTGCCGTTGGCGGCGGCAGCGTGCTGGATGTAGGCAAATCGCTGTGCTGCCTGTACGCGCAGCCGGTAGAATCTCTGGAAGCCATGCGCAATATGATTGCCGCAAAAACTTACAGTAAACCGTACTGCAAATGGATTGGCATTCCGACAACGGCGGGCACCGGCAGCGAAGTAACCTGCTGGGCCACTGTATGGGATTCCGAGCATAACAAAAAATATTCTGTCGATACGCAGGATAACTACGCTTACGCAGCCGTTATCGACCCTGTGCTGGCATCTACCATGCCGGTTAAGCTGGCAGTTTCTTCCGCGCTGGACGCGGTATGCCATGCTGCTGAAAGTTACTGGGCTAAGGCAAGCAACATCGTGTCGCGCGCGGCGGCGCTTTCGGCAATTAAAATTATCATGGATAATATCGAAGGGCTTTTGTGCGGCAAAGAAGAAGCGCATGACGCCATGGCGCAGGGCAGCATGCTGGCCGGGCTTGCCTTCAGCAATACGCGCACTACGGCCTGCCATTCCATTTCTTACCCGCTGACAATGAAATACCATATTCCGCACGGCGTTGCGGTAAGTATGCTGCTGGCGCCGGTTATGCGATTAAACCAGCCGTATATTAAAAACAGAAAAGAACTGTTCAATGCTTTTGGCGTTGAAAGTGTGAGTGAACTTTCGGAAAAAGTTACCGCTATTCTTGAAAAATCCGGCAGTCCGGCTAAATTAAGCCAGTGGGGCGCTAACGAAAGCGACTTTGAAGAACTTGTTGCCCACAGTATGACCAAAGGCCGCGCCGATAATAACCCGGCCGAGCTTACTGCCGTTAATGTTGAAGAAATTTTAAGAAGCGTATTTTAACAAGGGGGATTAAATTATGAAAAAGAGTATCGCATGTGTTTTATTATCTGCCATGGTAGCTTTTGGCAGCTTTGCAGCAGGCTGCGGCGGCAACAGCCAAGAGGCCGAAAAGAAAACCTTTACCATCGCTTATGCGCCGAATGAATCCACAACGGACAGCACCGATGCCAGAAGCACTCTTGCCAAAGACCTTGGCAAAGTAATTAACATGGAGGTTAAGGAAATTCAGGCAAGTGATTATACCGCCATTATTGAAGCACTGCGCACCGGCAAGGCCGATATGGCATATATGGGCGCTTTGGCAGTTGCCATGGGCGCGGAACGCGCAGGCGTAACGCCTATTGTTATGAAAGCCCCTAACGGCGATAAAGCGCAGGCTGTTTACCATTCCGTATTCATTACCCAAAAGGATAACAGCGAAATCAACAGCATTAAAGATTTTAAGGGCAAAACCATTGCCTTTGTTGATCCGGATTCCACTTCCGGCAATCTGGTGCCGACTTCCGAAATTATGAAAGCATTTCCTGATTTGCATTTAACCAATGAAAAAATCCATACCAACGGCGAATTTTTTGAAGCCGTAAGTTTCTCCGGTAAGCATCAGGCCGGTTTGCAGGCTGTAATTAAAGGCGATGTGGACATTGTGCCTATTTCCGACCAGATTATGGCAAGCGAATTTAAAAACGGCAACGCCGATGAAAACGCCGTTAAAGTTGTACATTCTTCGGCAGCCATTCCGGCAGAAGCTATGGTTGTAAGCAAAACCGTTAATGAAGATTTGAAGAAAACCTTAACCAAATTCCTGGTTGAATACAACAATAAAGATTATTTTGACAAGGTAATCAAAAAAGCCGATGCCCGTTTTGTAGAATGCAGCATGGAAGATTACCAGCCGATTGTAGAGCTTAACAAAAATATTAATACTCATTAATAGGTTTTAGCCTGATGGCGGGAGAATGTTTTATGGAACCTGTTTTGAAATTTGTAAATGTAAATAAATACTATAATAATAACGTGCATGCGCTGCATAATATTTCTCTGGAAATTGCCGCAGGGGAGTTTGTATCGGTAATTGGTCCCAGCGGCAGCGGCAAAAGCACATTGCTGCGTACGGTAAACAGGCTGATTGATGTTTCGGACGGCGAAATATGCCTGGACGGCGAAAATATTACCAATATCGGCGGCAAAAAGCTGCGTGCGGTGCGCCGCAAGGTTGGCATGATTTTCCAGAACTATAACCTTGTATACCGTCTTTCCGTACTGCAAAATGTGCTGCATGGTTATTTAGGTTATCTTGACGGCATTAAAGGCATTTTGGGCATTTACCCAGAAGAAGAAAAGCTGCGTGCCATCGGCCTGCTTGAAGAAATGGGGCTGGGCGCATTCTGCTATAACCGTGCAGCCGATTTATCCGGCGGGCAGAAACAGCGCGTAGGTATTGCCCGGGCAATTATGCAGCGTCCCAAAATTATGCTGGCCGATGAACCGATTGCCTCTCTTGACCCTTCCAGCGCCAAAAACATTATGGATATTCTGGCGGGGCTTGTTAAAGAGCGGCAGATAACCTGTATTGTAAATTTACATCAGCTTGAGGTTGCCAAAAAATATTCTACCCGCATTATCGGTTTATCCAAAGGCACGATTGTGTTTGACGGAAAACCGGAAGAATTAACGGACGAGGTTGTGGAAAAAATATACGGCACAAGCAGTGCCAATTTAATTGGAGGGGCAGAAAGTGAAGAACAGCATATCAGTTATGCCGCCTGCTGAAAAAAGAATATACAATATCTTTTTTGTGGTTATTGCAGCGCTGTACGCTGTATGCAGCTTCTTTACGGAGTTTTCGCCTCTGGCGGTATTTGCCAATCTCGACCAGTTCTGGATTTTTCTTTCAGAAGATTTCTTTCCGCCGCAGTTTCCGACGGATATAAGAATGTACAATATTCTGGACAGCGTGGGCGTAACCATTGCCATGGCAATTTCTTCAACCACTATTGCCGGAATACTGGCGTTTTTCACGGCGCTTTTTGCCAGTGAGCTGGTATCGCCGTTTCCCAAATGCGCCAAATTTGTGCGCGGCTTTGCTACCTTTTTGCGCAATATACCGGCGCTTGTCTGGGCGTTTATACTGTTTTCCTCGCTTGGCATTGGTACAGGCGTTGGCTTTGCGGCGCTTTTAATAACCAGCTTTGCCTTTATGGTAAGGGCTTTTACGGAAACAATGGAAGATATTTCGGTCGATTGCCTTGAAAGCCTGGAAGCTGTCGGCGCAGGTTTTTGGCAGCGCGTGGCGCACGGCATTGTGCCTTCGTGCATCAGCGGTTTTCTGGCGTGGTTTTTGTACTGCATCGAGGTTAACGTCAGGGCGTCAACCATTGTAGGCATGGTTGGCGGCGGCGGTGTCGGCATGGTACTGTTTTCGTATATTAAATCGTTTAATTACCATATGGCCTTTACCGTTATTTTAATTATAGCGGCGGTTGTAATTTTGGTTGACAGAATTACCGGCAAAATAAGAAAGGAACTGGAACAATGAAAGAGCCATCAGCGCAAAGCACTGTTGCTGTCCGTTATGGGGTTAACCATAAAATTAAAACAGAATGTGCTTACCAAAATAAAGCCATACCCGTATTTTTAGGCAGCACAGCCGCATTGTGCGTGCTCAGCCTTTTATATCTTGATGTTGACTGGATAAAGCTTGCCGGCCGTGTGCCGGATATGGGCAGTATATTTTACCGCCTGGCACAGTTCGATTTTAAATATATGGATTTAATTGCCGCGGCGATGTGGGAAACGCTTTCCATTACGGTGCTTTCCACATTGTACAGTGTTATTTTAGGTTTGTTTTTTGGCATGTTTGCGGCAGAAAATATTTTCCGTATGCGCTGGCTGTCGGTACTGGTGCAGTCATGGTTTACCTTTTTGCGTGCCGTGCCGACGCCGGTATGGGTGCTTTTAATGATGGTGTGCCTCGGCATGGGGCCTGCCGCCGGTATTGCCGGTTTGTGCGTGCATACAACGGCGTTTTTTACCCGTGCTTTCGCACAGAGCTTTGAAAGCATCCCGCAGGAAACTATCGAAGCGCTGGAGGCAACTGGCGTTGGCAGAATAGGCGTATTCTTCAACGCCGTGCTGCCTGCGGCACTTTCGCAGCTGGTAGCGTGGATTGCCATGCGCTTTGAAATAAACTTTTCGGAATGTGCCATTTTGGGCATGATTGGCGCTGGCGGCATTGGTTTTATCATTGCGCGCAGCATACAGGGCTATGAATACGGCACGGCAGGCGTGGCGATTGTGCTGGTGTTTGCCTTTGCCTATTCCATTGAAAGACTGTTCATTTTCATTAAAAATAAAATCCGTTGATTTGCTTTAATTTTAAACCCGCGGGCAGAGCCTTGCGGGTAATTTTTTTGCTTTTTGCCGCCAGTTATTGTACAATATTAAGATAGTGAAATGTAAAACCTAAGGAGCGATAAATGTGAGTACAAATTTAGAAGTAGGTATTGTAGGCCTGCCTAACGTAGGCAAAAGCACGCTGTTTAATGCTATTACCAAAGCAGGGGCAGAAGCTGCCAACTATCCTTTCTGCACCATAGAACCTAACGTAGGCGTTGTAGATGTGCCTGATGCGCGTCTTAACGTGCTGGGCGAAATGTTTAAATCCAAAAAAATCGTGCCTGCCGCCATGCGCTTTGTTGATATCGCAGGGCTTGTAAAAGGCGCGTCCAAAGGCGAAGGCCTCGGCAATAAATTCCTTGCGCATATCCGCGAGGTTGACGCCGTTGCGCAGGTTGTGCGCTGCTTTGAAGACGGCAATATTACCCATGTTGAAGGCAGCATTAACCCGCTGCGCGATATTGAAATCATCAATACCGAATTGTGCCTTGCCGATATGGAAACAGTGGAAAAACGCCAGGAACGCCTTGTTAAGCTGTTAAAAACGGGCGATAAAAAAGTGCCGGTGGAAAAAGCTGTTCTTGATAAGGTTATGGAAGGTTTGGGCGAAGCCGTTCCGGTACGCCGCCTTGGCTTAACCGATGAAGAAAAGGAATTTTTGACAGAGCTGCACCTTTTAACCATGAAACCGGTGCTGTATGTTGCCAATGTTGCCGAAGATGAAGTGGCAGCGCCGGAAAACAACCCGCATGTGCAGGCTGTTATGAAATATGCCGAAGAAGAAGGTGCCGAAACGATTGTTGTTTCCGCCAAGATGGAATCGGAAATTGCCGAACTGCCGGAGGACGAAGCCAAGGAATTTTTGGAAATGGCAGGGCTTGAAGAAGCAGGCCTTGACCGCCTGATTAAAGCCGGTTTTAAGCTTTTGGGCCTGATGACCTATTTAACCGCCGGTGAAACCGAAAGCCGTGCCTGGACCATTAAACGCGGCACCAAAGCACCGCAGGCAGCCGGTAAAATTCACAGCGATTTTGAACGCGGCTTTATCCGTGCCGAGATTGTATCTTATGATGACCTTGTAGCCTGCGGCAGCAAAGCGGCAGCGCGCGATAAAGGCCTTGTCCGCCTTGAAGGCAAAGATTATGTAATGCAGGACGGCGACGTTGTAGAATTCCGTTTCAACGTATAATTAAAAATTTGCTGTTTACAGCATAAAGCAGACAGTGTTTAAAGCACTGCCTGCTTTTTTTTGCGGCTTTTTACGGTAATATTTTTGTTTCCGGTTAACATCATTAAGAAAATGTTTTGTTTAAGTTAGTAATGTAAAACTTGGGAAAAGTAGGGTTAAAAGGCGGTAAATACGCTTGCGGGGCGCAAAATGGCTGGTTAAAATAGGAAAAAAGACGCAAATAAAAGCAGTTTAAATATGTTATGGAGGAATAAAAAATGCTGCAATTAAAAAATATCCGCAAATCGTATGACAGCAAAGTTATTCTTGACAGTATTTCGCTGGATATTAATGACGGCGAGATAGTTTCTATTCTGGGGCCTTCCGGCAGCGGCAAAACAACGCTTTTGAACGCGATTTTGGGGCTTACTGAAATTGACGGCGGGCAGATTATTTTTGACGGCAAAGACTTAACCAACGTACCGATGAAAGACCGCGGCTTTAACATCGTATTTCAGGATTATGCGCTGTTTCCGAATCTGAATGCCTACGAAAATATCGTTTACGGCCTGCGCAACAAACCGGGCATTTCCAGTGCGGAAGAAGTACAGGAACTTATCAGCCTGCTGGGCTTAAAAGAGCATTTAAATAAACGCATTGACCAGCTGAGCGGCGGGCAGAAGCAAAGGGTTGCCCTGGCACGCACGCTGGTTATGAAACCGAAAATCCTGCTTTTGGACGAGCCTTTAAGCGCGCTGGACGGCGTTATTAAAGAATCCATCAAAGAGCGTATTCAGCTTATAGCCAAGCAGTATCATTTAACTACCATCATTGTTACGCATGACCCGGAAGAAGCGCTGACGCTTTCCGACAAGGTGCTGATTATCAATGAGGGGCAGATTTCCCAGTTCGACCAGCCGCATGTAATTGTTACCCAGCCGCGGACCCAGTTTGTGGAAAAATTTATTTTGTCGCAGCTGCGCATTAAGCGCGATAATATTTTCCGCCTGTTTGGCGAACCTTGTGCTTTTGCCGGAGTTGCAAGATGAACAGAAAAAGTTTTGAATTAAAATTTTGTTTTTTGTTTGTAAGCATTGCGTTTGCTTTCTTTTTGGGGCTGCCGCTGGCAAACCTGGCATACAAATCCTTACAGACAGGCAGTGGCACAGGCCTTGGCAATTATGCTGCCATTTTAACTGACGATGCCTTTTTAACGGCGTTCCGCAACAGCTTTGCAATCTCCGCACTGGAAGCTGCCATTACCACGGTTGCGGCGTTTATACTGGCTTACGGGCTGCATTTAACGCGCATACCGGGCAAAATAAAAGAAGGCTTGCAGCTTGTGGTCATGATGCCGATGTTCCTGCCTTCCATTACCTACGGTTTTGCCGTTATTTACTCTTTCGGAAAGCAGGGGCTGATAACAAAACTTGTGGGCGAGCAGCTGTTTCCGATTTACGGCTTCTGGGGGCTTTTGATTTCGTTTATTGTTTATACCCTGCCGCCGGCGTTTTTAGTGCTGTATAACGCGTTCTTTTATATCGACAAGAACTTTATTACTGTATCTAAAATTATGGGCGACAGCCCGCTGCGCACTTTGTGGATGACGAGTGTGCGCCCGCTTTTGGGCAGCCTGATGGCGGCGTTTATTTTATCGTTTTTCCTCAGCTTTACGGATTTTGGTATTCCGGTATCCATCGGCGGCGAATACAATATGATTGCCGTTGAGCTGTATATGAAAATGATGGGCGCCCTGCCTGATTTTGAACGCGGCAGCGTTATAGCAATGGCAATGCTGGTGCCTTCCGTTATCAGCGTTATGCTGCTCCGCTATATGGAAAAATTTAATTTCCGCTATAACAAAATCAGCCGTTATGAGGTGCAGCGCTCCTTTATGCGCGACGGTGCTTTCGGTTTGTTTTTTGCAGCGGTTGCACTGCTGTTTGTTTCGGTTTTTGCCATTATGTTCATTGGGCCGTTTGTAAAAAGCTGGCCGTACCAGCCGGTGTTTACGCTTGATACCTTAAAACGTGTGCTCAGCGATAATTCGCTGGTGGATGTTTACGTAAACTCCTTAATGGTGGCAGGCATTACGGCGGTGGCAGGTACGGTGCTGTGCTACGCGGCAGCCATGGTTAATGCGCGCAGCGACCTTAACAAATACTGCAAAATTATTATGGACGTTATTGCCATGGTAACCAATACGGTGCCGGGCATGGTGCTTGGCGTTGCCTTCATCTTTATCTTTTCGGGCACGCCGCTGCAAAGCACGTTTGCAATTTTAATAATTGCCAACATCCTGCACTTTTTCACCACGCCGTATTTGATGATTAAATCTTCGCTTTCCAAAATGAATGAATCGTGGGAAACCACAGGCCTTTTAATGGGCGATACCTGGCTTAAAACGGTAATTAAAGTAGTAATACCCAATTCAAGGGCAACCATTTGCCAGATGCTGAGCTACTTTTTCGTTAACGCCATGGTAACCATCAGCGCCATTGTTTTTCTGGCAGGTGCGCGGACAATGGTTATTACCACCAAAATTAAGGAGCTGCAATATTTTGAAAAATTTGACGCAGTGTTTGTATTGTCGCTCCTGATTTTCTTTACCAACGTGGTGGCTAAAACCTTCTTCGACAAACTTGCTGAACAGGAGGAAATTCCTCTTTATAAAAAAATTAAAAATTTATTCAAAGCAAAGGAGAATCCCAATGAAAAATTTTGCTAAGTTGTTAACCACAGCACTGATGATTGGCTGCCTGGCAGCAGGTATCGCCGGATGCGGCGGCAGTGAAGGCGGCAAGGACGCAGCCGCAGTAAAACAAACCGTAATTTACACCAATTCCGATGAAGAAGCGCAGACCGCAATGAAAAACGCGCTTGATAAAAACGGTTTTGAAGGAAAATACATTATGCAGTCTTTCGGTACTTCCGAACTTGGCGGTAAGCTTGCTGCCGAAGGCAAAAACATTGAAGCCAATGTTGTAACCATGACCAGTTATTATTTAGACAGCGACCAGAAACAGCATCCGATGTTCCTTGAAATTAAAGACGCAGCCAAACCGCTGGCAGAACACCCCAACTTTTATGTGCCTGTGCTTGGCAACTGCGGCGCACTGTTTGTAAACACCGAAGAACTTAAAAAAGCCAACCTGCCTATGCCGAAAGCCATCAAAGACCTGGCAGACCCGATGTATAAAGGCCATATTTCCGTGCCTGATATTACCGGTTCTTCCACCGCATGGCTGATGACCCAGGCTGTGCTTAACGAATACGGCGACGAAGAAGGCGCCAAAATCATGAAACAAATCGAAGCCAATGCTATGCCGCATCTGGAAAAATCCGGTTCCGGCCCGCTGAAAAAAATCCGTGCCGGTGAAGTTGCAGTAGGCTTCGGCCTGCGCCATCAGGCTGTTGCCGATAAAGCCAAAGGCCTGCCGGTTGATTATGTAGACCCTGTTGAAGGCAACTTTATGCTGACTGAATCCGTTGCTGTTATTGATAAAAATGCCGCCGAAAACGAACAGGCTAAAAAAATTGCCGAATGCATTCTTAAAAATGCCCGCCCGGAACTCTTAAAAATTTACCCGGTAGCATTGTTTGAAGGCGAAAAGGTTGACGATGCCAACAAACCGGCTAACCCGAAAGTTTACAAAGAGCCTTTAACCGTAGAACTTTTACAAAAACATCAGGACCTTATCAAAAAATAAATCAGGTGACATAAATGGATAAAAATACTTATAAACTTTTAACTCCCGGCCCTTTAACGACTACGGAAACCGTTAAGGAAGCCATGCAGATTGACCGCTGCACCTGGGATGAAGATTATAAAAGCATGACGCAGGAAATTCGCACCGGCCTTTTAAAACTTGCCCATGCAGATAACGGCGATTACACTACGGTGCTGATGCAGGGCAGCGGAACTTTTGGCGTTGAAAGCGTGCTTTCCGGCGTAATTTCCAGTACTGATAAAGTGCTGGTTTTGCAAAACGGCGCATACAGCAAACGCATGGTGGAAATGTGCGATTATCACGGCATTAAGTACGTGGTTTACGAAGAAGATTATGCGCACGTGCCCGATCCGGCCATTGTAGAGGATGTTTTAAAATCCGACGGCAGCATTACCCATATTTCCATGGTACACAGCGAAACCACCAGCGGCCTTTTGAACAACATTGCAGCCATTGGCGAACTTGCAAAAAAATATAACAAAAAATTTATTGTAGATGCCATGAGCAGCTTTGGCGGCGTTGATATCAACGTGCCGGAGCTTGGCATTACCTATCTTGTAAGCAGCGCCAACAAATGCATTCAGGGCGTGCCAGGCTTCAGCTTTATTATTGCCAAAGTCAGCGATTTAAAACAAACCAAGGGCATTGCCCGCAGCCTTTCGCTGGATTTATATGCCCAGTGGGAAACCATGGAAAAAGACGGCGGCAAATGGCGTTTTACTTCTCCTACCCATGTTGTGGCAGCTTTCAGCCAGGCGCTTAAAGAACTGGCAGCAGAAGGCGGCATTACCGCAAGGAATGCACGCTATACCGCAACCAACAGGGCTTTGCGCAAAGGCATGGAAGAGCTTGGTTTTAAAGCCTATATCGACGAAGCACATCAGGGGCCTATTATTACAACTTTCTTCTATCCCGAAAACTGCAAATTCACCTTTGCAAAAATGTACGCTTATTTAAAAGACCACGGTTATGTAATTTACCCGGGCAAACTTACCGATGCGGAAACCTTCCGTTTGGGCAATATCGGCGAAATTTACATGGACGATGTGGAAAAAATCCTTGGTATTTTTAAGAATTTTGTAAGCGCTGAAAATTAAGAATATGTGAATTCACAAAAGCCGGAGGCATTTGCTTCCGGCTTTTGTGCTGTATTGGGCAGCTGTGGCAGATTTTAATTTTGCTGTTGGAACAGGTGCTTTTAAAGAGTTGTACGGTATGGATTTTTAATTTTCTGTTGGGTGCTGCAATAGCTTTCTGTTTTATGTCAGCACATAATAAAAACACCCGCGCTTTAACAGCACGGGTGTTAATTTTTATAAGGCTTTAAGGCTTATTACAGAGCGGCAGGAATTTCGCCGTCGTCGGAAAGTTTGCCTTTAAGGTCGTGGTCAACCATTGCGCATACGCAAGCGTCAGACCATACGTTTTCAGCGGTTTCGATCATGTCGATAATGGTGTAAATCGGAAGGATAATACCCATTAAGCCAATCGGTGCGCCAATGCCTGCCATCAGAGAGAGGGTCAGGAAGTAGCAGCCCATCGGTACGCCTGCGTTGCCTACTGCAGCAAGAACTGCAATGCATACCCAGGTCAGCATGGTGGTCATGGTCAGTTCAAAACCGGCATTCTGCATAATGAACAGGGAAGTTACCAGAATGAAAGCTGCGCAGCCGTTCATGTTGATGGTGGTGCAGATAGGCAGTACGAAGCGGGAAACCTTCGGGTTGCATTTCAGGTTCTGTTCGGAGCATGCCAGGGTTACAGGCAGGGTGCCGGCAGAGCTCTTGGTAAAGAGTGCAACAGCGATTGCCTGGCCCATCTGGCGCATAACGTAAATCGGGTTAAGGCCGCGGATTACGAGGATAATCGGCAGAACGATGAAGAACTGAATAGCGTTGCCGAGCATTACAACTGCGGTGTATTTGCCCAGTGCGCCAACGATTACGCCTGCTTCAATCTGTGCGGAAAGCTGGCCTGCGAAAGCAACGATACCAATCGGCAGAACATAAAGGATAGCACGGATAAGGGTGAATGCCAGTTCCTGAACTCCCTGAATGATTTTAAGGAGTGCTTCGCGGTTTTCGGTTTTCGGCATGAAAGCCAGTGCCAGACCAACGGCAGCAGCGATAAGCATAACGGAAAGTACGTTGCCGGAAAGGAACGGAGCCAGTACGTTGTTAGGAATAACGCCGAGAATGTGGTCATAGTAGCTGAGTGCTGCTACGCTCTGGCCTTTAACAACGTCGGAGCCTGCGTTAACAATTTCTGCCGGCAGGTTATCCGGGGCAATGTACAGGTACAGGCCAAGGCCGATGAAGGCGGCTAAAAATGTAGTAAGTAAGGTATACACAACAGCGTGTGCAAAAATAATACCGGTTTCTTTGTTGCCGCCAAGAGCTGCCAGCGTGGTGATAACTGCCAGCGCGATAGTAGGAACTGCAATGAACTGGAACAGGCGGGTAAATACGGTTGCTACGAAATTAAAGAATTCGTTCAGCGCCGGAATGCCCATCCAGCCCAAAACAGCGCCGAGAATCAGTGCCGCAAACCACAAAACAAACTGGCTGTTATTGGATTTAGCCTTGGTTTCACGGATGATGGAATCGGCTGTTTCCTTCACATCAACTTTCTTTTTTTCGTCAGTCATGTGAGATACCTCTTTTCTTTTTTATTTTGCAAAGTAATGATGAAGCCATGCCGTTACTTCGCTTTATAAAATTAATTATACCATATAATGCCATAATAGCAAGGAAAAAGTATACACTAATTCAATAATGCTATGCTTTTTGTAAAAAATATTTAAAAATTCAGATAATGCCCAAAGTAAATTTACAAAAGAACTGCGGGCAGCAGGCGGTAAATTTCTTATTTAATATGTTATAATTAAATTATCTTACAAATGAGGTGAAAGCAATGAGAAAATTTTTGTTAAGCCTTACGGCTGTTTTTACTTTGATGCTTTTTAATGCGGCGTGCGTTATGGCAGCGGAATTCGGGCCGGGGCAGCGCACAATCGAGCTTTTGGGCGGCGCTTTAAACAGCGATAAGCATCCGGTGCATCTTGTTGTTGAACAGACCATTGATATGAAAGAAGTGCTTGAGCCTGATGCTTATGCAAAGCTGACGGCGGCGCAGAAAGTGCATTACATACGCACGGAATATAATGAAATGAACGGCATTAATGCCGAGCGCAGCGTAACAACGGACGGCGAGGGCAAAGTTGTGCGCGATTACTGCAGCTTCGCTAAAGGCGGGCGCTGGTATTTTATAGATTACGTTAATAAAACTTATGATGAACTTCCGGCCTTGCCGGGAATGAGCCTGCCGTTTGCGGAAACTTTAGTAAGCTGGTTTAACGAACGCCCGCAGAGCGGCAACGACAGCCTTACAGGCTATGATTATGACCAGATGACGCAGGGCGAACGCGTAATGTTCTTTTACTTTGCCAAAGGCACTGCCGAATGGAAAGGCTACGAAGTAAATACCCTGCCGCGCTTTACCGTGGTAGAAATGAGCGAAACTGTAGATGCTGAAACCGCCTTTGCACTGCCGCCTGCCGGTTTTACAAAAAAAGCCAACGAGCAGATGCGTAATTACGCCAACAGGCTGATGCAGAACAGGTAACGGAGCGGTGATTATGAAAAAATTTTTATCTGTGCTGGCAGTTGTGTGCTTAATGCTTTTAGCGTTTTCTTCCGCGGCCTTTGCGGATGAAATAGAAGATGTGGAAGCAGGCAACGCATATATTCCGGAAGATACGGTTATAAATTTAATACTGCTTGATAAACTGGACAGCAACGTTAATAAAAAAGGCGACACCGTTAATTTTGAACTGAAGGATGACCTTGCGGTAGAAAACATAGTTATCGTGCCAAAAGGGACAAAATTCAGCGGCGTTATACGCAAGGCACACGGCAGCCGCATTTTTAACCAGAGCGCGGTTATCCGCATTAAGCTTGATGATGTGCTGCTTGCCAACGGCAAACCAGTCAGCTTTAAGCAGGATGTAAAAATTAAAGGCGGCATTAATTACGCCAACATGGCAGTAGGCACGGCAATAGGTTTTGTGGTGCCGTTTTCGGGAATGTTTTTTAAAGGCCGGGAAATTGATTGCCCGCCCGGCACAATAATAGATTATAAGCTGAATGACAATGTTGATTTGGGACTGACCAAAATGGATTTGGTGCAGATGAAAAGCCGCGAACGCGCACAGAATGCGGCGGCTTAAAGAAAACAGGCAGAAGCATGCTGATAACCGGTAAAGCTACTGCCTGTTTATTTTTATTGTAAAATTAATTGCTGAACGCCCAAAGTGTCAGTTGCTGAAAATAAAAAATCCTGCTTATGAAAAGCAGGATTTTTTGGTTTATGGTGCCTCAGCACAGAATCGAACTGTGGACACAAGGATTTTCAGTCCTTTGCTCTACCAACTGAGCTACCGAGGCAATGGCGACCCGGATGGGACTCGAACCCACGACCTCCGCCGTGACAGGGCGGCATTCTAACCAACTGAACCACCGGGCCTCATGTCAGTGTCCTGACAGATATAAATATTACCATAAAAATTTATTTAATGCAAGCCTTTTTGTAAAATTTTCTTAATTTGCTTTTTTATTTATATGCCGGCATGCCAAAAATGTTTTTAAGTTTTTTGCAGCCATTTATGATATAATGTTATTCAGATAATTTACCGTTTCATATTTAACTATACAGGAGGTTACCTTTATGCTTACAGCCCCGGACTGTGCTCTTGGCAGCCGCTATCTGCGTGAAAACGCACCTGAACTTATTCCGTTTATTGAAAAATACGGCCCTTGCAATTTACAGCCGGAAGCCCCGGAAAAATATTTTGGCACGCTTGTTACCGGTATCATTTCCCAGCAGCTTCCGCCGGATGTCAGCCTGGCAATGGTCAAGCGCCTGGAAGAAACCGTCGGAACGCCCATAACGCCAGAAGCAATAGCCTCTGCCGCCGAAAGCGATTTATGCAGCTGCGGTATTATGCCGCAGAAGGTAATGTATCTTAAAGGCTTTGCCGAAGCGGTTTTAAACGGCGAAGTTACAATGGATAAATTTGCCGGTATGACCGACAGCGAAATTACCAAGCATCTGATAAAAATAAAGGGGCTTGGCCAGTGGACAGCGGAGATGTTTTTGCTTTTGGCGCTGTGCCGCACCGATATTGCCCCTACCGCCGATTTTATTTTTCAAAAACGTGTTAAAGAAATTTTTAACCTTAACGCTATGCCCAAACGCAAGCAGATTCTGGAACTGACAGAACACTGGCGTCCGTGGCGTTCGCTTGCCGTATGGTATTTATGGCAGGAAAAATAACAAAAAAACAAAAAGGCTGTGCCGTAAAATAATTACGGTGCAGCCTTTTTTATATTAATTTTTCTGATACAAAATTCTGATGGAATTTATTACGCACAGCATGGCAACGCCAGTATCTGCAAACACAGCCGCCCACATTGAAGCAAAACCGGCAAGGCCTGCTATCATTATCACTGCTTTTACGCCCAGCGCAAAGATAACGTTCTGCCAGGCAATGCGCCCCGTGCGTTTGGCAATATTAATTGCCTGCGGAATGGCGCACATTTCGGATTTCATAAATACCACGTCTGCCGCTTCAAGTGCTGCGTCTGCACCGCTGCCCATAGCCGCGCCAACATCGGCACCGGCAAGCACGGGCGCGTCGTTAATGCCGTCGCCAACAAACATTACGCTGCCGTATTTGCTGCGCAGGCGGCCAAGTTCGTTAAGTTTATCCTGCGGCAGCAGTTTGGCACGCACTTCGTCTATGCCGGCGGCAGCAGCAACTGCCTGTGCGCTAGCTTCCGCATCGCCCGTAAGCATGGCCGTGGTAAGCCCCATGGCCTTAATTTCTTTAACTGCTTCCACAGCGTCATCTTTAATAGTATCGGCAATAACTATATGCCCCATGTATCTGCCGTTTTGGGCAAGCAATACTTCCGTGCCGTAGGCAGAATTTTCAAAGCCGCTGCAGCTTATTTTGTAACGGGCCATAAGTTTTTTGCTGCCGCAGATAACGGTGCCGGTTAAGGTTTGGGCAACAATGCCTTCACCCGCTATTTCTTTAAAGCTCACCGGGCGCACCGGCGTAAGCCCGCGCTCTTTGGCCGCATTTACAATGCTTACGGCAATGGGATGGGCGGATATTACTTCCACATCAGCGCAAAGCTGCAAAACCTCGGTTTCATCCACTCCGGGGACATGCATTACTTTCTGCACAACAAAATTGCCTTTGGTAACGGTGCCGGTTTTATCCATTACAACGGCGTGTACGTTTTTAAGCGCTTCCATTACGGAGCCGCCCTTAAACAAAATGCCGTAACGCGACCCCGCGCCAATGCCGGAGAAAAATGCCAGCGGCACGCTGAGCACCAGTGCGCAGGGGCAGCTTATTACAAGGAAGGTCAGCGCCGTGTAAATCCAGTGCTGCCAGTTGCCGGTAATATAACCCGGCACAAGCGCCGTAAGCGTTGCCACAACAACCACAAACGGAGTATATACCCTTGCAAAGCGGGTAATAAAACGGTCAATCTGCGGTTTGGAAGCCGCTGCGTTTTCCACGCTGTCCAAAATACGTGTAACCATGGATTCCGAAAGCACTTTTTCCACGCGTATTTTCAGCATGCCGTTGGTATTAATGCAGCCGCTGGTAATTTCGTCGCCGTAGTGCTTGCGTACAGGCACCGGCTCGCCTGTTACCGGCGAAGTATCAACAAGGCTGTCACCTTCTATTACCACGCCGTCCAGCGGTATGCGGTCACCGGCACGCACCAGCAGAATATCGCCTACATGGGCGTCCGCCGCCGGAATTACGCGCACTTCTTCACCTACAAGCAGGTTAACGGTTTCCGGGCGCATATCAACCGCATCCATAATTTGCCCGCGGCTTTTTTCCACCGCACGGTGCTCAAAATATTCGCCCACACGGTAAAAGAACATTACGCCGACAGCTTCTTCATAAGCAGAAATTACAAATGCGCCCAGCGTTGCAATAGTCATTAAAAAGTTTTCGTCAAACAAATTGCCGCTTAAAAGATTTTTAACGGCCGCCAGAACAACCCTGCCGCCCAAAAGAACATATGCGGCAACCAAAACATATAAATAATAAGCTTCCGGAATAAGCCCCAAAAATTCTGCCGCTATAAACAGCACGCCGCCAACAACAAGTTCTGCCAACGTCATAGTTTCGGAAGAAAGCGAAAAGCTTCCGCGTTTGCGTTCTTCAACATGCGGCGCCAAAACAGCGGTTTCTTCGCGTTCTTTTACGGTAACGCCGCTTTCTATGCCGGAGCAGATTTTTTGCATCTGCGGCAGCAGCCCGTCAAAATCACGCGCCGTAACCTTAAGCTGCTTGGTTGCAAAAGTAATGGTAGCTTCGCTTACCTGCGGCAGCTCATTAATGGCACGCTCCATTTTAGCGGCGCAGTTGGCGCAGCCAAGGTTTTCAAGCACATAAACCTGCGTTTTAAAATTAAAGGGCCCTTCGCCTTCACGCGGCACAACTTCAACACCGCTTTCTATCGAAGTGCAGATTTCCTTTATTGCAGGCAAAACAGCTTCGTGGTTAACTGCCGAAAGGCGCAGCTGTTTGGTAACGTAGCTGATATTGGCATATTCAACTCCGGGCAGTTCCTTTATGCGGTGCTCCATTTTAGCAGCACAGTGGGCACAGCCCAGATTTTTTAATATATAAACCTTCTTCACGCAGTGAGCGTCCGGCATACGGCAGGTGCAGTTTTCAAGGCTTTCGCCGCACACGTCACAGTATTCTTCGTGCGGATGGCAGATTTCGCACTGACAGTCCTCCGGGTGACCCGGAACGTGGTGGCTGTGATGATGTTCATGTCCGCAGCCGCAGCCATCTTCGTGTTCATGGTGATGATGTTCACCACAACCACAGCTTTCGCTATGCTGATGTTCGTGGTGGTGCTCATGCCCACAGCCGCAGCCATCTTCATGCTCATGGTGATGATGTTCACCACAACCACAACTTTCGCCATGCTGATGTTCGTGATGGTGTTCTTCCCCACAACCACAGCCGTGATGATGGTGCTCATGTTCTTTACCGCAGCAGGCATCGTGTTCATACCCTTCATGAGTATGAACTTCGCTGCAGCCGCACGCTTCGTCATGGCCGTGCTTGTGTTCCGGCTCATGGCTGTGCCCATGCCCGCACTCGTCACCGTGTTCATGGTGATGATGGCCACAACAGCAAGCCCCATCTTCATGATGATGGTTATGCGTACGCACTTCATCACTGCCGTTTCTTATATCCGTTAAATCACGTACTTTTTTGGATGGCATAATATATTCTCCTTTACATTTGAGCAATCATTCATATATTATTTAAAAAATATAGCCAAAGCACTCTTTGGTTACCATTATTATAACACATGAGCGAATATTCATCTATACTTTTTTGAAAGATTTTCATAATTTTTTAGCCGGCATAACAGAAAGCAAATTACTTCCCTTCCGTTATGCCAAATATTAAATCTTTACAGAAGCTGCCTTAACGGCATTGTGCCAGCCCTGCAAAAGGCTTTCTCTTTTAGCCTGCCCCATCTGCGGCTTAAATTCGGCAGCAATAACATGGTTAGCCAAAATTTCTTCCTTGCTGCGCCAATAGCCTACGGCGAGCCCGGCCAGATATGCCGCACCCATAGCCGTTGTTTCAATGCAGTATGGCCTTACAACGGAAGTATTTAAAATATCCGCCTGGAACTGCATTAAAAAATCGTTGTCGCACGCGCCGCCGTCAACACGCAAAGATGTTATAGGCATGCCGCTGTCCTCCTGCATTGCCATTAAAACATCATTTACCTGGTACGCTATGGATTCCAGCGTTGCGCGCACAATATGATTACGGTTTACGCCCCTTGTAAGCCCTACAATCGCGCCTCTGGCGTACTGGTCCCAGTAGGGCGCGCCCAGCCCGACAAAGGCAGGAACAACATAGCAGCCGTTGGCATCGGGCACTGATTTGGCCAGCACTTCCGACTCCGCCGCATCACGGATAAGCCCAAGTTCATCACGCAGCCACTGCACGGCAGCACCGGCAACAAAAATCGAGCCTTCCAGCGCATACTCAACCTTATCATCCACGCCCCAGGCGATAGTTGTAACCAGCCCGTTATGCGAATTTACCGGAGCAGTGCCGGTATTCATCAGCATAAAGCCGCCTGTACCGTAAGTATTTTTTACTTCGCCGCGCTCAAAGCAGGTCTGCCCGAACAATGCGCACTGCTGGTCTCCGCCGGCGCCAGCAATAGGAACCTCGCGCCCAAAAAGCTTGCTGTCCGTATAGCCGTAAACATGGCTTGAAGGCTTAACCTCCGGCAGAATCTGCTGCGGAATTTTTAAAACGCGTAAAATTTCTTCATCCCATTTTAAGGTATGGATATTAAAAAGCATTGTGCGCGATGCGTTGGAATAATCCGTTACATGCACCTTACCGCCGGTCAGCTTCCAGATAATCCAGCTGTCAACCGTACCGAAAAGCAGTTTGCTTTTTTCCGCACGTTCGCGTGCGCCAGCAGCATTATCAAGCAGCCAGCGCAATTTGGTTGCCGAAAAATAAGCGTCCAGCACCAGCCCTGTTTTGCTGCGGAAAAACTCCGCCATGCCGAGTTTTTTCAGTTCATCGCAATAGCCTGCCGTGCGGCGGCACTGCCACACAATTGCCTTATGTACTGGGCGTCCGGTTTCTTTATCCCATAAAACCGTGGTTTCACGCTGATTGGTAATGCCAATGCCCGCAATTTCGTTAATGGTAATATCAATTTTACTCATTGCTTCATACATCAGGCCGGTTTGGGTTGCCCATATTTCCTCCGCGTCATGCTCAACCCAGCCGGGCTGCGGAAAATACTGGGTAAACTCCTTTTGCGCCGCGCTGCAAATCCGTCCGTTTTTATCAAATATAATGCAGCGGCAGCTGGTTGTCCCTAAATCCAGCGCCATAATGTATTTATCCATTAGGCCTCCCCCTTGCCAACAAAAATTTTAATACTGTATAACATAATTATAACAAAAAAACCGCTGTAAAAGCGGCTTTTTTATTTAGTTTTTACAATGGTTTAAAATTTTCCGTTAACCAGGTGGCAGGCTACAAAATGCCCGGACACAACCTCTTTAAGCTCGGGTTTTACGCTGCGGCAAATTTCCATACACTGCCCGCAGCGGCTTTGAAACGGGCACCCTTTCGGCAAATCAAGCGGGCTTGGAATTTCGCTTTCCAGCGGTTCTATTTTTTCGCCCGGTTTAAAATCTACCTTAAACACCGATTTCATCAGCGCCTTTGTATAAGGGTGCATGCCCTCGGTGCTGATGCGCCTTCCATAACCGATATATTCCACGATATTGCCCAAATACATAACGGCAATCTGGTGGCACATTAAATCAACAAGCCCCAAATCATGGCAGATAAAAAGGTAGGTAATGCCTTTTTCTTTCTGCAAACGCACCAAAAGCTCGCAGATTTTTTCCTGCACCGAAACGTCAAGCGCGCTTGTAGCTTCGTCGCACACCACAATCTTTGGTTCCAGCGAAAGTGCGCGTGCAATGCCCAAACGCTGACGCTGGCCGCCGCTCATGTTATGCGGGTAACGGTCCTTAAAATCTTCCGGCAGTTCTACCATACGCAAAAGTTCCGACGCTTTGGCGTCAACTTCGCTCTTTTTTATCAGCCCAAAATTCAGCAAAGGTTCGCAAACAATTTCTTTAACCTTCATTTTGGGGTTAAAGGCGGCTGCCGGGTCCTGAAACACCATTTGTATTTTACGCCTGTTCTGGCGTGCCGCTTCCCCGCGCAGTTTTAAAATATCCTGCCCGTCAAAAATAACTTCGCCGCCGCTTGCCGGATGTATCTGCAAAATAGTGCGCACCAGCGTGCTTTTACCGCAGCCCGATTCGCCTATAATGCCAAGCGTCTGCCCGGCATAGGCGTTAAGGGTAACATTATCGCACGCCGTCAGCATTTTTCCGCCTTCGGCCGCAAATTTTTTTGTTAAATTTTTAATTTGTAAAATTACAGGTGCTTCAGCGTTCATAATATTTCTTATCTCCCAATACAGGCACAGCCGCAAGAAGTTCTTTGGTATAGGCGTGCTGCGGGTTTTCAATAATTTCGCGCCCGCCGCTTTCCACCACGTGGCCGTTTTTCATAACCATCAGTTTGTTAGATACATACGAAGCCACACCAATGTTATGCGTTACCAAAATCACCGCCGCATTATATTCATTGCGCACGTCAACAATCTGGCGTATTATCTGCGCCTGCGTGGTAACGTCAAGCGCACTGGTAGGCTCGTCTGCCAAAAGCAGTTTGGGGCTGAATATCATGGCCATGGCTATGCCCACACGCTGGCGCATACCGCCCGAAAGTTCAAACGGATAGCTGTTCATAATGTTCTGCGGGTTCGGCAGGCGTACTTTATTAAGCATATCTTTCGCCATTTCCGCGGCTTCCGCCTTCGATTTCTGCGGAGTGTGAGCAAGAATGTAATCTGTAAACTGTTCGCCTATGCGGCGGATGGGGTTTATCATGTTGCCGCTGTCCTGAAAAATCATCGACATTTCACTGCCGCTGATTTTGCGCCAGTCCTCACGCGTGTTTTTCAGCATATCTCGCCCGTCAAAAGTTATGCTGCCGCCCGAAACATGCCCCCTGCCGGGCAGGCAGCCCATAACGGCACGGATAATGGTTGTTTTGCCGCTGCCCGATTCGCCTACAATTGACAGAATTTCACCTTTATCAAGTTGAATGTTTACACCCGATACGGTAAGTTTGCTACCGTATCTGATGTCCAGATTTTTTACATCAAGAAGCATTAATTTAATCCCTTCTTTGCAGCTTAGTCAGCAGGGGCAACATCTTTAGTCAGCCAGTAATAATCTGCCGGTTTAATATCGGCGTTTTTCAAGGTTACTTTGCTTACCATATTTGTTTTAGGATAGCCAAAGAACAAACCTGCGCCGTCGTTAAGCAGAATCTGCTGCATCTGAATCATTAAATCGCGGCGTTTGGCAGGGTCAAATTCAACCGCAAGCCTGTCGCTCAGAGCATCATATTCGGGATTGCTGTAACCGGTAGCATTCTGCGGGTCGCCGGTTTTCCAGTACCAGTTAAGGTATACGGCAGGGTCGCCGCTATTGGCAGTAAGAATATTGGAAATGCAAAGGTCAAAATCACCGCTCTGGCGGATTTGGTCAAGCACGTTGTAGTCAACATTTCTCATATTAACCTTAATGCCGATTTTTTTGGCGTCGGACTGGGTTGCTTCTGCATAAAGCGGCAGTTCCGCGCGTCCGCTGTAATAAATAAAGTCAAGCTCAAGGTTTTTGCCGTCTTTATCCACATAACCGTCGTTGTTTGTGTCTTTCCAGCCGGCTTCCGCCAAAAGCTGTTTTGCGCGTTCCACATTATAGGCATTCGGGTCGGTAAGCTGGTCAAAACCGTAATCCAAAGAAGGCGGAATAGGCGCTTTGCCTGTAATGAAGGTATCCTTAAGCAATACTTTGTTGTAGGTTTCGCGGTCAAGGCAGCTGATAAGCGCAGCACGTACTTTCGGGTCGTGGCACAGGCGGCCTTCGTTCATATTAATCTGCGCCAGTACGGTACGCAGCGAAGCAAGTTCGGAAATATTGTATTTTGCTTTATCCTGGAACAGCTGCAAATCGCCGGAAGCTATGTTGATTGCCATATCAATTTCGCCCGACTGCAAAGCCATTGCACGGGTGTTGGGGTCATCAATGGTAGGAATTTCGGCAACTTTAAACGGAACCTTGCCGTCCCAGTAATTGGGGTTTGCTTCCATAACGGCTTTGGCCTTGCTGTATTCCTTAACCATATACGGGCCGGTGCAGATAGGTCCCTGCTTTGCATAATCGCGGTCAGTTACGCTGGTATCAATAATAATGAACAGCGGGTCGGCCAGCATGCCCGGCAGAGTAGGCACCGGATTTTTGGTCTTGATAATTAAATTCTGGCCGTCGGCAGTAATGCTGTCGAACTGGAAGAAGGTTTCCGCACGGTTGGATTTTTCAAAAGTACGTTCAATGGATTTTTTTACGGCGTCGGCAGTTACTTTGTTGCCGTTGCTGAATACCGCTTTATCATTAATTTTAAAAGTCCAGGTCAGCTTATCGTCGCTGATAGACCAGCTTTCGGCAAGCCACGGAGTAAGATTCATTTTATCGTCAAATTTAACAAGGCATTCGCCAAGGCCGTAACGCATTACAACCCAGCTGAAGAAATTATCGGTAGGTTCAAGGCTATCTGCAAAGTTGGTAACACCAAATTTTACCGTATCTTTAGCCGCACCGCTTTTTGCAGAATCATCACCGCCGCAGCCTGCTGCCGCAAAAGCAAGTAATCCCATCATGGCAAGTGCTGCCGTAATTTTTGCTGCTTTTTTCATAAATACATCTTCCTTTCCGTTATATATCATCCATTAAACAGTTTTTATTCTTCCTGGCGCGGGTCGAGTACGTCGCGCAATGCGTCGCCCCACAGGTTAAAAATTACTACCGTAACAAAAATTGCAAGGCCCGGAAAAATCATCAGCCACGGCGCCGTTTGCAGCTGCTGCCTGCCTTCGTTAAGCATTAAGCCCCATTCCGGCGCAGGCGGCTGTGAGCCGAAACCGAGGAAGGAAAGCCCTGCCAGCTCCATCATCATGGCGCCGATATCGGACGCCGCCGTTATTACCATCAGCGGCAAAATATTCGGCAGGATATGCTTCCATAATATATGTGTTGAAGTGCCGCCGTTAACTATTGCGGCTTCTACAAAGTCACGATTTTTTATTTTTAAAACCATGCTGCGTGCAAGGCGCGCATATTTGGTCCATGTTACAATCGTCAGCGCTATAATGGCGTTAATAAGGCTGCCGCCCAAAATACCGGCAACGGCTATGGCCAGAATCATGCCCGGAAAAGAAATCATCATATCGGAAATGCGCATAATGACGATATCCACCTTGCCGCCGTAATAGCCTGCCAGTACGCCCAGCGTTGTACCAACCGCAAAAATAATTGTTACAAGCAGCAGCACGCTCGAAAGCGAATAGCTTGCGCCGTACAAAATGCGGCTGAAATTATCGCGTCCCAGTTTATCTGTGCCGAATAAATGCTCCGCGGAAGGCGGCAGGTAAGCGTTCTGCATTACTGCTTCAAGCGGGTCATACGGCGCAATTAACGGCGCTGCCAGCGCCACTGCAATAAGCAGCAGCACAAAAAAACTTGATACCGCAAAGGCACGGTTGGTTTTTAAACCATTTATAAGTATCTGCATATTATTTACCTGCCTTTCTTAAGCGCGGGTCAAGATGATTATAGGAAATATCAACTATAAGGTTAATTACCATATACATCAGCGCTATCCACAGCACTATGCCCTGCACCAGCTGAAAATCGCGGTAAATAATTGATTGTACGGCAAGGTAGCCAAGCCCCGGCCACGAAAATACTATTTCAACAACGGCCGCACCGCCCAAAAGGTTGCCAAAGGATAACCCCAGCAGGGTAATCAGCGGCAGCATGGCGTTCGGCAGAACTTCCTTCCATAAAATATGGCTTTCGCTCATGCCGCGGGCACGCGCGCCGACAACATAATCCTGGTTAAGCTCTTCAAGCACCGTTGCGCGCACCTGGCGGGTGTATTTGGCCGCCATAACTATGCCCAGCGTTAAAGCAGGCAGCACCAGCGTTTCGGGGCTTACGCGCCCGCCTACAATAGGCAGCAGGCCAAGTTTCAGCCCGAAAATCCACAGCAGCATCAGGCCCATCCAAAAGTTAGGTACCGATACGCCGACAAAAGTCAGCCCGCGCACCATATAATCGAACCAGCTGTTGTGCTTAACGGCGCTGTAAATACCTGCCGGTATGGAAACCAGAAGCATAAAAACGGTTGATGCAACGGCAAGTATTACCGTTGCAGGAAGGCTGTGAATTAATTCTTCTATAACAGGCTTTTTAACCATGTATGAAAACCCAAAATCTCCCTGAACAGTCCTTCCGAGCCAGTCGAGATACTGGAAGATAAACGGCTTGTCCAATCCCAGTTCATGGCGCAGCGCTTCAACCTCCTGCTGGCTTACAACAATATCCTCGTTGCCGGCAATCATCTGGCGCACAGGGTCGCCCGGCGACAGCATTACCAGCGCAAAGGTTATAAAGCTGATGCCCAGAAGCACAAGCACTATCTGCCCAATGCGCCCTAACAACTGTTTATTTGACAAAACACACCACTCCCTCACCAAAACTCCTGATAACCAAAATAAAACTCCCTGCCGTTTCAGTTTGGCAGCAGGGAGTTTACAAACGCTTAAGTTTATTTTAATTCTCTTGCTACCATGCCGTCACACGCAGCACCGGAAAGCATTAAAGGCAGGCTGCTGACTTGCAAAGCTGCTTACAGCGGCGGGACCGCACCGGTTTTGCACCGGGTTTCCATTTTAAGCCACAAGGCACCTTTAACCAGTTTATTCAATTATCATGTTTTATTTTTAGCACCAATTACTAATAAAGTAAATAATTTTTTTGTTAAAAATTTTAATTAGTATTTTATCAGGTAATTTAATTTATCAGAACATAATTTGCAGACGGCTCCAGAGCACCTGGTCATCCAGTCCGCTTTCCTTGCCTTCAAGGTCATAGTAATGCAGCTGGTAAACCATGTTTTTGGCAAGGGTTACGCCGCCGCCAACCATATAGCCTTTAAAGCCTTCGTCCATATAGTAGCCCCAATCGCCGGGGTACATGGTATGTGCTACAAAAGTGCCCGCGCCCTGGTCATAGTAATTGGCAAACAAGCCCCAGCTGCCGGGTTTGTTTTTGTCGGCACCTTTATAATTGGCACTGATAACATAACCGTCGGTGTCAACATCATTATAGGGCGAATTATTATAAACGTCCACATCAGAATGCAGGTAAGTTGCACCTAAAGTAAAATCATCAAATTTATATTTAGCGCTTACATTCCAAATGCCGTTATCATCACCTTTTTTGGCAGGTACATAACCACCGCTGTACGCATCTGCACTGCCTTTGGAATCTTTAAACTCGTCATAACCGGCAGCAAGTGTCAGCCTTCCGATTTTGCCGGAAACTTCCCCGCCCCACATTTTTTCGTAGCCATAATCACTGGCAGTTGTAACTGGTTTGCCAACATAAGCGCTTACCTGTACGTCTTTGCCGTAGGTAGCGCGGATAAATTCCGCCGTATCATCATAAACAAAGCCGTTGCCTGTGTAATGGTCACCCTTGCCGGCAATTACTTTTACGCCGCCCAGCCTGCCGCTGACATAGGCCTGATTTAAAGTCACATCATCATCGCCAGTACTGCCCTTGCTCTTACCGTCAATATCGCTTAAAATTTGGTTATTTTCAAAACGTCCGGTATAGGTCCAGTCTTCGTTAATATTACCGTTAACAAAAATACGGGTACGTAAACGGTGCTGCGCAATGCTGCCAACTTTAGAGTTTTTCTCTTTCAAATCTCCGCTGCGGTCGCCGTATTCATAGCGGATTTGCCCGGTAATGCGCACATTATCTGCTTTCTTTTCCAAGTTTGCTACACGTACGCCAAGGCTGTCGAGCTCATCGGCAAATTCTGCTGCAAGCCTGTCTACATTTGCACCATTCGCCATTGCTTTGGCCACAATCTGCGCCATTTCATAGCGGGTCATTAATCTATCGCCGCCGTAAGTGCCGTCCGGGTAACCTTCTACCACGCCCTCTGCCGCCAGCTTGTTTACAGCGTCATAAGCCCAGTGCCCTGCCGGAACATCGCTGAACGGATTTGCCGCATACGCGGAAGCGGTAATTCCCATCGCTATCGTCATTGCTAAAAGTAAAGTTTTTTTCATTTGCTTTCCTCCATTTTTTATTTATATAAAGCCGCAGCAAAAACAGTATGGTCTCCTGGCTTCCCCGCTCTTTCCGCTGCGGCCGTTTTGCTTAATAAGCGTCAACGCCGCCGCGTCCTCCGCCTACAACGCGTACGTTTACTACGTTAAACGCTGCCTTAATTACCGGCAGCCAGCGGCTTACAAGGGCAGTACGCAGTTTTTCCGCACCGGCAAGTATTAACAGTGAACTGCCGCTGATGTTAATGTTTTCCAGTGGATTAATGTATTTCTCAAAAGCTGCTTCACCCATTGCCGTTTTTAAACGCACAAGCCCGTCCAAAAGCTCCGGCTTTTCAAACGCGGCACGCACCTCAAATTTTTCAAAAGGTTCTGTTTTTATGCTTTTGTTTTCAGCATGAACAAATTCTTCATCCAATCTTCCGCCATAGCCCAAAAAATCTTCTGCCATTTTTAATTCCTCCTGTCTGAATAAATAATTAAAACCGTCCCCGGTTTTTCGGAAACGGTTTTTATGCAAAGATACATTAACGCCTTAATGCGCAATTATCAATACATACCCGTCTCTCGCAGGCTAAGCTAAATGCTTATGTACAGCAATCTGCTGGCTTGGGCTTAACCAAAACCTGCCTGCATAACAGGCGTGCCCTTACAGCGGCGGGACCGCACCGGCTTTGCACCGGTTAACATTACTGCACAACAATATTAACTTGGTTATATTTTAGCACTACTTCTCAGTAATGTAAATACACTATCGTAAATTTTACTATTTAATTTTGTATATCGTATACCCGTATGGGTATAAAACATTATCCTTTTATTTAATACACCAGCCAGTCATTAAAATTCACCAAAGTAGGTTTTCTTTAAACGGTCAAATTCCTGTGATTTTCTAAAGTTTCTCAAGCCTTCGTTTAATTTTCTTAAAAATTCTTTGTCACCTTTTCTTACGGCGAGAGCAACATTATCTGTTTTTAAATCGCCGGAGGCAAATTTAATTTTATCCGCATAACCGTTTGCTATAAAAAAGCTGCCGGCCGATTTGGAAATTACGGCACAATCGGCTTCGCCGCCAATTACTTTAGCCATTGCTTCTTCTATGCTCGGCGTTTCAATAACTTTGGCAGCGCCGCCAAAATCATTAACCATTGCCAGTGCAAAACTGTTATGTTTTACGGCAACAACCTTGTCTTTTAAAACGCTTATATTATCTGCCGTAAAATCGTTTCCGGCGGCAACAGCAATCCTAAAACCGTCATTCAAATAACTTTCCGAAAAATCAACCTCCTGCTGCCTTTCCGGTGTAACGCTGAAACCGGAGGCAATTACATCATAACGTTTGCCGTTAAGCCCGTTTATTAAATCATTTAAGCCGGTATTTACAAATTCAACCCCGCTGTAACCCATGTTTGCAGCCACGCCGCGCATAAGTTCAACATCAAACCCGGTAAAATTATCCGTGCCCTTCTGGTAATACTCAAAAGGCGGAAAGTTGGCGTCAAGCCCCACTTTAAGTACCCGAGAACCTTCCTCCCCAGCTTCTTTCTGCCCTGCGCATGCCGCTATCAAAAGCATGCACACAAGGCTCATAACAACAAGCAGTAATTTTTTCATAAAAAAACACTCCCCCAACCTGTAAGAATTGTGAGAGTGTAGACCTTGCATCCGATTATGCTTTTATTATAAACCTGTTAAATACTAAAATCAACCGTATTTAATTAAGTTTTTTATATTTATAAATACTTTAATACGTTTTATTTTTTCTATCTTTTAGAATTACATATTACATTCCCGTATGGGTATAAAAATAAACCCCGGAACTTTTAAATTCCGGGGTTTACAGGTATTACACCGCTTTATTGATAAAATTACCAGTCAAGGTTTTCGGTTTCAACGCGGCCTCTGCCGGTAAGGGCATCCAGCATAATGCGCTGTTCAAGCTGTGCGGCAAGTTTTTTGGTAAATTTAACGGTATCCGGGTTTACGGACATGCTGTCGATACCGCTCTTAATGAGGAATTCGCAGAATTCAGGATATACGCTCGGTGCCTGGCCGCAGATGGAAACGGTTTTGCCGTCTTTATGGGCAACTTCGATAAGATGGCGGATTGCACGGCGTACTGCCAGATTGCGTTCGTCATAAATATGGGATACGGTGTCGTTGTCACGGTCGCAGCCCAGAATCAGCATGGTAAGGTCGTTAGAGCCGATGGAGTAACCGTCAACATATTTGTTGAACTGGTCGGCAAGAATAATATTGGAAGGAATTTCTGCCATCAGCCATACTTTAAAGTCTTTGCCGCGTACAAGGCCTTCGCCTGCCATAATGGCAGTAACTTTTTCACATTCTTCCACGTTGCGGCAGAACGGAATCATTACGTTAAGGTTTTTCAGTCCGAATTCTTCGCGTACTTTGCGTACTGCCTGGCATTCCAGTTTGAATGCTTCTACATATTTCGGGTCGTAGTAACGGGAAGCGCCGCGCCAGCCAAGAAGTGCGGAAGGTTCATACGGCTCAAATTCGTCGCCGCCCTTCAAATCGCGGTATTCGCTGGATTTGAAATCGCTGAATCGCAGAGTTACCGGACGCGGAGCCATTGCCTGGCATACCTGGCGGATGCCTTCGGCAAGCTGGTCAACAACTTTTTCCGGATGGCCGGTTTTAATAAGATACAGCGGATGTTCATGAATGTAAGTGGTCCAGATAAATTCTTCGCGCATCAGGCCAATGCCGTCGCAGGGCAGTGCGGAATATTTTTCTGCAAGGTCCGGGTCACCGAGGTTCATATAAATTTTGGTGCCGGTCGGCGGGAAGTATTCGGCAACGGGAGCAGCAGCCTGAGCCTGTGCTTCCGGTTTCTTTTCTTCCAGAATGCCTTCATATACAACGCCATGGGTTGCGTCAACGGTTACATCAATGCCGTCGGGAACGGTAGTGGTTGCAGCTTCACCGCGGCTCTTGGTGCCTACGATACACGGAATGCCAAGTTCACGGCTTACAATGGAAGCGTGGCAGGTCATTCCGCCGCTATCAGTTACAATGGCTTTGGCTTTCTTCATAGCCGGTACCCAGTCAGGGGCGGTCATTTCGGTTACGAGGATTTCGCCTTCCTTAAACTCGTCGATATGGGACGGGTCGAGGATAACGTGAGTGCGGCCGGATACAAGACCCGGGCTTGCGGGCAGGCCTTTAACGATAACCTTGCGGTCGGTAGCTGCTGCTTTTGCTTCAACTTTAGGTTTGTTTTCTTTATTGCGGCGGCTCCATACGGTTTCAGGGCGTGCCTGGAGAATCCAGATTTTGCCGTTGCGGGAATCAATGCCCCATTCCATATCCATATAGCAGCCATAATGTGCTTCAATTTTTTTAGCATAGCCTGCAAGTTCAAGAATCTGTTCGTCGGTAAGGGTCTGAACATTGCGTTCTGCTTCCGGTACGGGCAGTTCTTCGCAGTCGCCGCCTTCTTTGCGCACAAGCATAACGTCCTGCTCGTTTACGCAGCGGTCAACAATTTTGTTTTCTGCTTTGGAAACGGTGTAGTTATCCGGGGTAACGGTACCCTGTACAACATATTCGCCAAGGCCGAAAGCAGCTTCAATAAGGATGTTGCTGTCGTCGCCGGTAGCAACGTTAACGGTGAACATAACGCCGGCGGCTTTGCTGAATACCATCATTTGAATAACTGCGCTGAGAGCTACTTCGATATGGTCGAAGCCCTGTTTTTCACGGTAGTATACAGCGCGGTCGGTAAAGCAGGAAGCATAGCATTCCTTAACTTTGGCAATGATGTTTTCTGCGCCTTTTACGTTAAGGTAAGTATCCTGCTGGCCTGCAAAGCTGGCATCCGGCAGGTCTTCTGCGGTTGCGCTACTGCGTACTGCAACATAAGGTTCAGCTTCGCCAACTTTTTTGCCCAGTTCTTCATAAGCTGCGGCAATGGCTGCTTTTAAATCCTCCGGCATTTCTTCAGCCATAATGGCTTCACGCAGGCGTGCGCTTACATCACGCAGCAATGCGCTGTTTTCAACGTCGGTAAGTTCAGCCAAAATAGCCTGCATTTTTTCTTTCAGGCCGCTTTTTTCAATAAAATATCTATAAGCATAAGCAGTAGTTGCAAAACCATACGGTACGGGTACATCGGTTTTAGATGTCATTTCACCAAGAGAGGAAGATTTGCCGCCTACAATGGCAACGTCGCCTCTTTCCATTTGCTCGAACCAGAGAAGAAATTCTTTTTCCTTATTCATGTCCGTTACTCCTTTGTAATATACTTTTAGGGTTGCACCCTTAATATAGTGTATACTATATCACACTTGTGTATTATATTCAAGCTATTTTAAAAATTTCTCCAAACATTTTACAAAAGCCCGCCATTTTATTATGACGGGCTTTAAATTAAACTATTTTAAATTATTTAGGGTTTTTACGGCTCCACAGATAACCGATAGCCATTAAAACAACACCGGCAACGTCGGTATACAGGCCCGGGTCGATAAGGCCGAGGCCGCCGAAGAAAAACAGGCAGCGCTGCAGGAAGCTAAGATGGCGGGTAAAGTACGCGCCCATTGCCGCAGCAACGCCAACCATGCCCAAAATAGCCGTGCAGCAAGAGAATACTACGCCGAACGGAGTAGCGTTAATCATCAGAATTTCAGGCGACAGTACAAAGATGTACGGAATGATGAATGCCGCAATAGCCAGTTTGGAAGCGTTGATGCCGGTACGCAGCGGGTCGCCGCCGGAAATACCGGAACCGGCGTAAGCTGCCAGAGCAACCGGCGGGGTAATATCGGCAACAATGCCGAAGTAGAATACGAACATATGCGCTGCCAGTACAGGCACATCCATCTGGATAAGGGCCGGTGCAGCAATGGTGGACGTAATTACGTAGTTAGCCGTTGTAGGCACGCCCATGCCGAGGATAAGGGAAGTAAGCATGGTAAATACCATTGCCGGCATAAGATGGCCGCCTGCAAGGTCGAGCAGTGCAGTTGCCATTTTAAGGCCAACGCCGGTTTTGGTTACAACGCCGATAATAATACCGGCGGTTGCGCAGGCAATAAGTACGCCCAAAATGCCTTTGGAACCGTTAATCATGCCGTTTACAAAATCTTTAAAGGTAATGCGGGTTGATTTGCGCAGGCAGGAGCTTACGATAGCAAGCACAATGCCTACTAAAGCCGCACGCATCGGAGTATAACCGTTGGTAAGGAAGTAAATAATAGCGATAAGAGGAATTACCAGATGGCCTCTTTCGATGAAAATAGATTTGTAGCTCGGCATTTCATCGCGGCTCATGCCTTTAAGGCCGAGTTTTTTGGCTTCGAAATGTACGCCCAGCCAAATGCCGGTAAAGTACAGAATAGCCGGAATAACACCTGCTTTAACAACTTCCATGTAAGGAACGCCTACGAATTCAGCCATTAAAAAGGCTGCCGCGCCCATTACAGGAGGCATTAACTGGCCGCCGGTAGAAGCCGCAGCTTCAACGGCACCGGCAAAGTCTTTGCCGTAGCCTAATTTTTTCATCATCGGAATGGTGAACGAGCCGCTGCCTACTACGTTGGCAACAGAGCTGCCGGATACGGTTCCTTCCAAAGCACTGGAGATAACCGCTACTTTTGCCGGGCCGCCGGATGCCCAACCTGCAATGGCATTGGAAATATCAATAAAGAATTTGCCAAGACCGGTAGCTTCCAGATAAGCGCCGAACAAAATAAACAGATAAATAAAGGTTGAAGATACGCCCATCGGTGTACCGAAAATGCCTTCTGTTGTATAGTACAGGTAGTTTACAAGTTCATGCAGGCCAAGGCCGCGGTGAGCGATAATGCCCGGCAGCATGCGCCCGAACAAACCGTACAGCACAAACAAAATGGCAATGGTAATCATCGGCCAGCCAACTACGCGGCGTGCGCCTTCAATTACAAGCAGCGTGCCAATCAGCGCTATAATATAGTCCGTTTCGTTGTTCATACCTGCACGCAGTACCAAATCGTGGTAGAACACAACTATGTACATCGAAACTGCAACGCCAACAACGGCAAAGCCAACGTCAATCCAGTTCATTTCCTTACGCGACCAGGACTGGCGCATCGGGTAAAGTAAAAATACCAGTGCAAAACCAAAGGCCAGATGAATGGCTCTTTGCAGCTGCGCGTCTAAAATACCAAACGCCGCAGTATAAACCTGAAAGATACAGAAAACAATGCAGATAGCATTAATAATCGTATTCCAAATGCCCGTAAGTTCCCTCTTATCCGATTCTTTATCGTATTTTCTTAAAATTTCTTCTGCGGAAAGCTGGGCCTTTTCAATATCGTCCATAATTTCTTTCTTTAAATCCATTACATCCACCTCTCACAAACAAATTTTATAAAAACAAACTCATTCCAGCCAGTAACGGTAACGCGGTTCTGCTTTTATGGTAAGCAGCGTGCCGTGCCCGAACATCTTACATAAATCATATACAGTTTCATTATGCAGTATTTTGGGGCTCGCCTGCACTGCGGGCCGCATTTTTATAATTTTATAAGGCCGGTTTAATGTAAGTTTAAAATGCCCGTCAGGCAGCGCTTCAAATTCCCCTTCAGAGGCCGAAAACGGAAAGCCGCACCCCTGAGACTGGTAAATGGTATGCGTTAAAACCATGTCGTCCGCGCCATTAACGGTAAAATTATCGCGCCACAGCGTAAGCTCATAAGAATGCCTGAATTCCATCTGCCAGGTTTCTCCCGGTTCAACCGCAAAACATGCTTTTGCGCCGTGCTCCGGCAGCATTGCAATTACAAGCTGCGAGGCATACCAGTAAAACAAACCTGCGGCGGCAATAACGCTGCATATAAAAACCGTATATAATTTAGATACACCCCGGTTACCGAGCACAAACGGTGACCGGGGCGTCTCTTTAAACCACATTGTTATTTTTCTTTAAAGAATTTTTCAGCGCCTGCATTTACAGGAATGGACATGCCATCCATAGCGCTTTCTTTAGTAATTACATTTGCTGCGGAATGAGCTGCTTTAAGACGGTCGAGGTTGGTGTAGATAGCCTTGGTTACAGCATAACCGGTATCGGCATCCATCTTGTCGGTTACAGCAAGCATGCAGCGTACTGCTACTGCGGAGCAGTCAGCAGCCTGTTTATTATAGGTGTTAGCCGGAATGTTAACTTTGGTGTAGAACGGATATTCTTTAATCAAAGCGTCAGCTTTATCAGTTGCAACCGGAAGCAGAACTACATTGTTCTGGGTAGCGATATCCTGAATTGCTGCGGTCGGATGGCCTGCGGTTACGAAAGCAACATCAACATTGCCGTCTTTCAGTGCGCTGGAAGCTTCAGCAAAGGAAAGGTACTGAACGTTAATATCATCGTAAGTAACACCATATGCTGCAAGAATCTGGCGTGCGTTTGCTTCGGTGCCGGAGCCCGGTGCGCCTACTGCTACGCGTTTGCCTTTAACCTGGGAAAGGTCTGTAATGCCGGTTTCGGCAAGAGTTACAATCTGAATGGTTTCCGGATACAGAGTTGCCAGGCCATAAAGGTTGGTAACTTTTTTGTCTTTAAACATTTCAGTGCCGTTTACGGCATAATAAGCGTTATCGTTCTGAATGAAGGCGATATCAACCTGCCCCTGCTGCAGCATGTTAATGTTGGCAATGGATGCGCCGGTTGCCTGTGCAGAAGCGTTGCAGCCCGGAATATTCTTGTTAAGGATATCCGCAATTGCGCCGCCGAGCGGATAATAAGTACCGGCAGTGCCGCCTGTTGCGATATTAATGAATTTCTGCGTTGCGGCTTTACCGCCTGCCTGGTCTTCACCGCCGCCGCAGCCTGCGGCAAGTACAGCAAAGAGCATCATGGACATTAAAAAAGCCAATAGTTTTTTCATAGTTTTCCCCCCTGTAAATAGTGAACGAATATCCTTCTTGAATGTAAACAGGTATTACGCCACATTATTATGCTGTTAAATTCGCTTTTTTTTCACAAATTCCTGCAAAGCTGTTTTTATTTTTGGCATTTTATTGTTTGTATACAATATTCTTTTTAAATACATTTTAAAATTGCCTGTTTTATGTAAACTTTTGCAAAAAAACTGTAACTATGTTATCATTAATAAGTAAAAATATGTAAGCATTACAAACTTATAATAAAAGGATGTGTTATAAATGCAAAACAACAATGCTTATAATCTTCAGCTTGCCAAAACCCTTTTTGAAAACACTTATGCGGCAAGAGTATTAAACGACAACAAAGACGTTATCGGCAAACTGCGTATTGTGCCCTGCCTGCCGCTTGACAGAAGCCTGCTTCCTGCCGACGCACCGCAGGTAAGCCCGTTTCTTCTGGTTATTGTAGACGATGCCGATATCAACAAAGACAACCTTATCGACTTTGAAGAACGTGTATCCCTGGCACTTTTAAAACGCTTCTCCACCGAAACCGTTGCTTTCCAGCACTGCCAGTTCTACTATCCTTCCCCGGCCTTTATTTTTGAACAGCCCGGTGCAACCGACACTCCGCTGCCGCCTACCCCTGTAATGTAAGTACAAACTTAACAAAAAAATTAAGCATCTGCTTTGGATTTCTTCTTCCAAAACAGATGCTTTTTATTTTGCATTATTGAAACTAAATATATTTTGAATTTATTACTTTTATATTTATGATTGTCAAAACATTCTCCTTGCTTATTATTTTCACCTTCCCATTCCAAACAGAATATTGATATATCATGTCTTTAGGTATATTTATTTCTAAACTTAAAGGTATAATTTTATTTTTATTCTCAGTTAAATATTCGTCCTCCCTAATTTGTTTCCATAAACCTTTTTTGCTTCCTTGAGATACAAAAGCGTTTATATTTTCTGTCTTATAACTTATATTTTCGGCATTTATATCATTTTTGCAGCGCAAATACACAGTAAATACATACGGCTCTAAATAATATTTTAAAATACCCATTTTAGCTATATCCACAACACATTCTACATGCTTATCTTTTCTCAAATTAACTTTTTCCCGTACAACATCATTATCATTTTCTGTTTTTAAAATATTTAATAAGCACATAAAAATAACCATCATTATAAATATCATAAATTTATATACTGGTCTTTTTTTCATTTTTTATTCCCTTCAACTTCTTCACAATTAATTTAAACAGTATAAAAAACAAAAATATAAATCCCGGCATACAATTAACCTTACAATTGCCGCAAACACCGGTACAAAAATTACTTGTATTAAAAATATTTAGCGGTATTCCCATAGATACCAAAAAAGTAATTATCTTATTTTTCATTTTAATTCTTGTTAGTGTACTTTATCGCTTTTACAGGGCATTTTTCAATACAAACGCCACATACTATACAATTATGTATATTAACTTTTATTTTATCATCTTTATTCTCTATTGATTTCATAGGACACAAATTAATACATTTCTTGCATTTAATGCATTTAGAGTTTTGTATAACCAACTTATAAGAATATTTAAATTTACTTCCAAAATAATAAAATAAATTTTGTATCGCTCCAACAGGACATAAAAAATTACAATATCCACGTCCACCATCAGTAAAAAGCCCAAAAAGAATTATCCAAAAAATAAATGTTAAAATTAAACTAGAAGTTAAAGATACTGTATATCCATGAATAAAATAATTTATCAATAAGTCAAATAAAAACAGATTACAATAACTACAAGCTAAGATGCCTTTAAAAAACGGTAAAACCATAAATCCTATTAACATTCCATATCTTGCAGATGTAATATCTATATATTTATTCCACGAAATTTTCCACTTAAAAGGAATAATTTTACTTAAATATTCACTAAACGCACCAGCAGGACACAATTTACCACAAAAAATTGGTCCAAAGATGAATGATATAAAAAAAAGTATTACTGCATAAGCAATAAACGGTGTTGCCATAGTAAACAATTTACCATCCAATAGATGTTCTGTCTGTATCCTAAAACAAACATCATGAATATTTAATTCACTCCAATCACCCGTAAATAAATATAATATCGATTTTTGAAATAAAGCAAATGGTGCATAAAATAAACAAAAACCTAAAATATATCCTGCTAATCGTTTAATTTGAAATAACATACAAGTCACCTTTTTATAGCATAATACAGGATAGAATTTTTATTCTATCCTGTATTAAATATTTAGAAACTATATCTCATACCCACAGTATAAGTTCTTCCAGAGGTAGCCTCATTACAATAAAATTCTCTATCTAATAAATTATTTATAGAAAACTGCAAAGTTACTCCTTTAGAAATTTCATAATTTATACCAGTATTTACTATAAAGAAAGCATCTTCTGATCCATACTCATTACTTTCAGAATCCGGAGCTTGTCTTTCACTTACATATTGACAATCTATCAGAGCATTCCATTTATCATAATTATATTCTAATCCTGCATGAAACAAATGTTTTGGTATTTCATAATCGTTACTTTTTTCTCCACCTTGTTCCAACTTGCCTCTTTGCCATGAATAATTTAAGTAACCGTTAAATTTATCACTGAATTTATGATTTATCTCAAATTCTACACCGTCACGTTTTTCAGAATCAAAATTTATATATTTCTTTACACCCTTTCCTTTATATGATTCTCCTTCTATTAAATCAGATGCAGCAATTTTATCATCTGTTTCTACATGATATAAAGTTACACCAATATTAGTATTGTCATTTAATACTTTCTTCATACCAATTTCAAAAGTATCAGAAGTTTCTGGTTCAAGTTCAGGATTAGGGACATACCAATAACGTGAGAATTCAGAATATCTATAGATTTTATACATTGCTGGTGGATTAAACGAATGCCCATAAGATACATAATAATTGGTATTATCATCAGCTTCATAATTAAATGCAATTTTAGGACTTATTTCATTATAACTTGCCGAATCTGATGTTTCATTATATTCCGAACCAGATTCGTTACTCCAAAAATTGCCGCTGCCTTTCTTATAATGGTCAAATCTAGCACCTAAATACATTGTAACTGGTTCACTAATTTTATATTCATCTTGCAAGTAAATTGCCATATTTTTAACTTTACCGCTGTCTTCAGCATATTTATTAGTTTTTGAATCCTGGTCTTTCCAATGACTTAAATTAAATCTTTCTTGTGTCATTTCTTCTTGCTTGAAATTTGCACCAAGCACAATACTATGTTTTCCAATATTTTCCCATGCTTTTTCAACTGTAAAGTTATAAATTTTACCAGGGTGCGAAGAATAATGTCCTGCCCCGCGCCAATCTATGTCATTATAATCATCAGGCACATCAGCACTGCTAAATCCACTTTTTTTATCTTCTAAATAGCTAAAAATAGCAGAAAACTTATTGTCTTCATCTTTATAATTTAAACTATGGATGTCACGTTCATTAACATTATCATATCCATAGAAATTACTTGCTTTTATACTAATAACATCACCATTTTGTGTAGTAACATTACCGCTCCAAACCGGATTGCCATTAGCATCTCTTACATATGTAAAAGGATTTTTATAACTAAAATTTGTTTTATATTTAGAATATGTATATTTTATAGACTTGCTTTCGTCAAAATTATACTTTACATTAGCTGTATAATTTTCGTGTTCCCAATCTCTATCACCACGGCCACCATAAATATATTTACCATCGCTTAACACTGGTAAATCTGCGGTATAATCTCCCGTTCCACTCTTTCCTGATGCCCTATTATAATAACCGTGGTAGCCGTCTGACTTTCTATTTTCATAACCCAATCCAAAAGACCATTTGTCATTTACTTTAGAATTAAGCGATAATGCCTTTTTCCATGTATTATTACTTCCATAAGTAAGTGCAGCATTTACATGTGTTCCTTCTTCAGGCTCTTTAGTAATAATATTTATTACACCACCAACAGCATGTCCGCCATAAATTGAAGAAGCAGCTCCACGTAAAACTTCAATACGTTCAATATTTTCAACAGGAATCATATTAAAGTTTACATCACCATCATAAGTATCATTCAACTGAACGCCATCTACTAAAACGAGAACATCAGATGAAGAAAAGCCTCTTAATTGTAAACCACCTTGCGCTGCCTGACTCATATATACACCAGGTAAATGCTGTAATGCTTCCTGAACAGAAGTAACATTTTTTTCTTCTATTTCTTTAGCCGTAATTACACTAACGCTAGAAGGTACTTCTTTTAATTCCTTCATAGTCCTTGTTGCCGTAACAACCATTTCATTCAAAGTAAAATTATTTTCTACATTTTCTTTTTGCGCCGTACTGTCAGGTTCGGCAGGTTCTTCTGCACTAGCATAGCTCATAAACCCCATGCTGCTTACAGCACACAGCACTGCCAAAGCCAGTGCCTTTTTCTTGCTTTTCAACATCAAAAATACACCTCATCAATAATTTATTTTTTAATTTTTCCTGCCGAGCTTGCCGAGTTTCGCGTGCCGGAAAGTGCCGGAAAAATTAAAAGCTAGTTGAGCTTTCCTTTTGACGCAAAACAAAACGCCTGTCTGCAAAAAGGCAGGCAGGCGCAATAATTCCTTTCGGTTTGCGCAATTCCGTCTGTCGCAGAATGTTTCTTGCGTCTAAATCAGGCAGTTCTTCTGGCTCTGCTTCATCGCTTGCCTTCCCAGTTTTTACCCAGTGACATTTTAAGGCTTGCTCTGCATTACAGCTGCGGGACAGCACAGGTTTTGCACCTGTTTCTCTATTAAGCATTAACGCACCTGATTTAATAATTATCGAAATAAAGTTTTAGTTATATATTTTTTATTATTGATATCAAATATCTTATAATATCTTATTTAGAAGTATAGCACTATAAGAAATTTACGTCAAGTATTTATTTTTAATAGTCACAAAAAACTATCGATATCTATTATCAAATATACCCATATGGGTATTGCTTTTGTATTTTATTAGTATTATACTTTCAATCAATCTTAATATTATCAGCCGCAGGCGTGCCAAGCACTTAATAGAAAATCCGGTATAAGCCGGAACGGTCACGCCGCTGTAAGGGGAGCAAACTCCATTTATGCCACTGAGAAACCGGGAAGGCGAATTTTGCGATGAACCCAAGTCAGAAGAACTACCTGCGGTATCCGGTTCCTGCGAGCGATATGGATAAGGAGCAACAGTTTATTTGCTATGCCTTCTCTGCTACAGGAAAGGCATTATTTATTTTTAGGAGGATTAGTAATGGATTTTATCAGGGAAACAATCATGTATTTTCATAAAGGCGGGCTTGTAATGTGGCCGCTTTTATTTTGTTCGTTTACAGTTTTTGCTATTGCTATTGAGCGTTTTATGTTTTATAAGGCTGCGGATTCCGGCGAAAAGTTTAAAAACGATTACTGCGATTTGCTGAGCCAAAATAATTTGCAGGGCGCTGCGGATTTGGCAAAAGTTACGCCAGGGCAGTTTTCTAAAATAGTTTTTAGCGCTGCCGGCAATGCCGCAACCCAAGAAGATTTAGCCGATTACTTGGAAAACGAACTGGATATTTTTACATCGCTTTTAAAAAACAAGCTGGACTATTTAAGCATTATTGTTACGCTGTCACCGCTGCTGGGGCTTTTGGGCACAATCGTCGGCATGATTGGTGCTTTTAGTATTTTTAATCTTCAGGCGGGCGCGCCGATAGCAATTACTGGCGGTATCGGCGAAGCACTTATTGCAACAGCAAGCGGTTTGTGCGTGGCTATTATTTCTCTTTGTTTCCACGCTTATTTTACGCACCGTATGGATAATATTATTACAAATGCCGAACGCTGTGCTACTGCACTTTTACAAGCTGAAAGAAGGTGTGCCCACAAATGAAACTGCGCACGGAGCGAAACCGTAAAGTGCCTGAACTAAATATTATACCGATGATTGATATTATGTTCTTTTTGCTGGTGTTTTTTATGCTTAGCACGATGTACATGATTGATTTGAAAACTATACCGGTTAAATTGCCGCAAGCTGCCAATGCCAGCGCTGATACAACAACGACTTTTGCAGTAACATTAAAAAGTGATGGCAGTATTTATCTAGGCGATAAGGAAACAGATATGCAATCACTTTTAATGCAGGCTGCATTAGAACAAAAAAACAACAGTAATTTTGCAATTGTTATAAGAGCAGAAAAAGATATTGAGTACGGAAGTGTTATTGAACTTGTTGACAAGCTGAAGGGCACAGGCATTACGCGCTTTGGGCTTGCCACCGACGGAGTAGCAAAATGACGGATGAAAAGAAACGGCGCAATGCCGGTTTTATTGGCTCTGTCCTGATACATATTTTAATAGTTTTGGTTATTTCTTTTACCGGATTATTACATTTTTCTTCCAATACCGAAGATATTGTTGAAGTGACATTTTTCGGCGGCGGTGGCGGAGGCGGCGGCGGTGGAGGCGGCGGTGCCGGGGCTGCGGCTGTACTCTGATTTGACCAACGGCGATCTCAACGCCGCCATTGCGCGCCACTGGGGCGTGCGCCCGGAGAATATCCTCTGCGGCAACGGCAGCGACGAGAACCTGTTCTTCGCCCTGCGGGCCTTCTGCGACGAGAACCACCCGCTGGCCTATGCAGACATCACCTATGGCTGCTACGGCGTCTGGTGCGGG